>OUNM010030469.1_pt1 | contig 13502 bp, 21 predicted proteins | sample 1769961 | NCBI WGS metagenome assembly OUNM01 (sample SAMEA3914820, study PRJEB12502) | metagenome | biome: forest; material: soil | place: USA | collected 2012-03-12 | depth 0.3 m | reverse complement strand
TGCGCCGTTTGCGACGGGGTTGCCCGACGACATGGCTGTTGATGAAATCGTGGAGGCCTCACCAGCTGTTGTTCCTGCCGTGGCAGACCAAGACACGGACATGGAACCACCCACAAGCGACATGGGCGTGGCCGTCTCCCGCGACGAGATCATGGCCTCCATCGAGCGGGACCCAACAACCTCATCAACACCAACCCAGCCCCAACAGCCCCATCCTTCCCGATCCACATCCCTCCCGACTCGCCACGTGCGAGAGCTAGCCACCGCCGAAGCCCGAGGCGGCGTCAAGACCGAACCTGGCAGCAAGCAACCCAGCCTAACCCCGGGTCTTCCTCCAGCAAAACCGCCCAAGAAGAAGAAGCGAGGCGATGAGTTTGACGACATCTTCGGCTCGCTGGACACCTCGACAAAGCAAACCAATCCAGCTAGCAGCAAAGACCCCAGCAGCGCTGACATGGCCAACTCTGAGAAACCAAAGAAGAAAAAGGCCCGGACAGGTCCAGCGCTAGGCGACGAGTTTGACAGCATTTTCGGGTCACTTGACGACGGCAGCAGCAGCAAGAAGCTCAGGAAGAAGAAGCGGAAGAAGGGCGGGGATGAGTTTGATGATATTTTTGGGGGACTTTGATATCATACCGTACCATACTCTGGGCTGTCGGTCCGGTTAAGCTTGCCGTTCTAGGGATGTTGGGTGTTGAGGGAGCTCTAAAGTATGTATGTAAATAAACCCCTGACTGAGATCGATCTTGGCAGATAAACATGTCTCATTACAAGATCAGAGATGTGTTGTGTGTTCTTCGTTCTCGAGATCACTTTTTCACAATGACTGAGCAACATCAATTACCACCTCCCTTCTAAGCAGCACTCCAACAACCAGATCATCAACCACCACAACCCATACAAATCAGGAGAGGCAAAATTCAAGTGAGGAGATTTATTTGACCCAAGCAACACCCGAGCAGCGCGGAAAAGACCCAACAACGACAACTCGTTTCAAACACACACAACAACAACAACAACGTAAAGCAAAAAGTAGCAACAACAAACCCCAACCCCATCCATCCATCCCACAATCAACCAACCAAACAGACAAGACAAGAAAAAGAGATTTCTCCAAGCCCATTCCTGACGCCACAACACATCCAGACAGGGGAAGGGAGAGGGGTAAGTAAGAGAGAAAACCCACATCACTCCGACAAAAACACCCACCCCCAGGTTAAGCCCCCCGCCAAGTTTAGCAACAAAAAAAGGTAGTTTACTCTCAGAACAAACCAAACAACCAACACACACAACACACAATAACTCCCAGCGGGAGCACCATCAATCAAGACCCAGCCCCATCCCCATCCCCATCCCTATCCCCATCCCTCGGAGGAAATATTCCTTTCCGCTTGCGCGCCGCCGCCAGAAATTCCCTCCACACGGCATGTTGCGAGCGCACATCCTCCTCATCCTCTAGTTCCTCCTCCTCATCTCTAACAACAACAACACCCCCACCTCCATCTTCATCCCCCGCACCCCCTTCCACCTCTCCTCCCCCCTTATGCAACCCAGCACCGGCACCCTACTGCCTCCGATCCAGCCGCGTGTACGACCAGATGCGCGCGCGCATGTCGCCCGAGCCCGTGGCGAACAGCCCGCCCGTCTGGGTCGGCACGGGGCTGGGCGCGACCGATATGACCGAGTTCTTGTGCCCCTGCAGCATGAGCTGCGTGTGCCCCGTGCGGGGGTCCCAGAACTGCACGCCGCGGTCCTTGGAGCCCGAGAGGACCCACTCCGAGTCGGGGGTCAGGGCGACGCTGAGGACAAAGTCCTGTGGAAAAGTCATTGTCAGTAAACTCTGTGCAAAGTGGATGGGGGAGGGGATGAGCGAGGAGACATACCCGGTGACCCTCAAACGTCTTGATGCAGCGGCCGCCCTTGAGCGGGGGCTGCTGGGCGTGGCCGCCCATTTGCCGCGACGTGGTGAGCTCCCACATCTTGATGGTCTTGTCCAAGCTGCCGCTGACAAGCTCGCGCGCATTCGGAGAGAAGGCGACGCTGTAGACGCTGTCCTTGTGGCCGTCGGGCCCTTCGAGGCGCTCCAGGAGGTAGCCGAGCTTAACGTCCCACACCCGCACGCTCTTGTCGAGGGAGCCCGCCGCCACGAGCTTGGTGTCGGGCGAGATGGCGACCGTCGTGACGCCATCCTCGATGGTGAGGGTCAGGTTGCAAGTGCCCGTCTCCAGATCCCAGATCCTGACGGTGCGATCGCCACTGCCGGATGCGATGGTGCGTCCGTCGCGGGCGAAGTCGAGCGAGTAGATGTCCTGGTCGTGGCCCGCGAACGTGGTGCGGATCTGCCGGGCTTGGATATCCCAGACCTAGAAAAGTCAGTCTGCTTGCAACGAAAAAGAAGACCAGAATCAAACTCACCCTGATAAGCTTGTCCTCGGCGCCGGTAGCAAGGTACTTGCCATCCGGGCTGAAGCAGACGCTCCTGATGTAAAGATCGCCGCTGAGGTCGATGCTCTCGTCCTGGAGGACGCAGATCTTCTCGCCCGTGGCAACGTCGTAGATCTGGGCCGACCGGTTGCAGCCTGTCGCGACGTACTTGCCATCGTGGCTGAACCTCACGCAGCAGACAACGCTCTCGTGCTGGAGGGTGTGCACCAAGTCCACGTCCAGAACTCGTGGGACAGTCTGGTTAAAAATGGCCCACCAGTCGTCCCGGACCTTCTTAATGTGGCTCGGCAGGCGCTCCGGGTCGAGATCGCCCAGGGCATTGTTGTGCGCCTGCGGGGGGGGAGGAGGCGGGTGCTGGGCCATCCGGGTGTGGTCGGGCGTCGGATGGGTCGGGACCTGGGGCGACTGGCCAGGGCCGTTGTACGGGACCGGGGTGTTGATCTGCGGCGTGGCCGGGCCGGCGGCCGGGGGTCTACCGATGGCTCGCTTGCCCGGGCCCGGGGACGCGGTGCTCTGAGGGGGCTGGGGAGGGAAGCCGCCTGGTGCAGGCCCTTGCGGGTACTGCTGCTGGAACGGCGGCTGCTGTGAGGGCGGAGGCGGCGGCGGCGGCGGGCCTTGCAGGCCCGGAGGAGGCGCCGGGGGCATGTGAGGAGGCTGCTGCTCCTGTTGCGGGTGCGGCGGAGGAGCGAGGCCGCCCTGGGTCACCTGGCCGGACAGGATGGCGCCAATGACTGTGTTGTTACCCGGGTTGCCGATCTGCGGCGGCGGCTGGGGAGGAGCGACGTGCTGGGGAGGCGGGTTCATGGGGCCCGGCGGACCTCCGCGGTTCTCCAGCTGGCGGCGCAACATGTTGACTTCTTCTTCGTACCTGGCGGAGCTCGGGTTAGAGTGGTAAAGGGGGCGTTTGACGGCGCGACTCACTTTTGCTTGAGGCCCATCTGGGCTTGCTCCATCTGGTAGACCTTTTCGCGGATCATTTGCATCTCTTGCACTTGGGCCTGGACTATCGGACGAGTGTTAGCCTCAAGACCACGAACGATGGGCCACGCGATGCCAAGGTCACGGTCCGCGCATCGAGGCTGCGACGCACTGATGCTCCAACACATCAACGCATCTGCATGACGCGATGCACACGCGCAGCGCAGCGTAGCTGCAGTACGCAACAGAACTTACTTTGATGGTCGTAGGTCTCGGTCTGCCTAAGATTCGACTCGAACTCGGCGCGGATCTGATCGAGGAGCTCGTTCAGACGGCCGCCGCCAGAGTTGGCAGGGGGGACGCCCCCCATGCCGCGATGGCCCGGATACATCGACATGGTGTTTTGTCAAATCCTCCGATGTGAGTCCCCCTCTTTGCGGTCGCGACGGGACGATTGACGCGCAGAGATGCGATGCGATGCGATGCGGTGCGACGCGGATTGATGGCGCGCGTCGGTGGATGGGAGATGGAGACGAGGTTGATGATGGATTTTTTCCGATCGACCAGAAGCCGGCCAGAGGATTCAGCCTCTCCGCGAGCGAGTGGGCGCGCAAAAACGGACTGGAGTCCCAGATGACGGCTTGGCGTGGAGCGTGGAGCCGGATGCACGTCACGCCAATCGCGGCTGCGGCCTGCGGGAGACGAGGCGAGGCGAGACGAGACGTGATAGGATGTTGTTCGCCGGGCGGTGGTGGTGCGAAGTGCGTGCAAAAACGAAGCGAAGGGTGTGATGGGCGGAGATGGAGATGGAGATGGAGAGCGACGGAGACCGGTGGACAGTGGACACTAGACACTAGTAGTAGGTGATTTGCAGGTGGTGGTTGGGGGGCTCGTGCCGAGACGGGCAAGAAAGTGTTGCGTCGTAAGAGGAAAGACAAGGAAGGGGGGCCCCCAGAAGCGGAGGGGGGATGGATGGGGGGGCGGCGGCTGATGAAGTTTGGGGGGAAGCGCAAGGCAAATCCGCTTCCAGGTTCTTCTCGCCAAATCATCCTCGTGGTAAAAAAAGGTACATTGGCCCGATGGTGCAGTGGGCGCCACCCAAACATCCAAGCATCCAAGTCACGGAGCTCGCAGCACGGCGCACGACAGGGACCGGGGTCGAGAATGCGGCGCGGGTGGGGCCAGGCTAAGGCGTCTGCATAACAAGCGGATGCCCCGGTGGGCCCCGGTGGGACTGAGCGGGTCCCGATGGGTCCCGGCCCGTGCGTCGCCAGGCTCTTAGCGCGGCCGTTCTGGAGGCACAGGAGAAAGGTGGGGGGGGCAAGAAGGGGGTGGCCGTCCAGGGTGGAGCCATAAAGAGCGTGCAGCCCACCTGCAGCAGCGGACAGCAGCGGATTGCAGCAATGCAGCGGAGCGACCCCAAAAAGTTGCTCACGTTTCCTTCATCAGTTCCCGCGAGACGACCAGCCAGGCTCCGACCCTGGTTATCTGCCCGGCTGCTGGCTGCTAGCTGCTGGCTGCTGGCTGCCTTGTCTCTAAAAATGCCGACTTGCTTTTTTTCCGCTCGTCCCAACCAGGTCCCGTCAGTTCTGGATCCCACACGGACAACCGTCCGTGTGGCTTTGGCCCGCTCAGATAACGATGTCTCTCTCCTCATGTCTGTTGTCTCCCATGTGCATGCCGAGAAATACTACTACATATGTATCGACATCCATCTGCTTGTCCCCCTTGTTTGCGTCGCCTCGTCGGCGGATTACGACAGTAGCGTTGACGCTAAGGTTGGGCTTGCCACAACACCAGCGACTCTGCCTGTGCCCAGACGGGAATTACACACAAGATACAGAAAACAGAATGCTGTTTTGTTTGTGTTCAAAGCACCGAGTGTATTCTGTGCTTCAGGGCCGTGCAGAGCTCGGAGGTATTCCATGAGGGCAGACGTCCAACCGCCCAGAACCCACACCCGCCGGTCGGATGCGCTGCAAGGGCTTGCAGCCACAATTATCCGGCTCATCAACCCCGGTGGCCAACGCGCCAACGTGTCTGGAACCTGTGGTGCGGCCTCGGCAAACCGAACCCAGCGTCCCCCGCCGCCCCGCCCTGCCATCACTCGCTTGCCCATGCTCCGACGCCCGGGCGTGGACGGGCTGCGGCCTGGTCTGGGGGTGTGGGGAAGAGGGCTGGCTTGCCCCGTTTGGGCACGCCTGCACGCCTGGAGCCTCCTCCTCCCCTTATCCAGCCGGGCCGCTGTTTGGCACACTCCCCAATGAGGCCGGTTGCACCGTGTCCGTGTCGTGCGTGTGATGCGCGGGTTGGCTTGTGTCGCCCGAACATGACGCAGTGAGCACACCTTATCACTGTGGGATAGTCGGGAGAGCGACCGCCCCCTTGAGCATCATGTCAAACTCCAGAGTTGCGCCGTTGGCAACGTTGGAAGCACGCGCGGTTGCCCACACGTAGAGCGGGGGTGCGATGTATTCCCTCAGAAGGGCGGAACTGCATCTTGTGCAGCAGGCCAGGCATCCGAGTGGGTGCTTCGTTCCCAGTACGAAGTTCGGGATGCCGTTCTGAGACGCGCGCAGCCTAGCTCACCGCTCAAGCTGACGCACATACGGGGTGAAACCGTCCCTTCATCACCTTACCCACCTCCACAATCCTCCGTTTACGGGCACACCGGCGAGATCTTCCCTCCGCGATCTCGGGCCATCTCGGGACATCGTTTGAAGGAGTCCGGGAAACAGATGAGCGCGCTCTAGAAGCTTCCAGGAACGAGTCTGTACCAGCGAAGAAGGACGGCGGGAAATGCAATGCAGCTGCGAGATCTGTGGGTTCTCATTCGATCGCATCGGCAGCCAAGCGGGGATAAGGGAGAGCCGACTCGGCACGTGGCCTCTGCGGGCCGAACCCGGCCTTCGGCTCAGCCTCATCAGCGAATGGAGTGAAGTGGCTCACATCCACCAGCAAATGTGAGGCTGGGGCCGGATCTGATATCACTCTCTGTTACCTGACCTTTGGGTTGTGTTATCCCTGAAATGGGGTTCAATCAATTCCTGTGGGTAAATGACTTGTTCCTTCGCTGTGCCGGTGCGGCCATCGAGAACTCAGGGAACATTTGCAATCTCCGAGTTGCCGGATTGGTATCGTGCTCAGCCTTCAACACTTCCATAGCTTCGCTTTTCAAGATTTGCCGTTGCCGTTGAACTCATAACGCTATGCGCATTGCCCAAAAAAGAAGACAGTATCTAATTAGCAAATTAGTATTCAAGAACGCGAGGTCGGAATGCGGAATCAGTGTTCCAGTAATGCAATCCTAATTCGGGTTCTCTGCCTCGCGTCCTGATCCTTTCCCCATATCCCACCACTTGCAAAGACTCAAGATGACATCGCCATATCCACTGAGCGCCGCCAACAGATGATTCGATTTACTGGTCTTGCTTCTGGCTCAGTAATCAACCTTCCCATCTTCGAAGCACGTATACCGTGGTCCAGAATATTTCCTGCATCACATGCCGACGTGTTCGAATCCCACCCCTACTCAGACCCTCGCCGCGTCAGCATGTTTCATCTTATCTGGGCAGAGCGGGGTGGCCGGCAGGCACGCCGCTTATCACTTGAAAGCAGCTGTATGAGTAGCAGGTCTTTCTGGTGAAAGCCGCTGACTTAAGGAACATCATGCTGACGGGCTGGGATCGCAGGCAGGGCTTTTTCCCAGCGGAAGCCGAGACCACCCAATGATGCAAGTGAACGATAGTCCAAGGTTTGTAACAGTTCAAGGCCGTATCGCTGCGATGCCGTATATAGTTATAGAAAGAAGAGCTTGAAATAGCGCTCCGGCGCACCGCAGAACCTCAGCTAGGATATCGCGATGCTGTGTAGAAACCCTCCATCGATCTCCAGTCAACTCAGGGGCTGGTTGATACCATCCCCATCGCCCTCGACCCCAAATCCCAAAATACCCTCAACGCCTCGCAGTCCCGCTCCAAGGAAAAGTTCACAAGAAATGGTATGAGACAGAAAACGGAAATATTAGCGACAGGACGGCGGCAGCATCTCGCCACACACCAAGACAACTCTCCCCTTCCAAGCAAGATAATCCCCTTCAAGGGAGGAAAACGAAAAGCCACCCCCATTCCCAAAACCTTCCAACCCCTCCCCGATTCCAACCCCTCCCATCAAGAAAAGCTCACAAACTTCGGATCCCTCGGCCTACCATCCGCCCCAATCCCGTTCTCCCTAAACCTCTGCTCCATATACACCCTCCTCGCCTCATCAAACTTCAACCGCCTCTTCTTCATAATCTTGAGCACCTCCCTCTTGGCCCCATCATCCAGCCCCGCCCGCCCGTCCCCGCTCGCCACATTGCCCGCCAGGTCAAAGTTGGCCGACGACAGGCCGGCTTCCATGTCCTCCTCGAAGGAGGAGCCGCCCGGCGCGAGGCGCGAGTAGAGGTAGTCTGTTCCGGGGAGGTGGATGCGCTCGCGCAGGGTGGTTATGGTTTCTTGGGCGGCGGGGAGCCAGCGGGCGCGGGTGAGGTAGAGGAGGGTGCCGGAGAGGAGGACGAGGAAGGTGAGGGTGTAGAGGAGGTAGGCCATTTTGGTTTTTGTTTCGGGGGGCTGGGAGAGTTGAGAGAGGTGGTTTTGGCTTGGTTGGTTGAGGGAGGAGGCGACGGGTTGGGTGCCGCGCGATGGGTGGTTATTAAGCGGACCTCGTCGTCGTCGATAGGTGGCGCAAGCTTCCGGAAGGCTTCGGCAGCGGCGGAAAGCGTCGCGCGGAGTGAGAAAGCAAAGAGACAAAAAAGAGAAGGAGATGTGGATGAAGGAAGGTAAGCTGCGCTATGCAGGTTGGAAGAAGCGCATTCTGTGGGCTCTGATTGGGGAGCCCCGGGCGGCGATGGCGATCAGGAGGCTGAAATGTGTTGTGTTTGTCGCCGAAGAGGCCGCCGCCCTTGGGTGCTCTGGCGGCTTGGCGGAGATGACGGATGCGTAACACGAAGGGCGCTCGGGCCATGCCCGGTGGATTCTGGGCTAACACCCGTTTGGGCACGACGGGCACGCAAGGGTCTGGCAGCTGGTCCGGCTGGCTTACGAAACTAGCCCCGAAACAGAAAGTTAGGCGAGCCCACACTCGCAGCGCAAAAATCCAGGTGCTGTGTCGGAAATTCGAGATCACGAAAACCAGCAGACGACGACCTGATTCCGAACCCCTCGCCTCACCTCTTCAACGCCAATACCGCCAAAATGTCCAACGTCTCTGCTGACCTGATCTGGGAGGTTGTCCGTAAGTGGCGGCTTTTGCGGATTTGAGGATCTGGCACCGTTTCTGACAGATGTGCGCCCGCAGGCTCCCAGAACGCCTACCTCGTCAAGAGGAAGACCGGCGATGCGCCCCAGTTCTCCCGGGACCCCCTCAACCTGACGAACCTGCACTCGCGCAAGGTACGACTCGAGGGACACAGATTTTGGAGAAGGAATGCTTGGCTAACATGAGGGACAGTACGCGGGCTTCGTCAATGACAAGGTACGATGATGGATCGGTCTGGAGAAGCTTGAAGGAGGAACTGGGGTCTAACTTGGTGGACCAGGCCATCGGTATCACCGCCGGCGAGAAGGGCGTCCAGGTCATCAGCAAGAAGGCCGGCGCTGCCAACAAGCCCGCCTCGAGCCTGACCTCGGTCAACTACAACAAGACCTCGCGCAAGTCAGTGGACCCGGCCCCGGAGGAACCGCGAGCGAGATACTGACAGCCCGCCGCTCCACAGGACCTACAAGGCCGTCGCCAGGCAGGCTGCTGCCAACGGCTACCGCGGCGATCTCCGCGAGGCCGCCGTCTCGCGCGCCAGCGCCATCCGCCGCTCCCAGAGGCCCGTCAAGCCCGAGCCGGAGACCAAGCTCAGGGGCTCGGCCGCTAAGAAGGCTGCCTCCAAGCAGTAGAGGATGATAGATGAGGGTGCTGGGAAAGACGGAAGGTGTGTGTCTCTGTATTGAGTCCGCAGCCCTCTCGCCGAGGGGCGCACGACAGACGACGGCGTGCGGGGCAATGGGACAGGACGGATTGCCAAAAGTTGCATGCGGGAACGGCCACGGCGTTTGATATCCACAGAATCAATCACTCAAGCGGGGTCTTTGCAACCCGGGACGGTGTTGCGGCACAATACATATAATGGGCGCACAACCGCCTGCCGACCAAGCCTGCTGTCTGATGTGGACCACTTGCGTGACGACATGGAGATGCCCGGAACAAGATAACGGGAAGTCACCGCGTCCCATCCACGTCCGCCAGGATGACGGACAGCATCGGGTGGGCGCATAGGGGGCGGTTCCCGGTCTCGCCCGATTCGCGAGGCCGAGCCGGGCCTCGGATTCCCACATGTCGGGAGCGGAGCACGGGAAATGGCGTACTGTGTATGGAGGGTGGATGCGTGCCTTGAAACCAGCGAAATGTGCAGTAATTCTGAGCTCGAGTGTTTGTTTGGCAGGATGAGGATGCGATGCGGTTCCTGGCTCTAGCTCCAGGGACTGTGAGACGCCCTAACTGCGGTCATGGTACCGTACTTGCATGCAGGCAACCTAACAGTTGCGCCGGCTGCGAATTGAGCCGGACCCCTCCTTGCATTGCACCGCGCCTCGGACGGGACTCGGCAGCAGCGCGGGGAAGGAGGAGCTCCCGCGTCTGGCCAATTCGTGTAAATACACCGTGTCCCTCTCAGTAGCTGGACCGCCTCCCGCAGAAAACACCAGGGCGAGGCTGCTGAAACGGGCTAGAAAACAGGGCTCTAACCAAACTTACGGTAAAATTACGCCGGTCGCGGTCTGACGGGCCTGGCGGGCCTGACGCCAGCGGCTTGCCCCACGGCGACCCCGCCAATTCTACTTAAGCTGCCCAGCTCCTCTCGACTCACCTCCGTAGCATCGTGTCCTCCCCATTCTTCAGTGCCATTCTTGACCGCCGCGTCTTTTGCAGGTAAATAGAGACAGTTTTCCAATGTTTTCCAGTCTTCCATCTTTCTATCTTGCCATCTTTCCGCCCTCACAATTGCAGGAATTGCCACTGACCCCGGCCCCGCGCATCAACAGTTACCCCTCCAAATAAAATACCCCGCGTCCTTGCTCAACTTTTCGTCTCACAGTCAAGATGGTCAAAGCTGGTAAGCTGTCCCGCGGGCACGGGTCCTGCGCGATTTCACAAACACGGTCCTGACACTCTCGACAGTTGTTGCCGGTGCCTCGGGCGGTATTGGACAGGTATGGTATCCCCTAAGGTGCTGATGAAAGCAGCATTGCTGACGCGACACGCCAGCCTCTGTCGCTGCTCCTCAAGCTCTCCCCGCTCGTTGACGAGCTCGCCCTCTACGATGTCGTCAACACCCCCGGTGTCGCCGCCGACCTGTCTCACATCTCCTCCAACGCCGTAAGTGGCCGGCTCAAGGCACAGCTGAAGAGCTGGCGTAGCTAACACTGCTCCGCCGGGCCACAGAAAACCACTGGCTACCTCCCTGCCAACGAAGGCGCCAAGGCTGCCTTCAAGGATGCCGACATCATCGTCATCCCGGCCGGTATTCCCCGTGCGTAACCCCGGGCGATGTGCTTGGACAAGCCGACGCTAACAGGACGGTCCAGGCAAGCCCGGCATGACCCGTGACGACCTGTTCAACATCAACGCCGGCATCGTCAAGGGCCTGATCGAGGTCGCCGCCGAGGTCGCCCCCAAGGCCTTCATCCTCGTCATCTCCAACCCCGTCAACTCGACCGTCCCCATCTCGGCCGAGGTCCTCAAGGCCAAGGGCGTCTTCGACCCCCGCCGCCTCTTCGGCGTCACCACCCTCGACATCGTCCGCGCCGAGACCTTCGTCGCCGAGATCGCCGGCAAGAGCAACCCCCAGGAGCTGACCGTGCCCGTCATTGGCGGTCACTCGGGCGAGACCATCGTCCCTCTCTTCAGCAAGGTTACCCCCTCGGTCACCATCCCGGATGACAAGTACGATGCTCTCGTCAACCGCGTCCAGTTTGGCGGCGACGAGGTCGTCAAGGCCAAGGATGGCCTCGGCTCTGCCACCCTCTCCATGGCGTATGCCGGCTACAGGTAAGCTCTAGGCGACGGCAGTTTCTCAGCTCCGCCTGGTACTAACTGCCGTTTAGGTTCGCCGAGAAGGTCCTCAAGGCCGCCGCGGGCGTCAAGGGCCTCGTCGAGCCCAGCTACGTCTACCTCCCCGGCGTTCCGGGCGGCGAGGAGATCCGCAAGAAGACCGGTGTCGACTTCTTCTCCGTCCCCGTTGAGCTTGGCGTGAGTTATCCCTTCGGTTAATACAGTGCCGTCATGCTGACAAGTCCGTAGCCCAACGGCGTCGAGAGGGCCATCGACCCCCTCGTCGACCTCACCGACAAGGAGAAGACCCTGCTCGAGGCTGCCATCAAGGGCCTGGGCGGCAACATCGAGAAGGGCATCACCTTCGCCCACAACCCTCCCCAAAAGTGAATACCCCATTCCCTGTTCGTGATGGCACAATATCTCCTTTGTTTGCTGCTGGCTGGGCGGTCGCGTTCGTGCGGTGCTTGCAGGTAGTCCGAGCTGTCGTGGCCGGTAGAGCAAAATAGAACTGCCTTCTTGTTATGTCGAGCGGGTGGCTGATCTGGCTCTTTCTTTTCCTTCTAGGTTGTAAGGGGTGACGTTGAGGATATTCGACTCTGATTCCCATCCCCTTGGTTACCTATCCGATATGCCGTCCAGAGACAAGCTCTGGACTCGCACTTTCCATCAAGACTCCTCCCGCCATTCATATCTATTATCCGGTGATATCCACCTCGGAGAGGAATGGGACAGCCAAGCACAAACTACCAGACAAACAGACGGCAACAAGAGGTCAGAAGACAAGCACACAACAACAACAACGCTGGCTGGGTATTTGCCGTCCAGGATGGACCCCTCCCACTGAAAACCCAAAAAGAATAAAAACATTACAAGGTCTATGCAAACAGCCCCCCGTGCCATGTCCGCCCGTCTGTGCAACACGCTTAAACATACCCTCTCAACGCCATACGCCACCGGTGTTGACACCATCCTGCCACGCTGTGCTGTGCTGCCGTAACCTGTAGCCAGATCTAACCTCTCTCTCTCTATCATGCTTGCCGCTCGCCGATGCCGGACGTCAATCCCCAACTGCCTCGTTGTGTCGAACACAAGGACTATGTAGGTAGACATGGCCTTGCCACGTCCCGTCCTGTGCCGTGCTGTGTGCCGTGGTATCCTGCCCTGTGGTGTGCTGTGTCGAGCGCGAAATAAGCATGGCCCTCGCCTCAACCCAACTCAACCAGCTAGCTGACCTCCCCGAGGCGCGCCTGCTGAGGACAGCTCTCGGTGGCAAGTACAGTCCAGTCCATGCATAAACCCATTGATGGGTACATGCCCGCTTGGCTTCACAAATGGATGTGCCGCTATGAGGCCTTCCCCGCCGCCCCCGGCGCCGAGACAGTCTTGATCTGAAACACCGCGCCGGGCAGCTCGCTTGACTCGGCCTGGACGGTGGCTGTGATGCCCAGCGCTGCGAGCGCGCCGCGGACGATGCCGCAGGGGAACCAGAGGAACTGATGGTTTTGTTAGTGGGGGTGTTTGTGGTTGGAGAGACAGTGAGGGGAGAAGGGGAAGGGAAGGGTACCGGTTGGGCGCGCAGGACCGCCTGGCTGCCTGCCTCGGCGCTCATGCGGGAAAAGGGCCGGAAGGCGTTGTCTGTTAGGACGTATACTCCCTGTACAAAAGCGCGGGTTAGCGGGACGGGTCGGAAGGGCAGCGGCAGTAGGGAGGAAGTAGGTACTCACCCTATGGTTCGTCTTGAGGTTGTCGATCTGCTTCCTAAACACCAGCGTCCACAGGTCCTTACAGAGGAACTTGATGACGTCGAGCGTGTCGTTGAACCGCGGCCGGTCGCGCGAGAACCTGCCACCAGTCTGCGTTAGCAACCACCACTCTGGGACCCCTCACAACTCCCAAAATAAATCGGCCCCGGATAGGTAGTGAGGTCTCACCTCTCCACAAGCCCCTGCCCAACCCGATACCCAATCCCATCCAGCCTCCTCAAAACCGCATCCCGCTCCTCCTCCTCCTCCATAACCGTCATCGTCCCCCCACCACCACCACCCACACTGCCCACC
>OUNM011226628.1_pt1 | contig 13506 bp, 11 predicted proteins | sample 1769961 | NCBI WGS metagenome assembly OUNM01 (sample SAMEA3914820, study PRJEB12502) | metagenome | biome: forest; material: soil | place: USA | collected 2012-03-12 | depth 0.3 m | reverse complement strand
CGCGGTCGCCTCGGCCGGCAGGTAGAGCGGCGTCAGCCTGCCGTTGCGGATGACGTAGAAATCGTGCTTGCGGCGATGGCCGAACGCGTCCTTCTCGAAATGCGAGAGCCGCAGTTCCGGCGGCGCGAAGAAGATCTGCGAGGCGACGCCGCCATCGACATGGAGCTCGTCATATTTCTTGCCGGTGAGCGTCACGTCGATGCCGACCGGCGGGAAGAGGCCCGGAATCGCGGTTGAAGCCAGCAGCACCTTGACGAAGGTCTCTCGCCTGTCTGGCGCGCCACTGGCGGCAATCGCCGTCAAATCCCAGATGACCGGCCGCTCGGCGTCGAGATCGGTTGTCTGCACCAGCAGGCGGCGGCCCTTGTTATACTCGGCGGCGATGGCGTCGAGCACCTCATCGCTCATGTAGCGGTCGATCAGCGCCTTTAGCGGCGCGGTGTCATAAACCGATTTGCCGAGCAGTCCGATGATGCCGCGATCGATATAGAGGTCGCGGTCGCCGTAGCTGGTGAAGATCTCCTTGAGCTGCTGGTCGTAAGCGGGGCCGAGGAAAGCGAAGGGGGCAGCGAGCGCGCCGGTGCTCACGCCCGTCACCACCTCGAATGTCGGACGCTTGCCGGTGGCGCTCCAGCCGTTCAGGAAGCCGGCGGCATAAGCGCCATCCGCGCCGCCGCCGGAGATGGCGAGGAAAGTCGCCTGCTCAGAAGCCCAGGCCGGCCCGTTGCGCCTGATCTGGTCGTATTGCCTGCGAATGACGGTACGGATGAGCGGCGAGACCTTGTCACCCCAAACGCGGATTTCGGTCGAATTGCCGAGTGCGCTGCCGCTATCGATGGTGCCGAGCGGCGGTGGGGAGCGCTTCTCGGCCGCCAGGCAGCCGCCAAGCACAAGGCAAAGGAGGAGGGCGCTCAATCTTGTCAGCGGAGCGGCTTGGCGTGCCGGCCGCGAATCGAACGCGTTTTCTCCCATACGCTTGCGGCCTCCGCCGATCTTGATCTTGGCCGGGCAGGGCGGGCGCTCTGTCACGGATGATTGATATAACGAGACTTATTCGTTTCCCGCAATCGCCACCCGCTGCGCCATGTTCGTCTTCACACTCGATTAACCATGTTTCTTCAAGATTTGACGAAACTCACATGGGAAATCTCGCCATGCGCGCCATCATCACGAAGCCGCTTGAGCATATCCGGACGCCGCAGGCGGCGACGGTTGCTTTCTCGGCCGTCTGCTTCGCTTTCGCCTCCTGGTTCTGCTGAACCTGATTTGAACCATCGCCGATTTTGATCGGCGATGGTCTTTTGCCGCGTGCCGCGCCGTGCTGATATCGGGCTCCCGCCTGAACTCACGGTTGCCACCATGCCAAGACCCGCCCGCCGCCGCCCGGCCTACAAGGCCATGATCGTCGCGCCCCAGCCCGAGGCGACCGAAGCGGGGCTCATGGCGCTGCAAGCCGGCGGCAACGCGCTTGATGCGGTTATCACCTGCGCGCTGACGCAAGGCGTCGTCGATCCCGCGATGTGCGGACTTGGCGGGCTCGGTAGCCTGCAGATTTACGATCCGGCGAGCGGAGAGACGCTGGTCTTCGACGGCCTCTCGACCTGTCCGGCCGCTTCCACCCCCGACATGTGGGAGAAGATTTTTGAGCGCGAATGCAGCGACGGCTACGGCTATGTGCTGAAGGGCGGCCTCAACGAGCTTGGCCGCACGGCGGTGACGACGCCCGGCATTGTCCGCGTCTTCGGCGATACGCATCGCGCTTATGGTAAGCTGCCGTGGAAAGAGCTTTTCGGCCCTGCCATCGGCTTTGCTGAAGAAGGTTGGCTCATCCGGCCGCATGTCGCGATGATGTTCGCGATGAACGAGGCGAATGTCGGCCGGCTACCCTATGTCGACAAGCTGGCGCTGACGCCCGATGGCCGGGCGCTTTACCTGCGCCCTGACGGTACGCCGAAGAAGCTCGGCGACTCCGTCCGCAACCCTGATCTCGCCGAGACCCTGCGCGGCCTGGCGCGTGATGGCGCGGAAAGCTTCTACACCGGCGAGATCGCGCGGCGCATCGCCGACGATATGGCGAGCAATGGTGGGTTGATGACGCAAGCCGATCTCGCCGGCTTCAAGGTGCAGCGCAAGGCGCCGCTGGCGATCGATTATCGCGGCCGGCGCATCTCGATGCCGCCGCCGCCCGCCGGCGGTATCTATGTCGCGGAAATCCTGCGCATCCTCGAGCGCTTCGATCTGACCGCGCTGGAACACAATGGCGCGGAATACATCGCCATCATCGCGGAGGCGATGAAGATTGCCGGCGGCGACAAGGATCGTTTCATCGGCGACCCCGATTTCGTGCCGCCGCCGCTCGACCGGTTGCTGTCGGACGCCTATGCCGAGGAATGCGCTGCGAAGATCAGGCGCGGCGAGAAGACGCCGCTCGCCCGTATCACCGGCGACAGCAAACACACCACGACCGTTTCCTGCATCGATGCGAACGGCATGGTGGTGTCGCTGACGCATACCAACGGCGTGCCGTCAGGCGTCATTCCGCCGGGCCTCGGCTTCATGCTGAACGGCGCGATGAACTGGTATGATCCGCGCCCGGGCCGCGCCGGCTCGATCGCGCCCGGCAAGCGCCGCTTCTCGTCGATGACGCCGACAATCGTGTTCGAAGATGGCAGGCCGGTCTTCACGCTCGGCGCGCCGGGCGGTGCATGGATCGGCCCGGCCATCCTGCAGGTGCTGCTCAACGTGCTCGATTGGGGCATGCCGGTCAGCGAAGCGGTCGCCAGCCCGCGCTTCAGCGCCACCAGCGACGCGATCGATATCTCCAACCGCATCCCGCGCTCGGTGCAGAAGGCGCTCCAGGCCAAGGGTTACGAGGTGAAGCGCTCACCGCTGAGCTACCCCTTCGCCGCGCCGCACGGCATAACCTGCTGGGACGGTGTGCTGGAAGGGGGGGCGGACCCGCAGCGCGATGGCTATGCGGCGGGGATGGCTTAATCGTCATTGCGAGGCGTAGCCGAAGTAATCCAGGAGTCGTTCGCGCTCCCGACTCCTGGATTGCTTCGCTTTGCTCGCAATGACGATCGAATTGCGTCCGAGAGTTAGTAAAAGCCGCTTTAGTTGCGCGCTTTCTCCAGCTTGGCGAAGGGCGCGGCACTCTCATAGGCGCGTGAGGCGCGCATCACCAGCGCGTCCGCCCGGCGCGGTCCCACCACATGCAAGCCAACCGGCAAACCATTGCCGGCGATGCCGCAGGGCACGCTGGCGGCTGGCTGGCCGGTGAGGTTGAACGGGTAGGTGAAGGGCGACCAGTTCACCCAGTCCTCGCCCCATGACCCGTCCTCATGCACGTCGCGACCGACAGCGAGCGCGGTAACAGGCATGGTCGGCGTCAGCAGCAGGTCGTATTTCTCGAAATACTGCCGTGTGGTCTCGGTGATCCTGGCGCTGGTCGCCATGGCGGAGACGAAATCGACCGCGCTGAGTGAGGTGCCGATCACGGCCGCCTTGACGAAACCCGGATCGATCTCGCCGTGCTTTTCCCTAGGGATGCCTTTCAGGATCGCCGCCGCGCCGGCCTGCCAGAGGATATCGGCGGCCGTCCGTGCATCGGTATAAGCAAAGCCAGGGTCGGCCTGCTCGACATGTGCGCCGAGCGCTTCGAAGCTTTTCGCCGCCGCCGCGACGAGCCGCGCCACATCCGGCTCGACATTCTCGACATAACCGAGCGTCGGCGAGAAGCCGATGCGCAGGCCTCTGACGCCATCCTGCAACCCGACGCGGAAATCCGGCGCGGGGTGATTCCAGGCGCGCATGTCGCGATCGTCGACGCGGCTCAGTGCGTTCAGCATGAAGGCGGCATCCTCGACCGTGCGCGCCATCGGGCCGAGATGCGCCACCATGCCGAAGGGCGAGGCCGGATAGGCCGGCACGCGGCCGAAGCTCGGCTTGAGGCCGACCAAGCCGGTGAAGCTTGCGGGAATGCGGATGGAGCCAAGCCCGTCTGTGCCGACATGCGCCCAGCCGATGCCGAGCGCGCCGAGCGCGCCAGCACCTGCGGATGAGCCGCCGGTCGTGTGGCCAAGCTTCCATGGGTTGCGGGTGATGCCGGTCAGCGGGCTGTCGCCGATACCCTTCCAGCCGAATTCGGGCATGGTGGTCTGCGCGAAGATGATCGCGCCGGCGCTTTCGAGACCGACCACGGCCGGTGCGTCGAAAGGATCGGGCACGTCAGGCATCTGGTATGAGCCGCGCCGCGAGGGCCAGCCCTTCTTGTAGACATTCGATTTCAGGCTGACCGGCACGCCGTCCAATTCGCCTTTCGGCTCGCCCTTCGCCCAGCGCGCTTCCGATTCCTTCGCCTCTTTCTCGGATGCCGGGCGATCCTGATACGTCACCGCGTTGATCTGCGGCTCGGCGGCGTCGAGCCTTGCGAAGACATCCGCCAGCACCGCGACGGGCGAGAGTTCGCGGCGGCGATAGGCGCGCAGAAGATCGGCAATGGAGAGATCGGCAATAGTGGTCACGGGGAGACTCCGGCAGGAACGCGAGTAGCCTAGGCGGAAATCTTCGCCTTCCGCAAGGCGCTTGCCGCCGCGCCCATGCCGACCAGCGCGGCGAAAGCCATGGTGATCGCAGCCGCTAGCGCCGGGCTCGCGCCGAGGCCTGCCGCCGTCGTGCAGAGTGCGCCGCAGGCCATCTGCGCCGCGCCGTAAAGGCCAGCTGCCGAGCCCGCCGCCGCCGGATCGATGCTGACGGCCATGCTGAGCGCCATGGGGCTTGCGATGCCGACCGCGATCATGAAGCAGAACATGGGGGCGATGGCGGAAACCACGCTGAGATTGCCCGTCGCCACCGCGATCAGGAAAGTGAACGAGGCAACGACTGCAATCAGGTTCGCGGCCTGCAACATGCGGCCAAGATTGGCCTTCAGCGCCAGACGACTGGCGGCGATGCTGCCGACACCGACGCCCGCGATGAGGATGATGTAATAGAGGCCGAGTTCATGCGCCGAGCGCCCAAGCTCATGCTGGAAGATGAAGGGCGAGGCGGTCATGAAAGCATACATGCTGGTCGTGGTGCAGGAGCCTGCGACCGTCAGGGCAACGAATTTCGGCGAGGCGAGGAGCCGGCCATAGCCGACCGCGACCTGGCTGACATTCCGCCGCGTCGCCGGCGTGGTTTCAGGCAGACGCCACCAGACCGCGAAGAGCGTTGCCGCGCCAAGCGCGCAAAGCGCCCAGGCGACGCCGCGCCAGCCAGTCGCTTCCGCGATGAGGCCGCCGACGAGCGGCGCGAAACCCGGTGACATCACCAGCACCGTGTTCAGCAAGGCTAGGCGCGAGGCAGTGTTCGGGCCATCCGCCGTATCGCGGATCATGGCGCGGCCGAGCACCAACCCGGCGCAACCGCCAAAAGCCTGCACGAGCCGGGCGCCAAGCAGCATCGTGTAGCCCGTCGCGAGAGCCGCGACGATGCCCGCGACGACATAAAGTGCCAGCGCCGCAGAGAGCACTCGGCGGCGGCCGAGAGTATCCGATGCCGGGCCATGCACGAGCTGACCGAGCGCCAGCCCGATCAGATAGACGCTGATGGCATGCTGGGCGCTGCCCGGCTCGATGCCAAAACTGCGCACCAGTTCCGGCAGCGTCGGGATGAATATATGCATGCCGAAAGTGCCGCAGGCGGTGACGATCACCAGCAGCCAGAGCGGCGGCGCGATGCGCTTCATGGCCGAAGGAGGCGCAGGGATCTGATCAGACGAACCGGGCATCGGTCTTAAAAATTCCGATAGCCTCCCCTGGGAAGGAAATACCGCAAACGGCGAGGGGAGCTTTCATGAACTAGGACAGAGGGCCTGACCTGTCCACCCGCGAGTCTGCGTCATTTGGGCTAAATGCCTTGTTTGGCCGCGTATCCGCCTTGCCTGCCATGGCTCACCTGTGCAGGTTTACGCGCATTGCTTCTCAGGGAAATCAGCCATGGCCTTCGATTTTTCCAACCGCTCCGTCGTCATTTGCGGCGGCAGTCGCGGCATCGGCCGCTCCATCGCGCTCGGCTTCGCGGCGGCGGGCGCAAGAGTCTCGATCTGCGCGCGTGGCGAGGCGGCGCTTGCGGAGACGGCCGAGGAGCTTGGCCGGTTCGGCCATAAGGTTCACAAGCAGTCCTGCGATCTCTCCGATGGCGCGGCGATTTCGCGCTATATCCCGGCGGCGGCGGACGCGCTTGGCGGCATCGATATCCTGATCAACAACGCCAGCGGCTTCGGCTCCAGCGGCGATGACGATGCGGCCTGGACACAGGTCACCGGCGTCGATCTGCTGGCGACCGTGCGGGCGACACGCGAGGCGCTGCCTTATCTCGGTCGTTCCGATGCAGCGGCGGTGGTCAATATCTCGTCGATATCAGGTTATCGCTCCACCACACGCAATCCCGCCTATGGCGCGGCCAAGGCGGCGCTGATTCACTACACCGGTTCGCAGGCCGCGATGTATGCGCGCCAGCGCATCCGCGTGAACTGCATCGCGCCGGGCTCGATCGAGTTTCCCGGCGGGACCTGGGAAAAGCGCAAGACCGAAAACCCGGACCTCTACAAGCGCACGCTTGCCTCGATCCCCTTCGACCGAATGGGCGAGCCGGAAGAGGTGGCGAATGCGGTGCTGTTTCTGGCGTCGCCCCTGGCGCGCTGGATCACAGGGCAAACGATTGCAGTTGATGGTGGGCAGTTGCTGGGTTCTTAGAAATTAGTGTCATTCCCGACGCGCTTTAGCGCGAGCGGGAATCCAGAGGACGTAGAGCGCTGACTCCTGGATTCCCGCTCGGCCTAACGGCTGTCGGGAATGACACTTCATTGAAGACTCAAAACCTCGTGCCGGCCGAACAGCCGCCGATCCCTCCGGAGCTCGAACCGCCGCCATTGCCGGCAACGCCGCAGTGAAACGCGCCACAGCCCGAGAGGGCGAGAGACAGGAAGACTAGGAGAAGGGCGCGTGGAAGCATCGGGAGCCAATTTTGGCGAGGTGTTTCCCGCAGTTCAGCACAATGTCGAAAAGGCTTGAAGCGTGATTGTGAGCGCTCAGCTCAAATCCGAGGCTAGCCATTCATGCCGTACAAGGCGCGTGGCACGGTATGCACGACCTTGAAGCCGCGCTCCTTCAGTGCGCGCAGGAAGCCGGGCAGCATGGCGGCCGTCTGCTGCTTGGTGTCGTGGAACAGGATGATGCCGCGCCTTGCGTGCTCCAGCCGGCCAAGCACGAGGTGCAACTCGGTTTCGGCGCTCATCGGGTTCCAGTCGCTCGCCCAGAAATCCGCGCCGAAGACGGCTACGTTCCGCCGGGACATTTCTTCCAGCAATTCCGGCGTATCGACGAAGCCGGGAAAGCGGATGAAGGGGGCAAGCGTGCCCGCGCCGCCGAGCGCCTGGCGGATCGACTCCGCGCCCTTGTCGATATCGGCAAGACCTGCCTGGAAGCTGCGGTTGCGCAGGGTCCAGGGGTGGCTCTGGGTGTGATTGCCGATCGTATGGCCATCGCTCGCGATTCGCTTCACCAGTTCGGGCGAGGCGGCGGCGTTGCGTCCGATCAGGAAAAATGTCGCCTGAACGCAAGCGGCCGCTAGAGTATCCAGCACATGGTTGGTCGGGCCGGGCAGGGGCCCGTCATCGAAGGTCAGCACCACTTCGCCATCGGCGAGCGGCAGCGTGTCGGGGTATTGCTTCTGGCCGAATCGCGGGCCGCCAGCGGTCGAAACCGTCATTGTGCGTGCTGTGCCAACGGCTTGCGGCCCACACCCGAAAGCGCGCGCCTGTTCGGGAATGACGGAAGCAGCAAGCGCCGCCTGGATGAAGCGGCGGCGGTTCAGGCGGGTCGTCATAGGGGTGACACTTTCGGAAGGTTTTTGCGCATCGAGCATGAACAGAATGGCCATCTGGGTTAGGCCGGCAGATTCCTTGACGGATTTACTTTATTCCTTAAGGGTCTGTTAGAAGAATGCGGACAATTGAAATGATATGTCGCCTTCATCTCGCATGATCTCGCGTCTTATCCGCCCTTTTCTGGCTCTCACAGCCGTGGCGTCGCTTGGCCTTGCCGGCTGCTCCACTGCTGAGCACATGGCCTATGCCCCTGTGAAGGGTGACGCGAAGCCGCATCCGGGCGTTGCCCACGCGCAGCAATACGCCATCCACGGCGTGGATATCTCGAAATGGCAAGGCGATGTCGATTTTCAGGCGCTGAAATCCTCCGGCGTCAAGTTCGTCTTCATGAAGGCGACCGAGGGCGGCGATCACGCCGACGAGCGCTTCCCCATTAACTGGGCTGGCGCGCGCGCTGCGGGTCTGCATTACGGCGCTTACCACTTCGTCTATTGGTGCCGGCCTGCGCATGAGCAGGCTGCCTGGTTCAAGCAGCATATTCCGAGCGACCCGAACGCGATGCCGCCGGTGCTCGATCTCGAGTGGAACGGCGAGTCCCGCACCTGCCCGCGTAAGATTCCGGCTGAAGATGCTCGCGCCAAGATCCAGATCATGCTGGATGAGCTTGAAGCCCATACCGGTAAGAAGCCGATCATCTATACCGACATCACCTTCCACAAGGACGTGCTGGAAGGCTATTTCAACGATTATCCGTTCTGGCTGCGCTCGGTCGCATCCGATCCGCAAGAGAAATACGTGAACCGCCGCTGGGCGTTGTGGCAATACACGACCACGGGCCGCGTTCCCGGCGTCGTCGGCAATATCGACCGCAACACCTTCTACGGCACGCGCGAGCAGTGGGCGATGTTCACCGGACAGCGCCAGCCGGCTGCGCCGAAGGGCATGGAGCCGCCTCCAGCCAACGACACGCAGATGCTGAGCGCCATCGCCATGGCGCCGATGTGACGAGTATCCTATAACCGGGCCAAAGACTGCCCGGAGGATATCGATGCTCGCCAATTCCCCACGTCCGTTCAATTTCGATCTTGGCGAGACGGCCGATCAGATCCGCGACCTGACGGCAGATTTCGCGCAGAACGAGATCGCGCCGCGTGCCGCCGAGATCGACAAGACCAACCAGTTTCCAATCGATCTCTGGCCGAAGATCGGCGCGCTTGGTCTGCATGGCGTGACCGTCGAGGAAGAGTATGGTGGGGCAGGCCTCGGCTATCTCGAACATTGCGTGGCGATGGAGGAGATCAGCCGCGCTTCGGCCTCCGTGGGCTTGAGCTACGGCGCGCATTCCAACCTCTGCGTCAACCAACTCCGCCGCAACGGCAATGAGGAGCAGAAGCGCAAATACCTGCCGAAGCTGATCTCGGGCGAGCATGTCGGCGCGCTCGCCATGTCGGAGCCCGGCTCGGGCTCGGATGTGGTTTCCATGAAGACGCGCGCCGACAAGAAGGGCGACCGCTACATCATCAACGGCAACAAGATGTGGATCACCAATGGTCCTGTCGCCGAGACGCTGGTCGTCTACGCCAAGACCGATCCGGCGGCCGGCCCGCGTGGCATGACGGCCTTCATCATCGAAAAGGGCATGAAGGGGTTTTCGACCCACCAGAAGCTCGACAAGCTCGGTATGCGGGGCTCCGACACCTGCGAGCTGCTGTTCGAGGATTGCGAGGTGCCGGAAGAGAACGTGATGGGCGTCGTCGGCAAGGGCGTGAACGTGCTGATGTCCGGCCTCGATTATGAGCGCGCGGTACTGGCCGCCGGCTCGCTCGGCATCATGCAGGCCTGCATGGATGTGGTGATGCCCTATATCCACGAGCGCAAGCAGTTTGGCCAGCCGATCGGCACTTTCCAACTCGTGCAGGGCAAGATCGCCGACATGTATGTCACGATGAATTCCTGCAAGGCTTACGTCTATGCGGTGGCGAAGGCCTGCGACCGCGGCGAGACGACGCGTGAGGATGCCGCCGGCGCCATCCTGATTGCGGCCGAGAAGGCGACGCAGATGGCGCTGGACGCGATCCAGCTTCTCGGCGGCAACGGCTATATCAATGATTACGCGACAGGCCGCCTGCTGCGCGACGCCAAGCTCTACGAGATCGGCGCGGGCACGAGCGAGATCAGGCGCATGCTGATCGGGCGGGAACTGTTCGAGAAGACGGCATAAGCCAGCAAACGGGGTGGGGGATGGAGATGCAATCTGGTCGGCGGCTCCTTGTCGTCGGGTTGTTCGTTGTGGCAATCGCGGCCTCTTCGGCCGCGCTGGCTGAGCCGACAGTGACCGAGGCGATCACGCGTTACGACGTGACCGGAGCGACGCCGGAAGAAGTCAGCCAGCAGATGCACACGATCGGCCCGATCGACAATACCGAGAAGAAGCACTTTTCGGCCGTCACGCGCTGGAACATCAACTGGCGCTACACTTACAATCGCAAATCCGACGCGTGCTCGATCAGCAGCGTTTCAGTTGCGGTGACGGTCAACTACACCACGCCACGGCTCGTCTCGAATGACGTCAGCCTGAATGCGATGTTCGATCGCTATTATGCCAACCTCATGACGCATGAGCGCGGCCACGCCGCGAACGGTATCGAGGCCGCCCGCAATATCGAGAAGGCGATCGCCGCCATGGCGCCATTGCCAACTTGTGAAGCTTTGGGAGTGGCGGCGAATGAGCTCGGCCGCTCATTGATCGCGCCTGCGAACAAGAAGGACATCGAATACGACGCCGCCACGCAGCATGGCCGCACGCAGGGTGCGCATCTGCCCTGAGCTATCTCATGCCTATTTTCGACAATCCGCTCTTGCGGAACTGTTCGTCCAGCCTCGCATCCGCGGCCACATAGGCAGCCGCAACCAGCGCCAGCTTTTTAGCAACAAGTGGAGTCGCTTCCGCCAGTTTCTTCATACGATCGGGATCGGAAAACAGTATTTCGGCATAGGTGTTGAAATCGTTCTCCGCCGTCGTCGCGCCATAGGCCGAGAGGAAGCCGGTCTCAGGTGCCGGTGCGCTATTTCCGTTCCGCGAAATCTCGTCGGCAGCCGTATCCTGGAAGCGCCAGCCGGCGGGCGCGAGCGCCGTAAAATCCCGCTGCAGCTTTGGATTGCGTATCCATAGGAACGAACTGGTCTCGTGATGCACGCCGAGCTCGGCGGTCAGCGCGCGGGTTTCCGGCGACACGTTTTTCGGAGCCGCCAGGAAGACCCAGTCGAGCCCGTAAGTGCCGCCCGCTTCCGCGCCATCGATCGTTATTTTGCCGGCAATGAAAATCGCCTTGATGATGCGGCCGAGACATTTTTCGGGATAGGCGTCGAAGGCCTTCGCGATGCCTTTCAGCGAGTCCGCGACTGCATCGCGCTCCACCGGCTGAAAGGCGACCCCCTGCACCGGCGCGTCCGCCGCCAGATAGGGCGGAACGAAAAAGCCGGTTGGGTCGCCGAAGCCGATCTTCACGCCCTGCCGCTCGCCAAGCGTGGCGGCCATTACGTCGATATCGATCGCTTCGCCGCGCAGCGGGCGGCTCAGCAGCCAGACTCCGCCGCTGCCCAGGAGAAACGCGGCGCTAAGCGCCAGACGCCGCGTCAGCATCAATGGGCGCCAGCAAGCCCGACGGTCGCGCCCATCTGCACGGTTGCCGGCACCATGGCGCGGGGCAGCGCCGCCGCCGCACCTCGGATGAGCGTCAGGCCACGCGCGAAGGATGCGCCTGCTGCGGCAAACGATGCGGGATCATCCGCTACGCCGACGCCGCCAGAGAAGAAATCCTCGACCAGCGTGCCGACGACGATCACGCCGGCGGTGATGACGAGGCCGGTGCCGATGACGCGGTTCCAGTTGGTTGGCTCCGGCGCATGCACGTGGACGGGTTGAGGAACCGGCTGGCGCACGGGCTGCGGCGATGGTGCGGCCGGCGGTGGTTTCGGCGTGATCAGGATGACGAAGGAGACGCTCATTGCGATATAATTGAACGGGCCGATCTTTCCCTCAAGCTTCGGGAAGCGAATTTCGGCGCGCAGCTTCGGGATGGGGCTGTTCGACGCCATCTCGATGCCCACGGCGGTCGCTGGCGTATTCGGCGTCTTGCTCTGGCTGACCAGCATCGAACGCACTGTTAACTGCTTGGTCGCGGGATCGAAGATGAAGCGGTTATCGCTGGTGAGCGTACCGAAAGCGTGGTTCGCCTGCTGCGTCACCTGCGACTCGATCTGGCCGGCGCTGGTGACGTAGGTTGCCGGGTAGAGCTTGTCGGTCATCAGCACGACATCGCCGGTCATGCGGAACTCGATCGTCGCTGTCGGTGTCTCGATCGTCGGCATGGCGAGATCGGGCAGCCGGTATTTGAAGGAGATCGGCGACATGATGTGCGGCAACTGCCGGCTCAACTCGCCCTGTGGCGCAGGCCGGATCGGCTGGGGCGAGGGCGTGCGCGGCGGAGCCGGCGGCGTTGATGGCGCTGGCGGTCGCAACGCGGTCGACGGTACGGGCATATGTGAAGGCGTTGGCTGGTGTGGCCCGCTGCCCACCGCCGGCCGCTGGCCGGGCAGGATGGGGATCAGGATGGTGCGGCCGGCATAGATCAGGTCCGGATCGGGGATGCCGTGGCCCATTTCGCGGATGACGTCGCGACGGTTGTTGTATCGCCAGATGCGTGGCCATTGCGTGCCATGGCCGAGATGCTCACGGGCGATGGACCAGAGCGTATCGCCGGACTTGATCTTGTATCTTGTGCCGATCATGCGAATCCTCCTCGGCCAAGTAGTATAGACCGTTAGAACTATGGCCCCGCAACTAGGCAAGCCTGTCTTCGCTACCGTCTTATGACAGCGCGGTGAAATAAGGCCGACGCGTTTGAGCGCGGAGAAAGCGCATGGTTTCTAAAACCCTGACCATTCAACCGCTTACACCCGAACGCTGGAATGATCTTGAGGATCTGTTCGGGCCGAAGCGCGGAGCCAGTTCCGGTTGCTGGTGCATGTGGCAGCGCATTTCGCGAGCGGATTGGAACGCCATGGGACGGGAAGGGCGCAAGGATTCGTTTCAGGCGATTGTCGCGGCCGGGCCGCCGCCGGGGCTGTTGGCTTACGAGGGTGATCAGGCTATCGCCTGGGTGGCAGTCGGCCCACGTCGCACGGTCGCCCGCTTCAACACGATGAAGAATTCCGCGCCGACGCCGGAAGGGCCCGAGCCGGAACAAACCTTCGCGCTGACCTGTTTCTACGTCCGCAACGGTTTTCGCCGGCAGGGGCTGACGGCCGTGATGGCGGAGGCTGCATTGAGGTTTGCGCGGGAACAGGGAGCGGAAGTGGTAGAGGTCTGCGCCATCGAGGCGGACCGGCCGCTGATCTGGGGCGATGGCTTTGTCGGCATCGCTTCGGTATTCCGCAAACTCGGTTTCGAGGAGGTGGCGCGCCGTGCCCCGCGGCGGCCGCTGATGCGCAAAATGCTCCGTGCCTGATTTGTCAAAACTGCTGGCTATCGGCCTTGTTGGCTGGTGGCTGGGCCTCGGCGTGGCGGAAGCGGCAAGGCGGCTACCGATAGCAAATCGCTATGATGGCTGGGTTTCGGTCGAGCCGCGCCGCTG
>OUNM010045787.1_pt1 | contig 13509 bp, 15 predicted proteins | sample 1769961 | NCBI WGS metagenome assembly OUNM01 (sample SAMEA3914820, study PRJEB12502) | metagenome | biome: forest; material: soil | place: USA | collected 2012-03-12 | depth 0.3 m | reverse complement strand
GTCCCGTGATCGTCTCGAGCGGCCTGCCGCAGCTGATCCGGCCGGTGCTCGAGCGCGAGGGGCTGCTCGATCTGGAGGTGCGCTCGAACGACGCGGAGGTGCGCGACGACGGCTGGCGCGTGATCTTCCGCGACGAAGGCGTCTGCCCGGTGTGCGGGGACAAGTGCAAGCGGCGTTCGCTGCCGGAGGGGCGGCCGCTCGTCTTCGTCGGCGACGGCTGGTCGGACCGCTGCGCCTCGCTCGCCGCCGACCGCGTGTTCGCGCGCGCGGGGCTCGCGCAGTACCTCGGCGAGCAGGGCGTCGCCCACACGCCGTTCGAGACGTTCTTCGATGTCGCTGCTGCCCTAGGGGTGTCAGACACCACTGGTGTCTGACACCGGTTCGAAGCGAGGCCCGCTGTGGCCCTGATCGCGTTCCCGACTCCGTACGACTTCGAGCTCTCGACCGAGCGTTACCGCACGTTCGGCGTCGACGACGCGAACCTCTGGCACGAAGGCGGGCTGCACCGCGTCGTCGGGACGCGCGAGGTGCGGATCGAGCCGGCGCCGGGCGGCGTGGATGTCGAGCCGCTCGACGACGAGATCCGAGCGGTCGTCGAGCAGCTGCTCGGACTGCCGTTCGACCTGCCGCCGTTCTACGCGTGGGCGGCGGGCGATCCGGTGCTTGCCCCGATTGTGCTCCGGCTGCGGGGCTTCCGCCCGACGCTCTCGCCCGATCCGTTCGAGGCGCTCGTCTCGTCGATCACCGCGCAGCAGGTCTCGCTCTTCTCGGCGTTCGCGATCCGCAACCGCTTGATCGAGCGCTTCGGCGTCCGGGCCGAGCACGCGTACGCGTTCCCGACCCGCGAGCGGCTCGCCGCCGCGCGGGAGGACGAGCTGTTCGCGGTCGGCTACTCGCGCCGCAAGGCGGAGTACATCGTCGGCCTTGCGCGCAGCGACGTCGACCTCGATGCGCTCGCGACGCTCGACGACGACGAGGTGCGGGCGCGCATCGTCGCGATCCGCGGCCTCGGCCCGTGGACGGCGGAGTGGTTCCTCGCGCGCCACCTCGCCCGGCCGACTGCGTGGCCGGTCGGCGACATCGCGCTGCGCAAGGTCGCGCTCGATCTCTACGGTGTGACGGAGCACGAGCTCGGCCCACGGCTCGCGCCCTTCCAGAACCTTTCCGCCCATTACCTGCTGACGGGAGCCCGAACGCCATGACCATCCGCCGCGCGACCGAAGCCGACGAGCCGATCCTCCGCGAGCTCTGGGAGGAGTTCGAGCGCGAGGTGCCCGAGCCGTACGGGGAGGGCGAGCCGTGGGAGGACGAGTGGAAGGACACGCTCGACGACATCCGCGGCGGCGGTGTGTTCCTCGCCGAGGACGACGAAGGCCCGCTCGGTGTCGCGCGTATCGAGGCGCCGAAGCGCGGCGACGCGCACGTGCAGCTCGTCTACGTGCGCCCGCGCGGCCGCCGGCAGGGCATCGCGAAGGCGCTGCTCGCGGAAGCCGTCGCCGATGCGAAGGCGAGAGGCGCGCAGCACATCAGCCTGAGCGTGCTGACGACGAACACCGACGCGATCATCGCGTGGCGCAGGCTCGGCTTCGTCGAGCACGCGGCGTTCATGGCCGCGCCGCTGGACGCGCTCGAGCAGCGGGTGACGCAGGAGCAGCAGGGCGAGTCGTATGCGACGACCCATGTGCAGACCGACGACGAGACGTCCGTCGGGCGCGCGATCGCGGAGTTCATGCCGCGGCTCGAATCGCCGGAGGTGCACGCGAGCGACAGCTGGATCCGCGTCGCCGACCCGGTGCTCGACCGCGACCGCGAGGCGCACGGCCGCTTCGCGCGCGAGCTGTCGGAGCGCCTGGGCGCGGTTGCGGTCGCGCTCGCGCTCGAAGGTGAGGTCGTGCGCTTCCGGTTGTACGAAGGCGGACGGATGGTCGACGAGTACCTGTCGGTGCCGACGTACTACGGCGAGATCTCGAAGGGCGACGAGCTCGCGCTCGCTGCGAACCCGACGCTCGTCGCGCGCCTGACCGGCGCCGACCGCGACCAGGTGAAGCGCGTCGCCCGCACGGCGGCGTCGCCGGCGGAGCTTCCGCCCGCACCAGAGCTGTACGCGCAGATCGCCGCGCTGATGCGGCTCCACGTATGAAGCTGGTCGACGCCGCCCGCTGCCCGTACTGCGCGCGGGTGCGCATCGCCCTGCACGAGAAGGGGCTCGACGTCGAGACGACCGAGGTCGATCTCACCGACCGGCCGCAGTGGCTGCTCGACCTCAACCCGCCGAACGGACGCGTGCCGGTGCTCGACGACGGCTTCACGCTGCCGGAGTCGGAGGTGATCATGGGCTACCTCGAGGACCGCTACCCCGAGCCGCCTCTGCTGCCCGCCGATCCCGCTGAACGTGCGCACGCGCGCCTGCTCGTGCACCGCTTCGACGACGCGCTCGGCACGGACTACTACGCGTTCCGGCGCGGCGAGCCGAACGCGCTCGCCGAGAAGCTCGAAGCGCTCGAGGTGGGGCAGAGCCTGTACGCCGACATCGCGTACGTCCCGTGGGTGATCCGCGCGCGCGAGATGCTGGGCGTCACCCTGCCGGAGCGCATCGAGGCGTGGCTCGACGAGCTCGCACAGCGGCCTTCGGTCGCGCGCGAGATCGAGGTCGTGCGGTCGCTGTGAGCGAGGTCGGCATCGAGGAGCTCGCGCGCCGGCTCGGCGAGGTGACGGTGCTCGACGTGCGCACGCGCGCCGAGTACGACGGCAGCGCCGGCAAGCCGTGCGACCCGCGCCAGGGCCACATCCCGGGCGCGCGCAACGTCGACGTCTACCGGCTGATGGAGATGACCACCGACGAGCTGCATCGCGAGCTCGGGCTCGAGCCGGGCAGCGAGATCGTCGCGTACTGCCACAGCGGCTCCCGCTCCGCGATCGCAACGCAGGTCCTGCGCTCGCTCGGCTACGACGCGCGCAACTATGTGGGCTCGTGGCACGAATGGTCGCGGCACGACGACCTGCCGCTCGAGGCGTAAGTAACAGACTGTTACTAGCTGAGCTTGAAGCGGTAGACGTGCGCGTCGTGCGGCGCGAACCAGTCGCGGAACGCGCCGCCGCTCACCGGCACCGAGCGGAACTCTCCGTTCGCGTACTCGAACAGCACCTGCCCGCCCTTCACGGATGACGGCAGGCCCGCGAAGCCGACCTGCGACGTCGTGCCGCTGCGGCGCACGCCGATCACATAGAGGAAGCCGCCCGCGCGGCGCGTTGCGATCTCGACGCCTGCCACACGCGGTCTCGTGACCACGTCGTCGGCCGGTGACGCGGTCAGCGCCGGGGCGAGCGCCGTCGATGACAGCTCACGCACGACCGGCTCGAGCGACTCGCGCCAGAACGACCAGTTCCAGCCCGAGCTCGCGTCGGCGGGCGACATCACCTGCTCGAGGTGGCCGCCGAAGAACGCGAGCCCGCGCGCGCCGTTCGCGATCGCCTGGTAGGCCATGAAGCGCAGGTCGGCGTTCGACGGGAACCGCGGCACGTGGTCGGGCGGCAGCACGCCACTCCACGCGACCTGCAGCGTCACCCATGCCGGCTTGCCGCCGGCGCCGCTGCGGATCCACTGCGTCATGTCGCCGACGACGCTCAGATCCTTGTTCGGGCGCGCGGCGTGCGTGCCGGGCGGGTACGACACGGGGTAGATGTCGACGCCGGTGATGTCGAACGCCGGCTGGTACGGCTTCAGCGACGCGACCGTGCCGCGCGGCGCCTGGATGATCACGACCGGATGCGCCCCGTCGATCGACGCGATCACGCGATGGGCGCGCGCAAGGTTGTCCGGCGGCACGTTTCCGAACGCCGGCTCGTCGTGTCCCTTCCACGCGCCGAGCGCAGGGTGGCCGTGCAGCGCTTCGACGACGCGACGCAGCGGCGTGTCGTCCGCGCTCGGCCCGACGTTCGTGAGCGTGCCGAGATAGACCCAGCACGTCAGCCCCGCGGCGTGCGCCTGGTCGAGCCGCGCGCGCTCCTGTGCAATCTGCGCGTCGAGCGTGGCCGCGGCCCAGTCGCCGCGACCGGTGCGGATCGTCGTCACTCCCGCGTCGGAGACGGTCTTCAGCCCTGCTGCGTCCGGCGGCCCGTTCGAGAGGACGAGCGGGAAGCTCATCGCGCTGCTGCGGCCATGAACGCGCGGCAGAGCGCGCGGCCGTGCACCTGCCACGCCGGCAGCTTCTCGTCGAGCTCTGCGGCGATCTCCTCGACCGGGCGCGGCGCGTCGTCGAACCACGTCATCACATGCTCACGGCGGATCTCCGGATGGAACTGCACCGCCCACGCACGGTCGCCGATCCGGTAGGCCTGCGGCACGGGGCCGATCGCGAGCGGCGTCGCGTTCTCCGGGAAGTCGAAGCGGTACGCGTTGCCGTTGAACGCCTCGAAGCGGGGCGGCAGCACGCCGAGCACGGGGTCCGCGGCGCCCGCTTCGGTCAGCTCCGTGTCGAAGAAGCCGGCGAGCACCGTCCCGATCGGCTGCACGCGCGCCCCGAACGCATGCGCGAGCGTCTGCGCTCCCAGGCAGATGCCGAGGAGCGGCGTCCCGCGCTCGACCCAGTACCGCAGCGCGTCGTACTCCTCGTGCAGCCACGGATGCTCGAGCTCCTCGCCGACGTTCTGGTCGCCGCCGAAGACCATGACGGCGTCGACGTCCTGCGGCGGCGAGCCCTGCGCGCGGATGTCCCACTCGACCAGCTCGTGGCCGTCCTCGGCGAGCACCTCGCCGAACAGCTCGGGGCCTGCGTCGTGGCTGTGGATGACGGCGAGCACCTGTGTCATGCGGCCGGCACCTGCTCTTCCTCGAGCAGCTTCCGCAGCAGGAACGCCCCCGCGGGCGCTTGCGCAACGCCGTTCGTCTGGTTGTTGTTGTTGAAGAACGCGTACGCCTCCTGCGCTTCGCTCGACAGCTCGCGCAGCGGCGGCACCCACTCGCGCAGCTCGTCCTCGCTGTAGGTGTAGTCGAACCGCTGCGCCGCGGAGCCGCCGCGCACGTTCCACGTTCCCGCGTTGCGGCCGTGGAAGCGCACGTATGCAACGGGCGAGGTGACCGCAACGAGCGTCTCCGGCACGTTGCCGGCCTCGACCTTCGGCGCATCGACGACCACCCACGCGATCTCGCGCTCCTCCAGCCAGCGCAGCAGCTCCTTGCGCACGTCCTCGGCGAACCAGGAACGGTGACGCGGCTCGAACAGCATCAGGTCGTCGCCGAGCTGCTCGTTCGCCCACTCGAGGTAGTCGAGCGACGACGGCTTCCACACGACGTACGGGGGCATCTGAAAGAGGATGCCGCCGAGCTTGCCCGCGTCGCGCAGCGGCGCGAGCGAGGCGAGGAACTCCTCGAACACCTTCGCGCGCAGCTCGCGCGGCGGGCGGTCGACGCGGCCGCGGTCGTCGACCGGGAGCCCTTCGCGCAGGTCGGGCGGCACCTGCTCGAGCTTCACGGGATGGCGCGTCATCAGCCCGAACGCCTTGATGTGCATCACGAAGTCGTCCGGTGTGCGCTCGGCCCAGCCGCGCACCATCGAGTCGGTCGGCACGCGGTAGTACGTCGAGTCGACCTCGACGGTCGAGAAGCGCTCGGCGTAGTAGGCGAGGCGCTCCTTCGGAGGCGTTCCCTCCGGGTACCAGTACTTCGAGAGAGCGTCGTCGGCCCATGAGCACGTGCCGATGCGAATCGGTGCAGCCACGCGTCGCAGGATACGGAGAGGGGCCCGCGTGGGGCCCCTCTCCGCGAAGCGGACTACTTGTAGCCCTTGACCGTGCTCGTGGCGGAGATGATCTCGCCGCCGAGCGTGGCGTCGAGGCACGGCAGGCCGCCGAAGATGACGGTCGGCACGCAGCCCGACTGGCCGAGGTCGTGGAAGAACAGGTCGGCCGCGGGGTTCGCGGTCTGACCGGTCGGGACGGAGCCCGAGTCGCTGTCGACGACAGCAGTTGCCTTCACGGTCGCGGACTTGCCGGACGCGAGGACGAACGAGCCCGACGCGCCGCCGACCTTCTTGCCGGCTGCGGTCGTCGTGATCACGGCACTCGCCGGAGCCGCGCCGTTCGCGGACACCGTCGAGGAGAAGCGGACGATCGTCGAGACGACCTTCACCTTGTGGCTCTTGCCGTGGATCCTCCGCGTGACGATCTTCGTGACCTTCTTCTTCGTGACGGTCAGCTTGATCTGCGTCGGGAGGTGGCGGATCGACTGCACCTCGACGCTACCGCCGGCGTTGGGCGTGCCCTTGCCGGGGTTGTACGGGGTCCACAGCGAGGTCCAGCGATAGTCGCCGCTCGCGACCGGCTGGGTGATCGCCGACGACGTGAAGCTCGCAGAGAGCAGCTTCGCGCCGAAGGTCGCGCGACCCGGCGTGCCCACGGGCACGTCCGGCGGCGGCAGGCAGACGACGAGCTTGGTCTGGTAGCCGACGGCGAGCTCCGGTGCGGCACCCGCGACGACGAACATCGGGATGTCGAGCGACTGGCCCGCGGCCGTCAGGTGCAGGTTCCACGTCTGCGACGGGGAGACGCCGCACTGCGACGCGGCGGCGTTCGTGGTCGCCGTCGGCGCGATCGCGTCGAGCTCGCCGGTCAGCGGCAGCACTGCGCCGCCGAGGTCGGCCGCCGATGCGGTCGCCGTGACGTCACCGAGCTTCGTGCCCGCGGCCGGCGCACCGACCTGGTAGCCGCTCGGGACGTAGATCGACACCTTCGCGGTGGGGTCGTCGGCGTTCGAGACGACGACACCGATCCGCGTCGGGCCGCTGCCCGTGGCCTGCGGCGTTGCGGACGAGACGACGAGCTTCGGCGAGAACGAAGCGAGCGCCGAGCCTGCGAACGCGAGCGAGGCGAAGACTGCGCCCGCAAGCATCGCGAAGCGAATGGCTTTCTTCATGTGTTCCCCTTCCTCCATTTCAGAACGTCAATAGGAAAAGACGGGTCATGCCCGGGGGGTTCGGGATGAGATGTGACCGTTCTGCGGCGGTGACAAACCGCCGCTCACAAAGACCTTACTGGTCAGCCGCGCGCGGACACGAGGGGACCGACGGCCACCCAATGGATGCGGTCGTAGCGCACGAGCTGCGCCTTGCTGATCGGGTAGTAGTCGGTCGGGCTCGTCGTGATCGTGATCCCGGGCCGCATGAAGGGATTGACCTCGTTCAGGTGCTGGGCCGCCGCGAGGAGCGAGGCGCGCGTCGGGTTCTTCCCTGCGTGCTTCAGCGCGTCGACCATCGTGTACGCCACGCCCATCCCGTAGAAGTTGTAGACGTCCTCCGCCTTCGCGCCCGGGGCGTACTGCTTCAGGATCGAGTGGTACTCGGCGACGATCGGGTCCTTCGCCCAGACCTTGTCGGTCGGATCCTTGACGAAGGCGATCGAGTTCGAGCCGTTCGCGAGCTCGGCCGCGTTCGCGCGGACGATGTCCATCACGTTCGGCGAGATGCACACCGAGCTGACGTAGATCTTCGGGTGCCACCCGAACTTGTGCGCGGCGAGGTAGGCGAGGATCGCGTACTGCGGCGTCACGTTGAGGACGAGCACGTTCGCGCCCGACGCGTGCAGCGTCGACATCTGCGAGTCGATCGACGTGTCGGTCGGCTGGTACTCCTGCGACGACACGATCTCGGAGGCCTTTGCGCCGAGGCCCTTCTTCAGGCCGTCGGTCATGTCCTTGCCGAAGTCGGATGCCTCGGCGAGCACCGCCACCTTCGCGCCCGCGATGTTCGCGATCGAGCGGCCGTAGATCACGCCTTCGGCGCGGAAGCTCGGCAGGTAGCCCATCGTCCACGGATGCGACTTGGCGTTGTCGCCGATCCGCGCGGCGCCGGTGCCGGCGAAGAGCTGCGGCACCTTCGCGGCGTTCAGGTAGTCGGTCGTCGCGACCGTGTTGTCGGTGCCGATCGTGCTGAAGATCGCCAGGACGTGGTCCTGCTCGACGAGCTGCCGCGTCAACTGCACCGTCTTGGCGGGGTCGTATGCGTCGTCGCGATAGAGGTAGGTGATCTTGCGGCCGTTGACGCCGCCGTGCGCGTTCACGTACTTGAAGTACGCGTCGGCGCCGCGACCGACCGAGCCGAACAACGCGGCCGGCCCGGTGATCGGCACGGTGCCGCCGATCGTGATCGTCTTCGCGGTCACGCCCGGCGTGCCGCCCGCGAGCGCGACCGGAACGACGGCCAGCGCTGCGACGACGACGAGCGCGCGCTTCATCCGCTCACCGGCTTGGTCAGCGTCTGCAGCGTCATCACCGCAGAGCCGAGCGAGATCGACGTCTCGTCGCCGAAGCCGAGGTAGGCGATGTCAGGGCTCGCGGACGACGGCCCGAACGTGACGGAGAGGCGCGTGCCCTTCGGCAGGTACTGCACGTAGTTCGCGAGACGAATTGTCTGCAGCCCGACCTTCGGGACGATCCCGCCGTGCGTGATCACGCGGTTGCCGGCCTTGACCGTCACGACGAGGCGAGGGTAGTTCACGACCTTCCTGATCTGCACCTTCAGCAGCGACACACCGAACGTCTCGAGCGCCTCCCGGAACACCGGGCCGGTGCGCGGGCCGAGCGTCGTGCCGCGGAAGCCGACGGTGATCGACTTCGTCTTCGGCACGCCCGCGTACGACGTGCGCTTCGTTCCGGTCTGCGCGGCGATCGTCACCGGCTTCGACTTCTCGATCCCGTTCGGCGCGCCCTTGAGGAAGTGGTCGTACCAGGCGAGCCCCTGCGACATCACGTAGTTGAAGTCGGGGCCGGGGAACGTCGACGGCGCGTGGCCGAACTGGCCGACGTAGAGATGCTTCGGCCCGGCGACGCGGTTGTAGCCGTTCAGCGCCTGCGTGACGTCGAACGCCCAGTCGACGCGTCCCTGGAACATGTACGTCGGCGTCGTGATCTTCGGCAGCGCGGCGTACGCCGAGCGCGAGTCGGCGACCGTCTTGATCGTCTGCAGGTTCGTCGAGTGCAGTGCGTCGTTCTCGAAGGAGGCGATCAGCGGCGAGCGCGCCTCGACCGCCTTCGAGAACCCGAGCACGATCCCCGACTTCGCGATGTCCTGCGGCCAGAGCGCGCTGTAGAGATCGGTCCACGTCTCGACCACCTCGGCCGCCTTGTACGGGATGCCGGCGGCGAGGCCGTTCCATGTCTGGCCGCCGCCGTAGGAGATGCCCCACGCGCCGATCTGCGTGTCGCTCACCTCCGGCAGGCCGGCGAACCACGATTCCATCGTCCGCTCGGTCGCGATGTCGTCCGGGCCGGCGAGGCCGACGTCGCCGCCCGAGGTGCCGTGGCCGCGCGCGGTGTACGCGAGCGCTGCGTACCCCTTCGCCGCGAGCACGTTCGCGATCGGCGCCATGTCGTCCTTCGAGCCGCCGAGCCCGTGCAGCACGACGACGCCCGGCCAGCCGCCGGCGGGCACGGTCCCGTCGGGCTCGTACAGGTCGTAGGCGATCTTCACCCCGTCCGGCATCGTCTGGAAGCCGCTCTGCTTGCTGATCGCCTGGGCGGGCGCCGCCCAGGCCAGGAACACCGCGGCGACGACGAGGAAGCGCATCACGGGCGGCAGCGTAGCCGCCTCCCTACAATCGCGCTCATGGATTCGCGGCCCATCGGCGTCTTCGATTCCGGCGTCGGCGGCCTCACCGTCCTCCACGAGTGCCTCGTGACGATGCCGAACGAGGACTTCGTCTACCTCGGCGACCACGCGCGGCTGCCGTGGGGGCCGCGCAGCAAAGAGGAGGTGCAGCGCTTCGCGCACGAGATCGGTGCCTACCTCGAGCGGCAGGGCGTGAAGATGGTCGTCGTCGCGTGCAACACCGCGACGTCGGTCGCGCTGCCCGACCTGCAGGAGCAGCTGTCGGTCCCGGTCGTCTCGGTGATCGTCCCCGAGGCGCACGCGGCGGTGCAGGCGACGCGCAACCGTCGCGTCGGCCTCCTCGCGACCGAGCTGACGGTCGCGAGCGGGCGCTACGCGTCGCTGGTGCACGCGCTCGACGCAAGCGTGCGCTTCACCGCGGTCGCGTGCCCGAAGCTCGTGCCGCTCGTCGAAGCGGGCGACACGTTCACCGACGAGGCGGTCGCCGCGGTACGCGAGTACGCAGAGCCGCTGAAAGGAGCAGACTGCGACACGGTGATCCTCGGCTGCACGCACTACCCGCTTCTGCGCCCGATCTTCCAGCGCACCTTCGGCCGCGACGTCACGCTCGTGTTCTCGGCCGACGAGACCGCGCGCGAAGTCGCAGAGACGCTCGCGCGCAAGGGCTTCGACAACGCGCGCGACCGCGAAGGCACCTACCGCTTCCTGACGACGGGCGACCCGGAGCTGTTCCGCTCGGTCGGCGAGCGCTTCCTGCAGCTGCCGCTCGGCGAGGTCGAGCGGGTCGAGGTCTCCGCACTCGAGGCTGCGGCATGAGCCGCAACGACGGGCGCAAGCCGGACGAGCTGCGTCCGGTCGTCGCGGACGCGAGCTTCCTCGAGCAGCCGCACGGCGTCGTGCTCTGGTCGCAGGGGAAGACGCGCGTTCTCTGCACCGCGTCGGTGCAGGAAGGCGTGCCGCGCTGGCTCTACCGCTCCGGCCGCGGCTGGATGACGGCGGAGTACTCGCTGCTCCCCGCGTCGACGGGCGAGCGCACCGACCGCGAGGCGGCGCGCGGCAAGCAGGGCGGCCGCACGGTCGAGATCCAGCGCCTGATCGGCCGCGCGCTTCGCGGCGTCGTCGACTTCCAGGCGCTCGGCGAGCGCACGGTGTACCTCGACTGCGACGTGCTGCAGGCCGACGGCGGCACGCGCTGCGCGGCGATCACCGGCGCGTACGTCGCGGCGCAGCGCGCGCTCGACCGCTTCGGCTTGTCGAAGGCGCTCACCGGCTCGGTCGCGGCGGTCTCCGTCGGCGTCGTCGACGGCGTGTCGCTGCTCGACCTCGACTACTCGGAAGACTCGAACGCGGACGTCGACGTGAACGTCGTCATGACCGGCGACGGGCGCTTCGTCGAGGTGCAGTCGACCGCCGAGAAGGTTCCGTTCGAGCGCGAACGCCTCGATGAGCTGCTCGACCTCGCCGCCGCCGGCATCGAGGACCTGCAGCGCTATCAGGAAGACGCGATCAGTGCTCCTCGCGAGTAGCATCCCGCACCTCTCGCACTGGGAGCTGGCGGGCCGGCTCGTGCTCGCCGCGGGGCTCGGCGGCGCGATCGGGATCGAGCGGGAGATCCGTGACCACGAAGCGGGCTTCCGCACGCACATGCTCGTCTCGCTCGGCTCGGCGCTCTTCACCGTGGTCTCCGCCTACGGGTTCGAGAGCTTCCTCGTCGCGGGCACGAACGTGGTGCGCGCCGACCCGACGCGCATCGCGGCGCAGATCGTGACCGGCATCGGCTTCCTCGGTGCGGGGGCGATCATCAGCCACGGCATGAACATCCGCGGCCTGACCACGGCCGCGAACGTGTGGACGGTCGCCGCGGTCGGGATCTGCTGCGGCGCGGGGTACTACTCCGCCGCGCTGATCGGCTCCGTCGTGATCATCATCGCGCTCTGGCCGTTCCGGATCCTCGCCGACAAGACGATCGATCGCTGGCGGCAGGGCTCGACGCGCCTGCAGCTCGAGGTCGGGCCCGGCGCGATCGACGACGTGCTCGAGGAGATCTCGCGGCACCGCCGCCGGATCGAGCGCTTCGACATCGAGCACGAGGGCGAGCGGAGGCGGCTGATCTTCCAGCTCGACCGCGTGAGCCCGGAGCTCGTTGCGCAGCTGTCGGAGGTTGACGGCGTCGACGAGGTCGCCTGGGAGCGGTGAAGGTCACCGTCTGCTCGGCGAACGAGCACAAGCTCGAGGAGTTCCGCGCGCTGTTCCCCGACTGGGAGCTCGAGCTGCTCGGCGAGGCCGAGTACCCGTCGGAGGACGGGCTCACCTATCTCGACAACGCGCGCATCAAGGCGCGCTTCGGGCGGCTCACCGGCCCGGCCGACAGGTGGATGCTCGCGGACGACTCGGGCATCGAGCTCGCCGCGCTCGCCGGCGGGCCGGGCGTGCAAACCGCGCGCTGGGCCGAGGGCCGCCACGTCGAGAAGGCGCTTGCGGCCGTCGGCGACGGCGACCGCCGCGCGCAGTACGTCTGCGAGCTTGTCGCGATCTCGCCGGAGCGCCACGAGGTGCGCGGCACCGGCGTGCTCGAAGGGACGATCGCCCTCGCGCCGGCAGGCGACGAGGGCTTCGGCTTCGACCCGGTCTTCGTCCCGCACGGCCAGACGCGCACCGTCGCCGAGCTCGGCGACGCGTGGAAGGCCGAGCACTCGCACCGCGCGGTCGCGGCGCGCGCGCTACGCGACGTGCTCGCGGGGCTCTGACACCAGGTCGGCCGGCACCGAGTCGCTCGCGTTGGCGCGGTTGCCGCGCCACCAGTTGACCTCCGCGCCGAGGACGATCACGTTCGCCATCACGTAGAGCCAGACGAGCAGGATCGCCGGGCCGGACAGCGTCTGCAGCACCGGGTTGTGCTTCGAGATGTCCACGTACACGGGTAGGAGCTGGAACGTCGCCTCGAGGATCACCGCCGCGGTGATCGCGCCGGGCAGCACCTCGCGCAGCGTCAGGTCGGCGTTCGTCAGCACGTAGTACGAGGACGCGAGGAAGACGAAGAGGCCGATGCCGGAGACGAGGATCGCGATCACGCGCGCCGTCGTCACGTTGCCGGCGAAGCCGAGGTAGCGCTTGAGGATCTCCTGGCCGATCGACCCGATCACGAGCGAGACGAAGAGCGCGACCAGCGAGCCGACCATCATCATCGTGGCGAGCGCCTTCCCGTGCAGGAAGCCCCGGTTCGGGCGGCCGTAGACGATGTTGAACGCGCTCTCGAGCACGCTGAACAGCGAGAGCGACGACCAGAGCAGGAACGCGCCGCCGACGATCCCGAGGGCGGTCGCGTTCGCCTGGATCGCGCGCACCGCGCGCAGCAGCGACGTGACCGTCGCGCTCGGGAACGTCTTGGAGAGCTCGCGGACGAAGAACGAGCCCTGGTCCGCCTGGTGCACGAGGCCGAGCAGCGCCAGCGCGAGGAAGAGCAGCGGCACGAAGGAGAGAAGCGCGAAGTAGGCGATCATCGCGGCGAGGTGCGTGCCGCGATCGGCGAAGAACTTCGAGAACACTCGGCGCACTGGGCGCCAGTATGCTCGGGTTCGTGGACGCGCAGCAGGCCATTGCCGACCTGACGGAGATCTCGCCCCAGGTGCGGGACGTCGTCGTGATCGGCGCCGACGGGGCTCCCGCAGGCTCGAATCTCGCCGACGAGGCCGCGCAGCTGCGGCTCGCCGACGGCGCCAAGCGGCTCGTCGAGGCGGCCGAGGCGATGCGCCCGGGCGTCGCGCAGCTCGAGGCGGCGACGCTCGCCGGCAGCGTGTTCGTCGTCCGCGACGGCGACCGGATGATCGCCGCGACCACGACGCCCGAGCCGACCGTCGGGCTCGTCTTCTACGACCTCAAGACCTGCCTTCGCTCGATCGAAGCCAAGCCC
>OUNM010137247.1_pt1 | contig 13523 bp, 15 predicted proteins | sample 1769961 | NCBI WGS metagenome assembly OUNM01 (sample SAMEA3914820, study PRJEB12502) | metagenome | biome: forest; material: soil | place: USA | collected 2012-03-12 | depth 0.3 m | reverse complement strand
TGCTATAGACTAGCTTACTAAAGGTACGATAGCTATAATGCACTAGGTAGCTCTCCTTCGGTTAGAGAACGCTACGCTTTGCAAGGCTAACGAGGCACTAAGCAAGCGCAAGAGAGCTAAAAGAACCCAAGTACAGCTTAGAGGATCCCTTACTATACAAGGTGCATAGGAGTCACTAGGCTAGGGGGTTGTAGGTGGGGAAGGAGTTCAAGAAACGCAGCCGGATAGTGGTAGTGCAGGGGGAGGTCGTACGAGGGTTCGGTGCTATAGTATGTGCGGTAAGCCTGGCTATAATGCCCGCACTTGCTAGGAGGTTGTAGAAGCATCTAATTCGGCTGTTTCTGATGTAATTATAGTTGGTTGCTAAGGTTGTTGTATTGCAATTGAGGATGGTTGTTATAGAGTGGTGGAAAGTGGCTCGCTCGCTGATATGTCTCGCTCGCTGATAAGATATGTTAGCGACATTCTAGATCCTCTCCAACTTACAGCACGACCACACACGTCTCGTACAGGTTCTACTTTAGCCAGACAGCCTCTAACCTTGAACTTGCCGCCCTCAGCGACATCGGGCATGTGGCACACTGAGTTCTTGGTCTTGTTCGACAAGCAACTCCGCCGGTACTGAAACGACTTTTTCATCCTAGGGAACCACGAGCCCATCTCATGCAGCAACGGAAGGTTCGTGATTTTGACGACGAAGTTAGAAATTGGGCGATTGCCAACAAGAAAGTGCATGCACTGGCTCTACAGACTGTATTTGATGTGGAAAAGGTGTTCGTGTCTGGGGAGCCGGCAAGGGGATGATATGAACAGCCTAGAATGGTAGGTAGCTTGACGGCGGGCGGTAGGCCCAACGTGTGATAGGGGATTCGCTCTTGAGTGCACCACGGTAGCTACATCAGGGTTTGAGTACGGTTAGATTGAGAGTATTTTCGAGTTACACTATGGTGCCTGGGGGTTGATCAAGACCGGCCTCCCCAGTTTTTGGCCCCCGATATCCTCGACCTCCTCGGCCTCTCAAGCTGTCTGGACCCCCAACGGTCTATGCAGTCGAGTGATGATTTGGTTGTAGTTCTCCTCATTCTCATATGTTGTCAAACCTTGCCTGATAAAAAAGTCCAGAATGAGACAGGCATTCGCAGGAGTGAACTCGCCGTCGTCCAACGCTTTCTTGGTCTCGGCAATGGAGTAAAGGCTGATATCGGATGCTTCCATATCGTAGGGCTTGGGCACCACGTCCGGACCAACCTTCAGGTGGTAAATGTACTGAATCTCGGCGCGGATGAGCCCGGCCTCGCCACCGCTGGTGGTCTTGGTCTCAGATGCCGTCACATAGCTGATGGTACCGGCGGGCTTGGCGTGCTGCTCGATCAAATCGGCGGGCAAGCCAGCCTCTTCATGGGACTCGCGTATGACGCACTCGAAAGGGCTTTCTCCAGCCGGGAGACTCCCGCCCACTGTCACGCCAAGCCTGTTAGGGAAGAGAACCTTGTTAGCTGCGCGGCGGGCGAGCCAGAGTGACAGGCCATCTGCGTCTTCACGGTAGACGATGAGCTGGACTCCATAGGTGACGACGCCGAGCAGGCTTGCCGCTGCGCGCTCGAAGTCGACGATGAGCTCGCGGCCCGGGCCGTAGATTGGGAAGCGCTCTCCCGTCCATCTCTTCAGGGTGCGAAACGTGTTCCTTTCTCTCTCAGCCTGCAGCGTTTTCTCGAGACGATCCCGCCTCTCGTTGAAGGAACCACCAAGGAGTCGAACAGTCCGCTCATTGTGGTTGATTTCCCAATTCTCATTCCATGTGAAGCTTTGAACGGTGGCTTCGACAAGGTGGCCGTAGACACCGGGAAACCCCTCGATCAGGAACTTGTAGCACGTTTCCGGGTACTGCGGCAACCTTTTGACCCCCCACCATAAATTAGCTCACCATCACAGCTGAGCCTGACACTGCAGCCAAGGAAAAGGGCTGCCAGCGCACGGGAACGTACCGATCGCAGTCCTCGCAAAGGGTGATGTACGACTTCATCGTGAGTTCGCAAAAATGTCAACACCAACCACAGTCTGGCTGGGAAGTGTCAAGACGCCACTGGAACACAATTGAATGACTGTGGTTTGTTGGGAGAACCAGGCAGCAGATCCAATCGTGGGGGGAGGGAGGGGGCGAGACTTTGGGGGCTGGATCTTGGGATGTTGAAAACACCTCAACCGGCTGAGCCTCGTTGCGGCCCGAGCGGGGTACTGCAGCATGTAATAACGGCCTGCGACTGCCTGTCCCTGGGTAACACGAGGAGCAACAGTGAATGGCAAACTGGAGGAAATTCCCGGTCCAGTGGCTGCCCTTGAGTAACACGAGAACAAACGTGTTCAAATTTGAGGGGCAGACCCGCGACGTGGAGCAGCACAGCAAGATAATTGGCCGGTTCACGGTTGTTCCGAGGGGGTGGCTGGATGTCGAGCGTGCGCGTGCAGATGGTCTGCTCAGTCGGTCGTACAAAGCCGAAGCAACATGGCACTGATTGGGCTCGCTTGTCTGATCGGTCGGGGACTTTCCCAAGCCTCGCACACTTCCCACGTCACAGCCAAATCAACACGTTTGGCGCGGCAGATACCGTACAGCGAGTGGCAGCAGCGGACGATGCGCTTTGCCAGTGATGGACCGAGCTCTAAGACTCGTCGCCTTGCCTTTCGGTGCCGTTTCGAGTGCAATGCAGGCGCTGATGTACCTAGCCAGAAAATAGATATAACAGCTATTCCTGTCATGCGGCGCGGCAGCCGTGTCGGCGGGTTCCAGTCCGTTCCGATCCCGAATAACCACACGATACTGCCGATACCGCCGTGATATCCAATTGCCCAGCCATGGCAGACCCGGTCTCGCTCACCGCTAGCGCCATCGCCTTTGGTCAAGCTGTCCACGCAACCTCAAACGTAATCCGCAGGGTGTTGAACCTGAGGACCGCCCCAAGACGGCTGTTTGACACGCACAACAAGGTACCTCCTGGAATTCGGCTTACTCCTGGGATTCGGCTTAGCCGAAGCTTTGATACTCTGTCAAAGTTGAACAAGAACAGGGCCTCCGCTCGCTAACACAAAGCCCTCATATTCGCTAGGTCGAGGAACTGAGGGTGCTGGCGCACATCGCCAAAAGCGCGGCCGAGTCGTCTTACATCACGGACCGAGACGCGATTACGAGTTTTCGGCAGTTGACATGTCGAGCAAAAGACGTGCTTGAAGAGGCCCAAACATTGATCAGATCCAAACTTGTCACAAATCCCGAGAGCCTGAACGACGAGAGCGTCCAGGTGAAGATACGGAAGGTGAGGTTTTTGTGGGAAGAGAACAAGCTGGCCGAGATCAATGCTCGGCTGTCCGATGTCCATCAGTCCATGGCCGGGGCCATCAACTCCATCTCGGTGAGTGAGATACAGAGAATGAGGATGACACTTGAGAACGTCCAATTTCGCTTGGTTGCGTTTGACGACCGCTATCGACAAGCCAGCGAGGCGACAGCTGCTGGACGCGTCTACGAAATCGACGAAACCTCCCGCAGCTTGGCCGTGGACGATGATTCCTCAGCACATACTCCAGTCGAATCCGCGGAACCGTCGGTGGCTCTTCCTCCCCAGTTGGACACGGAAACCATCAGTGCATTAGGACAGTTTGCCACTCATCAAGACAGTCTGCCCGAGGAAACGACTTCATCCTCTACCCAGATTCAAGTGGAAGTGACGGTCGCAGAAGATTTGCTCAGTATATGCGGGTGCTCGTGCCACACCCCTCTCGCGGTGCGGACGCCAGCTTGGCTTGGAAATGCCGTCGGGGTTTTGCTAGTGCGCTGGTACCGGAGTCCAGGGGCTTGTGTGAGATGCTCCATCAGAGCGTGCAAGGCAGAAAGAAGGCAAACGTTGTCGACACGGTACTTCTTCCCTTGGTGGATGATGAGACGGCTAGTGGACTTTGAAGCCGGCTGGCGTTCAACGCAGCGGCTGGCTCTAACTCTCCGAACCACCAATGTCATACCCGACGACTCGACCGTTTTTCTCTTTGCTCAGCATAACAACATCGACGGTATCAAACGACTGTTTGAACAAAGGCTAGCATCGCCGTTTGACGTCAGCCTGAGAGGACGAACGCCTCTTCATGTACGCGGCATTCTTCACATACACCATGTACCAGATGTTTCAGCTACCAAGACATGCATGACCTAACCGCTCCGCAGTTTGCCGCAACAGCCGTCAAGGCAGAAATGATAGAGTTTCTCGTCAAACAGAAGGCTGAGACCGACGTGGAGGACCAAGATCACTTGTACGTCACTTCTCACTCCGCTCTTTGCGCTATCTCCTGACTCCCAACACACTCTTTACAGGTCGCCAAACGATATTATCTGGGAGCTGTATCTGCGGAACCCAGAGAAGCGCCAGTTTATTCTGGACGCTGCCGAGTTGTCTCCCGGCAACACGGAGAGTCTAGAAAAACAGTGTTTCAGCGGGCTTCACCGAATTGTGCTCGGCCTAGGCGGATCGGTGGACTTGGACGCCTATTTAAAAATTAATAGCTCCGAGATCGACAACCAAGACTTGACCGGGAAAACCGCGCTGGCCTGGGCCGCCTCGCGAAAGGACCCTCGACCCGTGCGCACCCTCCTCAAGCACGGGGCGTCGACCAGGGTAGCCGACTACCGATTCAAGACGCCTCTCCATTACTGTGCTGGAAGCGGAGACCCCGAGGCCGTGCAGTTGATACTCGAGGCCATAAAGGAGCGGAACGAGCTGCAGCCGGGCTCAGGAAAGAGCGTGATTGAAGCGGGCGATGACAAGAACCGCACGCCCCTCAACTACGCCAGCCGGATGAACCTCTACCCCCACACCCAGCTTCTCGTCGACTACGGCGCTGATCTAGAAGCAACCGAGTCCAAGACGAAGCGGACAATTCTGCTCAACGCCGTCTACTGGAACAGTCATAAAGTTCTTCCGCTCCTACTCGCCCGTGGCGCGAGAACAGACATTCGTGACTCGCGAAATGAGACGCTGCTACACCATATCGCGCGGTTTGCGGATCTTCAAACCCTCCAGATCATGGCAGAGCACGATCTCGGATACATTGACGTCAGTGCCGTTAATGTTCTTGGGCTCACAGCGCTTCAAATCTTCGACTCGACCGACGCCAGATGCAGTCCGGAAGCCGGAAACGACAGGGGGCTTGCCGCAGAACTGTTTTCAACTATCCTTAGGAATGCAAGAAGAGGAAATATGGTAGGGAAGGACAGGGTAGCCTTGGCAAGAATACAAGAGGTGGAAGTTAGTGAAGAAGAAGCCGATGACCGGACGACGGAAGAGGCAAAGGCCCAGAAAGTCGCAACTGTTGTTGTTACATCGCTTCGCTTGGACAACGACGACGACAACAGTGATGATGACGCGGATGAAGTTTTCTATGACGCGCTGATGGAGATAGTATCTTTACCTTAACAATAGAGGGCGATTTCAATCTCATGATCATCGCTGTCTTGGGTTCCGTGGTGGCTGTTGCGTGACTGTGGGGGGACTGGAACGACAGGCATCAAATCCCGCACGATGCGAGACACTTCAAGGTCTTCGAAGACAAGCATACCCAATGGCAATATGACACGTGAGAACCAGATCACATGATACGTAAAAGCAGCCTAAGTATAGGAGTAGTTCGAGCCTTGCCCGAGGCTTCCCCCGCTCGAGGGAGCGCCTTTCTCTCTGTTTGGTCTATTAAAAACGGGCGATGCCAAAACAACATCCCTTGGAGTAAACTGCCCCGTAGCCACACAACCATGAGCAAACACACGCAACCTCGGTGGCTCCGCACCATCGACTGGCGAACTTCCATACGACATCGTGTACGAGTGGTCCAAGACGCCCAGCTGGACACCATTTTGCCATTTCTGCGAGACGTCCCAGCCGATTCATATCCGGACGCACGACATATCACCCCCTTCTGTGGTCAAAACTTTGCTTTTCTGTACGCTCTATCCACAGAGCCAACACGCGAGAATCAAGAAGCTGTGCGGAAGCTCGTCAACCAACTAATTTGGAGAACAACTGAGCAGTCTGTATCCAGAACCCGTCTGCGAACCCTAAGAGCGGACGCGGAAAGATTGCTGAAAGATGTCGCCTTGCCAATGAGCTCCGGTGCTCTCCTGGTTGCGCTCTCGTCCATCGGTGTCCTGCTCAGCAAGGCCTCAACTGCGGGACAATATTACGTCCCCGACGAGCGTCCTCCAAGAACGCCGACAGAATGCCTCGTTGCACTGCTGGACATGCTTGATGCAGCAGAAGAGTCATCACGCAGCAGCAGCAGCCGACGGCAGGAGGCGAATACCGTAGCCAAAATTAGGCACCGAGGCGAGCACGCACGCCTCAGTAGCAGAATGGACATGGCTTCAGTGTTAAGCCTCCTCGAGACGGCCGCCGCCGAGCTGGATGCCGCATCGCTGAAGCCGCTCCGGGATAAAACTCTGAACCTCGCGATAGAGCTAAGATCACACGGCCCCGCCGGCCCACCCCTCACGCGCCTGCTCGACAATGTCTACGGCCGCGTATGGGAGTCCATCCTCAACGCCCACCTCCTCACACACATGCCGCCCAAGGTGATCGAAGCCGCCAACGCCATACGAGCCGAGTTCGCAAAGCTCTTTTACCGCCTACCCCCCGACGTCCAGCACGCCACCTGCATACGCCTCTTGGAGCGCCTCGAAGCTGAGCTCCCACGCCCCTGGTCGGGGCGCGACCCCCGCCTCCAAGCCCTCGTCCGCCATCCCACCTCACCATCACTCCAGCAGCAGAGTAAACGCGACCGTCACCACCTCTTCCAGGAGCGACTTGCGACCTTCCTCGCCGAGCCATCCACGACAGGGCCCGAAGCAGCGGGCGACTACTTTGTGGTGCTGAGCGCATTCGACGTCATGAAGCACGCGGCGCCCGACCACAGCCCGTGGATCCACCTGGCGCGGGCCCGGTATGGGGCCGACATTGAACCGCGTAAGGGTCGCCGCAAGTTCCAGAGCTTGGCCGTCGCGGAGCCGCTGTCGCTATCGCTGCTGACAGGGGATGGGGGTGGGGGCGGCATAACTCTCGCGCACCACGCGTTTGCTTGTGAGGGGGCGTCGAGTGTGCGGGCGGGGCTGGTGAAGATATGGGATTTGGACGTGCCGCAAAATGGTGGGGGTGGTGACGGCGGTGAGAGTGATGATTGTCTCGGTCGGGACAAGGCGGGCGCAACAGGGCCGATTAGCATTAATATGCATTCTATCAGGCGTGGGGTGCCGTATGTGACGGGAATCTCGGGGTACATGCACCTTCTTTGCTCATTCTTTGCCCATCTTAGGGGCGAGATGGGCTTGGATGTACAGCATGCTGTGCTGGGATTGCTAGTGTATTTGGTGTACGACGGGGGCCATACGTGGAATGAAGGGCTGCAGACGGTGAATTACCTGGAGGGGAAGATGCTGCCGTTGGGAGTCTTTGGGGCACCCACTTTGAATGAGGAGGCTTTGGTGTATGTGGCGGATTATAACAGGTTTGTCGAGCTATTTGTGGGAACTGAGACGGAAGATTACCTTAGACGGGCAGTGCGGCAAGCAGACAAGTTCACGATTGCGTATAGGAGAAAGTATGTTGGGCACGAAAAGTACCGAGCACAAGGGGCGGCCGATAATTGCAGGGTGTTGGGCTAGAACGCCGAGCTTTATTTTCTGAATCATCTTGTTGCTTCACTTACAGCAACCTAGAGCAACAGTCGTTGCCGTGACGCCTGAGCATGGCCTGACTCCCTCCCGAGATCTATCACTATCGCCATCTCCACAAACAAAACCCGTCAAATCAAACCCTCTTCTCGAAGGCACTTGTTGGAGGAGCTTCACACCTGATGCTGCATATTACCGCCATCTTTTGGACTCGTCGCCATCCGTCCACTCAATGTCCTGATAGCGAACTTCTTTTTTTACTTTCTGGATCACGTCCCTATCACCAGAGTGTTTTCCGACAACATCGCTTAGCTTAACCGCAGCATTCCCGTTGGCAGATTTGAGTTTCATGACAACATTGAGAGGCGGTGATCTCTGACCGTTGGACTTTGCTGTAAAATTGTTGGTTAAGTCCGTGCCTATGCCAAAAGCGGTCTCAAAACCTGCTTCTTCAGCCACCCTTTTGTAGGTCAAGCACGACTCGACGTTGAGGGAATCGGAGAACACCAGTGTTTTCGTCTCGTTGATCCCTTCCTGGTCGTAGAATGCTCGCATTGTCTGAATAAATTTGACGGGATTCCCAGAGTCCTGTCGCACGCCAATAAATGCGTTGGCGAAGGTTCTTGGGTTGCCTTTGAGTAGGTTTTGGGGAACAGGCTGCCGTAGCGAGTCTAGAAAGAATGGCGTGCCAAATGTGTCAGTCGGAGTTATCTTCCAGATGCCGTCGCCAAAGCAGCCGAGCCAACAAGCGAGAGCTTCGGTAGTGGCAGTCCTATAGTCGCCTGTCAGGGCAGCGATGCCCATAAACCACTCATGGCCGACCGTGCCCTTCGGTGTGAGACCAAATACTCTCGCCAGGTGGACATTGCTTGTGCCTGAGAGCTTGCCTGAGCAGCCCAACTCCTCTGCTGCTGCTCTGGCTCTCAACAGCCCACGCACAACCAGTTGGTGTGTGTGAAAGTCTCTTCTCCTTCGTGTCCCGTACTCAGACATAACGCAACCCGCTTTGAAGAGCCGCATCCCTTTGGCGTAGGCCTTCTCTTCCTGGCCGTCATGTGTCCAGTCAGTGTCGACAAATCGGAAATATGCCTCGCTGGTCAAGGCCAGAAGCGGGATTTCGAAAAGCACCACGTCGACCCAGGGCCCCCTGACCACGATCTCGACATCTCCCAGGTCTTCTTCACCTCCCGTGTCGGTAATAGGTTTGAAGGTGGCTGTGACATGCTCACAAGGGTTGAGGCGAAAAGTGGCGAGGAAGTCGAGGTACGGTCGGCCGAGAAAGCCACATGCTTCCTCAAGGTATTGTGCCTCTTCCTGGGTGAGCGCTAACTGATCAAGGTCTGCTATGTTAGATACTGCACTTAGCAATGTGCCACGAAAACTGCTTACTTTTGATCTGTAGCTCTAGCCAATTGAACGCTTCCCTCGACAGAAGAAGCTGTCGGGTTCGGTTCTCAAGTGCATACACCACCGGGACTTGAGGGAAATACTTCAAAACCGCGCATTGCGTGGTGAGCTTGAGCAAGTCCGTATCCAACAACGATGCGACGTGGCGTTGGGGGTTTGGAGAAGACGGCCCCATGGCTCAAGACTCCAGCAAAGAAAGCCGGGATGGGAAGGAGGTTGCTAGTCACTGGAGGGCCGCGGCGGAAGTTGTCAAATCATCGGAGCTGTCGATGTCTGGGTGAACGCGGGGTAGAGCTGCATTATTAACCCCCCCCCTCCCCCGCGCGCAAGCTGGTCTGCATGGCATGTCGCACAAGATGCCAACTCACATGCTACAATAGGCGGCTAATAAGCACACCCAGTTTCTGTCTGCCTTGAGAGGTAATCAAGGGGCTTGCACTGGTACACCCGATGGGGTTACTACGTTGATGATTCAGGTCACCTATTGCCGGATACCTGGGCCGTCTAAGCGGAGGACATCACACGAAGAGTTGGCACCCGCGTCGTGACTGTGGTGATAAGCAGAACTACCTACTATTCAGCGTTTATTCAACGCTTATGCAACTCTTATGCATCAGCAGGCAGCCATGCCACCCATGGGAACAACGCCACAGCTGATGCATGATGGCTGGGGTGGCTTACCCCCACCTCGGCTCAGCCCCAGCGGTCAACACTCGTGGTCCATGACTCCATATTGCCAGCTCCACGTGGGCCAGCACAGCACGCCGACTCACACTTGTCATAGCCTCGCAGCATTGGTCTCGTCTCTGGTGTTGTCGGCTTCATCACCCTCAGCACCTGGTCAAGTGCGCCATCAAAATCCACGAACCGCTCGCAATCTCGAAGAGAACCAGAGCCGCGGGGCGATCGCTAGCGAGATGAAGCGCTTTGCGACCCAGTTGATCCCGCCAAACATCTCGCAGCTCTCCGAAGGGGGCAGTGCAGTGCGTTTTGGCAAGCGAATGCCGCGATCTGTCGGTCAAGTTAATCGACCTGTTGGAACGGGTTCAAGCCTAAAGCTCCGCAATCCAAAGGTCAGAGTTTGTGGTCGACCAGGTGCGCACGAACCAGCAGCAACGAAGTTTACGTGGACAAGCGCTGGGTCGTCTGTCCCTCCTGCAAGAGAGCCGCGGATGCCTTGATTGACTACTCCGGCGGCGCCAATTCAACCCCCAGGGGCTCCGGGTCTGGTCATGGCCGCTCGGTGAGCGGTGCTTCGGGCGCCAGCTACAAACCCTCCAATCGTCGATAGGGTCCCACGGGGGCATGGTTGGAGGCTGAGGATGAGTGCGGCTGGATTTCATCATGGAAAGCGGGAAAGGTGGACGGTTCTGCGAGAAAAGGTAGCGCTGGTCGTCCTCTTGTATCACTCATTTGAGCAGGGGTTATAAGTCAGGCGAGTCAGGAACTATCGTGGGGAACAGGCAAGATGGGCAGAACTGTGATCGTATTCTACCCTGTGTTGTGGGTGATGTGGAGGAAAAGGCTGTGGTGGGTCGACTGCCAGAGAGATGGAGGGACCCAATGTAGGGCACTGCCCGCAGGAACTCCATAAGAACACACCAGGAGCCTCGAAAAAAGTAGGAAGCGGACAAAAGAACGCCCAGCAGGCTCTGGCAACCCCAATTTGACCATACCCAGAGCGTAGTAGCTCCCCTAAAGTGCTATCTTACAGTTTTTGTCGAGGAGAGGCAGTAGAATCCCCAATGCCCATAAGGTAAGCCAGCGACTCGTTGATATAACATGTCCGGAAGTCTTCAGTGTACTCGCCGACTTCAAACACAAGTTCCTCCCCTTGTTTCCTACTGCCTCCTCCTCCTCCCACAAGATCAAAACGAAGGGCTCTAGGATTCACGTCCATCAGTTGCCTTGCATCCCGTACCCCACAAACAAGGGACACCATGAATCCTTCCAGAACCACGATTTCGCCCGATAGCGGATCCTCTTCATAGGCGTCGATAGAGGAGTGGTGCTCGATGCCGCGGGTATCCTTCCAATACCCGGCCGCAAGATCCCAACTATTCTCCTTGTTGGCAACGGCGCTTGCGTCGAACTCGGCAATGAGGCGGAGCTTAGGGGCGCCTAGGGTGGGGAGGGCCCGAGTCGTGGCCTCGAGAGCGGCGGCGGCGTGCTCCGAGCCAAACATTTGAGAGACGATCCCGGCCATCAGTCGCCGCAGCACGGGCAGGGCGTGGAGGTCGAGAAGCTCCTCGCCATTCACGTTGTGGTAGGGCGGTGCGGGCAATGACGGGTCGAGACTGTGGGGGACGGTGATGGGGACGTGCATCTCCAGGACACATGGGGTGTCGGCATGGATCTTGAGCGCGGTAGGACAGAGGAGCTGGACGGGTGGGAGGGCCATGCTGGGAGGGTTGGTGGCGAGAAGAGCAGAATTTGTCATGTCGAACGAAAAGCCTGAGTCGTTGCTTGTTCCGAAAAAATCGATGAAGTAGGAATTTCTCGTCTTCCCCTGCCGTCCTTATACCCTTTCTACGCACCAGGAGACCTCTGCCTCCCTCCGATCTGTGTCCTACCAAGCAAGCCTCAGGGTTGCAACGAATTAGGGCATCTATAAAACACGACATATTACAAGCTGGGGGCGGCTCCAGTTGATTGGATGGAGCCCCTCACTCCCTCACGTCGCACCGTGGCTCGCCCCCCCGAAAACCAAGCACAACCTGCATGGTGTGCGGAACGAACCTTCGAGGCTCAAGCGTGGGCGGAGCGGGCGGACCCGCCGATGCCGCGATCTGTGTAACAACCCGCCTCGTCCGGTAAAGCAGGGGTTTGGCGTTGAAACTCAGGCCACCGTCACAACGCGGTTGAGAACATCCGTCGTTGCCCTGGTTGCGCGACAGGCCATGCAAGCAAGGATGAAATGGAATCTTATCTGACTGCCTTTGGCCCTGGTGAGGCCATTTGCCAACTCGTTCTGGCCGAGTTCGGGCGCAAGCTTTCACCCCTTGGGGACTAGCGTGCAGGTCTCAAAGATGATCGGCTCGTTGGTCGAATTGCGGCATAATTACATATGGCCTTGAACAAGAGCGTCGAAACGTGTGAGCGGCTACTTGCGTCGGTAGCCGTAACTACGGGTAGCGAGGGCATCTACTCCAAAACATAAAACCTTGAGCATGGTCCATTTATTACACAGTTGACTCGAGCTGCTGCCTCTGCAGCTATCCGAGGGACGACGATGAAGGCGGCGGGGCTCCTGAACGCACGAAGACTCTGCTGGGCTCCCCACTAATTCTGTCTCCGTCAAAACCACCGCCGCCACCGCCTGTCTCGTCCGTTCTGCTTGGCGCCCGGTGAAACACTACAGAGACTGCCGCTTGAGAGCCACTGTCGGGTGCGATATCGGTTGCATTGGGGTCGTCATGTTCGGTATCAGCCCGCGGCGCGCCGGAATGTACCTTTTGTTCGCCCACTTCCGCACATTCAACGAGCCCGTCAACGTCTCGCCGCCTGAACATGCCATTTTCAAGGCCCATCATCAGGCACTGCTGTGCCTTCAACCGCCTCGCTTGGTCAGAGACCAACATGCCCCGCAGCAAGTCGACATCCATTCCGTCCTCCAAGTCGTTCAGGTGCGTGACCAGCCTGTGCACCCAGGTCTCAGCCCAGTCGCGCCACTGGCTGGACGACACGCCGTTCTGCGCCGGTATCGGTGCCGGCTGGGCTGGCGCCGCGGGGATCCCGTGCAGCCACTCCAGGGCCATCACCCCGAGGGACCACACATCAGCAGGCGGGCCATACGCCGTCTTGCTGAAGGGAAACACCTCGGGCGCGATGTACTTGAGCGTGCCGCAAAAGGTCTGGAGCCACGTCGTCTCCGTGACGGTCTTGGACAAGCCGAAGTCGCTGAGCACGACTTTGAAGTGCGGCCGCAGCTCGACGAGCACGTTGTCGGGCTTGATGTCGCGGTGCGTGACGCCGCGGCCGTGTAGAAAGGTGAGGCAGTCGAGGATCTGGCCGACGGCTGTTACGAGCCTCGATTCGTCGCAGATGCCGGCCTGCACGATGTTGCCGCTCGGGAAGTAGGACATGATGATCGTGACTTCGGGCTTTTCGCGCAACTCGAAGACCTGGATGATGTTGGGCTGGTGGCGGTCAGTATCGGACGGGGGCAGTAGGAGTAGCAGCAACGCACATGCGGGTTGCTCTCCACAATGGTGTATTCTCTTCGGACGTTGGCCATCCACGTGGGCTCGACCTCGTTGCGGCGTCTCTTCTGGCTGTTAGCCGTCGGCGGGGTGACGAGCTTGGCGGCGAAGATGGTTCCATCGCGGACTCTAATGGCTCTGACCACCCGGCCGAAAGCACCACGCCCGATTTCGCGCTCCATACAGTAGAGCACGCGATCAAGAGCTGTCCG
>OUNM010796043.1_pt1 | contig 13524 bp, 13 predicted proteins | sample 1769961 | NCBI WGS metagenome assembly OUNM01 (sample SAMEA3914820, study PRJEB12502) | metagenome | biome: forest; material: soil | place: USA | collected 2012-03-12 | depth 0.3 m | reverse complement strand
GCGCAAAAGCTGCGGAGGCCACCATTCCCAGGCTGACGCAAGTCGTTGCGCGCAGAATTGCACGTAGCCGCATCGGACACCCCTACCTTTTCAGGAGATGGCGAGATCCGCCTCTCCGCATTTTGATATTTTTAAGGTGAAACACCGGACAGAATACGAAACTATTCACGCAAAAGCGCACGAATTTTCGTACCGTTTACATTGTCATGTTACGCATGTTATAAAAAAGGAGAAACTATCACATGTGGCAGCACCATCCGGGTTGCCGCATTTAGAGCCCCAGCACCGTCTTGGCGATGATCCCCCGCTGTATTTCATTGCTGCCACCGAAGATCGTCCAGGCGCGGCTGTTGAGATAGGCGGGCGCGGCGATCTGGGCCGCTTTGCTCTCAACGGGCTCAGCACTGCCGTTGCCGTAAAGGGGCCGGCTCTGCTCGAGCTGGAGGCCGGCATAGCCGTTGATCCGCATCGCGAGCGCATCCACTTCCTGCCGAAGCGTCGATGCCAACATCTTCACCAGCGAGGTCTGCGGGCCCGGCGACCGACCCTGCGCGATCTCGGCGAGGATGCGCAACTCCGTGACCTCGAGCGCCTGGGCGTCGAGTTCGATCCGCGCGAGCGTCCGGGCGAAGCTCTGGTCGTGGATCAGCGCGCCATTGTAGCCAGCTGGCTGCTGGGCCGCATGCATACGTAACCGACCTAGCGCCGCGATCAGCGCCGGCGCATGGCAGGACCCGCCGCGCTCATTCTCCAGCAGGAACTTGGCGATCGTCCAGCCCTGCCCCTCCTCGCCGATCAGATCGGAGGCCGGCGCCTCGGCATTGTCGAGAAATACCTCGTTGACCTCGTGATCGCCCGCCAGCCCAATGATCGGCCGCACGGTGACACCCGGCTGGCGCATATCGACGAGCAGGAAACTGATCCCGCGCTGCGGCTTCACGCTGGTGTCGGTCCGCACCAGGCAGAACATGTGATCGGCGAAATGCGCGTGGGTCGTCCAGATCTTGCTGCCGTTGACAATATATCGGTCGCCGTCACGCACCGCGACGGTCTTGAGACTGGCGAGATCCGAGCCCGATCCGGGCTCGGAAAAACCTTGGCACCAATAATCCTCGGCGGAAAGGATCCGCGGCAGATAGTAGGCCTTCTGCGCCGGCGTGCCGAACGTGTAGAGCACCGGTGCCAGCAGCTTGAGCCCCAGTACCGGCAGCCCCGGCGCGCTCGCCAGCGCGCATTCCTTCTCGAAGATGTAGCGCTGGGTCGGCGTCCAGCCGGTGCCGCCATGCTCGACCGGCCAATGATAGGCCAGCCATCCCTTGCGATGGAGGATGCGCTGCCATTCGCGGCCGATGTCGGGCTCCGCGAACACTGTCGGCGTCGCCTCCGCGCCGTCGCGCAGATGCTGGGGCAGATGTTCCGCGAGAAACGCACGCACCTCTTCCCGGAAGGCTTGTTCGTCGGGGCTGAGTTCAAGGTCCATGCCTTAGGGCTTAGCACCACGCGGCACGGGCTCCCGGCTGCCAGAAGCGCTAGGGTTGCCCAGACCTATCCCTAATCCGAGTAGCCCCGAAACCGCCCCCGTACCGATATCAGACCCGGGAAAGCGTGCACCGAACGCACGTGCCCGCGGACTCGATTGGGGGCTGTGTGAACTTCGATCTCGACGACGAACAGGCCATGGTGCGAGATCTGGTCGCCCGGTTCATGTCCGAGCGCTACGACCTCGCCGACCGCGTGCGCTACCGCGCCGAAGCCGAGGGCTTCCTGCGCGACAACTGGCGGATGCTGGGCAATCTCGGGCTGCTCGCGCTGCCCTTCTCCGCCGAAGCCGGGGGAATGGACGGCGGCGCAGTTGAGCTCATCACGGTAATGGAGGAGATGGGTCGTGGCCTGTGCACCGAACCCTATCTGTCCGATCTGGTCATGGCCGGCCGGCTGCTCGAACGGGCCGGCAGCGAGGCGCAGCGCGAAGCCTGGTTGCCCGCGATCATGGCAGGCGAGAAGCGGGTCGCGCTTGCACATGCCGAGACCGCCGCACGCTTCAACCCGACCTATGTCCAATGCCGCGCGACGCGACAGGGCGAAGGCTGGGAGCTTTCGGGTGCCAAGACCTTCGTGCTGGCTGGCGAGGGGGCCGACGCCTTCCTCGTCTCCGCGCGGGAGCATGGCACGCCTGACGCGGCCGACGGCCTGTCGCTCTGGCTGATTCCAGCCGGGGCCGCCAATCTCGAACGGCGCAGCTATCGGCTCGTCGACGGATCGGTTGCGTGCGAGCTGCGGCTGCACCGCGTGACCGAGGCCGAGCGGCTCGACGGCGGCGCTGACGCGCTGCTCGCCACCTTCGACGAAACACGCATTGCCGCGTGTGCGGAGATGATCGGCGTGATGACGCTACTGTTCGAGTCCACGCTGGAGCACGTCCGCACGCGCCGGCAGTTCGGCCAGCCGATCGGCAGTTTCCAGGCGGTGCAGCACCGGATGGCAGACCAATACGCCGCGCTCGAGCAATCCCGCTCGCAGATGCTGCGTGCGGCGCTGACGACGGGCGAGGGCGCGCGTGCCGCGATTGCGGGGGCTAAGGCGTTCATCAGCGAGGCGGCCGTGAAACTCGGCGAGGAATGCATCCAGTTCCATGGCGGCATGGGCATCAGCGACGAGCTCGCCATCGGCCAGGGCCACAAACGGATCCTACTGCTCGCAACGCTGTTGGGGGACAGCGAGAGCGAGCTCGCACGCTACGTCGGGCTGACAGCGTAGCGCCCTTCCAGGCGGGACGCTCGCATTCTCGATAGCGGCGGCGATATCGTCCGATGTCCCGACCATGCCCAGCGGCTATTCTGCCGCGAAGGCGTTCTTCTGGCCGCGAGCGGCCACGGCGTCCGCGGTCATCGGCGTTTCGGCGAAGCCAGGCGAGATGATGTTGGCGCGGATGCCCCGGCGACGCTCAGCGCTCGTGCAATCCTGCCGCCGGGCCTTCTCGTGATGTCCCTCTCTATCGCTCAGCGGCCGGCCCAGAAGGCGATCGCGGGATCGTCGGGCGCATAGCCGCCGCGGGTGCGCAGATCCGCGTACATGCCCGCCTCTTCCATGGTCGCGGGCTGGGTCATGCTCCAGTCGCAGACGAAGGTACGCTGGGCGATCTTCCAGCTGCCTTCGCGCTTCTCGTAGTGATCGAGGTAGCGGCCGCCGGTCAGCGTTTCCTCAGCGCCGTCGCCGGTGATCATGTGCGCGAGCACATAGGACTCGCCGACCGCCCGATCGCCCGCCACCTCATAATATTCGTTGGCGATGCTATGGAAGCAGCTCCTGAGGTTGCCGCGCACCATCGCGATGATGTCCCGGGCATAATCGGGCCCCTTGCCGTCGATCACGCCGGTGTAGACATCCGCATCGGCATGGAACACCGAGGCGAGCAGTGCCTCGTCGGCGCGGTCGACGCCGCGTGCATAGGTGGCGACGAGATCGTGCAGCGCCTGCTTGGTGATCGCGTCCTCGATCGATCCGGCGGTCATGGCTTCTCCCTCCTGCGCTGCCTGGCTCCGAAAATCCGCGAAGAGCCGATGGGCCGGATCATCCTCGCACTGCGCGCCGCGCAGCCCGGTCGAGCCCATCGCCGCCACCTCGCGGCTCGGCACATTGGCGTTCCAGTCCAGCACATAGGTGCGGTGGGCAATGCGCCACTCGCCGTCGCGCTTCTCGTGGCGGTCGAGATAGCGGCCGCCGATCAGCCGCTGGACCCAGCCGTCGCCTTCGGGCGTGCGCACATAGGCAATCACATAGCTTTCCGAGCGTGCGCGATCGCCGTCTACGCGGATGAACATGTTGGACGTGCGATGGAGCGTCACCGGGCCACCGGCCATGGCGTCGGTCAGAAACCGGGCGAAGTCGGCCGCACGGCCATTGAACCCGCCGTACGCGACGTCGGCATCGGGGTGATATGCCGACAGCAAGGTGTCGAGCTCGTTACGATCCACGCCGCGGCTGTGCCGCGCGAGCGTGGTGGCGATCGCAGCGCGCGCGGCGAGATCCTCGGTGCGATCATCCCCGCGGGGCGGCGCCTCGGGTGCAGAGGTGGCCATGGTTGATCCTCTCCCGTCGCGTCCTTCGGACGTTGTACCCTTTGCTTGACGCAAGCACGCCGCCGCCGCACCTATCCTTTCCGTTGATTGCGGTTCGGAAGCCCCAAGGGCACCCCATTAGGCGTCAAAAACGGAAGGGCGAATGGAGCGAAGCTATCATCGCGCGGCACGCGCGGACGAGGTCGCCGAGGGAACGGCGAAGGGGCTCATCGTGAACGGCTGGCCGGTGATGCTGGCACGCACCGAAGGCCATCTTCGCGCCACCATCGATCGCTGCACGCACGCAGCCTCCGAACTCAGCACCGGCCGCATCCGGCGCGGCTCGGTAATGTGCCCGCTTCACGGCGCACGCTTCGAGCTTGCGTCGGGTCGCTGCATGGGCGGCGCCTACAAGCCGCTGATGACGTTCGAGATCCGGATGGACGGCGACTGGGTGGAGGTCGAGGTGCCCAACGAGCAGCCGAGCTTCGACTATCTGCCGGTGCGCGCCAAAGCCTGAACCGCTCGCCTTTTGCGCAGCTGGTTCGTGCCACGATCGGCTCTAGGCTCGACCCCAACCGATGGAGGGGAAGATGCCATTCAAAGGACCGTTCGAGGACAGGCTGGCGATCCGGGAGCTGATTGAAGCCTATGCTGACGCCGTCACCCGCAACGACGCGGAGGACTGGGCGGCGACCTGGGCCGATGACAGCGTGTGGAACCTGCCCGACTATCCCGATGTCGGCGAAGTGCACGGCAAGGAGGCGATCGTCACCATGTGGAAAGCTGCGATGGCGCAGTTTCCGGGTGTCGTGTTCGCCGCCGCGCCGGGCTCGATCGTCGTCGAGGGGGACCGCGCCACGGTGCGCTCCTGGACGTCGGAGGTCTATGACAAGGACGGCGTCACCAAGCGCGATCGCGGCCGCTATGACGATGTCTGCGTGAAGCGCGAGGGGCGCTGGCTGTTCCAGAGCCGCAGCTTCAAGAACATCCATCGGGCCTGACGGTCAGGGCCGCGCCCACGGCTTTCCCCCTGTCGCCCGCCGCGTTGTCGGGTCGATCAACGCGGCAGGCGTCTCCTCCCGGAAATCCATCGCCACTAGGGCGGTTTGCCGTCATCCGCGCGCAAACAACCGCTCGGGGGCTTCCAGCAGCCGCTTGAATGCTGACAGGAAACGCGCGCCGACCGCCCCGTCGATCGCGCGATGATCGCACGACAGGGTAAAGGCGATCCGGCTTTCGAAGGCGCCCGATCCGTCGCGCTGCTCGGCCCAGACGCGGCGGTTCGTGCCGACCGCGAGGATCGCGCCCTGTGGGGGGTTGATGATGGCGTCGAAGCCGTCAATGCCGAACATGCCGAGATTGGAAACCGTGAAGCTCCCCCCCTCCATGTCCTCATAGCCAAGGCGGCCCGCCTGCGCCTTGGCGACCAGCGCGCGTGTGGCAGCGCCGATCTCGTGCACCGACAAGGCTTCGACGCTCCGCACCACCGGCGTGACGAGGCCGCGATCGGTGGCGATCGCTACCGAGATGTCGGCGGTGCGGAAACGGTGAATCTCGTCGCCATGGACTTGGACGTTGCAGTCCGGCACCTCGATCAACGCCAGCGCGGAAGCGCGGATGATGAAGTCGTTGAGCGATGCCTTCCCGCCGCCGACAAGGTTGGCGACCCGGCGGAACTCGACCAGCGCGTCGACCGCCGCCTCGGTGCGCAGGTAGAAATGCGGGATCGCCTGCTTGGCCTCGGTTAGCCGCCGCGCGATGACGCGACGGACCTTGTCCATCGGGATCACCTCGGGCGGACCACCCGCTGCCAGCCAAGCCGGCGCTACCTTCGCCAGTACGTCGGCCTTGCATATGCGCCCCCGCGCGCCCGTCCCCGCCAACGTCGCAAGATCGACGCCGTGCTGCGCCGCCAGTCGCTTGGCAAGCGGCGAAGCATAGACGTTACTCTGCATAGCCGGCGGCACGGCGACCGAGACCGGCGCGCCGCCGATCGCGGCCGACGCGGGGCGCGAGGCCTGGTCGATATCCTGGTGGGTGATACGCCCGCGCGGTCCGCTGCCACTGATGGTGGCGACGTCGACGCCCCGCACCTGCGCCAGCCGGCGGCCGGCCGGGCTGATTGCCACGTCGTCGGGGATATGCGGCGCCGGCGCAGCGGAAGTGGTGAGCGGGATCTTCTCCGGCTCGGCGGCGGTCGGCGCAGAGCCGCCGGCGCCACGCCCCACCGCGGTGGAGGTGTCGGCGGCGCGGAAGCTGCCGAGGAAGGCATCGACTTCCGATGCTTCGGCCGGACCATCCGCGAACACGCCGAGCAGCGAGCCCACCACCTTGGTCTCGCCAGCGGGCGTGACGATCCGCGCCAGCACGCCGTCACGCTCGGCTTCGACCTCGTTGGTGATCTTGTCGGTCTCGATGAGCGCGATCAGGTCGCCCTTGGAGAAGGGCGCTCCCTCGACGACGAGCCACTCGGCGAGCGTCCCCTCCTGCATCTCGATGCCCCATTTGGGCATTGTGAAGGCTCGAAGCGCGGCCATCAGCGGTACGCCAGCGTCTTGCGCACCGCCGCGACGATCTTGGCGGGCGACGGCAGATAGGCGCTCTCGAGCTCGCGCGCGAAGGGCACAGGCGAATGCGGCGCGGTCACCATCGCGGGCGGCGCCTTAAGGCTGGCGAAGGCCTTTTCGGCCACAAGCGCAGCGATGTCGGTGGCAAGGCTGCATCGCGGCGGGCTCTCATCGACTATCACCAGCCGCCCGGTCTGCTCGACCGAGTCCAGGATCGCCTCCTCGTCGAGCGGGCTGGTGGTGCGCAGGTCGAGCACGTCGCAGCCGATGCCCTCCTGCGCCAGCTCGTCGGCGGCGCGCGCGGCGAAGCTGGTCATCAGGCCGCAGGCGACGATGGTCGCATGCTCGCCCGCGCGGATCAGCTCGGCATGGCCGAAGGGGATGGTGTAGTCGCCGTCGGGCACCTCACCCTTCACGCCGTAGAGCGCCTTGTGCTCGAAGAAGAGTACCGGGTCGTCGTCGCGAATCGCCTGGGTCAGCAATCCCTTGGCGTCGGCAGGCGTGGTCGGCATCACTACCTTGAGGCCCGGCAGCGCGGTCATCAGCGAATAGACCGACTGGCTGTGCTGGGCAGACGCGTTGAGGCCGGCGCCATAGGCCAGCCGGATGGTGAGCGGGCAGCGCGACTTGCCGCCGAACATGTAGCGGAACTTGGCAGCCTGGTTCCAGATCTGGTCGAGGCAGACGCCAACGAAATCGGCGAACATCAGCTCGGCGATCGGCCGTTTGCCGGCGAGCGCAGCGCCGGCCGCGGCGCCAATGATCGAGCTCTCGGAGATCGGCGTGTCGATCACCCGGTCGCCGCCGAACTTGTCGTAGAGGCCTCCGCTCGTGCTCCAGATGCCACCGATCGCCTCCGGACCGCCGGCGGTGCCCATTCCGCCCACCAGATCCTCGCCCAGCATGATGATGTTGGGATCCCGCTCCATCTCCGAGGCGATCGTCGACACGATTGCATCGCGGAGCATCATTTCGGCCATTGGGTCGCTCCGTTCAGTAGGAGATGTAGACGTCGGTGGTGACGTTCGCCGGATCGGGCGGCGGCGAGGCACGGGCCTCGTCCACCGCTTCGTCGATCAGCGTCGCCACTTCGGCATCGACGGCGTCGATATCCTCGTGCGTCAGAAGCCCCGCCTCGGTGACGCGCTGACGGAAGGCTGTCAGACAGTCGCGCGTTTCGCGCAGCCTTTCGACCTCGCCCTTGGCGCGGTAGCGCTGGGGATCGCCCTCGAAATGGCCATAATAGCGCTCTGTATCGAGCTCGATCGCCGCTGGGCCGTTGCCGGCGCGGACATACTCCAGGAGTTCGCGCATCGTATCGTAGGTCGAGAAGAAGTCGCAGCCGTTTGCGCGCCACACCTTCATGCCGAAAGCCTCGGCGCGAGATGCGATGTCGCCGGCGGTGCCGACCGCATAGTCGACGCCAGTATGCTCCGAATAATGGTTGTTCTCGAACACGAATATGGCTGGCGCCTTGGTGACGACGGCGAGGTTCATCGCCTCGAAGGTGGTGCCCTGATTGCAGGCGCCGTCGCCCGAGAAGGCGATGCCGACGCCGCCCTTGCGGTCGAGCTTGGCGGCGAGCGCAGCGCCCACCGCCTGCGGCGCGCCGGCGCCGACGATGCCGTTCGCGCCAAGCATCCCGATCGAGACATCGGCGATGTGCATCGAGCCCGACTTGCCCTTGCACAGGCCATCGGCGCGCCCGAAAATCTCCTTCATCATCCCCTTCACGTCGCAGCCCTTGGCGATGCAGTGGCCGTGGCCGCGATGGGTGGAGACGATATAGTCGTGCGCGTCGAGATGCTCGCACACGCCGACGGCGGCGGCTTCCTGCCCGCAATAGAGGTGGGTGAAGCCGGCGATTTCGCCAGTCTGGATCTCGTCGTGCAGCCGTTCCTCGAACGACCGGATCGTCGCCATGCGGCGGTAGGCCTGAAGAAGCTGATCGCGGCTCAATTGCATGAAGGCCCCCTCATCGCGACAGTATCGTGACCGCCGAGACCCCCGGCGCGCCATAGACATGGGTGTACCCAAGCTTGGGGTTGCCCGGCACCTGCCGCGCTCCCGCATCGCCCCGAAGCTGGACGACATTCTCATAGACCTGCCGCAGCCCCGATGCTCCAATCGGCTCGCCGCAGGCGATGCAGCCACCGTCGGTGTTGATCGGCAGCGTGCCATCGATCCGGGTGCGCCCCTCGGCCAGCCACGCCTCCTGCTCGCCATCGGAGCAGAAGCCGTTTTCGGCCATGTGCATCACCTCGGCGCCGGCCTCGGTATCCTGGATCTGTGCGACGTCGATATCCTCGGGGCCGACGCCAGCCTTCTCGAACGCTGCCTTGCTGGCGATCCGTGTCGCTGAGCCGCCGCGCTCGATGTCGATCGAGGGCGAGAATACCTCAAAGGAGCCGGGCGGGCGCGTCCGCATCGCCGCCGCCTCCAGGCGGATGAGCGGCTTGCCCAGCCGTCGCGCGCGCTCCTCGCTGGCCAGAACCAGCGCCACCGCACCCTCGGCCGGCGAGCAGAACATGAACTTGGTGAGCGGATCGCTCAGCATCTGCGAGCCGAGGATCTCGTTCAGTCCGACCGGCTCGCGCCGCCAAGCATGCGGGGCGAGCGCACCGTTGTGGAAGCTCTTCTCCGCGACGCGCCCGAGAGTGGTGGCGGTGATGCCATGCTCGTACATGTAGCGCTGGATCTTGGTGGCGAAGAACTGGGTGGTGAGCATCATCCCCGTCTCCCCCACCCACTCCGGCAGTCCCCATTCGGCAGGGCGCGGATCGAAGGCGCCGCGCGGATGCTTGTCGAAGCCCACCGCAATACCGAGGTCGAACTCTCCTGAGGCAATGGTGCACGCCGCGCCGGACAGCGTCGATCCGCCCGTCGCGCAGCCATTCTTGACGTTTATAAACTGGACGCCGGTCAGCCCGAGCCGCGCCACCATTGTGTCAGCATTACCCGAGGCATCGGATCCGCCATAGGCGAACTGGATATCTTTCCATTCCACGCCCGCATCGGCAAGCGCTGCGCGAACGGCTGCCACGCCCATGTCGAGGCCCGTCATGCCCTCGGTGCGGCCGAAGCGGTGGATACCGATGCCGACGATGCAGGGCTTGATCATGATGCGGGCTCGAATGCGTAAGTGGTGAGGGTCGCGCCATCGGGCGCGGTGGCGAAGGGTATGGTCGTGAAGCGAACCGGCAGGCCGCATTCGAGCCTGTCGAAGTCGAAGCCGGTCAGGCGGCTCTCGACGATCACCTCGCCGGGTAGCTCGACATAGGCCAGCGCGAAGGGCTCGAACGGCTGCGGCCCGATATAGGGCGGGGACTTGGGGGCGAAGCGCTGCACAGTCCAGGACCAGATGCGCCCCTCGCGCGACAGCAGCGTCGGCTCGTAGCGCGCGGCCTCGCTGCCCTGCGGCATGGGAAACACAATGCGCCCTGTTTCGCGATCGCGGCCACCGATCAGCCGGGGGGGCTGCTCGTCGGTCCACACACCCTCCGCGATCGGCCTCGTCGTCATCGCCTCCCCTTTCGTCCTTTCCGGCACTAAGCCGAAAAGAAGCGACGGTTAGGACTCTTCAAAACGCTAGGCCTCCCGCAAGTCCTAGGAGTTGAGCCCGATATAGCCGAGTTGCGCAGCCTTGAAGACCGTCTGGCTGCGATTGACCGCGTCGAGTTTCAGCGACGCGTTGTGGATATGGAAGCGCACCGTCGCCCGGCTACGATCGATGATCGTGCTGATCTCCTGATCGGTCTTGCCGATCGCCGCCCAGCGCAGGCATTCCACCTCGCGCTTGGACAGCCGCGAGGCCGCCGGCAGCCGCTGGGCGCGGCACATGATCGGCACATAGCTCGACACGAAGGTACGGGCATAGACGCCCAGCTCGTCGCCGAATGCCTCATATTCGGCGCTCAGATCGTCACGGGTGGGGTCGAGATGGGTGAAGCTCACCGCGCCGACCTGTCCGAAAGGCAGGTGCACCGGCGCGACGATCGCCGCCTTGGTGAGCGCGCGCACTTCGAAATTGTTGAGATCGATCTTCTCGAGGAAGGCATTGCGCTGCCAGGCACGGATGCCCTCGGCATTGCACCAGAAGGGCTCGTTTGTGTAGCGGCAGGCCGACGGCAATGGCGAGTCCAGCGCGATGCGCGGACTGTGCCACCAGCGATCGCTGTCCTCGTTGGTCCAGCCGAACACGTCGCTGGCGAGCACCGCGCCCGATGCGTCGACCATCGGCTCCTTCATCGCAATGTTATGGCAGGCGGCGATGCGGAAATCGCCCATCTCCTCAACTATGCGGCGGAACGCTTCCGCGGCAGGCCTGACCCCGTTCGCATCGAGAATGCGAACAGCGGCAATATTTTCAACTTTCAGCACGCGCGACCGTCCTTTCCGGATCCATCGTCGAGCACATCTCTCCGATCCGGAAGCTACCCCCAAGCCAGAGGGCCGGGCAAGCTGCAATTCAAACATTCCACTTATTAATAAGGATAGGTTCGATGCAGATTAGCTTCCTTTCGCCCATTCAAGTCCGCGCCGGAGCAACATGTAGAACACCGGAAGATCCCAGGCACAGCGATCGACCGTCGGCCACCAGTCCGCCATCGGCTGGAGGTCATAATGGCCGCGACAATGGCCGAGCGTGAGATAGAGCACCGCCCCGCCCCCGTGCCGCTTGATGTAGAAGACGGGATGGGTGCCGGGCGCGTCCTCGGCCTCGACGAAGCCGGTGCCAGGCTTGGTGCACTCGGTCTCCAGCAGCACCTGGAGATCGCCGTGGGTTTCCAGGTGATAGAGCTCGTCCGTAGTGTCGAATGGTTCCACGCCTTCCACCAGAGGATGCCCCGGGTCGGTCACTGTCACGCGATAGGGCTCAATCGGCGGGTGGCTGATGAATTGGTTGCCGAGCATCTCGACGAACAGCGGCGCCCAGCGCGGCGCGTCCCAGAGACCATTGTCGAGCAGGCGCAGGATCGAACTGGTGCCGTGCAGCGCGTACCAGCGACCGCCCTTCTCCAGCCAGGCCTTCAGCACCTCCTGCGCGGCAAGCGAGGGCACAACGTCGCAGGTGTAGGTGACGATCATGTCCGCCGCCTCGATTGCAGCGAGATGCTCGTAATCCTCGAACACGCGCACGCGCACCGCCTGGTCCTCGGCCAGCAGCTTCAGCAGCTCCAGCCGGGCGAAGTCGATGTCGTGATATTTGCCCCCCGCGATCAGCACACAGTCGATCCGCGGCGGACGCGGCGCCTCGCCCTGCGCCATCGTCACCGCCAGAGCGTGTCGTTGAGGAGCTCGTGGAAGCGCTGGATGCGCTTCTCCTGGCTCGTCAGCAGGCCGCCGGTATAGCCCTTGGAATGTATCCCCTGCTGCTGGCTGACCGCGACCGACAGATCCTGGTCCGCCACCGCGCCGGTCGTGCGCTCGCCATGGACGAAGCGGTCGCGCTCGGCGTGGCGGAAGGGCAGCTGCCCGATCGGCGTGTCGACCTGATCCATCCCCTCCACCGGCGGCATGATGAACCAATGGTCGAAGATGCACTTCTCGGGGTCAGTCGGGTGCGGCTCGGTGCGGAGCATCTGGTAGCCGTCCGCCGACACCGTGAAGGTGACGTTCGGAAACAGCGTGTAATGGTAATAGTCGGTGAGCTGGCTCGCATCGAGCCCGGCATAATGGGCGAAGCCGCGCGCCGGGCCCAGTCGCGCCTTCGCTTCCGCCAATGCATCACGCGCCACGCTAGCATTGCCGGCGAAACCGTCGGGATCGAGATCCCAGCCGCGCAGGATCGCATCGAGCGGCCCCTTCACCCCCGCCGCCAGCGCGGCATCGCGCGCGGTCGGTTGGCCGCCCTTCATCACCATGCGGTTATGCCCGTTGGGGAACATCTCGAAGATGGTGTCGAGATAATCGTCGTTGATGAACGTATCGAGCTCCGGGTGGAGCGTCGGCAGGTGATAGCTCTCATTGAAATTGTCGCGGATCACCTTCCAGTTGCAGTTGGTCTCGACCGTCAGGCACATCACCCGCGTCCACTTGTCGAGCCCGTAGTTGGCGAGCTCGTCGGGCAGCGGCGCCAGCCATTCGCGCAGCGGTTTCACGTTCGGATCGAAGCTGAACCACACCATCCCGGCCCAGGCATCGCAGGGCAGTTCGACCAGCTTCGCCTTTCCGCACGGGTTGCCACCGACCACGTCGTCGGCGTCCTGCGCGAACTGGAGCACCCCGTCGATGCCCCAGCGCCAGCCATGATAGGAGCAGGTGATCGCAGCACCGCCGCCCGTCTCGTGCAACGCCAGCCGGTTCCCGCGGTGGCGGCAGGCATTGTAGAAGGCCTTGAAGCCGCCATCGGCCTGACGGACGATGATGACGGACTCCTTCATGAAGTCATGGCGCACCCAGTCGCCCTCCTCCTCGAAGTCGCCGACCATCGCGCCGATGTGCCAGATCCTGGTCCAGAGCCTGTCCCACTCGGCGTTCATCCAATCGGGCGAATAATATCGCTCGCCGGTGATCGGATCGCCGCGCACCGGCGGATCGAACTCGGTACGCTTGCGGCCGAGGAAAGTCTCGAGAGTCATAGCTTCCGCCCATTCTTCGAGGTTTCCGCCATGATGCCCCGCACGCGCCAGCGGGGCACCTTGTCGAAAGCATAGGTTTACAGAATCCCGGAGCCGAGCGCACTCATCAGGCACAATGAAGGGAGTGGGTGGATGGCGAGGCTAGACGGCAAGGTGGCGCTCGTCACCGGCGGCACTTCTGGAATAGGCGAAGCGACGGTGCGCCGCTTGGTCGCAGACGGGGCGCAGGTGCTCTTCACCGGATCGAACGAAACGGCGGCCGCGCGCGTGACCGGCGATACCGGCGCAGTCTTCGCGAAGAGCGCGGTCGAGGAT
>OUNM011351545.1_pt1 | contig 13526 bp, 6 predicted proteins | sample 1769961 | NCBI WGS metagenome assembly OUNM01 (sample SAMEA3914820, study PRJEB12502) | metagenome | biome: forest; material: soil | place: USA | collected 2012-03-12 | depth 0.3 m | reverse complement strand
CCTCCACTCCCGCCGCCAGATGGATCGCCACCGAGCCGATGCCCGTCAATTCCGGATGCGCCGAGTCCACCCCGTTTTCATCCGCGTCATCGTCCACCCCGTCATCCCCGCCATTGCCCGGCAGCGACAGCCGGCCATAGAGCGGCCGGCCGGCCGCAAACTCCGAAGGCGGAATAAACACCACGTAATCCCCCGGCACATTCGTGGTCAGCACGTACCCGCCCTGTGCATCCGTCACCGTGCTGCTCAGCGGAGCATCCGTCAGCGGCAGCGCACCGGCCGCGAACAACTGCACCGTCACCCCCTGCACCCCTTCCCCGGCATCGTAACGCCCGTTGTGGTTGGCATCGATGAACACCACATTGCCCACGCCCAGCGTCGGTACTCCCGGATCGTAGAAACCGAAATCAATGGTCAGGTCATAGTCCGCGTCGTGCGCATCATCATCCGTCGCGCCGGTCCCTGTTTCAAGGCCCGCACCGGTCGGCTCAGCCCCGGGAAAAAGGATCACATTTCTGCAGGAAATCCCCGTCAGCGCAGGGTTCGGCGCATCGATGCCATCCTCGCCCACGTCGTCATCCCCGGCCGCGTTCGTCGCCACATCCGGCACCGACAGCAGCCCCGCCAGCGGCCCGCCCGGAGCAAAATTGGCAGCCGCCACATGCACAAAGTACGTGCCCGCCTGCAACCGGTCAAAAAGATAGCGCCCCCCGTTCGCCGAGGTCGTGGATGCCAGCGGCGCCTGCAGATGCGGGTCCGCTCCCGAAGGATACAACTGCATCAGCACCCCGTCCACCCCCTCGCCCGCATCAAAGCGCCCGTTGCCGTTCAAGTCCTTGAACACCACATTGCCAATGCCCATGGGCTCGTAAAAACCGAAGTCAATGGTTAGGTTGTAGTTCGCGTCCGAGCCGTCGTCAATGTACGACAGGAAGCCCGTCTCCCCCGACGCCCCCGTGGGCTCGTTCCCCGGCGTAAGTTGAAACACGTTGGACCTCACCCCGGAAAGGGACGGATCGAGCGGATCATCGCCGTTCTCATCCTGGTCATCATCGAGATTGTCATCACCACCCTGCCCCGGCAGGGACAGGGTATTGGACAGCGCCCCTCCCGGCTTGAAGTTCACCGGCGGAATGAACACAAGATACCCTCCCGGCTGCAAGCCCTGGAACAAGTAGGCCCCGCCTCCCGCGCTCACCGTTGTCGCCAGCGGTGTCGCAGTCAGCGGATCACTCACCGTCGAGGGAAAAAGCTGCAGCACCACGCCGTCCACGCCTTCTCCATCGTCATAGAAGCCGTTGCCGTTCAGGTCCTTGAAAACCAGGTTGCCCACGCCCACCAGCGGCGACGGCTGGTCGGTAAAGCCAAAGTCCACCGTCAGGTCGATGTTCGCATCGTTGCCATTGTCGTCCTCCGTGGCCAGAAACCCCGTCTCGCCCGAGGTCGCCCCTGGCGGGGCGTTCACCGGCGCATGACCGGCCACCAGGTGAATCACATTCGAGCTCACCCCCGAGTAGCCCGGCGAGATCGTGTCGATGCCGTTCTCGCCCACATTGTCATCCGAATCCGCCGGCGCGCCCACATCGGGCACCGACAGCAGCCCCGCCAGCGGATGCCCCAGGGCAAAGTTCACCGCCGGGATATGCACCACATAGTCGCCATTGCCCAGCCCGTTGAACAGGTAATGACCATCCGCCCGCGTCGTGACCGTGAACAGCGGCAGGTCAATTCCTGGCTGGGCCGTGGCATTGTAAACCTCCACCGTCACACCGCCCACCCCTTCCCCAGGATCAGCGTGGCCATTGTGGTTCGCATCCACAAACACCAGGTTGCCAATCCCCACCGGGATCTGAAAGCCAAAGTCGATCGTCAGGTCCACGGAGGCATCATGCGCGTTGTCCGAGTCATGATCCGTGCCCGTCTCCCCGGTCAGGTCCGTCGGTGCCTCTCCCGGAAACAAGCCCACCTCCTCCGCTGAAACCCCTTGCGTGGGCGGGTCCGTGCCCGTCAGCCCGTCCTGCCCCACGTCATCATCACCAAACACCACGTGCCCCACCGCCACCCATGAATACAGCGGTGCCCCAGGCTGGAACATCCGCGCAGGGATGTGCACCACGTAAAACCCCGGCGCCAGGCCGCTGAACAAGTACTTGCCGTTCGCATCCGTCGCCGTCGTCGCCACCGGCGGATTAGCCTCGGGCACCTGGGTGTCCGTGTACAGTTCCACCGCCACGTTGGCCACGCCCTCGCCAGGATCCGCATGGCCGTTGCCATTGGCATCGAAGAACACCAGATTTCCCACCCCCACCGTCGCGCCCGACACCGTCACCGGTGCCAGCGGCCCCGTGGACTGCATCGTGCTGCCGGAATTGTAAGCGTAGCTGTTGGAGTAAGTACCTGCCGCCTCCGCACCGCTGATCTGGGCATGAAAGGTCAGGTTCAGCGCGTTGCCCGCCGCAATCCCCTGGTTGATGGAAAAAACCGGATGCGCCGCGTCGCTCTGGTCCACCGTCACCGTTGCCGCGGCACCATTGATGTCCGCCCCCACCAGCCCCGCATAGGCAAACCCCGAGGGCAGGTTCTCCGTGATCACCACCGGCGCCGCCCCCGCGCCAGTGCCGCTGTTGCCGATGGTGATGGTGTAATCCACGGTATCACCCGCCTGCACCGTCGCCGGCGTCACCGTCTTGCTCCCCTGCAGCACCGCCTGCGTGGGCGACGGCGCTCCGCAGTCAAAGAAGGCCTTGTTGATCAGCGAGTCTCCGGAAAGCTGCACGTCACCCGCCAGCACCGAGCCAGTGATGATCGATGCGCCAGACAGGTTGGTTGTCGTGCCCGCCTGCACCGCCAGGAACGTACCCGCATAGCCCTGCGAGGTCCCCGTCAGCGTCAGGTCATGCGAGCCCGGCAGCAGGTTCACCAGCACATGATTTGGCGGCACCCCGCCCCTGAGCTTCATCCCCGCGCTTCCCGCATAGGAGAACTCCCGGGTCACATTGATGATGAAGTAATCCGCCGGCCCGCCTTGCAGCGTCAGCATCGAAGTGCCGCTCAGGCTCACCGAATCCACCGCGATCACGTTGTACCCCCCCGGTCCTCCGCCCGTCCAGGTGGTGCTGTTTCCCACCTTGCCATAGGTCTGGGTCGGTGCCAGCGAGGCCGCCACCGCCGACATCGCGAACGCCTGCGACACGATGGCCGAAGCATCGGCAAACACCGGCTTCAACGGCGAACCGCCCAGCCCAGGCTTGTTGTCCGCATTGCCAAACCCGCCGGTCTGCGGCGGATCAATGATGAACGTGTCCGCGATGCCACCGTCGGCGACATTCAGTTTCACCCCATGCGCAATCGCCGTCCCTCCCAGCACGCCGCTGCCGCTGTTGCTCATCTGGAACGTCCCCGAGGTCACCACGAGGCCAAACTGCGAGGCGGCCGGCTCGCACAGCGCCTGATTGAACGGCACGATGGTGGTGACGTAATCCTCCACTTCCCCCACGCCACTCTGCCCCGTCGGCCCCGGGCTTTGGGTGGAAGTCAGTCTCGCCCTCAGTCCTGCCTGGCCGATCGTCGCCCCCGGCGGCACCGAGAATGTGATCGTTCTAATGGCGCTTGTCGTTCCGCTGGCCACCAGCAAGTCCGTCGCGACCTGGTCACCGCCGTCCGTGAGGCTGCCATTGCGGTTGAAATCAATCCACACATTCAGGTAGGCAGGCACTCCCGTCGTGTTCGTCACAGTCACCGTGATCGAGCCCAGCCCGCCCTGCACCAGGGTTGCCGGAACCGTCACCCCATCCTCATCATCCTGGCCGTCTTGGTCATCCCCCGTGGCCGAGGCATTTGTCACCGCCACTGCCTCGGCGTCCACCAGCGCCCCCATCCGCAGCCGGGTGTCCACCGTGCTGCTCGCCAGACCGAACCCCGAGTAGTCCCCAAAGTCCAGCGTCTGCCCTTGTCCTTGCCCTGTTTGCCAAATCAACCCTAGGAGCAGCATCAGGCACTTGCCCAGCAGCCGCCTGAGGCGGGCAGGGCGGCCGTGACGGCATGTCCTTGGGGTAATCATATGGGCGGTCCGCATCACAGCAGACCGCCCAATTTATGATTTATTGTGACAAATGCACTAAATTTTAAAAAATACTGATGTTTATATTTAAACACGGAGAGTGGTAACCCGGCGCGCACGGCGGATCATCACCAGTGCTCCCAGGCAAAACAGCAGCGCCGAAGAGGGCTCAGGCACCACCGCCGGCACGCTCACCGAGGCCGTAGGGCTGTAAGAACCGGTAAAGTTGGAGGCACCACCGCCCGAACCACCCTGGTCCACATTGGATGCGTCGGCAAAGTTGTCCGGCGTTCCGGCATGCAGCCCGTTGCCATCCACCGTCTGCACGCCCAGCGCATTGGGATCAGTCGAGAAGTTGTTGTAGGCCGCTGCCGACCACTGCCACTGAATGGCACCCGCCTTGGTGCTGGAGAAGTCGCCCGTCAGCGACACCTGGTTGCCGGAGATGTTGTTCTGAATCCCCGGTGCCGGCACCTGCCAGCCCACGCCCGTGAGGAAGATGTTCTTCCCCGCATCGCTCAGCGGTACATCGGTGACCCAGGTGTTCGTGGCGCTGTTGTACGTGCTCGATTCGCTCGAAAAATTCGACGAAAACGTGATCTCAGCATTCGGCAGCGTCACGTTCTGCGTCGGCCCGTTGAACGGAAACGACGCGGTTACGTTGTCGAAGAAGAAGGACTGGCCGTCCGAGACCGTGCTCGTCGTCTTGAAGATGCTGCTCATCCACAGCGTGTCACCACCCGGAGTCTTGTTCCAGTTGGTGGTCAAGGTCGTGGAGGCGGACTGAGCCGACGCCGAGCCTGCGAGCAGGCCCATCAGCGCCAGGGCGGTAACCTGGAGGCCGCGCACCATCAGGCGGCGGGAGAACGGGGTAAGGTGCGTTGTTTTCATGGGTTTGAGGAGGCTAAGGCGGGATTTTATTTTTTGAGAAATATCACACGAGCGAGTCTCATGATTGAGAAGTCTAAGTCAAAAAAAGCTGAGGGTCGCAGCAGCACTTCGAGCATCAAGCCCGTGACCACCCAGAAAATCGATGTTTTCAAAAACTGCTCGAACATGGAAGTCATGGTAAAAGCTCTTTCAATTTTGATGATCGACGCAAGCTCGACACTCAATTGTGAGATGCCTTGAGCCAAGCAATGCGCATTTTCTAGCAGCTCCGGTCAAAATAAAACCAATGGGCAAGCTTTGTCCATCACAAAAAACACTTTTTAATTTAGTTATTGTAATAATTTAACTCTCCTTGGATACCCTTCCTCCCTGATTTCTCGTTTCTGCCGGTAGTACAGCTCTGCTGTAGCTCTTGTCAGCGCTGCATAGACAAGACTTTAGCCTAGGAAATTCACAGCTCATCCTCCCGCAGCCGTTGATGGAAAGCCCCCGGCCCAAGCACACCCACGCCCCCTTGAGAGCGCCACGCTGTGACGGGCTATTCACGCGGCGGCAACCTTCTTCAGGCCAACGGCCCATAGGCGCTAACTTAAGCTGACAGCGGTTGAGGACCGGATCTGCAAGCCCGAAGGGCTTGTATTCCAAAGCCCAGGGTTCGCCCGAGTCTCACGAGGGCTACCCTGGGGTTCGTCGTGCGGAGGTGAGGCGCAAACCGCAGATTTGTTCGAAGCCCAGAACTCACCAGCAGCGCGCTGAGAGAGCGCTGCTATGGAGCGGGGATAGCGGCGATGTCGAGGGTTTGCGCCATCGCTGCCATGCAGAACCTTGCTGGCTAAATCCAACGACGCTGTAGATGATTCAGATGGAAGTCCCGTTAAGTTAACGCCTATGGGCCAAGCCTGGGGCAAGCCAAGGGCACAGCGAGCTTGGCGAGCGACGCCCTGGGCTCAACACGCGAATACGAGGGAGCGAACCGCTTGCTTGTGAGGCCACGCGCTGACAGAGCGACGATGCCAGGCATTGTCGGAGCTCTCCATGGCAATGCCTAGCCCCAGCGCTTCCGGATTGTCTGTGACCCGGCGATGCCTTCCGTTCGCTCCCCTGCCCTTCGTCGAGATACCCAGGGCGTCGCTCACAAAGCTCGCTATGCCCTTGGGCTGGCTCGTGCTAGGCCGTCGCCCTTACGCCCGCTGCCGGTTCTTCCGCGCCCGGCCCACCATCACCATGGCTCCCAGGCAGAGCAGCAGGGCCGACGAAGGCTCCGGCACCACCACCGTGGGATTGCACGCCACCGTGCCGCTGTAGGAGCCGGTAAAATTGGAGGCCCCGCCGCCCGAGCCGCCCTGGTCCACATAGGCCGGGTTGTCGAATGCATCCGGCGTTCCTGCATGCAGGCCGTTGCCGTCCACCACCTGCACATGCAGCGCGTTCAGGTCGCTGCTAAAGGTGTTGTAGGCCGCGGTTCCCCATTGCCATTGGATGCTGCTGGCCTTGTTGCTCGAAAACTCCCCGCTCAGCGACACCTTGTTGCCGGAGATGTTGTTCAAACCGCCGGCCGGCACCACGTACTCCCCGCCCGTGAGGAAAATGTTCTTTCCCGCATCCGTCAGCGGCACATCGGTAATCCAGGTGTTGGTGGCGCTGTTGAAGGTGGTCGATTCCGTCGAAAAGTTGGAGGAGAAAATGATCTCCGCGTTCGGCAGCACCACGCTCGTGTTCGCCCCGCCGTTGACAGGGAACGAGGCCTTCACGTTGTCAAAGAACAGCGTCTCTCCGTTCGTAACCGGGCTCGTCACCTTGAAGATGCTGTTCATCCACAGCGTGTCTCCGGCCGGCGACTTGTTCCAGTTGGTCGTGATGCTGGTTGGTTCCCCTTGTCCCCAGGCCGCCCCTGCAATCAAGAGACCCATCGCTCCCAAGGCCAGAGCTTTCATGCCTGGCAAGCAGCGGCGGAAGAAAGAGAGGGAGATCGGCGCATTCATAGGAGTGGAAGGTTGGGATTTTACTTTCTGAGAACAGTCACATCGAGGAGACGCAGATTTGAGAAATTCGAGCCAAAAAAAGAACGCGGGCGGGGTGTGAGGAGAGGGTCAAAGAAAACACCGAGGCAACGTTACGGCTCAATCACTCACTATTGATATTATCGTCAAAGCTGAATCGCGGTTTTGAGGGGCCACAAAAAGAGTATCTCCAGCCTTTTCTAAAATTTTGACAAAAATAACGGACCACCTCGCCATTTGTCTATCATAAAAATCACTTTTTTAGCTAATTTCAGTAATAAATCTACACTTCTGAAATATTAGCCTTTGTGGGCATATGCACATGGCAGAACCCCCATTTTCCGGGTATGGACCGGCGCTCATGAGCGAGCTACGAAAATATTAGTTGCATCAAAACTAAATATTTAGTACACCGCAACCATGCCCGCCGAAAACCCTGACTTGCCCCGGCCGACCGAAGCCGAAATGGCCATCCTGCGCGCCTTGTGGAAGAAGCACCCCGCCACCGTGCGCGAGGTCTTAAAAGTGCTCAACGAGGAACGCGATCCCCCGCTGGCCTATACCACCGTGCTCAAGTTCATGCAGATCATGACGGACAAAGGCCTCGTGCTGCGGGATGACAAAGACCGCACCCATAGCTACCGCCCCGCCGTGCCTGCCGAGCAAACCCGCCAGCAGATGGTGGGCGACCTCGTTCACCGGGTGTTCGAGGGCAGCCTCGGCCAGCTCGTGCTGCAAGCCCTCGGCACCCGCAAGCTTTCCGGGGAGGAGATCCAGGAAATCAAGAAGCTGCTCGATCAACAAACCCACGAAAGGCCCTGAAATGAACGCCCTGCTTTCCCAACATGCCGGCCTTGTCGAGCGCCTCGGATGGACGCTGGTTCATTCCCTGTGGCAGATCGCCGCCATCGCCCTGGCGCTCGCCGCCAGCAGGCCTTTCGTCCGTTCGCCCGAGGCACGGTACGGTCTTGCCATGCTGGCCATGGGCCTGTGCCTGGCCTTTCCTGCAGGGACGTTTGTGCACCTCGCTTTACTGTCCGCGCCGGTCGAAGCCGTTGTCGCTCCAGGTGCCGTGCGTGATCCAGCATCCGCCTCTCTGGTCACAGGAATACCAGGCTCAGAAGCCTCAGCCGCCCGCGTTCCCACTGGCAGGCCGGTCAAAATCTCGCACCTCATCGTCCCTTCGGTGAGCTGGCGGCTGCGGTTGCGCCGTGCCCTGCCCTGGGCCGTGGCGGCATGGCTGGCCGGAATGGGCTGCCTCATGCTTCGGCATCTCGCCGGCCTGTGCTCCCTGCACCGCCTTCGTACCAACGGCCTAGTGCCGGTCGATGACGCTGTGCAGGCCCTGTTTGAGCAGGCCAGGGCAAGGCTGCGCGTAGGCCGCACGGTGCGCCTTTTTCAGTCGGCCCGGGTGATGACACCCTTGGTGGCCGGCACGCTGCGGCCCGTGGTGCTCCTGCCCGCCAGCGTGATCACCGGCCTCTCGTCGCGGCAGCTTGAAGCCCTTCTCGCCCACGAACTGGCCCATCTGCGCCGCTGGGACGACCTGGCAAACCTCCTGCAGTGCGGCATCGAAACCCTTCTGTTTTATCATCCCGCCCTCTGGTGGATCAGCCGGACTGCCCGCGAGGAGCGCGAGCTGTGCTGCGATGATCTGGCCGTGAGCCGTGGTGTGGCGGGTGCCGATCTGGCCCAAGCTCTCGGCCGCCTCGCCTTGTGGCAATCCTCCGCATCCCAGCCAGCCCTTGCCGCCACCGGCCACATGCCCGTGCTGGCACGCATCCGGCGCCTGCTCCATCCCGCACCTCCCGTGCTGGCAGCCAGCCCCTGGCCGCTCGCAGGCATCGTCTTGCTTGCCACCTTGGTGCTGCTTCCCAGCCTTCAGATCAAGGCACAGGCCAATCCGGTGCGCGGCCGCATCCTGGACCGGAACGGCCTCGTCCTCGCCGATTGCGATGCCAAGGGCACGCGGGTCTATCCCTACCATGCCCTGGCTGCCCACATCATCGGTTACACCGGCCCCCAGGCTCGTGAATCAAAGCTTCCCGTCGGCCGCAGCGGCATCGAGCAATCTCAAGACATGGCGCTCGGCACCAAATCCGATGTGCAGCTCGCTCTCGATGCCCGCCTTCAGCAAATCGCGGAGAACGCTCTGGGCAAAAGCTGCCGCTCAGGTGCCTGTGTCTTGATCGATCCCAGCAACGGCGACGTCCTCGCCATGGCTTCCTGGCCCACGTTCGATCTGAACTCCTTCATCCCTCTGTCGTCGGCGCACTTTGAGAGCTTGATGAAGGATCCGACGGTTCCTCTGCTGCCACGAGCCTTCCAGGGCCATTACTTCCCGGGCTCCACCTTCAAGCTGGTCGCCGCCCTGGCGGCGCTCAAAAGCGGTGTCATTGATGAGAACACCCTCTTCGACGGCCCTCCCTCCCTTGCCATTGGCGACCTTGTCTTCCACAACTGGAACAAGCAGGGCGAAGGCCTCCTCAATCTTGAAGGCGCCATCAAACGCTCCTGCAACACCTGGTTCTACCAAGCGGCCCTGAAAACCGGTTCAGAGCCCATCCTCGATGTCGCCGCCCAGATCGGGCTCGGCCAGCCCACCGGCCTGCCTTTGACTGAATCCACTGCCGCCCTGCCCTCCGATGAGTCCTATCAACAACGCCAAGGCAACAAGATGCCTCCCGGCGTCCTAGCCAGCATGTCCATCGGCCAGATCGTGGAAGTCACCCCCATCCAGGCCGCCGTGGCGATGGCCGCGCTAGGCAACGGCGGCAAGGTCTGGACTCCTCGTCTTCTGCTCAGCGAGCCCGCCTCTCATCTCAAAAACAACCTGCTCGATCACGGCATCAAGCCGGAACACCTCGCCCTTCTCAAGAAAGCCATGGTCTCCGCGGTCAATGCCGAGGACGGCACCGGCAGCAGTGCCCGCATTCCAGGCATCACCGTGGCAGGCAAGACCGGCACCGCCCAGTGGAAGATTTATCCCGATGAAAGCAAAAATCGCAACTTGGCCTGGCTCACCGGTTTCGCCCCCGCCCAGCATCCACGCCTCGCCTTTGCCATCGTGTACGAGGGCTCCGCCGGTGAAAAAGTCAGCGGCGGCGCCACCTGCGGCCCCCTGGTGAAGGCCATCATCGGCGAATCCCTGGCCGTGTTGGACGGCAAAAACTACGAAGTGCAGCCCATCGCCCCTCAACCGGCGACCAAGCCCAGGGAGACAAGCCAAGCCAGGCCGCCACAAGGATTGCTTCAGCCAGCAGCCCTCCCCAAGGGACAAATTCTTGGCGACCAGCTCCCCCTGCCCACCCTGGAAGAATTGCGGCACCCCCTTCCCTCCTTTGTCCCTATCGACCTGCCAGCTCCGCGCACGCCCAGGCCAGATCCTCCCATGAATGACCTCTCCTCAACCGACCACCTGCGCCGGGCACTGATCAGCCGTTGATGGCAGTTTCCCCTCGACAATCGCACCCGAGATTCCCACGGAGGCAGGGCGTTCTCACCACGCTCCGCCCCTATGATCTCAACCTCAGAAATTACCTCCCAACGTCCCCGTCCCCATCGGACCCAATCCGACTCAATCCGACCGGATCCAGGCACAAAATGCCCCCTGGAGTTCGAGAGGCCCTCGCTCTTCCGGCCCAATCCAAGTCAATCCGACCGGATCCAGGTTAAAAAAGCACCTGAAGTCGAACCGCCGTTCACTTCCGCACCGGCACGGGCTGCACCCAGCCCGGATTCCCTTCGAGGCTGATCAGGTAGGCCGCGTGGAAGGCGGGGAAGAGCTTGCCTGCATCCACGTCCTGCGAGCTGCCGCCCGTCCAGTAGCTGCCCAGCGCGCCGGCTTGCTGATAGAAGTAGGAGTCATAGGCAGCCGCTCCCGGGCTGCTGTCACCTGACCAGATGCGGATGCCATCGGCCTGGCCGGCGGCAGTGCCTGCGACAAAGCCGTTCGTCACCGTCATCGCCCGGTCGGCTGGGCTCAGGTCAAGCGGATAGCCGGATCCCACAAGCTGCGGCCCCGCCTTCAACGGGCAGGCAAACTTCCAGCCACGCACCTCGCCCATCAAAGTAACAGCCACCGGCACCGAACGCGGATGCACCATCACCCCATCAGCCGCACCCAATACCGTGGCACCCGCATCGGCCAGGGTGGCATCGCCATCGCGCACCCACTTGGCTCCGCCCGGGCGCGCCAGCAGCCAGATCACCTTGTAGCCGCTGCCATCAAAGAACATCACGCTGTCCGCCGCCGCGGAGGAAGCACCCGCCTGGAACTGCGCCACCGGGAAGAGCTCGCCCACCGTCCAGTGAGGGCGGATCACGATGCGCGCATCCGCAGCCGGAACGGCTCCCACGTAGGCCACCGCGCTGTCACTGCTGCCAGCTTCATCGACCTCAAACCGGCTGCCTTCCTGGTCGCCGCTGATCACTTCCGCATAGTACTGGCGGCCCGTCACGAAAGCCGCCCCCGTGGCGTTGGAGGCTTTGCCGGCAAAGACTTCCAGCTTCAGCAGCGGCATCGAGAACGTCTGCGAACCCGCGGCAAAGCTTTGGCGGGTCCAGCCAAAGACCGGCGTGGCCGCGCTGGCTTCCACCGTGCCATCCTTGTTCGCATCCAGGTCCACCCGCAGGCGCACAAAGGCGGTCGTCAGCCCGGCATAGCGCACCGTCTCAGTTCCATCGCCGTTCGCGGTAATCGCGGGGGTGAGGTTCAGTGTCTGCCAAGTGGCCAGGTCGTTGCTGCCTTCCAGGTGGTAAAGCACATCCGAGTGGCCGCTGATACGGCGCACCAGCACAGCATCCACACCGCCCTGCGTGCCAGCCGCCAGCCAGAAGTGCGGCTGGCCGGAAACACCCGCGTCCGTGGCCAGGGCATATTCCAGCAGGTTGCCGTACAGGTCCCCGTCCGGGTTGTCATTGGGGCCGTTGGCGATGCCGGTGTGAAGCTGCTGCCACTGCGCGAAAGTGTCGGGGCTCAAGGCCTGGAGGAAGTCCACATCCACCACAGGATCGCCCGCCACCGTGATGGCCGTGCTGTCGGCATCGCCACCATCGCTGTCATAGGTGGCCGTCGCCCCGGGCAGCACGGTCTGCACCACCACGTAATCGCCCGTCTGCACCGCCGGGAACACATAGGCGCCCTTGCTGTCAGTGGTGGTGGTGGCCACCGCGCTCATTTCCGAGGTATCGAGCTGGCCGTTCGAATTGGTGTCCGCATACAGGGCGATCTCCACCCCGGCGAGCGGCGTGGTGGTGGTCGAGGGATCGCCGGAGCCGTTGAGGTCGCGGCGCACACGGCCGGCCAGAGGTGCCGTCTGGACCGCCGGCGCTGGCAGCGGATACAGGCCCATGTCCACCGTCAGGTCGGAGTTCGCGTCATAGGCGTTGTCGCTGCTGCCCTGGTAACCGGTCTCACCGGTCGGCTCGCTGTTGAAGGCAAGTGTGAAAGTGTTCGTGCTGCAGCCCAGGGCGAAAGGCTTGGTGGAAGGCAGCAGGTTCTGGTCGGCATCATCGTCCAGGTTCGTGCTCGCCGTCAGCGTCGGCGCGGTGTTCTCCAGCGGTGCACCGGGAGCAAACATGGCCGGTGGGATAAAGACAAAGTAGCTGCCCGGCAGCACGCTGAAGCGATACAAGCCGCCGCCGGAGGTGGTCGTCGTGGCCACTGGCGTGGCGCTCAGCGGATCGGAGCCGGCGGTGAAGATCTGCAGGGTCACATTGTCCACCACCACATCCACCGCCGGATCATAATAGCCGTTGTGGTTCAGGTCCTTGAACACCAGGTTGCCTACGGACACCGTCGGAGTAAGGCCGAAGTCGATGGTCAGATCGCCATCCGTGTCATCGCCATCCACCGTCGCGGGCGGTTCGGTGCCGCCGGCCAGGGCGAAGAGCGGGCTGCGCACCGAGGCACCAGGGCCCGTCTGCCGGCCGTTGTTGTCATTGTCCACCCCGTTGTCCACCGTCACCGGCGTGCCGCCCGTGATGGCATTGGAAGGCGGCGGCGTGGCGATGCGCACATAATAGTTCGAGCCCGGCGGCACATCGCTGAACAGGTAGTTGCCGCTGGCATTGGTGGTCACGTCCGCCTTGATCTTGAAGTCGTCGCCGCCGCCGTTCTCTTCGACCCCGTTCGCACCAGCGCTCCACAGTTCCACCGTCACACCGCTGATGCCGGCCTCGCTGGCGTCTTTCAAGCCGTTGTTGTTGTCGTCGGACCACACCAGGTTGCCCACGCGCAGGCTGCGGATGTTGAAGCTGTAGGCCTTCGTCGCCGCGCAGCCATTGGCATCGGTGGCACGGGCGGTGAAGCTATAGCTGCCGGTGGTGGTCGGCGTGCCGGTGACAAGCCCGGTGCTGCTCATGGAAAGCCCCGGCGGCAGGCTGCCCAGGCTCACCGTCCAGGTGTAGGGCGAGATGCCGCCCGCTGCGGCCAGCGACTGGCTGTACGTGCCATTGACGAAGCCATCGGGCACCGTGGCTGGAGTGATGGTGATGGTGGGGCAGGCAGGAGTAATGGTGTAGCCCAGGCTGCCCGGGCATCCATTGGCATCCGTGGCGGTGATGGTGAAGCT
>OUNM010516069.1_pt1 | contig 13529 bp, 19 predicted proteins | sample 1769961 | NCBI WGS metagenome assembly OUNM01 (sample SAMEA3914820, study PRJEB12502) | metagenome | biome: forest; material: soil | place: USA | collected 2012-03-12 | depth 0.3 m | reverse complement strand
ATGTCGTTCAGGGCCCAAGCGCATTGCGGACCGCTCCCAAATGAGCCCACATCGCAGGGTTGGATAAGTGCAACATCAATAACCGTTGGACAATTGTGGGCTCTCAACGGTGCCCGCTAGTTCGGAGGAGGGGCGTTGAGAACTCCGTCGCGTCATGTTGGGTTGCGTTGGGCCGGATTGGCTGGGTTGGGTCGGCTGTGCGTGCTGTACCGTGTACGTACATACATTGCATTGACCAAGCTGAAAGACCGTTGTTGTTGCGTGCGGCGCGTTTGCCTCGAGACGTTGGTGTCGAAAGAAGTGCCCTGCCGAGGTCTGGCGAGTCGGCTCATCCTGGCCAGGCGTTGGAACAACCGCCGCCTTGTTGGGGTCCACCCCACCCAGCGGCCATCGGCCACCGGCAACACAGACACATCCCTGACCCCTGGCTCCTCTCGGGACCAGCACCTCCCAAGGCCGCACAGCCACCCAGAACCTATACACTCTTACAGAGCCATGGCGCCGTGTAATTACTGCGTAATGTGTAGGACAGCAAGCAGCTCGTTTGTTTCGCCTGCGCGGACAAGTCCACATCTATCCACTGATGCCCTGCTCTTGTCCTCCAGTCGAGCCGAGTCTCGCGTGTTGGGTTGGGGGTGCGAGCTGTGTGCTGACACACCCCGTCCTACTAGTATCCTTTCCAGGCTGGCGCCCGAGCATGGTTCCATTGTGGACACGCAACGGCGCTTGTTGGAGAATCGCGCTAAGGATGTCGCCCAAGAGCTTCCAGAACAACATCCAAGCCAAGTTGGGCATGGAACGGAGGAGTGCCGTTTGAGGTCCGAGTGGGGAGTGGTGCGCAAGCGCCGTCATGCAGCGAGAGTTGTTGACAGCAGGGAGCCCCTCTCCGGGCAGGCAAACCAGGTTTGCTCTGAGACCGCTAGTGCCGGGTACCTTGCATACCACAGTAGGCTCGGACTTGGGCGGTCGAGTGGGAGCGCCGCCGTAGAGTTCGGACGAGGTGTTGATCGCAAGTCGCATCGGGCGGCATGCCATCATGGCATTGGCTCGTTCCGTCAACGCCCGCTCCAGCTGCCAACCCCTTCATTTCTCTCATCCGTTCCTCCAGCATGCACTGCGACGCATCGCCATGCAACTTCGATATTGGCTATTTGGATGCAGGCGGTGCGAGGCAGTCAGATATGTCTCAACATAGCCAGGACGCTGGTAAAATGCCGGCTACACTGAATGTCGTGCTTCAAGCCACCGGACTCCACCCTCCCGGAGGGTGTGACAAGACACTCCCAGTGCCACTGCCAGAAGGGGTTTTGTCAGATAGGTATCTCGTCCCGGCATATGTGAGCATCAGCAGCAGCACAACTTCCATCCGGAGAGCAAGCGTTGCACGCCGTTGGTCTGCCAACGGACGGGCATGCATGCGCGTGCAAACGCAGCGGCAACGGCGCGCAACGGCAATGCTCCGATGAGGCGCTGCTGTCGATCGCCGTCCCGAAGGGGTCCCACGGGACACGGGCACAAAAACAAGCCCGGCACGGTGGACCAGCCAAGGGCGGCCAGAGACGAGACACGCTGCAACTGTCAACAAAGCCACGGAACTCGGAACGGAGTGTCTGGCATCTCGGGATCTCCAGGGCCAGGGTGTGCCCGAAGGCTTCTAGAAGGAAAAGAAGGACGACGAGGCTAACATGGGACAAGATGGGACGAACCGGATCCGAACTAGTGTTTGGAGTTGCTCTGGCACTGGCTCGAAACTGGCTCGACTGGCTCGACTGGGCAGTGGCTTGTGGGGGACGCAGGACATTGCAGATTGATCTGCCCTGGGGTGCCGGACTGGCCGAACAAGCGTCCCTCTGCCCTCTGCCCCTTCACGTCGTCGCCCGGGGGCACCGATCATGATTCATGGAGAGCCCGGGGTGATCAAACGCCACGGCAGTGGAGAAGGCCAGACGGAAGCAGGCCGCACAGGACGTGATGAATTGGGTAATTTCTGGAACGAGTTGAAGAGAAGACGGATGGAAGGCAGCGAGGGCAGCCAGAGCCCCACTGCTGGCCGGAAACGAGGGCCGACAGCTTGCCAAGAGGGGCGGGGAGCAACAATGACGACATGCCCTAACCCTGGCTCTTGCGGTTGGGCCCCCCACTGCCTCTGCTTGTTGACGACGGGGTGGGCGCTGTTGACGGCAAATCACCACCGTGATCCCGAAAGAAAAACCAGAAGGAACCCACGCCAGACGGAGGCACTATGGGAAACAGCTCTGCCAAGCCCGGGCCTGGGCTGAGGCTGCTTGCGCCCCTGGTCGGGGTGCGATTGCTGTTGATGCACGTGCTACTGATGCGCTCCGATTGGCTGGCTTGTGCAAGCCCGTCTTGGATAAATTACGGAATTGCTGATTGCTCAGAAACAGCAGCAGCAGCAGCGAGGCAGAGCAGCAGAGCAGCAGCAGCCGCGGCCACCGTTCTCGCTCCGTTGAGTGATTGACCTGATCTCCCCAAATCAACCCCAACACAGATCCCCCAACTGTGCTCTTGCGTTCATGCATGTCTTGCAGCGGGCATATTCGACCTGCACGCCCGTGAACAGGGACTTGTGGCGGCGCCCCCAACATGCCTTGGCGTCCTTACCACCCCTCCTTCCTGGCGCCCGACTCGGGCGTCAACGCATCGCTCGACTCCAAACCCACTCGCTGCTGGTGAAAAGACGCACCGATTTCTGTACAGTAGCTTGGGGTCCTTCGGCTCGCGCCCCGGATTCACACAAATCACTCCATCTCACCCAACTTCAAGTCCATCCCAGCCGGAGCCAGCGAACCGTTGCTGGCGGAGCTCGACAGCGTTGCACCCGGCTCGCTTCCAAGAATTCGAACTCTCGTCAGAACTCAAGCAGGCGCCATGCCACTTCAGAAATTCACTGCGGCGGCGTTATCTATGCAGCGGTGCTGTCGACACAGTGCTTCGTATATTTCAGAGGAAGCTTACCCGGTCTCGGGTTTTCGGGTGAAGCTCCTCGGGCATGTGGACAAACTCGACCTTGGGATTCATGTCAGCCATTGGTCCCAACCTACCTGTCTTTGGCGTCTTGCCGAGCGCGCACCAACGACGGACATCACCACATGCTTCAGTCAACGGTCTCGTCAGCCGGCGGCGCGCTGCAAGACACCGCAAGGCCGAGGGCCTTCGCCATCTGACATGGTTAAACAGTACCAACATTCGCATGCTATTCTCTGTCGACCGTTGACCGACAACACCCATCGGTGGCCCGATATCGACAAGAACTGACTTGTCTCTTCATGTTTGATCTTCGTTTAGCCAGAATTGCATGCTAAGTGTCCGTGTCTCCCGTATCCATTCCCCCCCCTCCAAATTCTCGTCTGGATACATAATTCTGGCAAAATCGGTGGTCGGCCCGTTTTCGTCAGGAGCCTCAGTTCCTTGTCAGATTGGCGAGCGTCTGGTCTGGCGCTGGTGATATAACACGCTCTACTATGCAGCAAGGAGCCCTATCAAACCCTGTCTGTGAGGTAGCATTCAGTGTCTGGAGGTGCGCGGTATCCCCTGCCCTCCCTGCATCAAAGCCGTTGGCCAGCGACCATATCCCAGCCGAGCATGACTTGGGCAAACCAAGTTCTTCCGATCTCGCGGCTTTGCTCTTGGCAAGCGGTCCGTCGCTGATCGCTTGCTAGAGCCCTGCAACGGCGTTGCTAACTGGGGGGTGCCGTGATGTCCAGTTTCGCGAAAGAGAACCACTCTGATGAGGTTCGGCCTCGGCATCTTCGCACACAGAATGCTTGAAGTACAGGTCTGATTGATACGCGGCAGCCCTGCGGGATTTGCAAAGGAGCTAAGCGAAGAGCCTCCAACGGAATTCCCGCACGCACCCACAACCAAACGCTGGCGTCAGCTGTTGCATCGCGTCTCGCCATCGCAGCTCTCGGGTCTGGAAATGGAACGTTGATACAATACAGCGCAGCACGTCCACGCTTGGGTGCAGGCAAGACAGTGGCCCAAGTCTGCATCAACTGTAATCTCGCACGCCAAACGACAAGATTCCCTGGGGCTGCGGTGTTGCTAGGCTCTAGTCTCATGTGATAGTGTTCGGCGCCATTCCGGGGCCACATTAGCGCAACCGGGCTGGCTGTATTGGCCGTCGATGGCTTCATATTGTGTACTATCTAAATATCAGAGACTGCCTCTTGTGGCTCCTTTTCGGCAAACTAGACAAGACTCGCCGAGCTTTAGGCCGGGGGGCTCTTGTAAGTCACCGCGGCCAAGCCACCCCCCACACATGGCATGCCATCCGGGAAAGGGGAGAGCGTATCTTCCGTCGGCACCCAAGACCGACTGAATCCCTCATCCGGGCCGTTTCTTACGCGGACATTCCCGAACCTTGTTGGCAACCGACGTAGCATTCCAACCGTTGAGCTCTGGCAGGTCCCTTCTTTTCTCACCTCTCACCACCGGCAGTATGTCAATCGCTCCGGAGGCTCCGGCAGAATAGTGTACTCGTGGAGGGTGCCGCGGAGGAAATCGATAACTGCCGTGCTCAGATGTCATTCACAGGCCTCAAGGATCGTGGGGTGTGGCGTTCCGAGGACACCACACACAAGGCCTGATTTAAGCCTCATCGGAGACTAACGCATCGGGATCGACAAGTGGCTGACATGTGATTTGCTTTTCGGCTTCGTGAGCCCGAGGCCCTCGGACAACAGTGGCAGTTCTTGAGTTTCTTCTTGTTCCAATGCCCGAGCTTTGGGAACGCTCGACTTTTCTTGGTGTTCATGCGAGTCTCGAAGGGTTGCCTTGGGAATATATCCCTTGAACTTTGAGTTCCGTAACGGGATTGACCGGCTCCAACTACGGTTTGTCTTGCTCGCTCTTTTCCATGTATTAATTATTTGATGATTCTGATCAATTCTAACACGAAAGCGGGCGAACCGGTGTGAAAATGACTGAGATGGGCGCGGCACCAGCCCAAACCATGGCTCTATGCCCGAATACCCTCCCCTGAACCCCTCAGCAATCACTTCTGTCAAGCAGCCCTCCGTGAGAGACGCTCAGATTCTCTCATGGCAGCCCGTTCAGGTGCTCTCGCTTTCCAGACACAGCAGATACGTTGCCATTGCTGCTGGCATAAGCACTGTCCTCTCGTGCAATGAAGGTATCATGGAGAAAAGCCAGAAACCTGTCGACATCTTGACGGGTGCTCATGGCTCCAAGGCTGGCACGTACGACTCTAAATATATGAGCATGTTAGCTTGGTGTTCAAACGCAATGCGACACACAGCGGATCAGAGAAGCCTTACCCTGTCGGTAGCTCGTTGATGAGGCTCAGCCCGTTGGGACCTAGCATAAGTTAGCTACCCTTAGCAACGTAATAGAGACGAGAGAGCCTTGCAATGCCACCTTACCGCAATGATGCCCAGCAGATCGGGCCCGATGCAGTTGCCAAGGTTCGTACTGCAGTGCGTAGTACAGCCCCCCTGGGCAACAGATCCCTGAGTCAAACAGTTAGCGCCAGCCCGCCTCCTTTCTCCGAAGTCAGCAACCAGGAATCTGACTTACCTCCTGACCGCACATAAACCCCCCTCTCATTAGCTAGCCTCTCCACCGTGGCGTACGGTTCATAGCCTCCGTCCGCCCTAAATATATTGAACGCTATGGTAGCACCCTGCCGCTCAGGATCCCCATACGCCGTTCCCCCGTCCTCATCCTCGTAGACCTTGCAGAGGGGATGTCCGTTTCCATATCTAAGACCTCTCATCCCGACGTACATCCTCCTTGATAACGCGGTTGTGTATGCCGAAATGCTCTCCATCGACCCGTACAACTCAGAATGTACATCAATGGCCTCCCCAAGGGCTATGATGCTGTGGAACGGCAAGGTCCCATCTTCGAGGCCCTCGTGCAGCGCGCCACCATGGTACTCTTCCGCACCAGCTCCGCCCATCGCACCCTCCAGTCCCTTTGACGTGTGCCATGCCTCGCCAACCGTACTGACCATTGAGACGGTTCCACCCCCAAAGTACTTCCTCAACGCCAGAATATGCCCCGAATCTCTTCTCACCACCAACGCCCCCAAGTCGGGAAATCCAAATATCTTGTAGAACGACACGCACACAAAATCCGGCGCCGCCTCTGGATTCGCAAACACAACTCCCATCGAACTGGTCATCGCCAGCGCGGCCGCATCCAACAGACAATACGTATCCCTCAGCGGCCCCCTCCCCCGTCCGGCAGCGCGCACTCTCCCAGCCCACCCGAGCGGCAGCCGCCGCCCCGTCAAATTCGACTGCCCGGGGTACGCAAACAACCCCAGACCCTCCTCCACCCCCGCGGCAGCACCGCCAGCAGCAGCGTCTAGCCACGCCTCGACCTCCCGGTCCCCATCAAAGCACCGGTGCCGGCCCCGCGCGGCCAGCTCCCGCACGCCGACGAGGCTGGTGTGCGCCTCGCGGTGGTAGCCGTACCAGAAGGAGCCCGCGCGGGTGTGCTCGGCCAGGTCGCGGAAGGCGTCGGCGACCAGCTTGATGGCGGCGGTGGCGTTGGCGGTGAAGACGAGGTCGTAGTGGGCCGGATCCGCGCCGAGGAAGCGCAGGGCCTGCAGGCGGACTGCGTCGACGGCGTTGCCGGAGAGCTGGGCGGGCTGGTTGGCTGAGTGGGGGTTGCCGTAGAGGTTGGTTAGGAGGAGGGTGGTGGTGCGGTGGAGGGTGGAGCGGGCGTAGATTGTGGCGCCGCTGTGGTCGAGGTAGGTTCCTGGGTGGAGGAAGAGGGGTGTGAGTGGTTTGGCAGTGGTTTAGGGGGTGGGAGGAGTCGGACCTTGGTTCATGTGGGGGTATTCCTCTTCGCGGATGAGCTCGACGGGCTTGGTGTAGGGCGTCTGGGGATCGGGTTTGTTGTCGTTGAAGACGGCTGCTATATGCGGGGCATCCGAGTCTGCGGTGGCCGGTAGAATGCTATCGTTGAGCACAGCTGGTATGTGCGGAACACCTGAATCAGCGGTGGACGCTACGATCGTCGGTTTGAGAGTTGGAGTGAGCCTCCGGCTGAGAGAGGTCAGTGATCTGCGACGCCATGAGGTGGCCTGCGACCCTTGTTCCCTCCCGCTGTTGGAAGATGGAGCACGGTCTTGATGCTTCCGCCGCCCAGATAGGCGGACAAGGAGGTTAGGTCGAGCCATGGGTAGGGGTTGTTGATGGGGAAACTCAGCGGGGGAGATACTGGCACATGTTGACCCAGGGAGAGCTGGTTGTTTAATACTCGAGAACTACCCCTATCCCCCCCTCCTTGATAAAGGGTGTGTGCGGACACGTGTTTGTGCCAGGGGAGGCGTCTATCATCATGAACCTTTTCGGAGGGTTACTCTGACATCAATAGTCTGGCTTCTGAAAACCGAGCCCAACATGCAACCGATATCGCAGAGGCGTTACAGGAGCGGCGTGCCTTGGAATGAGAGATGAACATCGTCGCCAGCCACTCACCAAGAGATGCCACCCTCCTTCTAGGGTGGGTAAGAAAGGTAGCTGAACAGCTGTTACTCCTCAACCAAAAGCGGCCTGACATCCCCGACAGCCACCGACACCCTGTACGCGGCTGGAGTGGCGGGTGGTTCGAACCCAGAGCTGCAGTCTAGGAAACCGGGGAACAACACATCTACGTGGACAGCGGAACTAGCTCATGCCGGATCCTCTTCCGGGCCCTCTCCCAGCTCCCAACCAGCCGAGCTCACATTTGTGAGCCAGTAACAACCCTGGACAAGATGCGGTCAAGTTTACCGACAAGATGCGGACAGGTTGACCGACAGATGGCGGACGATCTCACCAACAAGATGCGGACGAGTTACCGGCAAGATGCAAAAGTGTTACCGGCAAGATGCGGACGAGGTTACCGAAATGATGGGGGTGGCCAAATGGCATCCAGTGAGCTTGTGTCTGGTGTGTTGATCCTGGGATGGTTGGAGAAACTCAACACGACAGCAAGCCCATCTGACGTATACCAAAGCTGCCCGAACAGGTGGAAACCGAGGGGCTGGGGCCTTCCCCCCCTGGCGTTGACGAGGTGCCGAAGATTCCCGATCTGATTGCCACGTGCCGGCGGGTGCAAAGTCATCCCTCCGATTTCGACGCGAGGCATCAAACAGTTGGCGGATACCAGCGTTGTCTCACTGAGACCCTTGTCAGCTGAATAAAGGTCGACAAACAATCAGTTGGTTGGCAGGTATAAAGTAGACAGCTGAATAGCCAGTGTTGAGAAAGCTGTTCCCACGGACTGAACACATAGACGATTGGCAGATGTCCGTATCTCTCATGGGAAACTACTCACAGCTGGACATTAGTCCTGCCCTGCCCGCCGGCAGCCGGCACTGTCCCCGTGGCGAGACACGCAGGCAGCGGGTGCAGAGGGGGTTTCCCGACCTGGGCTGCCTCTGGTCTCCAAGTCTCAAACTCTTTCCGGTTTGGGCTGAGTCGTGGCCCGACAGTTCCCCGAGAACGACAACGTCGCCGATTTCGAGAGAAAGAATGGATACGATTCGTTGCGGAACCCGCTCCCTTCTCATTCGGGCAAAGGTGGGTGACATGGAGGCTGCCGTTGGCAGCTGAGCCCGAGAAGCAAGATGGGCACGGCCACAGGAGTGTAACGGACATGGGCAGATGGCTCAATGTTGGCCAGTCCAAAGCTGTGCCGTCTCGGGAGATCGCCCACCGCTGACACCATCCTGAATGCGGGTGTATCACCGCAGGTAATGGTGGCATAGATCAAGTCCATCTGGGTATGAGGGTTGAGGGTCGGGTATTTGAGCGATGCTTTCAAAGGGATGGATCGGCATTGGGAAGCCAGAGTTGATCTGCCATGCTGCAAGGCTCCGGCCCTGGCGCAGGACGCACGTACGCCATGGTGTTGGGAGGTCATGCATGGATTCCACGACTCTGGAGAGAAGGTCAGCAACAGTCCGACTCAGGACTACATAGAAACACAACAAAGGAGAGGCTTGTTGGGGAAACACCTCCAAGCCGGGATCAAAAGCAAACAGGCCAATTCCCAGCAAGCCGGACCGTCCAACTCGACGGAGACGATACGCGCCAACGAGAGCAACGTCATCAAACTTCTCTACGGGGCAAGTATCACCAAGTGAGGTGAGCATGACGGGTTGAACTTGACGAGAAACGCCACCCACATGGCCAAGGGAAAGTTAAGGCCGAGACACTGATCAGCGTGACCGCCTTGCCGGCCCATCTAGGCGAGTGTCTCCCGCACGCGCTGGCCATTCACCGGCGAGAGCACGGGAACCTGCTTGACGGCGGCTGTCAGCCCCTGTCCGCTCTGTGTCTCGGTCATGGTGAGTGCACGGAGAAGGTGTGGTACAGGACATGGATGGAATAATTTATCTGATCGCGCTCCGCGCGGCTGCTTGTTATTATGCTGAGCGGGTCGGCTGGCAACACACCCCGCTCGGTGCCTCTCACGCGTATTCTGCATAGTTAGGCGGATTCTTCTGTCGTGGTGGTGATCGACGACTCGGACGCAGGAAGGACGTTGTTGAGGATTGGAGAGCATTGGCGGCCCGACTGACCCTGAGATCGGCGCTAGGATTGCCTCCCGGGAGCTAAACTTGACGTTAAGTGGGGGGGACCACGGCGCTAAGGAGGCAACCCTGGGGGTTTTGCCAGGCTCGCCTCGCCGGGCAGGGAAGAGCGCGGACTGCCTGCGGACTGCCGAACTCCTCACGATGATCTCTCTTCCAATGCTTCCGAGTCGTTGTTTGCAGAATGCGATGAGAACCTTAACCACGCGAGCCACGCACGATCCATTGATCACTAAGCGAGACCAAACCGCCTCCACGCGACATGCCGTGCAACCAACCACCAACGAACGTGGATGGGCGATTCATGCGGCAATGGCAGGCTGCACACAGCACTGACTCCCTCCTCATCACACCGAAGTGCCGTCTCTCGATTCATGCACTGGCAGAGCAACCAATCTATTCCGGCTACTGTAACTCGAATCGCCTATCGCATTTTGCCCACTGCCCACTGCCCATGACCCAAAGTCAAGCCTCATATTAACTACTGATTAGCCCCAATTGACCCTTTGGCATTGACCTCCCAGGTCTGGGATCGCCGATTCCAATTCCAAATTCCCAAAACGCCGGACCACCAATGGCATCCCTCCATTCATGACCTCTGCCCCCTCAGAGCATGAACACGGCTGCGGCACCAAACACCACAGCACCCGCAACCCCCGCGCGCAGGCCCGTCGCAGCAGCCGTCACGACGCTGGTGGAGCTGGGCGCCGTCACGCCCCGCGAGGCCGTCGGCACGACGCCAGTCGGCGCCGGCGTGGTTGCGTTTCTGCTGATGGTGCTGGTGCTGCTGGGCACGGGCAGGCTGGCGCCGCCCTCGACCTTGGCGAAGCTGGCGCAGGTGATGCGCGTCTTGTTGGGGTAGTGGACGACGATGCTGCGGTTGCCAAAGAAGGCGCCGATGCCCTCCAGCGTCGACGCGTACAGGTCGACGTACGACGTCTCCCACTCGCCCACGTCCGCGGGGATGGTGCCGTGCTTGCCGCTGAGGTCGCCCACCTGGCACGTCGCCGGCGCCGTCTTGTCGCACGGCGTCGCCTCGCCGCGGATGTAGGGGTCCAGGTGCGCCAGCGTCGCCGTGCAGTTGCCGTCGGGCACGGGCGCCACGTGGAGGTGGTAGGCTGCGGCGCGGGTCAGCAATGGACGCGTCTCCAGTTGTGGAAGATGGGGCTGACTTACGCAGAGCAGCGCCAATCTTGGGCAGGTTGCTGAGCTTCACCGTGAAGAGCACACCCTTTCCGTCGGGGTTGGCGACGGCGACAACTTCGCCCTTGATGTTGCCGCCATTGGGGAACGCCGGCTTGAAGAAGGCAGTCTCGGGCAGGGTCGCCTTGTACGCGACACCAACAGGGTTGTTGTCTACCACAGCAGCATCGCCGAGCTCCTGTTTTTGACAGTCAGTACTTAGTTTCCTATGGTGGAAAGATTGGAAGACTGGGTGGCTGGTACGCACTCCTGTTGAGGGGCCGGTCGGGGTGGCTGTGGTGCTTGGAGCCGCACTGGACGATGTCGACACAAGGGACTGAGCAGAAGCGACGCCGGCCGCAGCCAACAGCAGTGACAAGACGCGCATGTTGATAATGCTCTGTGAGAGTTGGAGAAGCTGGGTGATATGTTATGGCTGGCGAACTTGGTGTTGGTGTTGTTTGGGTCGGGCTGGGGGCGAGAGCGTTGGGGTTATAAAGACCGCAGTCAAGGTTTAGTGTAGGCTAGAGCAGGCTCGATGGAAGGTTTCACCAAGAAACAGGCTCGGAAGGTCGGAGAGAGATGGGATGGAGTTTGGGGGTACACCTTATATACGAAGGTCGGTCCTGGACATGTGTGTAACATAAGCTTCCCAGGAGAGATGAGCGGGGGCCGGGATGGCACTATGTATGTATTTGTATACAACGGAGCGGTTCATCACACAGCCAACGCGGTACTCCGTGCTGCGCACCTCTCGTACAGTATAAACAAAGCCCGTTCCCGAATGCAGGGGAAAGCGGCCTGCGATGCAACCTGTGGGCGCCTCGTACGTACCTTGCAGCAACCGCCAGCCCTCTGATCTGCCTGGGTGCTCTGTAAATTACGGCAGATTTGCCCACCCACCCATGCACTTGGACCTGCAATTAGAAACACAACGGTATGGGACGAACCCGGCCATTGGCCACCTAGAGGACGGCCAACTGTGCGACTTCCCCGCCACGCCGGCGCAGCACATCTGTGCCACCATCGTCGCCGTTCAATCCGGCCCGGCCGATAGGAGACCCTGAGGCTGGATCGGTGAAGGCCCTCAAACCAAGCTCCTGAACACCCCCAGAGTCTCCAAGGCACGCTCCCTTCTCGTGTGTCTTTGCGGACAAGATCTCGAAATGGGGTCTGAGAATGTCGTTTTTGACAGGTTCGGTTTGGATCGACTGATCGACAAAATCCGGCGCGGGGTGACATGGGGAGGGGCAGACAGGGCACAGCCAACATGGATTTAGACAGCAGCATGGTGCGTGCTGGTTGGTTTGGTTGGTTGAACAAAGAGCCTGCAGCGGCTACACGACTTACTCTGAGCTCCCTGGTTTCACCACCACGCTTCCTCAATCCATCACAGTCCCACTTCCCAAGGTAAGTCTTGCGAGCTGGACGGCCGAGGGATCCGACCGGCTTGGAGTCTTGAGCACAGTCAGCGGCCTGGGTCCAGGTGGGATCCTAGTGTATGACTGCCAATGCTGCTCTTGGACGCGGAAACGGGCTTGGGGGTCGGCAAATGCTGGGTGACCAATTTCTTGATATTAATTCCTCTTTGGGGATGATGGATCCGATGGGATGCTGGCACCGCTCGGACGCAGATCTCCGGGTCGAGGCCAAGCTTTGAGAGCCGTGGACGGACGCTGCAACACCCTTGAACAACCCCTTGGCGCTCTTCTGCAGGGTTTGACCCCCAACTCTGATGACTGCTGCGGCTCTGACCAACTGGCCCAACAAGGCTCCGTTCCGATGCAGCTGCTGTGGCAGGCATTGGAAGCCAACCCCGGCCCCAAAAACGAGCATCCTGCAGATCCGGCATGCTGGTCACCAACATGGGACAGCACGGCGCCAACCATTTAGTCAGCGGAACTCATCCGTCACCATCCCAAAGGAAGCCGAGCGTCTGGGGATCTCACGGCTCTTTTGGTCGTGGCTCCCATGCCTCCCTTTCCCTTTGGGAAAACGTTGGTCTCAAGGAGCTCGTGGATATGGTCGGTGCTTTGGGATAGTGAAGTCTCAGGTAAGGTTCTGGATGGTGGGTGGCTTGCAGGGCTGGGTCCGTGAAGAGGTCGGTTTTCGTTTCAGGTGCTTGGCGTTTGGTTTGGCCCGATTCCTGGCCCAATGGGACCAAAGGCCCCGGTGAGCCGCGAAACATGGCAACCTGCAGCTCGCAGTTGTTGGCTTGGGGGTTGTTGTCGCATCGACAAGAAGTCCCAACGAGGCGTGGCAGCAAGGAAGCACTGCGGACCGGGCGGCTGGTTGCCTTCCCGAAGCCCCAAACTTAGGGTCCCTGGGGGCTGAGCCCAGTTGTCTGTGCCCACGGCTTGGAAAGATTTCCTGAATAGATTTGGCCCTCCAGTCCGGAGTACAGAAACTCCCGTCGGTATTCAGTATTTGGTACTGTACAGGAGGCCTTTTGTTTCGGAATTTTGCTTCGTGTCCGAGCAATCTTTCTCTCTCGCAGAATCCAAGTGGTTTCCATTCCCGACCTCTCCCGTCTTGTTGCTGGTGGAAATGCAGGCATGAACATTGTGGAGTCGAGGATGGATTGCAGCATGGGGTTAGGGTTGTGCATGTGACGGATCCAAAGAGACCACCTCAATCCAGAATAACGGATTGGAAAATAAGGTACCTACCCATACAAGGGACGTGCTCTGGAGCTGGTAGCTACCATAGCGCGCTGGGGGGGGGTCTCGAAATGGTGACCACGAGCATTTTGCAGATGCGGGATGATCCT
>OUNM010259179.1_pt1 | contig 13535 bp, 6 predicted proteins | sample 1769961 | NCBI WGS metagenome assembly OUNM01 (sample SAMEA3914820, study PRJEB12502) | metagenome | biome: forest; material: soil | place: USA | collected 2012-03-12 | depth 0.3 m | reverse complement strand
TTGTTATATTTCACCCAAGGTAGCCCAGCACTTTGTGCCAAAGAGCTGGGCAACCTTGGGCTTCGTTCCGTAGCCCCGTTGGGGCAAGGCAACGGCTCCATCATCGCCCTTGATAAGGGTCACGGCGAGCGCCTACAGAAAAACTTAAAATGCTCTAACCAGGCGAGAGCAAGCTCCCGTGATCCAAAAGTGGCTCGTGCTCGCGCACCGGGCGCTCCATTTTCGATTTGTCATCAAGCAGGACCGCGCCTACACTCGAGGCCAACGCGCCCCAGGGATAGCGCCGGAAGATTTTTCCCCATCTTGTGCGGATGCGATCACGGCGCACATCTCGCGCTTCGCCCCTCACATCGCCACCCATGACTTCAAAGCTCTCCGCAGTCGTCACGTCGTTTCTTTTCTTCCGCCGTCTGGCATTTCCGTCTCGCACGCTTTCCCTTTTCATTGCTGTCGTCGCTTTGGCTACGCTGCTTGCGGCGGGAACGGCGCACGCCCAGACCTTTGTGCTTGGACACGCGTTCGCAGTGGAAGGGCCAGGTGCGGGCAGCGATTCGGTCGTGCTGTCAGCCACGCCCGCAACCGTGTCTTGGTCTGCTGCTTCAAATGCCGGGTGGATTCACGTCGCTGCCGGCAGCACGAGCGGGGTTGGCAGTGCCATTGTTAGTTTCAATTTCGACACCAATTTCGGCGGGGAGCGCATCGGCATTGTATCCGTTGCCGGGCAGACACTTACAGTTACGCAGGCCGGCGCGACCTTTAACGCCGTGACGCAAGGCATGACACTCGTTTCCTCGGGTTTGAATCTACCTTACTCTGTCGCCGCGGATGCGGCGGGCAACGTGTATTTCGTCGATACCTATAATTCGGCGCTAAAAGTGTGGAAAGCCGCGACGCAAACCGTCTTCACGTTGGTCTCCTCGGGATTAAATAAACCGAGTGGCCTGGCTCTTGACGCGCTCGGCAACGTGTATATCGCCGACACCAATAGCGCCGCGATCAGAGAATGGAATGCGACGACCCAGCAACTTTCCACTTTGGTCTCCACGGGATTGAATCAACCGCAGACTGTAGCACTGGACGCGGCCGGTAATGTGTACATCGCAGACTCGGGAAACAATGCGATCAAAGTATGGAAGGCGGCAACGCAACAAGTCTCCACGCTGGTTTCTTCAGGTCTTAACTTTCCCGTGGGCGTGGCGGTGGACGTCGCCGGCAATGTGTACATTGCCGATACGTTGAATTCCGCGATCAAAGTATGGAAGCCGGTTACGCAACAGGTTTCCACGCTGGTCTCCTCCGAATTGAATAATCCGTATGACGTGGCGGTTGATGGTTCGGGTAACCTTTACATCGCAGATTCATTCAATAACGCGATTAAGGTTTGGACTCCAGCTACGCAGCAAGTTTCGACGCTATCTACTCCTAATTTGAACAGCCCCTTTGGCGTGGCCATCGATGCCACTGGGAATGTGTACATCGCCGACTCGTTTGACAGTGCTATCAAAGAGGTCGCGCGAGTGTTTGTGGACGCTGCTCCCCGGAGCGAAACTTATTTTGCAGGATCGGATTCGATTTCGGTGTTGCCTCTCTCGCAGAGGCTGGTGGGAGCATTGGCTCCCTCCAGTGATCAAAACTGGCTGACGATCCAAAGCGTCGCGAACGGTGGGGTTAGTTTTTCCTTCACTGATAACACCGGTCCGGCTCGCACGGCTCATCTCACAATTCTGGGCCAGTCGGTTGCGATCACACAGGGAGCGCCCTATGTGCTCGGCATCACTGAGGCGCTACAGGGCCCCGGCGCCAGTACCGGTTCAGTCACGCTATCCGTTCCACTCCCGAGCGATGCCTGGACCGCCACTTCGAATGCGCCTTGGATTCACCTTGCCGCGGGTGCTACAAATGGGACGGGCAGTGCAGACGTGGTCTATACGCTCGATGCAAATCCCGGAGCGACTCGCGTCGGAACCATCTCCCTTGGCGGGCAGACGCTCACGGTCACGCAAGCGGGCGCGACTTTCACAAGGGGCGCGCAGCTCTCGACGATAGTCACAGGGCTGAACAATCCTTATGGTATTGCAGTCGATATTGCGGGAAACGTTTACATCGCCGACACGGGCAACAATGCCATCAAGGAGTGGAATGCAGTATCTCACGACGTTTCTACGTTGGTCTCCTCGGGGCTAAGCAATCCCTACGATGTAGCCGTTGATGCCGCAGGGAATGTGTACATCGCCGATTCCGGGCACAATGCAATTAAACTATGGAATGCAACCACGAGACAGATTTCAACCCTTGTGTCCGGAAACTTTATCCCACATGCCGTCGCGGTCGATCGCGATGGTAACGTGTATTTTGATGATGCGTCATTTGGTAGAATTGAAAAATGGAGCGCCGCGACGCAACAGACTTCCGTCCTGATACCGGATTTTAGCGGTGGCCTCGCTTTGGACAACGATGGCAATATCTATATCGCCTCCGCAGGAAATAGTGCCGTTGAAGAATGGAATGTGCACACGGGTGAGACCTTGGCAGTGGTCGCCTCGGGATTGAGTTCTCCAAGGGACGTGTCTGTGGATGGTGCGGGAAACTTGTACATCCTCGACACAGGGCACCGCGCCATCAAAGAAAGAGACGCATTCACGCAGCAGGTCTCTACGTTGATTTCGGGATTGGGCTACTCCGAAGGCATAGCTGTTGACGAAACGGGCAATGTTTATTTTTCGGATTTCTTGGCGAATTCGATCAGAAAGCTAGTGCGCACTTTCGTTGACACGTCGGCGCGATTGGAGTCTGCTGCGGCTGGTTCGGAATTCATCTCCGTATTGCCCCTCTCACAAAGCTTATCTGGAGAGTTCGCTCCAGCGAGCGACAGCCCATGGCTAACGGTCGGTCAATGCGGCGACGGTGTGGTCAGCTTTGCCTATACGCAGAATCTTGGGCCAACGCGGGTCGGTCATCTCACGATTCTTGGCCAAACGATCACAATCACTCAGGAGCAGGCGGCCTATTTCTTCGCCTCGTCCACCATGCTGCTCGGGCCGGATGCGAGCACTGGTTCAGTTTTACTTTCCGTTCAGTCACCGACGGGCGCTTGGACGGCAGATTCCGATTCCGACTGGCTGCACCTCACTCAGGCGAGCACGAGTGGGACCGGCAGCGCAATGGTGAGCTTCACGCTTGACGCTAACACTGGAGCGACCCGCACCGGAAAAATCGTCATTGCCGGTCAGGTGCTCACGGTTACCCAGGCGGGTGCGGTCTTCGCCGCAGTGACTCATCCTTCCCCCTTATTTGTTTCAGGCGATTTTTCGCCATCGTGCGTCGCGGTTGATTTTGCAGGGAATGTGTATTTCTCAGATTCGTTTGATACTAACGGTGCCATTAAAACGTGGAATGCGACGACGCAACAGGTCTCCACACTAGTATTCGGAGTGCCTTACCCCACGGGTGTCGCGGTGGACGCCGTCGGTAACGTGTACTTCGCTGAGCAAGGAAGTAACGCGATTCATGTGTGGAATGCGACGACGCAACAGACCTCCATTTTGGTTTCTTCCGGGCTGACTAGCCCCAACGGTATTGCGGTCGATTCCGTTGGTAACGTGTACATCGCCGACAGGGGGAATAACACAATCAAGGAGTGGAACGCCGCGACCCAGCAGCTTTCCACCGTGGTCTCCTCCGGATTATTCTCTCCCTTCGCGGTCGCGGTCGACGCCATTGGTAACCTGTATATCGCTGACACGGGTAACGACGCGATCAAAGAATGGAACGTAGCGACTCAACAGTTGTCGACTCTGGTCTCGTCAGGATTGGATCACCCTTATGGCGTTGCGGTGGATGCTGGTGGCAATGTTTATATCGCCGATGCGTATCATCTCGCGATTAAGGAATGGAGCGCAGCGACTCAGCAACTTTCCGTGCTTTGTTCGGGATCTTCTTTCGTGGATGTGGCCGTGGATGCGAGCGGTAATCTGTACATCGTTGATTCAGACCTTGCTGTAATCGATGAGTTGCCGCATGCTCTAATCGGCGCCTCCACCGTCCACGAATCTTCCAATAGTGGCAGCGATTCCATTGCCTTGTTGCCGGCTTCAATAAACTTGCAGGGACTTTTTGCGCCAACAAGCAACCAAGACTGGCTAACCATCGGCACGACCACAGAAGGCGCCGTGGATTTTTCGTTCACGCGCAACGTGAGCAATTCTCCGCGATCCGCCGAGTTGACCATCCTTGGCCAAACGATCTCCGTCACCCAAGCCGCGCTGCCGCTGCCCATAGCCACGAATCTCACGGTCTTTGCCAACTCGGGTGCGCCCGCCAAAATCGACGTTCTCGCGCACGCGAGTGCGCCCTCGGGTCTGCCTCTTTATTTGATCAGTGTTACGGGACCTTCGCGCGGGCGGATTTCGATCAATGGCGATTACACGCTTACCTACACGCCCACCGCGCCATTCACGACGTTTTCGGGCGGCGACACATTTTTCTACACGGTGGGCGATGGCTACGGCACGGTCACTGCTCAAGTAACGGTTCGCAACCCGTTCTATCCAGCCAAAGGGATCTATAACGGACTTGTCACCTACGCTGGCGGCGCCCAGGGCGCGCTTCCGGGCGGCTATTTCAGTCTCACGCTCACGGGAGCGGGTGGTTTCACGGGAACCATGAAACTCGGAACGTCCACTCACGCCTTCAAGGGATCATTTGCCCTGGATGGAACCGCCATGGTGACCATTAACCTTCCCGGCAAACCCGCGCCTGCCCCGATCACTCTCTCGTTGCTTTTCGATGAAGCCAATGCCAGCCAAGTAACGGGGAATTTTTCCCTGAATGGCCAAAACTATCTGTTCAGTACTGGCGCTCACGAGATTTATAATGGAGCGACGAATCCCGACCCTTCGGCTGGTTATTACACCGTGCGACTGCCCGCGCCGCCGGCTCCCGCAGGCGCGGCGGCCACGGCTTCGGCTACGGTGAGCAATGGCAGGATCACGGGAATTTCCGTGACGGACGGGGGCAGCGGGTACATCGCGGTTCCGAGAGTCACCATTGCGGGCGCGACAGGGAAAGGCGCGACCGCCGCGGCGATCGTCAGTGGCGGAGTGGTAACGGAAATCGCTATTAGAAGTCCGGGCAGTGGCTATTCGGCAAACGGCGTAACGATAACGATTGATCCTCCCTCCGCCGGACTTCCCGGCGGGACTGGCTGGGCCACGATGACGGTTAGTGAAGGAGGAGCCGTTAAGTTAGCTGGGAAGCTCGGCGACGGAACGGCTTTTAGCACCGGTGCCCTGATCAGCACCGCGGAAGGCGTGGATAGCTTTACCTTCTATCTGCCGCTCTATGCCAAAGGCAAAACCGCCACGCCAGGCTCAATCGCTGGAGCGATCACTTTTCAGCCGGGTGAGGAAAGCGATTGCGATGGCAGTCTCGAGTGGGCCAAGCCTGCGCAGCCATTTAGCACATTTTATCCCGGCGGTTTCCATACAGAGGTGACCTTCGAAGGCGCCCGCTACACCATGCCAAAGTCCGGTTCGGCTTTGCGGGTCGTCAATCAACTCGCGATGTTCGAATTCAGCGGCGGTAATTTCACATCGCCAGTTTTCGATCAATTGACCATTTCCGCAAGGAACGCCGTCACCGAAACCAGCTCAACGACAGACAGACTCAAGCTGAGCATAAATGCCAAGGCTGGCCTGCTCAGTGGATCCTTCGTGCCTGTTCCCAAAGGGCCGGCCAACAAAATCAGCGGTGTCCTCTATCAAAAACTCAACATTGGAGCCGGTCAATTTCTCGGCAAATTCCAGACCGGAGCCGTAGAGTTGCTGCCCTATTAGATAGAGAGCGAAACATTCATCCGAGCCGTCTCGAGGTTGCGGGCGGATTTCGAGAGGTGCCGGCCGATCACAAGTAACTAAAATCTACCGAGCCTTTTCTTTTCGCAAACGAGTGGCCGAGGTCTGAAACTTCCCCGCGCTCGGGCAAAGATCGCGCACTTCACATCCGGGACAATCCGGCGACCGAGCCATGCAGCGCCGGCGGCCATGCCAGATGAGCCAGTGCGAGAAGAGGGTCCACTGGGGGCGGGGGACTAGCTTCATCAGGTCCTGCTCGATCTTCACAGGGTCGGTGTGACGCGTAAGGCCCAGCCGATTGGAGAGCCGCTGCACGTGGGTGTCCACGACGACGCCCTCGTTAATATCGAAAGCATTGCCGAGCACCACATTGGCCGTCTTGCGCCCCACGCCGCGCAGCGCTGTGAGTTCCTCCATGGTCTTCGGCACTTTGCCACCGTGCTTGGCCACGATGTCCGCACAGGCTGCGCGGATGCTTTTCGCTTTGGAGCGAAAGAAACCCGTGGATTGAATCATGCGCTCCAATTCCGGCGCCTCGATTTCCGCATAGTCTTTTGCCGTCGGACATTTTTTGAAAAGCGCCGGCGTCACCATATTAACGCGCTTATCGGTGCATTGCGCAGAGAGGATGGTCGCAATCAGCAGTTCCAGCGGATTGCGATAATCCAGTTCGCAGTGGGCGTCTGGATAGGTGCGCGCGAAAGCTACGAGAAGCTCTGGGACACGCTCAGAACGAGTCATGAGAGAGAAGAAATCCGAAACCAGAATGACGAATGACGGAGGAAGCCCGAAATCCGAAATCCGAAGGGCGCGTGAACCGCGCGCCGTGTGCGTATTCTGGCTTGGGGTTTCGGACTTATTTCGTCCTTCGTCATTCTGGTTTCGGGCTTCCCCCCTATTTTGCTCCCGCCGGCTTTGCTTGCGCGCTCGCGCCCATCGCGGCCAATCGCTCCTTGGCCTGCGCCGCGTACGGCGAATCCGGATACTTTTGCGCCAGATCCTGGTAATACTTGATAGCCTTCTGATGTTTATCCGTCCGCCATACGGCTTCTTTTTCGGCATGAAGCTGCGCGGCGGTTTTCTTTTGCTCGCAACCGATCGGACCGGTGGCCATGAGCGCCGCGAGAAGAAGGAAAGGAAGCGTTTTCGACATGAATTCCGAGGGGTAGATCATTGCTTGGGTTTGGCGGGTCCGCCCGCTTTGGGAGCCGGTGTCGCGGCATCTTGCATCGGGATTTGACCAGCGCCTTGCTTTTCCAAAAGTTGCGCACCACGCCACAAGCCTTCGGCAGAAAGCGCCGGCGCGCCGCCTCCGAAGACCGCTTCGATCTTAATATAGTTGGCGATGGCGGCATCCGCGTCGCCCTCGGCTTCATTGACGCGTGCGAGCAGCATCATCGCTTTGGCGCGAAGTTCCGCCGGCGCCTGGGTGGCGCGAGTCACGCCGATGAGAAGCTTCAGCGCGTCGTCGTATTTCTTCTGCTCAAACAAGCTCGAAGCGATGCCATAGTTCGCCTCGAGCATTTTCGGCGACCAGGGATAGAGCTGCTTCAGCGTATCGAATTTTTGTTTCGCTTCGTCGCTCTTCTTTTGCTCCTGCAAAACTTTGCCTTCGCCAAAGAGCATGATGGCCTGTGCTTCCTGAATTTCACGCGAGGCCTTGGTGGGATCGCCTCCTCTTGGCGGGGGATAGTCCTTGCCTAGCTTTTCGTAAACCTTCCAGGCATCGTCGAGCTTGTGTTCCCGAATCAATGCTTCGCCGTAGAGATCCAGATCCGCCGGAGCATATTTCAATTGATCGTTATAGGCTCCGGCCATTTGCGAAACGGCCTTCTTTTGATCCTTCTCGAAAGTATAGGAGGCGAGGGTAAAAAGGATTTTATTTTGCGTGGATGCTTTTCCGGCAAACTTTTTCGCCAAATCCTGAAAATACTTTTCCACATCCGCTTCGGTGATGAGCTTGGCCCGCTGCCGCCCTTTCTGGCAATCTAGTAAATTGGCCAGCGCCAGCGCGACCTGCGTGCTTTCAGGATAGCGGTCGAGCATTTCCTCGCTGCTGCTGATCGAGTTATTGATGTCCTTCTCCCAGTCCTTCTTTTGCGTGTCGTTCAGTGCAACGTAAGGCGGCAATTTATCAGCGAAGCTTTTCCAAATCGAGGCCACGCGAAAGAGCGCTTTGGCCGCGTTCGGATCATCCGCTTTGGCTTTGGCAAATTCCTGGTAGGTGGCAATGGCGTCCAAAGGCTTGTTTTGCGCCACCTGGATTTGCGCCATGAAATCATAGGCTTCGTACACCGCCTTGTCATCCGGGTAGGCCTTGATGAACTCGTGCATGATGGCCATGCACTCGTCGTATTTCTGATCTGCATTGGCGAGCTTGGCCCTTTCAAAGAACGAGAAGGGCGCCACCTGGCTCTGTGGATATTTCGCCGCGACTCCTTTAAAGGTCGCGATGGCGTCGTTCCGTTGCCCTAGCTGAAGCTGCGCTTCGCCGAGGTAAAACGTCGCGTCCGGGGTGAACTCGCCATCCGGATATTTCTTGACGTAGCTCTGCAATTCCGACGCCGCGGAGCGTGGATCATTTTTCTCAAAAAGCACCTGGCCCACGAAGTACGCCGCCCGCTCCGCCTCCTGTGTGCCGGGATAGCGATCCCGCACTTCTTTAAAAGTTTTCACCGCTTCATCGATTTTCCCAGTATCGCGCTGCACCGTAGCGATGCCGAATTCAGCGGCGGCGGAGACTTCCTTATCGGAGCTCTGGGTGATCGTTGCCTTGAAGATATTTAGAGCTTCATCATAGCGCTTGAGATTGACGAGCGCGGAAGCTTGCTGCGCGAGGGCCTGAATTTTGAAACGCCCCTGCGGATAATCATCCGCGGATTCCTTAAAGTAACTGATCGCTTTTTCCGGATCGGAATCGACAAAGCGGGCTCCCATGAGCAACGCGAGATTGTCGGCAATCGGGTCCTTCGGATAAGTGGACTTGAACTGGTTGTACGCCTCGATGGCCTTCTGGGAGAGTTTTCCGTCAGCCTCCTTGGCCGCGCTGGGATTCAGCGCTTTTTTCGGATCGAACTCCTGCACGGCCAGCGAGACCGTGCGGTAGTAGGCGACTTGTTTTTTCTGGTCATCTTCCGTGACGAATGACTTTACAAAATCGAGCACCACGCGGGCTTCGTCGTAGCGCCCGAGTTGGAAAAAGACCTGACCCATCTTGAGTTTGGCCAGCACGGTCTGGTCGGCGCGATCCTGAAAGGCCGTAAGCTTTTCCTGTTCCTTTTCGATGATGCGCTGCCACCGCTTGAAAGTTGCGATGTCTCCGCTCTTTCCCGCATCCAAACGTTGCGTCTTGAATTTTTCGATCCGCGCCGCTTGCGCCTGCAGCACCAGTTCCTTGGGAGCGACGATGCGATAGTATTCAAGCGCTTTGGTGAGCAGCGCTTTGCGGGCGGCGGCATCTTTAAGGTAGCCGGCATGCGAAAAAGCCAGTTCCGCGATCTGGAAACGGGCATCATTGAGCAGCGCGATGTCCGTCTGCTTGGTGATGATGTCGTTGAGCAGCTTTTCGGCTTCATCGTAGCTCGCGTCGATCCCGGGATCTTTCGCCGTGGCCTTTTGCGCGCGCTCGTTGCCAATCGTGCCCAGCGTGAGGGCCAGCAGATATTGGCTGTCGAGAATGGTCGGGCTATTCGGAAACTTCTGCAGATTGTTGCGCAGGGAGGTCGCCGCGCCGTCAAAATCTCCTACCTGATATTGAGCCAGCGCCTTGTAGTAGGTGGTCGATTCCGCCTCCTCGCTGTTGGCGAACTGCTTGAGGAAGACGTCGAACTGCTTGATCGCCGCCTCGAGGGCGCTCTTCCGGGCAGGATCATCCGGCTTCAGCTTCGCGGCCTTCGCGGAAAGCGCCTCCGGTACGAGCGAAAGGGCTGCCTCAGTCAGCTCCGGGGTGACATTTTTCAAGTTTGGGACGGCTTGCAGCGTGGCGACGGCTTTGTCGTAATCCCCAAGCAAAAACTGGATGTACCCCAGCCGGAAGGTCGCCTCCGGGATGTACACAGAGGTGACAAATTCCTTCGGAATCGCTTCGAAAATCTTCGCTGCCTCCGCGTACTTCTGTTGACCGAAAAGCTCCTGAGCCTGCTCGATTTGCTGTTGATCGCGGGGTTTGGCGGCGGGAGCAGGCGCTTGGGCGCGCAAAGTTCCGCCAGCGCAACCCAGTGCGAGGGCGGCGGCGACCATCCAGGAAAGACGGGAAAAGCGACTCATAAGGGGATGAAGGGGCGGAAAGATAATGGAGCGCTCCAAGGCTGACTACCGAATTTATTGTCTCCGCCGACACTTTGCCGCACAATTTCGCCCCCTATGACCAAGCTCGCCCTCCTCTTTGCCGCTGTCGTCTCCATTTTGATCCCTTCTATGTCCCAGGCCGAAGACTCCAAGCTCTACACCATCCCTCTGAAAGACATCGATGGCCACGACGCCTCCTTGAAGACGTACAAGGGCTCCGTGCTGCTCATCGTCAATGTGGCCTCGAAGTGCGGCTTCACCCCGCAGTATGCCGGCCTCGAAGCGGTGTGGCGGAAGTACAAGGACAAGGGCCTGATGGTGCTCGGCTTTCCCTCCAATGATTTTGGCGGCCAGGAGCCGGGGACGGCCGAAGAGATCAAGCAGTTTTGCAGTTCGAAATACGACGTTTCCTTTCCGCTCTTTGAAAAGCTCAAGGTGAAGGGTCCGGAGAAGCATCCGCTCTACACCGCGCTCACCGGCCCGACCTCACCGGTGCCTGGAGAAGTGAAATGGAATTTCGGTAAATTCCTCATCAGCCGCGATGGGGCCATCGTCACGCGCTTCGATTCCGATGTGAAGCCGGAGTCACCCGAGCTGACCGGTGCCATCGAAAAGGCGCTGGCGGCAAAATGATCGCCGGCTACAACCGCAAGGAATTACTGCTCGCGGTTCTGTGCGCAGTCGGGAGCGCCGTCGCGTACGCCATCGCTTATCTATTCTTTAAATTCGCCTTCTCGTTTGTGGTGAGCCATTTCGGATATCCGGAGCTTTCCGCTCATTCCGAGGTGGTGAGCGGGGTCATTCTGATCCTGATCTCCCTCTCCGGCTATTTCACATGGCGCAAGCGGGGCGGCTTCTTTTCCTATTTTGACTCGGGCTTGTACCACAACGTTCACCAGGGCAATTCGAGTGGATTGGTGGTGGATCTGTACATGCATCGCGTCACCGGCCCCGCCTACCTGCTTTCCCAGGTTTTCCTCGGAGCTCCGTTGCTAGCCATGCAATCGATCACTCACTTCCGCAATCGTGTGCGAGTTGACCGGCAGCTTGAGGAGCGGTTGCGAGAGAACCTGGAAAAAGTGCACCGGGCAAACAAGTGGCAATCGCTGGCAGCGTACGGGGAGGATAAAGAGGAAATCCTCCTCCTAGCCAAAATGAGGAAGATTGATTTCAGCCCGACCAAGGGAACTGTCCGAGCCAAAATCCCTGCGACGAAAGTGAGCGAAGATTGATTAGCTAGTTACCTGGGGCGGCGCTTCGCTTTGCCCCAGGCTATATTCTTTGGCCCCGATGGGGCCGGCTGCAGTGGCTCCGGAAAACCCGAAGTGTTCTAACCCGCTTTCCCGTCCGCATCTGCAGCTGTCATGCCGGGATTTGCTCCTCAGACGGAGTGATGGAAATCACGATCGACTTGCTCACCGGCGTGTTCGAACGATCCGCGACGCTGTTGATTGGCACGAGGGCGTTCCCTTCCGGAAAATAGGTGGCAGTGCACCCCCGCGGGATGGGGTATGGGGCCACGGCGAAATGCCGGGCAACGCGCTCTTCGCCATCGCCAAAGTAACTGGTGAGATCGACAAGCTGACCCTGTTCGAGCCGCGCCTCTTTCATATCCTCCGCATTCATAAAAATGACGCGCCGGCCATTGTAGATTCCGCGATAGCGATCGTCCAAACCGTAGATGTGCGTGTTGAATTGATCATGCGAACGCATGGTCATGAGCAAGTAACGTCCCGGCGGAAGCGTGTGTTGCGTGATGGGGTGCACGGTAAACTTGGCTTTGCCGATCGCGTTGTTGAATTTGCGATGATCGCGCGCGGCATTGGGTAGATAAAAAACGTCGTCCCGAATGCGCTCGTTAAAATGCTCAAAACCGGGAATCACCCGCTCGATGTGATCGCGGATGCCGTCGTAATTTTCCGCCAGCCCTTCCCAATTCACCGTCGTGCGATTTCCCAGCGTGGCGCGAGCGAGCCGTGCGACAATCGCGGGTTCGCTGAGCAGTTGATCGCTGGCCGGCTCGATCACTCCGCGTGAAGGATTGATGATGCCCATCGAGTCTTCAACCGTGACGAACTGACGTCCGCTCCTCTGCCGATCGATCTCCGAGCGGCCCAGGCAAGGGAGAATGAGAGCGATGTCGCCGGTGATGAGATGGGAGCGATTGAGCTTGATGGAGACATGCGCGGTGAGGCGGCACCGCTGAATCGCATGGGCGGTGTACTCCGTATCCGGTGTGGCGGAGAGAAAGTTTCCGCCCATTCCGAAAAAGACGCGAATACGCCTTTCATGCATCGCTTTGATCGTCTCCACCGTATCCGCGCCATGCTCGCGCGGTGGAGCGAAGGAGAATTCCTCACCTAGTTTATCCAGGAATTTATCATTCATCCGTTCCCAAATGCCCATGGTGCGATCACCCTGCACATTGGAATGGCCGCGCACGGGGCAGGGACCTGCCCCTTCGCGCCCGATGTTGCCACCAAGTAACAGGAAATTCATCACTTCCTGAATGGTTCCTACGGCGTTCTTATGCTGAGTGAGGCCCATGGCCCAGCAGCAGATGATCCGTTTGGATTGGATAGCAATCTCCGCGGCTTCGCGGATTTCCTCGCGAGAAACGCCGCTGCTTGTGAGAATCTCGTCCCACGACGCGGCGCGCAGATCGGCGACCAACTCGTTATATCCCGCCGTGTAGTCGCGAATGAAATCCAGATCAAACACCGTGCCGGGCGCTTTCTCTTCCGCGGCGAGCATCTCTTTCATGATGCCTTTCAGTACCGCGATGTCGCCATTGATCCGCACCGGCAGCCAGAGATCGCTCAATTCCGTACCCTTGCCAAACACCACGCCCGCGAGCCGCAACGGATTCTTTAAATCCTGGGGATTTTTGAAACGGAAGTTGCCCACCTCGGGCAGGGGATTGATGGAAACGATCTTCGCACCCGGCTGGCCATCCCTGCCGCGCTTGGCGCGTTGGAGAGACGAGAGCATTCTCGGATGATTCGTTCCCGGATTTTGCCCGATGATGAAGATAGCGTCCGCGTGCTCGAAATCTTCCAGCTTCACACAGCCTTTCCCCACGCCGATCGATTCGTTGAGCGCCGCGCCGCTCGATTCGTGGCACATGTTTGAGCAGTCGGGCAGATTGTTTGTGCCGAACTGCCGCACAAAAAGCTGGTAAAGAAAAGCGGCTTCGTTACTTGTGCGCCCGCTCGTGTAGAAAGAAGCGGCGTCCGGCGAAGGCAGCGCATTCAGTTCGCGCGCGATCAGCGCAAAGGCGTCGTCCCACGAGATGGGCTCGTAATGCGTGGCCCCGCTGCGTTTCACCATCGGCTCGGTGAGCCGTCCTTGCTGGCCCAGCCAGTAGTCGCTCTCCCGTCCGAGATCCTCGATGGA
>OUNM010021788.1_pt1 | contig 13536 bp, 13 predicted proteins | sample 1769961 | NCBI WGS metagenome assembly OUNM01 (sample SAMEA3914820, study PRJEB12502) | metagenome | biome: forest; material: soil | place: USA | collected 2012-03-12 | depth 0.3 m | reverse complement strand
TCGAGCTTGTGCCCGCTCTTGTCGACCAGCGTGCGGCCGCGATGCAGGCAGGAATTGTAGAAGGCCTTGATTGACCCGTCCTGCTGACGCGTGACGATCAGACTCTTGCCGACATTCTCATAGACGAAGGTGTCGCCGGGGTTGGGGATATCCTCCTCGCGGCAGGCCCATTGCCACACCTTCAACCACATGTGGCGCACTTCCTTGGCAAAGTGCGCGGGATCGAAATAGTCGGTGACGGGGATGCCCTCGTCGCCGAGATCGCGCGTCGGGCCCTGACGGAGATGATCGGGGATCGGGCGCGTATCGCGCTCGAGGATGTCTTCGTAGGACTCGGATGGGTGGCGATCCGAGCGGAAGGCGGGTTGCTCGTCCACAATCTCTCTCCCGGCAACGCGCTGCCTCGCTTGCCATGCGGCGGGCAGTCTGACCGTCATGCAGATTTCGCACCGTCTGCTGTCGGCGCCACCTCTCGATTGTGCTAGAAAACAAGCTGGTCGTTCTGTTGCAGACTGGTTGGATGGTCACCGTCGGGCACAGGCCCCGTCTGAAGGAGAACCGCGATGAACAAGGACGCGGCGCTGGCCCTGCTTTTGCCGGACAGCCTAGCCGGTGAGCCGAACGATGGCGCAGTCGAACGCTGGCAGCAGCGCAAGAGCCGCGAGACGCGCAATCTTGCGCTGGAGGCCGCACTAGATTGCCTGTCGGACGGCGGCTATGCGGGCTGCTCGCTCCAGCTGGTGGCGGATCGCGCCGGCATCTCGCGCGGGGCGATGTTGCACCATTATTCCAGTAAGCTGGAGCTGATGGCGGCTGTCATCGAATATGCCTTTTACAAGCGGATGCAGGATTTCCTCCACCGTATCCGCGCGCTGTCCGACGACGCGCGCACCGAGCGGCTGGACGGCGTCTATTCCTCCTATGCCAGCTGCGACACGCCCGCCTACCGCGCCTATCTCGCACTGCATCTCGCATCGCGCTCCGATCCGGAGTTGCGCGCGATCTTCGTCGACCGCGCGCGCCGCTTCAGCCAAGTGTGGCGTGACGAGGCGGCCAAGGTGTTTCCCGAGTGGCGTGACCATCCAATGCTGGACGCGATGAACGACTTCGTGTGCATGGCGGTTGAGGGACTGGCGCTCAACGCCGACATCTGGGACGATCCGCAACGAGTGGAAACGATGCTCGCCTTCATTGCGCATGCGACGCACGAGGTTCGCGCCGGCCGGCTCGCATTGCGCGGGGGTAGGGCCTGATGGCTGCGGTCGCGCTACCCCGCGTCGTCCGCGTCGGCGGTGGGGCGTTGGCAGAGCTACCGCAGGCGCTCGCGCAGCTCGGCCTGTCGCGGCCGTTCGTCGTCACCGATCGCTTCCTCGTGGAGCAGGGCATGGTCGAGCGGCTGGCGACGGCGCTGGCGGCCGGCGGCATGACCGCGCGCGTCTTCGCAGACACGGTTTCCGATCCGACCGTGGCGGTTGTGGAGGCCGCTCTCGAGGCGTTCGACGAGGGCGAGCATGATTGTGTGCTGGGCTTTGGTGGGGGCAGCCCGATCGATACGGCCAAGGCGGTTGCGGCGCTCGCGCTCGATCGCCGCCCGATCCAGACGATGAAGGCGCCGGCCCTGACTGACATGCCGGGCCTGCCGATCGTGGCAGTGCCGACCACCGCCGGCACTGGCTCCGAGGCGACGCGCTTCACCATCATCACCGACGAGGCAACCAGCGAGAAGATGCTGTGTGCGGGCCTCGCTTTCCTGCCCTCGATTGCAATCGTCGACTATGAGCTGACGATGGCCAAGCCCCGGCGTCTGACGGCGGACACGGGCATCGACTCGCTCACGCACGCCATCGAGGCCTATGTGTCGAAGCGGGCGAACCCCTTTTCGGACGCGATGGCGATTTCGGCGATGCGGCTGATCGCGCCTTACATCCGCCGCGCCTGCGATACGCCAGACGATCGCGAGGCGCGCGAGGCGATGATGGTCGGCGCGCACCATGCCGGGCTCGCCTTCTCCAACGCATCGGTGGCGCTGGTGCATGGCATGAGCCGACCGATCGGCGCCTTCTTCCATGTGCCGCATGGGCTTTCCAATGCCATGCTGCTGCCGGCGATCACCGCCTTTTCGGCGCCTGCCGCGCGCGTGCGCTATGCGACCTGCGCGCGGTCGATGGGCGTGGCGAAAGAGGGGGAGGGGGACCAGTCCGCCGTTGCCCGCCTGCTCGACGAGCTTGCTTCGCTCAACGCCGATCTCGGGGTGCCGACGCCAGCTGCCTGGGGCATCGCGGAGGCGCGCTACATGGAGCTGATCCCGACGATGGCGGCGCAGGCGCTGGCCTCGGGCTCGCCCGGCAATAATCCGCGCGAGCCAAGCGCGGAGGAAATCGCCGAGCTCTATCGCGCCGTCTACGCCTGAGCGGGGCCGTCAGAGGGTGAGGCCGCCGTCGATCACGAATTCGGCACCGGTAGCGAAGGAGGAATCGTCGCTGACGAGATAGGTGACGATCGCGGCGATATCCTCGGGCTTGCCGAGATGGCCGATCGGGTGCCGGTCGACGAAGCTCTGGTAGAGCGCCTGCGGATCGTCCACCTGCGCCATCACCTTGTCGATCATCTCGGTGTGGATCGCGCCGGGATGTACCGAGTTGCAGCGGATCCGGTAGTGCTCGCGCGCGCAGTGGAGCGCGATCGACTTGGTCATCAGTGTGACCCCCGCCTTGGCCGCGTTATAGGCTGCGAGATCGGCATCCGCCCTGAGCCCGGCCGCCGACGACATGTTGACGATCGACCCGCCACGTCCCTTCATCGCCGCGATGCCGGCGCGGCAGCCGAGGAACACGCCGCACAGATCGATGTCGAGCTCGTGCCGGAACTGCTCGTAGGTCAGCGCCTCGATCGAGCCCATGGTGGTGATGCCGGCATTGTTGACGAGGCCATCGAGCGCCAGCCCGGCGGACGCGATCGCGTCCATCACGTGTTGCCATCCGGATTCCTCACGAACGTCGAGCGTGAGGAAGCGCGCCCGTTCGAGGTCGGCGATTGCAGCGCGGCCGCTTGTCTCATCGATGTCGGTGGCGATCAGCGTCGCGCCCTCGTCGTGGAGGCGTTGGGTGATCGCCAAGCCGAGGCCGGCCGCGGCCCCGGTCACCAGCACCACCTTGTCGTTGAGCCTGCCGTGGTCGGTCATCTCCCTACCCCTTCACATAGTCGGATGCGCGGCGGTCAGGCCGCCGTCGGCGACGAACGCAGCGCCGGTACAATAGCTGCTGTCGTCGGAGGCGAGGAACAGAGCGAGCGCAGCCTGTTCCTGCGGATCGGCCATGCGCCCCATCGGCGCCATCCGCTCGAACACCGCCCTGAACCCCGGGTCGGCATCGATATGATCTTGCAGGATGGCGGTGAGCGTCGCGCCCGGATGCAGCGTGTTGACGCGGATCGGCAGCCGCTCCAGCGCGCACCAGGTCGCGACCGACTTGGTGAGGCCGACTACAGCCGCCTTAGACGTGGTGTAGGCGGCATCATTGGCGAGGCCGAGGAAGGAGGTGGTGGACGCGATGTTGATGATCGATCCTGTGCTGCCTTCGGGCAACTCCCGCATCAGCTCGATGGCGGCACGGCAGCCCAGCATTGGCCCGGTGACGTTGATCGCGAGAACGCGCTGCCACGCATCCAGCGTGGTTGCGGCGATCGGCTGGTTGGAGACCACGCCGGCATTGTTGCAGAGCACGTCGAGCCGGCCATGATCCGCGCGCAGGCGGTCCATCGCGGCCTGCCAATCCTCCTCGCGCGCGACGTCGAGGGGGAGGAAGGTCGCGCCGATCTCGCCGGCGATGCGCGCACCGGCTTCGGTGTCGACGTCCGCCAGATAGACGCGGGCGCCTTCGTCCACGAAGCGGCGGACGATCGCCTCGCCGATCCCCGACGCGCCGCCGGTCACCAGCGCCACCTTGCCCCTGAGCTTCATCCGAGCCTCCCCAACCTGCCACAGAAGGACCACAGTGTGCGCCAGCGATCGCCTGCCGAAAGGGCCAGCAGGCATCCGGCGCCACAATCGCTATGCCGGAAGGGTTCCTGAAAGGACTACCCGATGTCTACCGAGCAAAAGCCCATCGGATCCGGCTATGGCGCCAGCACGTCGGCCGACGAGGTAATTGCCGGCATCGACCTGACTGGCCGGGTCGCGATCGTCACCGGGGGATATTCGGGGCTCGGGCTGGAGACGGTGCGCGTGCTGGCCCGTGCAGGCGCTACTGTGATCGTGCCAGCGCGCACGCCCGACAAGGCGCGGGCAGCGCTCGCTTCGCTGCCGGGCGTAGAGCTGGAAACGCTCGACCTGCTCGACCCCAACTCGATCGATGCGTTCGCTGACCGCTTTCTCGCCACTGGGCGCCCGTTACATATCTTGGTGAACAATGCCGGGATCATGGCCAGCGGCTTCGCCCGCGACAGTCGCGGCTATGAGGAGCAGTTCGCGACCAACCATCTCGGGCATTTTCAGCTCGCCGTCCGACTTTGGCCGGCCCTACAGAAAGCGCGCGGCGCGCGCGTCGTGTCGCTGTCGTCGCGGGGGCACCAGTTCGGCGGCGTTGATTTCGACGATCCGAACTATCTCCATCGCGATTACGAGAAGTGGGCCGCCTATGGCCAGGCCAAGACGGCGAACGCGCTGTTCGCCGTTGGGCTTGACGAGAAAGGTCGCGATCAGGCCATCCGCGCTTTTGCGGTCCACCCCGGCGCGATCCTGACCGATCTCGCGCGGCACCTGAGCCATGAGGAAGTCGCTGCCTTCGATCTGTTCAAGGAAGATGGCTCGGCGCGGATCGATCCAGACAGAGACATGAAGACTGTGTCCCAGGGCGCGGCGACCAGCGTGTGGTGCGCGACTAGCCCGCAGCTCGATGGGGTGGGCGGGGTCTATTGCGAGAATTGCGACGTCGCGCCGGTCGTACCGGAAGGGGAGCTGTTCAAGCCGGGTGTGCGGCCATGGGCCGTCGACCCGACGCTGGCCCATCGCCTGTGGAAGCTCAGCGAAACGCTGACCGGATGCAAGTTGCCGGCAGGGTGACAGCACTTCGATGGCGTGCGGCGGAGGAAGCCAATGCCCGGCCTTCCTCCGCCCACGGCGTCAGTAGGGTTTGTGCTTTGTCTTCGTCTTCGTCTTGGTCACGGTCGTGGCGCTCGGATCGCCGGTCGCCGGCGTTGTCGTGGTCACCGATGTGCTATTGGTGGTCGCGGACGGCGGCGCGTAGCCGGGGTCGGACGGCGTGGCCGTCGTGGTGGTGCTCGTGGTCGAGCTCGCGCCCGTCCCCATGGCGTCCGGGCTGGGCGTGGTAGTGGTGGATGTAGTGGTCGTCTGCGACGGGGGTTGGGGCGCATAATCCTGCGCCAGCACCCCTGCGGGCACGAAGGCCATGGCAACCGCTGCGATGAACAGAGTTCGCATCGCTCTCTCCTATGTCTTCATTTTCATGGGGCAATAGCGCAACGCTTTGGGGGCTGATCTGTGCCATCCCGGCCAAGTCGACGGCCAGCGTTTGCGCCCCGTCGAGGGAGCGAGGGGGAGGTTCGACGGGGCGCCCACTCAACGCGCGGGCGGATAAGGGGCGTTACACCCGCTGCGGTGAATTCCTCCGCCAGTCGCAGAGGTTCACGGCATGACCCGTATTTTCCAAAAGGGTGGGACAGCCGCCCCTAGTGGGTATCAGCAAGGTGCTCGGCGGGCGCCGGCAGGCTCGAAACGATTGCCTCCAGCTCGGTCGCACGTGCGTGATACTCGGCCGCCCACGTGAGGATGTCTTCGCGCGCGTTCTCGTCGCGCGCTGCCGACGACAGCATAAGGCAGTTGTCGGCCAGTCTCCGCAGGCGCGCTACCTGGATTATCATCGTCATTCCTCCCCGGAACCGATCGGCCACCGCCGAGGTCCATGCCGGAGCGAATCGGAGCATGTCCCCGGAGATTCCGGTGTAGTTCCAGATCGGTAAGGGTCAGACGCTGGTGACGGCGCGGTTCCGTCCGCCGCGCTTCGCTTCGTACAGCGCCTTGTCCGCCGCCTCGATCAGGCTGGAGAATTTCTGCCGCAGCGGGACGGCGCTTGCGCCGCCGACGCTGATCGTCACCCACGGGCTGACCGGGGATGCCGCATGGGGCAGGTGGAGCGCCTCGATGATGCCCGGGAACGACGGGGCGAGTTCGACGAGCTCGTCCTGCGTGGTGAATGGAAGCGCGATCACGAACTCCTCGCCGCCGAACCGCGCCACCACGTCGGTCGCCCGCTTGCAAGTCTTCCGCAGCGCGTTGGACACCTTTCGCAGCACCTCGTCGCCCGCGAGGTGCCCGTAATGGTCGTTATACTGCTTGAAGTGGTCGATATCGACCATAAGCATCGAGATCGGATACTGCGCGCGCTGCGCGGTATGCCATTGCGTCTCGATATATTCGTTGAAGTAGCGTCGGCTGCTAAGCCCAGTCAGGCCATCGATATTGGTGAGCCGCTGGAGCTGGAGATTGGTGTCCATCAGCTCGCGCTGGCTCTTGCGCAGCGCGCGATAGGCTTCGTCGCGCTGGATCTGCGTCAGATAGGCGTTGGAGTGGTAGCGAATGCGCGCGAGCAGTTCGATCGTGTCGGGCAGCTTCACCAGATAATCGTTTGCGCCGATGCGGAACGCATCGCGCTTCACCGTCGCCTCCTCCTTGGTGGAGAGGACGATGACAGGGATATTGGCAGTCTCCGGATCCGCCCGATACTGGCGCACGAGATCGAGGCCGCTGACCGACGGCATCACCAGATCCTGCAGTATCACGGTCGGCCGGACGTTCCTGGCGATCGCGAGCGCTTCCACCGGATCGGCGCAATAATGGAACTCGACATCGGGCTGATCGATCAGCGCACGGCGGATCGCCTCCCCAACGACGATCTGGTCGTCGACGAGCAGCACCATGATCGGCTGACGGTTCTTGCTGAGCACCGAATCGAGCTCAGCGTCGGTCTTGGCGTCCATCGATCCCCCCTTCTCTCCGATACGCCGGCGAGAGCTTGTCGATAAGCCTGGTCGGGATCTTGTCCAGTGGGAGTATGTCGATCGCGGCAGCAAGCGCTGCCGCGGCCTTAGGCATGCCATAGACCGCGCTGGTCGCACGATCCTGGGCGAGGGTGTAATGACCGGCCTCACGCAATTCGCGCAGACCGCGCGCTCCGTCGGAGCCCATGCCCGTCAGCAGTACGCCGACGACATCGCCTGACCAGTGTGCGCAGACGCTCTCGAAGAAAACATCGACCGATGGGCGATACACGGCCTCCGCAGGCACGGCAGTATAGCCGAGCCGGCCGTGCGCCTTCATGACCAGATGGTCGCTCGTCCCGGCGAGCAGGACATGGCCGGGCTGGGGCGCATCGCCTTCCGCCGCCAGCCGGACGGGCACGGCGCTGTGGTGGGTCAGCCAGTTCGCCATGCCTGCCGCGAAGCGTTCGTCGATATGCTGCACGATGACGATCGGGGCCGGGAACGTCGGGGGCAGGTTGGATAATATGTCGGCAAGTGCAGCTGGCCCGCCGGCGGAGGCGCCGATCGCGATCAGCGGCGGGCGCTTGCGGTCCCGCAGCGGGATCACATGTCCGACGCGGCGATCCGCACTCCCGGCCAGACCGTTCAGCGCGGCCATCTTGGCGAGGAGCGGCCGTGCGGCGGCCAGCGGATTGGCCGACCCGAGCTGCGGCGTGTCGATCGCGTCCAGCGCACCATGCCCCATCGCCGCGAACACTCGTGCGGCATTGTCCTCGACGTTCGAGGTGACGATGAGGATCGGGCAGGGCGTCTGCGCCATGATGAGGCGGGTAGCGTCTACGCCGTCCATCTTCGGCATGATCAGGTCCATCAGCACCAGATCGGGCAGCTCGGCGGCGCACATTCGCACAGCCTCGGCGCCATCGGCCGCCGTCCAGAGGATGCGATGCTCGGGCGCGGCGGAGATGATCCGCCTCAGCGCTTCCAGCACCGTGGGCGTGTCGTTGACGATCGCAACCTTCATGGCGTGGCGGTCCCAATGAGATCGACCACGGCCTGCACCAGGCCCTCGCTGTGGAAGCTGCCTTTGGTGAGATAATAGTCCGCGCCGGCGTCGAGGCCGCGCCGCCTGTCCTCCTCGCGATCCTTGTAGGAGAGGATCATGATCGGCAGCGATCCGAGCTTGGGGTGCTTGCGGATCATGTCGACCAAGGCGATCCCGTCCATGCGCGGCATGTCGATATCGCTGATGACCAGATCGAAATCCCCGGTGCGCACCATGTTCCAGCCGTCCACGCCGTCTACCGCGACTTCGACCTCATAGCCCTGCTGGCCGAGCACCTTGCGTTGCAGCTCGCGTACCGTGAAGCTGTCGTCGACGATCAGTACGCGGCGGCGGCGGCCGCTCGTGGCCGGCCCCCGGTCGGCCTCCACGCCCTTCAGGCGATCGGCGGCAGCAAGCTTCTCCATCGAGCGGAGCATGTCTTCCACGTCGACGATGAGAAGCGGCGATCCATCCTCCATCAGTGCGCCGGCGCCGATATCCTTGATCTTGCCGAGGCGCGGGTCGAGCGGCTGCACGACGAGCTCGCGCCCGCCGAGGAAGCGATCGACCACCAGCCCGTAGACGGTCTGACCGGCACCGAGCAGAATGACCGGCAGCTCATCGCCGGTCGCGGGAGGCTGACCGCATTCGAGGATCTGGTGGGCCGAGACGAGCCCAATCTGCCTGTCGTCGAGACTGAAATATTCGCGCCCGCCCAACGTCGAGATGTCCGTGCGCGCCACCTTGATGGTACGCAGGATGCGCGCGAACGGGAAAGCATAGGGTTCGCCGCCGATCTCGACGAGCAGCGCGCGCACCACCGACAGGGTGAGCGGCAGCTGCAACTGAAAGCGCGTTCCGCGGCCGATCGTCGAGGAGACGCGGATCAGGCCGCCCACCTGCTTGATCATGTCCTGCACCGCGTCGAGCCCCACGCCGCGGCCGGAAATTTCGTTGACGCTCTCCTTCATCGTGAAGCCGGGCAGGAACAGGAAGTCGAACAGCTCCGCCTCGCCGAGCTTCGCCGCGACCTCGACCGGCGCGAGCCCGCGCGCGACCGCGACCTTGCGGATCTGTTCGGGATCGATGCCGCGGCCGTCGTCGGACAGTACGATCTGGAGCGTGCCGGAGCTGTGATACGCCTCCAGCCGGACGTAACCCTCGGCGGGCTTGCCTTGCGCCAGCCGCTCATCGGGGCTCTCGATGCCATGATCGGCGGCGTTGCGGAGCAGATGGCCGAGCGGCGCGTCGAGCCGTTCGAGGATGTCGCGATCCACCTGGGTCGCCTCGCCTGCGATTTCCAGCCGGATCTGCTTGCCTAGGCTATGGCCAACATCGCGGACCATGCGCGGAAGCGCGAGCACTCCATCCGCAAACGGTCGCATACGGACCTTGAGCGCCTGATCGTACAGCCGGTGGGCGAGCGCGCCGGACTGCTGATCCCAGGCTTCGAGCTCGGTGATCCGCTCGGTGAGGAAGCGGCGGCTTTCGAGCGCGCGATGGCGGGCGTCGGCAAACGCCGCCTGCACCTGCTCTGTGAAGGCCTCCTGCGGCAGTGCGTCGCGCAGCGCCTCAATCGCCTTGGCGGCATCATATTGGAGCCGCTTGAGCTGGTAGAGCATGCGCCCGAACGGTTTGAGGCGACGGGATTCGACGAGCGCCTCGCCGGACAGGTCGAGGAGCTGGTTGAGGCTGTCGACGCTGACCCGCAGCGCCCGATCGGTGACCTCGGGAGCGCGGTTAGCAGTGGCGGCGCGCGGTGACTCGTCCTTTACCGGCGCTTGCGCAGGCGGCGCGGCGACAATTACGGGCTCGCTCGCGGGTGGGGCCGGGGAGGGGACCGTCTCGGGCTCTGCCGCGAGGCACTCCTCAAGCCGTCTGACATAGGCCTCGGCGCGGCCCTGCCATGCTTCCATGCCCTCGTCGTCAGCCGCGGCGATCGCCTTCATGAGGTCGACGCCTTCGAGCAGCCGGTCGGTGCGGTGGCGGTCGAGCCGGAGGCGCCCGTGCTGAGCGGCGACGAACAGCTCCTCCATCGCGTGGGCGAGGGTCACGGCCGCGCCGACGTCGACGATGCGGGCGGCGCCTTTAAGCGAATGGGCGGCGCGCATGCAGGCTTCGAGTTGCTCGGGCTGCTCGGGATCCTGTTCGAGCGCCAGCAGTCCGGCGGTCAATGCCTGCGTCTGGTTCTCGGCCTCGACCGCAAACAGGTCGCGCATCGAGAATTGGCTGAGATCGGGGCCAGTCATGCGAGCGCCTGTTCGACCGCCTCGGCGAGGCGGTCCCCGTCGAGGAGCGCGGCGAGGCCCTGCTCGGACTTGAGCAGGCCGGCAGTGTAGGCCGAGAGCGACCGGCGCGTGGTCGCCGGCGACGGGAGCAACTCGCCCTCATGGAAGCGGATATTGTGCTGCACCTCGTCAACCGGGAAGACGACGCGGCCGTTCGGGCAGCGCATCACGACCATTCTCTGCCGGTCGCTCGCCCCGGCGGCATCGTCGGCGATGCCAAGCAGGCGCGCCAGCGAAATGCAGATCAGCAGTTGCCCGCGAACATTGACCAGCCCTAACAGCGCCGCGCTCCGCCCGTGCGGCAGCGAGTGGAAGGTGCGCCGCTCGATTACCTGATCGAGCGCGAGGATTGGCAGCGCGAACCATTCGCTGCCGAGCCGCGCCAGCATCGCCGAGCGCGTCTTGCGCTGTTCGACTGGCGCTTCGGCGGCGAAGTCCTGCTTCCAGTCGTTGTCAACGCGCCCGCCTATGTCCCGGTCGAGCAGGCTTGCGGCCGTCGCCGAGTAAGCCGGGCAATTGCGGCAATGGGCGTGACGGACGAGCTCGGGGCAGCTCTTGTCGCCGCGCACGCCGATGCTGTTCCAGCAATCGTGGATCTTGCTGTCCCGCAGGTTGGTGTCGACGGAGGGAAGGGCACGCATCGCTTATCGTCCCCCGCTCTGCTGCAGTCGCTGGGTGCGCTCGTTGAGGCGCTTCGCCCCGTTTATGTCGCCCTGCCGTTCGAGCAGCAGCGCGAGGTGGGCGAGCGCCTCGTGATGGATTGGATCGAGATAGAGGACCTTGCGATAGCAGTCCGCCGCGCGCCCATGGTCGCCAGCGGCGTCGCTGACCACGCCCAGCAGATAAAGCGCGTCGGCGGAGGGACCGTGCCAGCCGACATAGGCGGTACAAGCGTTTGCAGCTTCCGCGATCCGGCCCCGGTCTGCCATGTCGGCGATTTCCGAAAGGGTGAGGATACCGTCCTTGCGCGCGGCGGTGGGTTGTGTCGGCGCAGCTTTACGCGGTGTCGGGACGGCGGCCACCCGCCGGACAGGGAGCGGCGTGGGCTGCGCAACTGTTCGAACCGTCTTCGGTGCGGCTGGTGGAAGAGGGCGAAGGACACGCGCCGCGGCCTTGCGGAAGGCGAAGGCCAGCGGAATGCGAGCGGATTCGAAGCTTTTGTCGAGCAGTAGCCCCGACTCCGAATGGCCGACGAACAGCATGCCGTCGTCGCTCAGCATGCGGCGCAGCACAGTGACTGCGCGAGTCTGATCCGCCGCGTCGAAATAGATCATCAGGTTGCGGCAGAAGACGATGTCGTATGGCTCGGTGGTGGCGCCGAACAGCGGATCGAGCAGGTTGCCCTGCGCAAAGCGAACGCATTCGCGCACCTTGTCGGAGAGTCGGTGGCTGGTACCGCTCGGCGTGAAATAGCGGTTCCGGTACTGAAGATCGCTGCCGCGGAAGGAGTTGCGCCCGTACACCGCCTGACGGGCGTGGCCGAGAACCTTTTCGCTGATGTCGATTCCCTCGACCTGGAAGCGCCCGGCCGGAAAGCCGGCATCGAGCAGGGCCATCGCCATCGTGTAGGGCTCCTCCCCGGTCGAGCTCGGGATGCTGAGCAGCCTGAGCACACCCTCGGGGTGGACAGGCAGCCATTGCTCGATCGCAAAGCGCGCCATTGCCGCGAATGCGCGGGGATCGCGGAAGAACCAGGTCTCGGGCACCGCGACGGCCTCGACCAGCTGCTGGAGCTCGGCGCGCGAGGCAATGACATGCGCCAGATAATCGTCCGCGCTTGCCATCCCGCAGGCTCTCAGCCGGGCCTGCACCGCGCGTTCGACGGCCGAGATACCGACCGAGGCGGCATCCAGCCCCATCGCCTGCTTGAGCAGTTCCTGGAAGCGCAGGAGCGTCATGTCGCCGCCATCGCGTCGAACAGACCGACGCGGAGCGAGGTCGGCACCAGCGCGTCAATCTCGATCCGCTGCACGAGCCCGCGCGGCCCCGTTGCGAAAGGTGAGAAGGCCTCGGGTTCGCAGCGCAGGATGTCTGTCGCATTCTCGACGACCAGCCCGACTGGCTGTTCCCCGCCGGAGCGGTCATGCATCCGGGTGACGATGATGCGGGTGCTCATGCGATCGGCGGCCGAGCGTCCGAGTTCGAGCGCGCAGAGGTCGATCGCGGGGATGAAATTGCCGCGATAGGCGAAAGATCCCGCCATTCCCGTTGGCGCGCCGCGCACCGCGCGAAGTGGCAGCATGGGCAGGATCTCAACCACCTGTTCGGCTGCCAGTGCATAACCCTGATCGCCGATCTGGAAGATGACGAACAGCATCGCGATCACGCCGCCGCGAGACGGAAGCGTGAGATGCTACCGTGCAGATTGCCCGAAACCTGGCTGAGATCGTCGATCGCCGAGCTGGACTGGCGGAGCGATTCTACCGTCTGCTGTGTCGCCTCGCTGAGCTGCTGGAGCGCCTCGCTGATCTGTTCGGCACCGGTGGCTTGCGCTTCCATGCCGTCGTTCACCGTCTCGAAGCGTGGCGCCAGCGTCTGCACATGTTGGATGATCTCGGAGAGCTTGCCGCCGATCTCGTGCACGTCGTGCATGCCGCGCCGAACCTCTTCGGAAAACTTGTCCATCCCCATCACGCCGGCGGAGACCGCAGCCTGGATCTCGGTGACCATCTGCTCGATGTCGTAGGTGGCGACGGCGGTCTGGTCGGCGAGGCGGCGGATCTCGGAGGAGACGACCGCGAAGCCGCGGCCATATTCGCCCGCCTTCTCCGCCTCGATGGCGGCATTGAGCGACAGCAGGTTGGTCTGGTCCGCCACCTTGGTGATGGTGGTGACGACCTGGTTGATGCCGCCCGCCTTCTCGTTGAGCACGGCGAGCTTGGCGTTGATCGAGGCGGCGGCATCCATGATCTGCGACATGGTCTCTTCCATGTGCGACAGGCCGGTCTGGCCGCTGCTGGCGAGGTCGGCGGCACGCTCGGCGACCGTCGTCACCTCGTTCATGGTGCGGGCGAGCTCCTTGGATGTCGCGGAAATCTCGCGCGAGGTGGCGCCGATCTCGGTGGTGGTGGCGGCCACTTCGCTGGCGGTCGCTTGCTGCTGCTTGGCGGTTGCGGCAATCTCGGTCATCGAGGTGCTGACCCGGATGCCCGATTTCTGCACCTGGCCCACGAGCCCCATCACCTCGTCGGCCATGCGGTTGAAGCC
>OUNM010445649.1_pt1 | contig 13540 bp, 8 predicted proteins | sample 1769961 | NCBI WGS metagenome assembly OUNM01 (sample SAMEA3914820, study PRJEB12502) | metagenome | biome: forest; material: soil | place: USA | collected 2012-03-12 | depth 0.3 m | reverse complement strand
TCACGCCCCTTCAGGGCTGAAATCATTCTGCCTGCGCTACCAGGGCTGCGTCGCTTCGCTCCTTGCCCTTCGCTCTGTTGTCCTGCCCCTGTCGGGGCTTCGGCACCGTCCTGCACAAATGTGGGTAAAAGTCAGAGCAGACTGCCGCAGTCCACGGTGCTTCGCACGCCACCACAGAAAGCCTTTCAAATACACGAGCGGCTGCGGGAATCAAATCCCCCGCACTTTCACTCGACAAACGGTCCCGAGATCCCCACGGGAGCCTTGCACCTCAATCTGTCATGAAAAACTGTCGCACAACCTGTGTCCCCAGCCTCCGATCACCTGCGCCGGTACTGCGCCCTCATCCGCCCGGATCCGACTCAATCCGACCGGATCCAGGTGAAAAAATCCCCATTTCACCCCCAGGCACAGAAACACGAACCCACTCCAGCCACGATGAGAAGCCGCCCTCCAAACAAAAAAAGCGGGCCCATGACAGGCCCGCTTTCAAAGGATCGCGAAAAATTACGCCTCGGTGGCAGCCGCGGCGGTACCGCTGACGGCGTCGTTACCGCCCTGGGTGAAGAGCTCGCGCACGTTCATGGCTTCCTTGCCCTTGCGGCCGCGGAGGTAGTGCAGGCGGGCGCGGCGCACGCTGCCCTTCTTGGTCACCTCGATCTTCGCCACGCGGGGGCTGTAAAGGGGGAACACGCGCTCCACGCCTTCGCCGTAGGAGATGCGGCGCACGGTAAAGGCCTTGTGCAGGCCGCTGCCCTTGCGGGCGATCACGATGCCGGCGAAGATCTGGATACGTTCCTTGTCACCTTCAATCACTCGGGTGTGCACGCGGACGGTGTCGCCCGTGTTAAACGGGGTCACGTCCTGCTTGATCTGCTCTTGGTCAATCTTGTCAATGATGGTGCTCATGGGGGCTCTCTCCAAATAAACGGCTGCGCGCCAGCCGGCACGGCGGGCGAGGGGCGGCGAATGAACTCGCTGAACTCGATTTGGCAAGAGCTTTTTCATTCGATAACCCTTCTTGAAACTCCATTTTTGTCCTAACCTGATGAGACTTCCGCTGTTGAGCGGCGTTCTTCCTGCAATCATTCCTCATGGCTCTGCCGCTTCGTTCCAAGCTTATCCTGATCATGTCCGTCGTCGTTGCTGGCGCCACGGTAGGCACCAGCCTTATCACGCAGGGTTATGTGCGCCAGATGTACCAGCGCAAGTTCGAGGACGATTTCAAAGGCGAGGTGCGGTTCTTTTCCGAGCGCCAGCTCCAGCGCCTCTCCGACCTCCGCAAGCGCTGCCAGCGCCTGGCCAAAAGCCCGGAGATCATCGAGGGGGTGGCCAAGCGCGACTCCAAGGCCATGGACAAGAAGGTGCAGGAGGAGCTGGCGGAGTTCAACGACGTGCGGCCCAATGACATGGTCAGCCGCATGCTTGGCCTTCCCGGCAGCCGGCCGCCGATGGTGCGGAGGGAGAAGGGCGGCAAGCCCGAAGGCCCAAAAAGCCCGGACGGCCCCTCCGTGGCAGTCGTGGACGCGCAGGGAGAGCTGATCATGACTGAAGGTGGTCGCACCCCGCAGGTGGTGCAGCGCAAGGACAAGAAGCGTCTCGATCAGCTGCGTGCCTCGATGAAAAAGCTTGCCTCCCAGATCACCGACGAGCAGGAAGTGGCCTACATCAGGGAAGACAGCCCGGAGAGAGGCGGAGGAGGAAGGCAGAGCCTGCGGGAGTTCATCGTCACCCCCGTGCTGGCCCCGGCTGACCGCAGCCTGCTGGGCGCCCTCATTGTCGGCGTGGCCATGCCGGACCTGGGCGAACGCGCCCTGCAAACCTTCAGCCAGCAGACCAGCAACGATCCGCACGCGAAGAGCGATGTGGTGGATGAAAGCATCAGCAGCGGCTTCTGGCTCGATGGCAGCCTGCACACCCAGACCATTCGCGAGGAGGCGCGCGAGATTGTCGCCAAGGCAGTGGCCGAGCACATCGCCCGCGGCCAGCACGGCTCCGGCTTTGCCAACCTGCGGGTGGACATACCCGTGAAGGGTGAAACGGTGCCTTACGCCCTGCTCTACCGCGTGCTGAACCCGGATTCCCCCTTTCCGCCGGCCTGTCAGGTGGCGCTCTACTCACTGGCGAACGAGCTCGTTGCCGAGCGCGACCTGCAGCAGAAGATCATCAGCATCGGGCTGGTGGCCCTGGCCGCCGCGCTGGCCCTCATCCTCTTCATCAGCAAGGGCCTCACCCGCCCGCTGCTGGACCTCGTGCGCGGCACGGAGGAGGTGCGCAAGGGGAACTTCGATGTCCGCGTGCCCGTGCGCAGTGGCGACGAGGTGGGGAGGCTCACCGAATCCTTCAACGAGATGGCCGAAGGCCTGAAGCTGAACCGCAAGTACCAGCGCCTGCTCTCCCAGGTGGCTGACCGGCTGGTGGCCGAGCAGCTCATGAGCATCGAGGCCTCCCTCGGCGGCGAACTGCGCGAGGTGAGCGTGCTGTTCTGCGACATCCGCGGCTTCACCAGTCTCACCGCCGGCATGCCGCCGGCGGAGGTGATTGCTCTGCTCAATGAGCACATGACGGCCCTCACCACCCTGGTGCACGAGCACGGCGGCGTGGTGGACAAGTTCGTCGGCGACATGATCATGGCCCTCTTTGGCGCACCCTCCGCCTTTGGCGATGATGCCGTGCGCGCCGCCCAGTGCGGGCTGCGCATGATCCTGCGCCGCGACGAGCTCAATGAACGCGGCCGGTGGAACTTCCAGGTGGGCATCGGCATCGCCACCGGCAGCGTGATCGCCGGCTGCATGGGCAGCGAGGAGCGGCTGGACTACACCGTGCTCGGCGAGCGCGTGAACCTTGCCTCCAGGCTTTGCGGCCAGGCCGCGCCGGGCGAGGTGCTCATCGATGACTGCACCTTCGCCATGCTGGGCGACGGCTCCACCGCGGAGCCGGTTTACAACCTTGCTCTCAAAGGTTATGCCGAAACCGTCACGGCCCACCGTCTCACCGGCCTGGAAGTGCATTCCGAAGGCGGCGGAAACCTCAGCGGCACCGGCACCCGCAGGCTTGTGGGCGCCGTCATCGAGACCTGATTTTCCTCCTTCCCTTCATGCGGCTGCGCATCGTGTTTCAACTGTTGCTCGCTCTGCTGCCAGGCCTGCTGGCGGCTCTTCATGCTGCCGAGCATTTGGTTTCTCCGCGCGGCGATGATGCCGCGGAAGGCTCGCGCAGGCGGCCTTGGAAAACCCTCAGGCGCGCCTGCCAGGACCTGAAGCCCGGCGATACCGTGGTCGCACTGCCCGGCGAATATCACGAGGCTTTGGCGATCGCGGCCAGTGGCTCAAGGGAGGGCGGTTCCATCACCCTGCGCGGCGAGCCCGGGGCGGTGATCAGCGGGGCCGGCATCAAGACCCAAAACCTCGTGCTGATCGAGAACCGCAGCTACATCCGCTTCTCCGGCTTCGAGCTGCGCGGCCTGGCCGGCGTTCACGATGGCTCCGGCATCCGTGTCACCGGCCATGGCAGCCACATCGAGCTGCGCGGGAACCGCATCCATGACATTCGCGGCAAGGATGCCATGGGCATCACCATCTATGGCACCGATCCCGCCCGGCCGCTTGAAAACGTGGTGGTGGACGGCAACGAAATCTTCGACTGCGACCCCGCGAAAAGCGAAGCACTGACGCTCAACGGCAACGTCACCGGCTTCCGGGTGACTAACAACCAGGTGCACGATGTCAACAACATCGGCATCGACCTCATCGGCGGCGAGCGCGACATCTGCCCGGACCGCGACAAGGTGGTGCGCGACGGCGTTTGCGAAGGCAACAAGGCATGGCGCTGCCGCTCCTCCTACGGCGATGGCTATGCCGCGGGCATCTATGTGGATGGCGGGCGGAACATCGTGGTGGAAAACAACACCGTCACCGAGTGCGACCTGGGGTTGGAAGTGGGCGCCGAGAACAAGGCTGCGGTGGCCCGCGGCATCGTGGTGCGGCACAACCTGCTGTTCCACAACGACAAGGCAGGCCTGGTGTTCGGCGGCTTTGAAAAATCCGCCGGCCGTGTCGAAGGCTGCCGCTTTTTGGACAACATCTGCTGTGACAACAACCGCCATTCCAGTGACCAGAACGGCGAGCTGTGGATTCAGCATGCCAGTGACAACGAGGTCAGCGGCAACACCTTCATCACCGGCCTGGACACCCCGCTGGTGCAAGTCGATGAAGGCGGCACCAAGGGCAACACCTTCCATCACAACCGTTACCACGGCAAGGAAGGCGAGGCCGATGCGCTCTTCCTGTGGCTGGACCAGGACGTGAACGGCTTCGCCGCCTGGCAGCAGGTTTCAGGGCAGGACAAGGACTCCGTCTTTGGCCCCGTGGAGGTGCGGCTGCCAGTGCTGGGAAAGCGATAGCTGCGGCTACTTCACCGCCGGCATGTCCAGCAGCGACGGCAGGTTGGGCATGCCCTTCGGCAGGTCCAGCTTCAGCTCCCCGGCCTTGCCCGGCTCAGGGCTCTTCGGGTCCGCGCCTTTCAGGTAGCGCATCAAGTCGCCCTCGGTGGTCATGATCACCGTGGTGTCTGGCGTCAGGGCCTTTTTGAGGGTGTCCATGGACTTGGTGAACTCATACAGCGCCACCGCCTCCGGGCTCTGGTTGTAGGCCTTGGCATAGATCTCGGTGGCCTTCGCATCAGCCTCGCCCTCGATCTCCTGGATCTTCTTGTAGGCCGCGGATTCGATCTCATTGAGATCGCGGTCGCGGTTGCCCAGGATCTTCGCCGCCTCGCCCGCGCCTTCGGAGCGGAAGCGTTCCGCGATCTGCTCGCGTTCGGCCTGCATGCGGGTGTAAATCTTGCGGCTCACGCCCGGGTTGTAATTGATGCGCTTGAAGCGCAGGTCCATCAGCTCAATGCCGAAGTGGCTCACCATCGGCTTGGCCCTTTCCAGGATTTCCTTCTCCAGCACCGTGCGGCCGTACTCAATCGCTGGCAGCGGCTCGGTGTCCGCATCGCTGATCTTCAAGGTGGCATCGCGCGCGGCCTTGCGGCCCTTGGTCGTGCGCACCACCTCGATCAGGTCGTGCCTGGCCACCGTGCTGCGGGTTTCGCTGCCCAGCAGGTCGTTGAGGCGCGACTGGGCGGAGCGCTCGTTGCCCAGCTTTTGCATGAACTTCAGCGCATCCACGATCTTCCAGCGGCCAAAGGTGTCCACCACGATGTAAACCTTGTCCTTGGTCGGCATCTGGGTGGCCGGGCCGTCCCATTCCAGCACCTGGTTGGAGAAGGTGTTCACCGTCTGCACAAACGGCACCTTGAAATGCAGGCCCGGCGTGGTGACCGGCGCGCCCACCACCTGCTGGAACTGGGTGATGATTGCCTGCTCGCGCATGTCCACGGTGTAGCAGGACGCGTTGAGGAGGATGAGCCCGAGGATCACCGCCAGGATGGCAAAGATGGTGGAGACGGACTTCATCGCCTGGGGGTGGTTTGCACGGCCGGCGCGGTTCGTTTGGCCTGCGGCTGTGATGGCAGTCGCTGCATCTGCATCAGCGGCAGGAACTGCGATGCCTTGTCATCCAGGATCACCTTGCCCGGCAGCCCGGCCATCAGGTCGCCCATGGTTTCCAGGTAGATGCGGCGGCGGGTTACCTCCGGTGCCTTGCGGTACTCCGTCAGCAGGGCGATAAAGCGCTCCGCATCGCCCTCCGCTTCATTGATGCGCTTGGTGCGGTAGCCTTCCGCCGCGGTGATCTTTTGCTCCGCCTCGCCCCTGGCCTTGGGCACCACCTTGTTGTACTCGCCGCGCGCCTGCTGGATGAGCTGCTCTTTTTCCTGCTGGGCGTTGTTGACTTCGTCAAAGCTGGTCTGCACTTCACGTGGCGGGTTCACATTTAGAAGCTGCACTTGGTCGATATGAATGCCCATTTCCAGCGAGTCCACAATGCCCTGCAGCCGGCGCAGCGATTCCACCTCCGCCTCCTGGCGGCCCACGGTGATCACCTCGTCCACCGTGCGGTCGCCCACCACCTCGCGCATCACCGCTTCGGACATGTCGCGCAACGTTTTGGAGGGGTCCTCGAACTTGAAAAGAAAGTCCTTGGGATCAGAGATGGAGTACTGCACCACCCATTCCACGCTCGCCGCGTTCAAGTCGCCGGTGACCATCGAGCGCTCTTCTTCCGGCTCGCGCGTCCACTGGTAGGGATTGGTGGCACCGGCGGTGGCCTGGCCAAACTCCATCTTGAGCTGGCGCCGCGTGGGGATGATCTCGCGTGTGTCGATGCCAAAAGGCAGCTTGAAGTTCAGCCCCGGCTCCGCCGTTGTCAGGTACTTGCCAAAGCGCTGCACGATCGCCACCGAATCCGTGGGCACCGTGTAGAAGCTGGAAAGCGAGCCGATGACCGCTGCCAGCACCACCATGCCGATGACCACCTTGCGCAGGCTCAGCTCCACCTGGAGGTGGCGCTGGGGGGAAGGCAGGGCTGGCGGTTGTGGTGGCACGGCGATGTCAGTCTAGAGAAGAACCGGTCTCATGGCAACATCAGCGGCAGGGGAAGACGAACTTCCTCAGCAGGTCTGCGACGCAGTCCGCCTCAGTTGTAATACTTGGTAATGTGACTCAGCCGCGAGAGCCCATTAAGATGATGATAGAAGACACATATTTCTTATGAAATCATTTTATCAATGCATATTTTGGCTGCTGTTCACGGTCACCGTGCTTTGCTGCTCATCGTTGCTGGCTGATGGAGACGGCAGCAATGCTGAGGGGAACAGCCTTACAAATGGCCTGACTTTTTTTGCCGGCTCCGATGCCTTGGGCTCAGAGCTCTGGGTAACAGATGGCACGCCGGAGGGGAGGCATCTCGTGCGCGACATCATGCCGGGACCTGGCAGCTCCAATCCGGCGTTCATCACCATGTTGAACGGGCTGTGCTACTTTGCGGCGACGGACCTTCTGCATGGACAGGAGCTTTGGAAGAGCGATGGCACCCTGGAAGGCACGGTGCTGGTGAAGGATATCAACCCGGCAGGCGAGGGAGCGTCCATCATCTATATGTTCCCGATGGGCGGCATGCTCTATTTCCGGGCCGTGGATGGAATCCACGGTTCGGAACTGTGGCGGAGCGATGGCACCGAGGAGGGCACCGTGATGGTCAAAGACATCGCGCCTGGTGCCGCCTCGTCCGCACCCTATGGATTTACCGTGGTGGGAACCACGATGTATTTCTTCGCCTCCGGCCCTGGCTCTCACGTTGCGTTGTGGAAAAGTGACGGCACCGAGGAGGGCACGGTCATGGTCAAGGACATCATGCCCGGCGTGGCAAACAACACCACGAACTTCACCAACATGGTGACCAGTGGCGGATTGCTTTATTTTGTTGCCTCCGATGGGACTCACGGCCTGGAATTGTGGCGCAGTGATGGCACCGATGCCGGCACCTTCATGGTAGAAGACCTGTACCCTGGAGCCACCGGCTCCTCGCCGGCCTGGCTCATCCCGATGAACGGCCTGCTGTACTTCATCGCGGTGGATCCTGCCGACGGCAGGGGAAAGCTGTGGAAAAGCGATGGCACGGCGGGAGGCATTGCACTGGCGGCAGATAACACCACCGCACAGCCCTTCAGCATTCAGTCGCCGCCGGTCGTTTTTAACAATGCGCTTTACTTTGCGGCCGATGAACCCGTGCATGGGAGGGAGCTGTGGAAAAGCGATGGCACGCAGGCCGGGACCGTGCTGGTGAAAGACATCGCCCCTGGTTATACCGACAGCACACTCACAACCCCTGCCAGCTCGAACCCTACCAACCTGGTGGTCGCGGGCGGGGCCATTTATTTCTCCGCTGCGGACTCTAACCGCCTGTCGCAATTGTGGAAAAGTGACGGCACGGAGGCGGGCACGGTGCTGGTGAAGCAGCTTGGCATCGTCTCTCCTGCTTTTAATGCCAGCGGCTTTACCACGCTGGCGAACGGCAGCGTGGTTTTTCGAGCTGACGATGGCATTCATGGTTTGACGGACTGGATCACCGACGGCACCGAGGCAGGCACCAAAATGCTTGCCAACGTCATCCCGGATGGCATGCCCACGGGGCCGGGCAGCTTGGTAGTGATGGATGACGTGACGTACTACACCACCTCGGACTCCAGTTCCGGCAGCCTGTGGCGGGACGATGGATCAGGGGCGCCGCCAGTGCTGTTGAAAACCGTTGCGAGCGCAGGGGTGACGTCGGACAACCCAAGCCTGCTCACCGTGATGGATCATGCACTGTACTTTTTCATGATGGACAGCGCGGGCAGCCTGGAGCTCTGGAAGAGCGACGGCACAGCGGGCGGCACGGTGCTGGTCATTGCCATCGCCCCCCAAAGCGGGGAAAAATGGTACAGCCTGCCGGCTCATGCCATGGCGGCCGGTGGCCGGCTGTTTTTTGACCTTCTGCGGGTGTCCACGTCAGATACCTTCTCGATTGACGGTCTATGGCAGAGCGATGGCACGGCGACGGGCACCAGCCGGTTGTTAGCGACCGGCACCGGCCTGTTCTACGACTTCACAGCCGCGGATGGCCTGATGTACTTTACCCGCAGCTTTCCTGCTGAGCTGTGGCGTTCCGACGGCACGGTGGCCGGTACCTTCCGGGTGGCTGCACTGACGGCTGAGGACGATGAATCGCCATTGGGCGGCGGCATGTCCGATTATGCCTCCACGCTGGCGGTGGCGGGCTCCAAGGTGTTTGAGGTGCAGCAGTCGATATCCGGGCCTGTCAATGTCTGGTGCACCTCGGGCCTGGGCCAGGATGCGACGCTTACGCAGCTGGGGACGTTCCAAAGGCCTGTCTTGCCGAGCAACATACCGGGGATCACTCCACGGCCGTCCAACGTGAAGCTTGTTGGCGACACCTTGTTCTTTGCCGCCTGCGACGCGACCCATGGCTATGAGCTGTGGAAAAGCGACGGCACGGTGGCTGGGACGGTGCTGGTGAAGGACATCAACACGACTTCCTCGCTCAACTCGCGGCCATGGTCCTTCACTGAGCTGCACGGCATGCTTTTCTTCACGGCGGATGACGGGGTCAACGGCATGGAGCTGTGGAAAAGCGACGGCACCAGCGCGGGCACGGTGATGGTGAAGGACATCTGCCCCGGTGCCGTGGGCGGCAATCCCCAGAACTTGGTTCGGGCGGGGAATGTCATTTATTTCACCGCCAATGACGGCGTGAACGGCTATCAGTTGTGGAAGACCGACGGCACGGCGGACGGTACGGTTGCTGTGACAAATGAAACGGACGGGACTGGCAGTGGCGAGGGCATTTTTCCCGGCCAGATCCTGCACGGCAACGACAGCCTGTACTTCACCGCGCTGTCAGGGGACCAGAGCTACGTTTTGCGCGCCCTGGCGTTGCCGGTTCCTGCTGTCACCACCCTGGCGGCGGCGAATGTGGGCTCCCAGCAGGCAGACTTGGCCGCCCAGGTGAACCCTGGCGGCAGTGCCGTTGCCACCGTGGCCTTCGAGTATGGGCTGACGACAGCCTACGGCCACAGGGCGCAGGTTGCCGGGCAGTTCACCGGCTCCGCTCAGCAGGCGGCGGGCCTTGCCCTGGCCGGGCTGGCTCCGGGTACACTGTATCACTACCGAGTGGTGGCCGAGGTGGAAGGCAGGGCTGATGGCGCGGACATGACCTTCACCACCGGCTACTCGGGCAATGCCGGCCTGGCTTCCATCACCCCCAGCACCGGCACGCTGGACAAGCCGGTGAATGGCACGGACTTGCGCTACACCCTCACGGTAAACACGCCCACGACCTCCATCACACTCACCCCCACCACGGCGGATACCTACGCCACGCTCACGATCAACGGGCAGCCCGCTGTATCCGGAGCTGCTTCCAATCCCATTCCGCTGCGCCAGGGCTATACCACAGTGGTGATAAAGGTTACGGCGGACGACGGCACCACCACCGCCCAGTACACCGTGAACGTGCTGCGCCAGCCGCTGAACGTGCAGTTCCAAACGTCCCAGACCACTGCGGGTGAAGGCGATGGCACCATGAGCGTGCTGGTGCAGCTCAGCGATGTGGCGCCGGCCAGGATCAGCGTGCCTTACAGCGTTCAACCTGGAGCGGGCATGGTGCTGAGCGGACCGGCGGCGGATGTGACGGTGCCTGCGGGCCCTCTGGTCTTCCTGCCCGGCGAGCAGTCCAAGAGGCTGACGATCCTCATCCATGACGACCAGCGTCACGAAGCCACCGAGTCCCTGGTGCTGGCACTGGGCACCCCTGCGGGCGGTGCTGTGGTGGGCGCGCAGAATTTAACCACCTTCTACATCACCGATAATGATCCGCTGCCGACGATGGCACTGAATGTCACCAGCCAGCTGCTACCCGCCGGCTCTCCCATTGTGCTGAATGCGACCGTCACCAGCATGCTGCCGGTGACCTACGCCTGGTCGCTCAATGGCAAACGGATCACCACTGCGCATGGCTCCCTCTATTTCGTGCCCAGGGCGACGCTGGCGGATGGCGGCACCTACACGGTGACCGCCACAAGCAATGCGGGCACCGCCACCGCCACCTGCGAGGTGGGGGTGGTGGACACGACGCCGCACACTGTTGTGGGCGGAGGCACGCAACAAGTGATCACCCAGCTTGCGGCAGGGAGCGGGCTAACCTTTTCCTGGAACACAACCACCGGAACCTATCCCGTTGCAAGCACCTCCGTCACCTCCAAAGGGGGAGTGCTGACGTCCACAGCGACCCCTTACAGCACTGCGGACTATGTCTGCCAGGTGCAAATGGTGGGTGTGGCGGCACCTGTCTCCGGGGGCATCATTCATTTCAATTCCAGCTCCACCAAGCCCGTTGTGGCAGCCGCCTCGCTCCCCGCTGGCCAGGTGGGCGTGCACTACCAGGCCTCTCTGGCTGCCAGTGCCACGCCCATCGGTACATGGAGCGCGAGCGGCCTGCCCGCAGGACTCAGCATTGACCCGGTGACAGGGATGGTGGCAGGCTGGCCGCAAGTGCCGGTGGTGAGCAAAACAGTCAAGGTCACCGTGACCAATGCGGCCGGCAGCACTGTCATGTCGCCCTCCCCGGCCATTACCATCACCGCCCTGCCCGCTGGTGTGGCCGGCACCTGGACCGGCCTGATCGAGCGGCGCACCCAGGTGAACAACGACCTGGGCTCGCGGCTTGCCCTCACCGTCACCAGCCAGGGCACCTACACCGGCCGGATCACCACCGGCGCCACGGTGCAGGCAGTGACGGGCCAGATGAGCGTGGCCGGCACGGCGGTGATTTGTGATACGGTGTATTATGAAAGCGAAGGGCTGCAATACCGGCTGGCCCTGGCCTTCAGCACGGCGGGTTCACCACCAAAGCTCTCCGGCTCTCTTTCCGTCACCTCCCTGGCAGCCTCGCCTCCCATGACAGACTCAGCGCAGGTCACCGGCTGGCGCGCCATGGCGGGCCCGGTGCAGGGGGCGGGCAGGTACAGCTTTGCCATGCAGCTGCAGCCGCCGGATGACACGGACATCACCTTGCCTCAGGGCATTGGCTTCGGCATCGCCACCGTCACGGCAGCGGGACAAGTGGCCATAAGCGGCACCACTGGCGATGGCAGCAGCTTCACCAGCGCCGCCGCGCTGGGCACCAGCGGGGAATGCCTGCTTTACAGCTCATTTTATGGCGGCAGGGGCACCCTCACCGGCATACCCCGCCTGCTGCCAGGCGGCGCCGCCCCGGCCTTCGCTGATTCGCAGCTTGTGGACAGCGCCGCCGCGCCCACCACCTGGAGCAAGCAGGCAGACACCACTGCGGCGGGCGCCTCGCACTATCCCAATGGCTGGCCCACGACCACGCTGAGCCTGCAAGGCAGCAAGTATTCGCCGCCCGCCGCCGGCCATGTGGTGATGGGGCTGAGTTACGTTGCCAGCACGCCCAATGCCAGGCTTTCCGTTGCAGGCGCATCGCTGGACGGGGTCGACCCCTCGCCCCTGCTCCGCTTGACACTGAAGCCCGACGGCACCTTTGCCGCCGCATCGAACTCGTATCACGTCACTCTGCTGGTGGCCCCAGCCACAGGTGCCTTCTCCGGCGGCTGGACCCAGCCCTCCCCCATCAGCACCTCTCCTGCCGCCAAGCCGGTCTTCCGCGGGCAGATCGTCCGCTTTGTCGGGCAGGCACCAGAGTATCAAGGTGTAGGATTCTTCCTTCTGCCGCAGCCTGGCTCTAATGCCGCACCCGTTCTCGCTGGCCGGGTGATGCTGGACACGTTGTGATTTCCAGCCGCATGCATGTAACAAAAAGCGGCAGCCTCTCGCAAGGCTGCCGCTGAAAGAGACGGTCGATGGTGCTGATCAGGCCAGCTTCGCCAGTGCGGCCTTCACGGCCTCGAAGTTCGGCAGGTCTTTCGGCGTCGGGGTCTGCTCGGCGTACTGGATCACGCCTTCCTTGTCCACCACGAAGGCGGAGCGGGCAGCGGTGTCACCGATGCCGGCCAGGGCGGGGAAGACCACGTCGTAGGCCTTGATGGTTTCCTTGTTCAGGTCGCTCACCAGCGTGATGCCGATGTTCTCCTTCTTCGCCCAGGCTTCCTGCGCAAAGGGGCTGTCCACGCTGATGCCGATCACATCGGCGCCCAGGTCGCTGTAGCCGCCCAGGCCGGCGGTCAGGTCGCACATCTCCTGCGTGCACACGCCGGTGAAGGCCAGGGGGAAGAACAGCACCACGGTGGCCTTGCTGCCGAAGTTGGCGCTGAGGGAGACGTCCTTGAGGCCGTCGGCGGTCTTGGACTTGAGGGTGAAGTCAGGGGCTTGGGTTCCAACGGAGAGAGGCATGGTAAGTAAGGGTTGTGGATTGGACGTGAGAGAATCGAACCCCAACCAAGGCGCGGCCTTGCCGCCGATCAAGCGTCAAATTCGCCCTTCCCGCCCCCTCGGGGATCAGTCGCGCCTCAGGCCCGCCCTCACTCCTTCAAGTGCTGCGTCACTTCATCGCTCAGCCCCGGCAGCGGCTTCGCCCGGTCGGCATAGCGGTCAAAGCGGTTGGAAAGGATCAGCAGCGTCGGCGCCCACAGGCCCACAAAAATCCCAGAGCGCTCCGCATGTGCCGCCGCCTCCGGCGTGTCGCGGTCAAGGAACCACCAGATGGCGATGGACAGGATCACGGAAAGAATTCCGGCCTGGAAACAGAGGGTGCTGAGCGTGCGGCAGACTTGGGCGTTCATGGTGGCTTGCGCACATGAAACGATTCACAAGCCACACTTGCCAAGCTTCTTCCAGCGGCCGTCAATTTTGGCGCAAGGAAGCACAAGACAAGCACTCCGCAGACGCCCGCTGGTCTAAAGAGCCCCTGAAACTTCCCCTGCCCCGGCGGCGTTTAGCGTCCTTTGCCCCCATGCTCTTGAAAACGCCTGTTCTTTGCTGCGCCGCCCTGGTTGTCCTGGGCCCGATCGTGCGCGCCGTTGAGCCGCTGGAGTTCTTTGAGAAGAAGGTGCGGCCGCTGCTGGAGGAGCACTGCCTGGAATGCCACGGGGCACAGAAGCACAAGGGCGGGCTGCGCTG
>OUNM010104032.1_pt1 | contig 13547 bp, 13 predicted proteins | sample 1769961 | NCBI WGS metagenome assembly OUNM01 (sample SAMEA3914820, study PRJEB12502) | metagenome | biome: forest; material: soil | place: USA | collected 2012-03-12 | depth 0.3 m | reverse complement strand
TTAGACATGGCTTCCATGACAACCCTCAAAGGCGACAAGTTTGACCGACAGCTCTTCGAATCGGTCATCAAGCGTCGGTTCTTCTTCACCGAGGCGTTCGAGATCTACCGGCTGTCGCCAAACTTCAAAGGCGACAACCGGGGCCTGTTCGACTATGGCCCCCCGGGCTGTGCCTTGCAGGCCAACATTGTGGATGCATGGAGGAAGCACTTTGTTCTTGAGGAGAACATGCTAGAGTTGGATTGCACCGTCGTTACACCAGAGCTTGTACTCAAGACCAGCGGCCATGTTGACAAAATTTGCCGATTGGATGTGCAAGGACCCGATCAAAGGCAAGCATCGCGTGGTTATCTCCGCTCAAGCTTCTCGTCAATGATATGCGTTGCTGATGCTGTCTCTTCTGAAAAATGTTAGGCGATTATCTGCGAGCCGATCATCTCGTCGAGAATGTCCTCAAGGAGCGTCTTGCTCGAGGCACCCGAGGCCTGGTCAAGGACTCACCAAAGCTGGGCCAACCAACGGTTGATGAGTACAACGGAATCTTGGCAATGGTATATCTATCATCCCACACATAGCCCACCAATGCTTACGAAAACCTTCCTCTAGATCGACAACTACGACGGCGACGGGCTGGCTGAGCTGATCAGGCGCTATGACATCCGGAACCCGGAGAACAACAACGAAGTCCTCCCGCCTGTTCCGTTCAACTTGATGTTCAAGTCGACCGTCGGACCAAGTGCGGCTGCACCTGTCTATCTTCGTCCCGAAACTGCCCAGGGACAGTTTCTAAACTTCAAGAAGCTCCTTGACTGCAACCAGGGTTCCATGCCATTTGCGTCAGCCAGCATTGGAAAATGCTACCGCAACGAGATTTCTCCTAGGAGTGGGCTCCTCCGGGTCCGGGAGTTTCTGCTAGCCGAGATCGAACACTACGTCGACCCAGACCGGAAGCAACATCCTCGGTTCGAAGAAGTGAGCGACACCGTGCTACCGTTGCTTGACAGAGAAACGCAACTGTCGGGTAAGACGACGCCGCAGGAAATCTCAATTGAGCAGGCCATCAAATCCAAGATTGTCGACAACGAGACATTGGGCTACTTTCTTGGCAGGGTCATGTTGTTTCTTGTGAAGCTTGGCGTCGACCGGTCAAAGGTGCGCTTTCGGCAACACCTTGCCAATGAGATGGCCCACTACGCTTCCGATTGCTGGGATGCCGAGCTTCTGACGAGCTACGGTTGGGTCGAATGCGTGGGCTGCGCGGACCGAAGCGCCTACGACCTGACAGTCCACTCAAAATACACGGGTGCTTCCCTGGCCGTCAAGGAAGCTCTCCCCGAACCTGTAAGAGTGGAGGAGTGGCAGGCTATCCTTGACAAGAGGCTTGCGGGCCCGCGGTTCAAGAAGGATGCGAAGACAGTCCAGGAAGCCGTCGACGCTCTGGACCAAGCCATGCTTGAGAGACTGGCGGCTGAACTCGAGCAAACCGGAGGCGTTGCCATTGACGTCCCAGGTTTATCTGGGGAGAAACCGAGTGTGGAGCTCACAAAGGAGCTTCTGTCAATCTCCAAGACTACTCGTCTCCAAACCACCCGCGAATACACGCCCAACGTGATTGAGCCGTCATTTGGTATCGGGCGGATTCTTTACAGTCTATTGGAACAGGTGTACTGGCACCGGCCTAATGATGCCGCGAGAGCAGTGAGTCCTTAAGAACAACACCCTTGGGTCTAGGAGCTACTAATGGCGGCACATAGGTCTTGTCCTTGCCTCTCGCCGTGGCCCCAAACAAAGTCCTGATCGTCCCTCTGTCCTCCAACCCGCAACTCAACCCCATCACGCACCAGCTCTCCGCCCGGTTGCGTAGTCTGGGTATCACAAACATTATCGATGCGTCGAGCGCGTCCATCGGCAAGCGATACGCGCGCAACGACGAACTAGGCACGCCGCTGGGTATCACGATCGACTTTGACACGCTGAAGGACGGGTCAGTGACGCTGCGGGAGCGGGATTCCATGGTGCAAGTCAGAGGCTTGGAAGAAGAGGTCGTGACGGCGGTCAAGGGCTTGGTTGAGGGCACCGAGACGTGGGAACAAGTTATGCAGAGGATGGTGGTCTTTGGCAGTCAGGAGGAGCTGTGATTAGAGAGAAAATCCCAGAAAAAGGAAAGAAAAAACGAAAGAAAAAAAGCACCCTCCGTAGATGTCAGAAAACCGGGTTGATTTGAAGGTGAGAACTGTACGGAGTAGTGAGCGCGCCTCTTGTGCCGTGGTGGTGTCAACCGGGGACCCACGTGATCCGACTTACACAAGTCTTGGAAGTTGACGTTATCGATAAAGAAATTGCCAATGGCGCGATTTTCGGCGGCACTCTCACCAGGCCAGGTCAGCAGGATCAGCAGGAAATCCCAGGCGTCGCAGGGTATTTTGACTGTAACACAGTCAGTCCGGCCTGTGACGGTGATGTCGTAGATTTAGCCAATCCCATTCTGAATTTCCCAGGCGTGCCACACCCCACGGAGGGAGGAGCCGGTGTGCCTTGTTGCGCCCCTCACCACCAAACTCAAGCCGTGAGCCCCGCCTTGGCCGCTTCATCCGCATCCCTCATCCATCATCCACCCCCTGCCAAAAACCTCACCTCAAACACAACACACCGAAATACAATCCCTTAGAAAAACCAAACCTCCAAAATGAAGGCCTACCTCTACGACAACCTCCCCGTAAGCCACCATTCTCACCCCTCCCCGAAACCCCCTCACTCATGAAGGAAAAAAAACAGGGCGACCAACGCCTTCCGCACCTCCCCTCCGGCACCACCCTCACCGAATCCGACCTGACCTCCCTCGGCGTGCTCTACTTCCGCATGCCGACGCTCGCCGAGGTGGACGCGCTGGCCGCAGAGCGCGGGTACCGCAACCGCGACGAGATCACCGTCTCCCCCGCCGCGATGGGCGCCGTGTACGAGGACAAGGTCAAGAGCTTCTTTGCCGAGCACCTGCACGAGGACGAGGAGATTCGGTATGTGAGGGATGGGAGGGGGTATTTTGATGTGCGGGATAAGGGGGATCGGTGGGTGAGGATTGCTTTGGAGAAGGTATGTATTTTTGTCTGCTTGGAGGAGGTTTTTGAGGGGGGGTTGCTGACTGAGGGGGTAGGATGATTTGATTATTCTGCCCGCGGGGATTTATCATCGGTTTACGACTGATGAGAGCAACGTGAGTCTTTCTGTCGTGGCGGTGGTGGTGGATGGGGGGAGGCTGACTGAGTATGTTGTAGTACATCCAAGCCATGCGCCTGTTCAAGGACGAGCCCAAGTGGACGCCGCTGAACCGGTCTGAGGATCTGGATGCGAACCCGCACCGAAAGGAGTATGTCTCGGAGTTCCTGGCTTAGGCGATTGGTATGTGGCGGGGTATCGATTCAGGGCCGGGACGCATAGCATTCGCGTTGTTTTGAGCGCTGTGTCAAACTGGTATCATTTAGGGCGTGCAGACTGCTCTAGGGCCACAAGATTCCATTTTGATCAAACGCTCCATTTGCCATTTCCCTCCAAGCCGAGCCCAACGCCAGTGTCGTATGCAATGCTGAAAATAATGCCCTCTCATAGTGTTTAGAAGTCTCCCAACGCCTGGCACCCAAGAACCGATAAGATATGTGCCCAAAAGAACCCATTTACACCATACGTTTTCCCCCGCCATGTACGGCTACCGCACTTCTGGTGCTGGCACCTCGGCCCTGGCGACAGCAATCTCGTTGTTTATGCCGTTGGCCGTCTCATCCTCACGGGGTCGCCCCTCTGTCTCTGGTTAGCTTTCCGACCCATTCCGAACTCGAAAGCCCACCAGGAACCAAGTAAGAACTCACCAAACAGCCGGCGCCACCACATGGGCGGATCCAGCGGCCTCGCGCCGCCATGCAGCGGTGGGTACACGTCGTTAAAGAAGTACCACACATGCCCAATGACCACGCCCATGAACTCGTCTCGCGGCACGGTGCCGTGCAGCACGAAGCTGATACCCATGAGCACCCACGGCAGGTAGGGGGCGCGGAAGACGAGCAACCCCAAAAAGCTCATCAGGGTGTCCGGGTTGCGGCGCGACCAGATGTAGACGAGGGTCGACGACAGCGGGTGGCCGAGGAAGGGCATCGAGACGAAGGGCGAGAGGAGCAGCAGGCTGGTCATGGCGTAGACGAGCAGCCACGAGAAGTAGGCCGGCGAGCGGCCCGACGACTCCTCGAGCAGGCGCGCGTAGCGCTGCAGAAAGTAGACGTGGAAGAGCAGGTCGATGTTGATGGGGCCGAAGTAGAGGAAGGTTGTTAGGAGGCGCCAGTACTGGAGAGGGGCAGGTTAGTATTTTGTAGTTCGTGAGGTAGGTAGGGAGGTAGGTGAGTGGGTAGGATGGATAGCTTGCTGTTGGGTAGGCTCGGGACTGACTTGTGATTTTTGAAAGACGGCGCGGTAGCTGTAGAAGAGCTGGAAGGGGGTGACGAGCTGACACTGCACCAGGCCGCTCGTAAGGACCGTCGCTGTCGTCCACCACCGCGTGCAGGTGGGCATCTCCCAGAACCACGTCTCGAGGGGGAAGCCCCCGCCGTCACCCATTATTTGATCCATGGTTGCGGGCTAGGTTGGTGCGTGTGATTCTGGAGGGGGTGTTGGCGTCGCAAATGCAGGGGTGGTGCCGTCGAGGTTGCGGCGGGGATGCGATGCGGTGCGATAACAGGATGGCGAGGTCGCGCAGTTGCACGGCGAGTGCAGGCAGTCAACTATCTTTCGAGCTCGTTGCTAGATGGAGACATCTGTCACGCGGATAACACGGCCGACCGGGCAGCCAGTGCTGAGAATTGCGGCGAGGCGAGCGCGGGAGGGAGATGGTGCAAGGCGATGGCGGCGATGCTGAGGTGTCCTTTCTATCCAGCCGTACTCTTTATCAGCGACCACGACAAGCGGCGAGGTCGGCAAGCGAGCAGGGGTGCTGAAGATGACGCCAGTTAGGGGACAAAGCCGCTTATGCAAGTAGCCGAGCTCTAGCCGGACGTCTTCCTCCAGGTTCTGTATTCTGTATTCTGTCGTTACCGTACGTTGTTGCCCAGACGGTATTGTATGGTAAATTCGTCAAGGCTGCTGCCCCTGCGCAGGCTGTGGCTGATACCCATGCCGCCCGCCTTGTGTCCAGCCACCCCATTAAAACCCCTGTCGGTTCGGCGCGTGTCGCGCGAGCTCAATGCGCTGCCCGCGTCTACGGGTCTGGGCCGAGAAGTCGACGAGCTCCCCAACCTCCCGAATTGAGAAGCTCCCACATTCCAGAGAGAACTCGGCGGACTCTGTAACTTTCTGTTACCAAACAGGCCAGGCCATTACATCCAAGCATCCTTTCCCGCGACCAGCGTTCTGCAACGCCGCTCTTTTTTTGACAATTCCATCCGCAATTTCGCATTCGTCTCACTCGCTCCGTGCTTCATTCGCCCTGTCGCAAAGGTTCCTGGCGCTTCTCCCAACCTCCAACAACCTCCTCTCAGACTTTTCCGCCGCGCCCAATTCTATCGCATAGCATAGCACCCTTCTGGGCGAACCATCTTCGCCAGCCAAATCCGCACGATGCCTCCCAAAAAAGCCAAGCAAAGACCCTCGGGCGCAGCGGCAGCACCGGCGGCAGCGGCAGCGCGACCCCGAGGGCGGCCATCAGGAGCAGCGGCAGCAGGGCCAGCAGCGAGGAAACAGCCACGACAAAGCCACGTCCAACGTACGAGCCCCTAGTCCCTCTATCAATCGCCTTGTCGCTGGTGCCTAACCCCTCCCCCACAGCCGGCGACCCCGTCCCCCTCCCTCGAAAGCGCCGCTACCGCCCCGGCACCCTCGCGCTCAAAGAAATCCGCCGCTACCAAGCCAACACCGACCTGCTCATGTCCAAGCTCCCCTTTGCCCGCCTCGTACGCTCCCTACCCCTTTTCAGCCCCTCTCCTACCCCTTTCATGTTGACTAACCGTCTCACCATAACACAGGTCCGCGAAATAGCCCTCCAGTTCCAGCCCGACAGCGCCGAACTGCGCTGGCAGAGCCAGGGGATCCTCGCGCTGCAGGAGGCCGCCGAGGCGTTCCTCGTGCACCTGTTTGAGGACACCAACCTGTGTGCGATACACGCCAAGCGGGTGACGATTATGCAGAAGGATATCCAGCTTGCGAGGCGGATACGCGGGGTTTGGGGCGGGGCAGGGTGGGCTTGAGATTCGTTTTCTTGGTTTTGGGGAGGCGGGATGGGGGCGGGTTCTTTGGTTTTTTTGCGATATAATTGCTGCCTCGGGTTGCTTTGGGTTGGGTTTGTGGAGGCAAGGGAGCGGGGGTTGGATGGATGGGAGGCATGGGGAAGGTGGCTGAGATGGGGCTGGCCGTCTCGTTCGGAGACCACCAGAGGCTCTTGGTCGATTGCCTCGCCTCGGTCTGGCACCCGCTTGCTGGCAGCGGCGTTCAAAGGAGTTTGCGGAGTCTGGGGGCTGCTATATACCGGGATCTTGGGAGGGTTGGGCGGCGCATGGTTTGGCTTGGTTAGTGGAGCGGGAATTGGCCTTGGCCTTGGCTCTTGTGCGAGTATAATTGACTTCAAAGGCGGCGTCGTGAGGTCGTTGCCACGGATCGAAATATCCCTTTGCCCAGTCTTGTTCACTTCATCATCTGTGTTGTGTAATATATTTCGGGCTGTATCTCAGTCCCTTCATTAAATTCATGTCTCGTCATCTCGTCCCGAGGTAAATCTCTGGTGGCCAGTCCAAATATCCCCGTGAGATCACCCGCCCTCCCCGTCCCCTTCCACCACCCCCTCCGCCTCGCACCTCTCCTTCAACTTCCTAACACTCTCCCTCAACACCTCCCGCTCCTCAACCAGCCCGTCTCGCTCCCCCTCCAGCGCCCGAATGTAGCGCGCCGACAGGTCCAGCACCTGCGCCTTGCTCAGCCGCCGCTCGCCACTCCCACCCCCGCCGCCGTTACCGTTACCGTTGCCGTCCGAGTCGCCGCCGCCGCCGCCGCCGGCCCCGGACATGGCTGCCGGGAGGGTGTTCATGAGAATGTCGAATTGCGTGTTGAGGCGGTCACGGTACTGCTTCTCGATTGTGTTGTGGGAGGTGCGTGGTTTGCGATCGCGGGTGCCTGCGCTGGCTGGCATGGTCTTGGAGCTGGTGGTGACAGGGGATGGGAGGGGCTTTTTGGTCCGTTTCTGTCGGGTAGATGGGGTGGGGATGTGTATCTCTTGTTGAACAATGTTAGGTTGTGGTTGGTGTTGTTGCCAGCCCTCGGCGGTCCTCCCTCCGTATGCGGCCGGATCCGAGTCGGAGAAGGCGTCCTCTGGTGCCACAGCCAGCATTTCAAAGTCGCGTATGGCTGGTAATGGCAGGGTCCCGGTGTCTGGGGTGCTGAGGCTCACGCTGCTGTCGCCGGGCCGCAGCCAGGGGTGGACGTCGAACCCCGGCTGCGAACCGTCATCTTGGAGAGCTGTGTGTGGCACACCATAGAGGGAGTCGGTCGGTTGCCAGTTGAGGGTGACGGCATGGGGAGTGGCGCTGGCCTGGATCTGGGGAAACGTCGGCGGACCAGTCGTTGTTGGAAAGACGCTCGCAAAGGGCCCTTGCTCGGGGCTGGCTTGAGCTTGACCGGGGTACTGGGTGGCGTGATACAGCGGGCCAAACCGGTCCAGGCCCAGGCCCTCCCGGAGATCGACCCCGGCTGCGGCAGCCGCGCCGCCGGCCGGCGAATGCTGCAAGCCTCAAGTCAGACCGGTGTCCGAGTATCTGCTGATGTCGACGCCCGAATCAATAAATCCACCAACATGACATGTCCATCTCCTGATCCGGGGACCTCGACCCCTCTGGGCCCTGAAAGCAGTCGACAGTGAGTCTTGACCCCCAGCATCCGTCGTACGAGGCTGTGACGTGGAAGAGCGGCTGCTCGGCCCCGGGAGCGGCCCGAAGCAGGAATAGAGATGCTCGTACCTCATAGTTCCACGCTCCGTAGTCAAAGAGGGTCATCTCCTCCGCCGGAAGCGCCTGCTCTTCTCCTTGCAGAAGCCCGGTTTGGTTAGTCGTGCTTCGTGGGGCTCTTGCTGTGCCGCGAGCAGCTTTCTTGGACGGAGGCATGCTGAGTCTACTGTTCACATGCTCCCGTATGTTACCAGAGATGGTCTCAAGTGCCGCCAGTGTCAGCAGATATTGTGGACAACTTCTCCTTGGCAGTCATGAGAGGATGACGATGCCAAAACATGGCCTGTCGTCTGGGAGTCCCACCTGTTTGGCACCGACAGTCTCAAAGAGTCCCTGGTTGGCCGACCCAAACCTTCCAGACACCTGGTTTCGGGAGTGTAAAGGAAGATGGGGGCGTTTCGACGGAAAATGTCGGCCGCAGCAGCCCCAACAATGGGGTGGGTAAGGCTATATAACGTTCTCGTTGGCCACTGTAGCCCACGTTCCCTTGCTCTGTGGTTCCAAGGCAGACCGGCAGTGCCGCGTTGCTGCAGTCACTGGCAGGGGGCTACTCCAGGCCTGGGATACGGCCTAAGCGGTTCCTGGGGGTAACCACCGAGGCTATACTGATGGGGCGCTTCGTCCCGAGAGGAAAGAGGGTCTAACTGTTGATTTCTTCTTGATCGGCAGCCCCTTGGCATGCCCTTAAACGGCAGGACGGTGTGCCGCATTGCCACCTTGCCGCCAAAGGCGCTGGAGCGAAAACTCGGTTGGGCAAGTCGGATTCGGGTTCCAGCAGGCGGCCGCATGCACTGAACCCTGGGCACATCCTCATCAGTTAACCATTGGCTCGGCCTCCCTAGGGGTTTGAGTCTCTGCTCAGAAGCACCAGTCGGATTCGTCTCGCGGTCATCCGGGAGACCGGTATCTGCAGCCAGCATGCCGTCAAGCACACTCCCCAAGCTGAAGACTATGTCCCCGCCCCGTACTTCCTTGCTTCCCTGGTTCTTGCAGATCTCCCGACCGCCTCTCAAGCAAGATGGCCCTCCACAGATCCGGAACTGATGCCTTGGTTGGCTCCCGGCTAGCCGAGAAAGCCACAGTCCTGCACGGGACCCCAGAGGTCTGTTCGGGGGCGAAGCTCGAGCAAACAGACCTCCGAGACTTGCACAACGAAGCCGGAAGTGCTCCTCATTGGCGGTGGCTGGGCATCGAAGATATCTGGCGACCCAACCCTTCCTTGCGGCCCAATGACGAGACTGCTAGAGATTAGAAGGCCGCCTAAGTACAGAGACTCTGTCTCAAAACCGTGACGAAATACGTACCAAACCCTGACAGTGGTGAGACAATTCTTGGGCTTGAAAGCTATGGACCTTCAGCCACGCCACATAGCGCCGGCATGCACTTCGTGGGGATAAAATTGCCACCGCGCCCGTTGCCCTCTCCCTTGTATCTCCCCCCCATGTACCGGTGTCTCCATGTATATCCCTCCCACTCCGCCGTCTACCTCACCCCAGCGGCCGCCTCCTGATGCCATCTCGTAACTACACCCACCGACCACAAGACTTTCCACGACTTAAGCATCAACGAACGCAAGTTCTGACGCTAGTCAGTCATCAAGGACAGATTCCAACCAAGACGTGATAAACAGTGTGTGGCTTCCCCCAAAAAGGGGTTGAGACACAACTTCACGCACGTGACAGACGAGGTACATACATCCCCATGGTTCCCTCTCGACGCAGAGCCTCAAACATCTCATCCGCGACTCATCCCTTGAGGTCCGGGGGAAAGAAAGATGGGTAGAGAAGCAATGATACTCAGACGAGTCCGGAGTTACCAAATTCTAATCCTGCAATGCCCCACCAATCACGAGAAGAAGGGGTGGGACGTTCCTCTGACGAGCACAGAATAACTAATGTTGTTTGTTCCCCACGCAAAGCCACGTGGTGCTGCGCGTCGGAGCTGACCGAACACCCATCCACCCCCCTCTTCAAGCACCCTGGTCCTGTCATAATGCTGCAATATCTGCCTGACCAGCTGGCACCAAGCAACTCGCCGCCGGATTGCGGACAGGAAACGAGAGCCCCAATGGAAGAGGAGTTTGGAAGCAGCCTGAGCTGAGCAACGGCGTTCTCAGCTACAAAGTACCTGGCAGTATCTGCGGCGTCTACCCAGTGCCCAAGTCCGTTTATCCCTCTCCCTCCTTTCCCATGGCTTTCTTCCGTCTTTGTCAAGAACGAATCCGCCTCCTTTCCCCAATCGTCAAGTTCATACCCATCATCTCGTCGTCCACAGATCCAAGCTGAATGTCCCCCTGCCAAGCTTGCCGTTGCTGCCGGTTCCGTCCACCCATTCCCAGCCCCAAGCCGCCCAGGCACACTGTCGTTAAATCCAAGCTTTTTTCGACTCACTTCCAAGAGACGCATGTAACTGACGTCGTCTGAAAAGAAAAGAAAAGCACAGAATGAAGCAAGGCAAAACAAAGACCCTCCGACGACGAGGTATGTCTCCCACCCGGTTCACCAAGCAGTTGTCAAAAAACAATTTCAATCGAAACCAACGAGTGTGATATGATGTTATCCATTCTCCCAAGCAAGCCCCTTCGTTCAAAGCGAGAAGGGGTTTGTGGACAAGTTTGAGAAACAAGAAGGTTTGATGGTGGTGATGACACACTAGGAGCTCCAAACACAGCGCTCGCTCCTTTTCCTCGGTAGAGACAGAAAAACAAGATGGGAGGAATATTTGCTTTTTTTGTTTGCGCCGCCCCGGCCGGGTGATATGAGCCGGCTACCACCCAATCCATCCAATCCCGAGTCTATGGTTTGGTTTCCCCATCCGCTTACAGCATGCTAATTGAGACAACAGGAGGGGTTGTTTGACGGAAAAGAAACATTTGAGAGGGCAGTGCCTCGTGTGGAGCCAGCGGCTCTGGGCTCTGGGAGCCTGGGAGACATGGGTGCTCTCTTCTGGTGAGTGCTTGTGGTGCTGTTATGCTGTGTTGATCATGCTATGCCGAGTGTTGATGATACTCTGGCATGCTTAGATGCGGTTTCCGGACAGCTGAACCGAGGGAAACAGCGCATACTGGTTCGGCGGCGGCGGCGTGCTCAGGCTCGTTGTCCTGGAGCGGCCACGCCTGGCGTGGATCGATGCCTTGGCCTTGCTGGCCAAGGGCTCATCCGTAGCGAGTCCGCCGAGGCTGGACTCGCTGCCTCGGCTCCTGAAGATAGCGGACGAAAGCGCCTCCCCCGACTCGGGCGGAGTGGGCATGGCGCTCTTGCTCTCGCCCCGACCCTGCGACTCGAACGACGGGAACCGCTGCAGCTCGCCCGCGGGGAGGCACGGCTCCAGATCGAGGGACGAAACGCTCGCAGTCAGCCGGGTGTAGTCGGTTGACGTGGAGGCGGTCGAGGCGTGCTTATCAAACGCGGAGCTGGTGCTTTCGATGGTGCCCGTCGTCGAAGCGCTGGTGCGGTACCGACCGAGGTGCGCTGATGAATCCATGTTCAGCGCGGGCTCGTCGAGCGGACGAAAAGCAAAGTCAGAGGCCTCTTGCCTTTCGGCCTCGCAGGCCATCATCTGCTGCTGGTAATCCATGGGGATCAGGAGGGAAGGCGACAGGTTGAAGCCGTGGGATTCCTTGAAGCTGGACGCGTTGGACGGCTTCCGGACGAGGAGCAGGCTCTTCGAATCGACTCGCGGCAACGAGAAGTTTGATGCCTTAGGGTTGTTCACGACGACGGGTGTGATGGCTTCCTGCGCCGTCGCCGATGAAAGCTGGCTGACGGGGCTAAGAGCCGGGACATCGAACTGCCCTGGCGTCAGCATTGTAGGAGACACCTCACATGACCCGACGCTCCGTCTGTGGTCATCGACGGGTGTCGCACTGTCACCATCCCTGCTCGTCTCGAGTGACGGGCGACCCCACTCGTAGTCGCAGTCGGCCTCGGCCTCGTGGTCGTAACAGTAGTCGATATCGTCCTCCCAGCCCTCCCGGGGCAACACGTTTTCGCCGTCGCTCAAGGCCGCCCTCAGGGCTCGCTGGGCAGAAATCAAGTCGAACCGGCCTAGCGTCTCGGAAGCATCACTGGGGGGTCGGCGGCCCGCGTTATCGCTCTTTGGCGAGGCAAACCCCCTCAACATGGGCACGGACTGGCTGCCGCGGAGGGACGAGTTGCTGGCAACACTCGCCCGTGATTTCTTCACCGCGACGGCGCTTTCGTCCTCCTCGGGCACGTTGGGCAGCGTATATTCGGAAGCGGTGCTGCTCGGGCAAGGGAGTGGCCAATTGGAATCATCCTGGGGGCTCACAGCGTAGGCGTACGCGTGCTCCGGGATAACGCCCATGTCCGGTGCGGGTGTGTACCCATAAGATGTGGCGGGGGGGCTGCCGGGGTCGGCATACATCTGGAGGGATCGCATGCTGGCGCCGGTATGTGGCCTGTCTATCGAGTCGAATCGCTCATGACGGCTGGATGTTTGACTCGAGCCACGCGGAGGCGGGATCGGACCGCTAGGGGCCGACTGGTCAATGGGAGATCGCGGCGGACGTGGCGGCGGGATGCCCATGTTTAGTTGTTCCTGGGACTGAGAGCGGTTGAGAATCCGACGCGAAGATGTGTTTTTCTTCAGCACAGACGGGGTTCGGGTGAGCGAGGGCGTCTTCTGCAGCTCGAGAGAAGCAAGCGTCATGTCGTCCTCGTTCAACGGGAGCGAATCAGATGAGAAGTCGGCAAAGTGCAAATCATCAGCTCGGACGCCCTTCAGGGCCAGATGCGCCGGGGCCTGCGAGGCCCGAAGCTGGGCGTATTCCGAGGCCAGGGTTGCGCGTGTGGCGCGTTGGGCGCCCTGGTCCTTCTGGTGAGCCACATGCTGGAAATTGTATGGCCCGGAGATGTTGACTCTGGGTTGTGCGTCGGCGGCCAGGTCCTGTTTGGTGTTTCGGCGCAGATTAAAGAGGGCCGGAATGGTCGAGTCCCGGCTTGGAGCAGAGGTTTGCGCCGGCAGCAGCGATGTGTCGACCACGGCGTCGGTCGAGTACATAGAACTTGACGAGCTCTGCGCACTGCTTTCGCGCTTCGCCTTCCCTCTCCGGCTGAAGATGGTCTTACCGAAGATTTGCACGCTCTCAGGTCGGTCCCGGGAAGGCATGCTGCTGGTTGTCGACCGCCCTGAGGATTTCCTCGACAGCTCCCTTCCGTCCTGCCCGTTCTCCCACGAGGGCCGGTCCGCCGAGGTCAGCGACCGCAGCGAGGACGAACCGGAAGAGCTAGTCTGGTGGCTGCGGTGCTTGTCGAGGGCGGATGCGCGCTTCATCTGCTGGCTCAACTCGCGGAGGCTCTCTGGTGATGGTGGGCCTTCGACAGCCGGGTCCAAGAGTCTGTCGATGGAGTGGGCGTCGTGCTGGGCGCCGTCAGATGACGTGACGGGTCTGACAGGCGCGGAATCCCTCGGGGGCTGAGGAGTCTGGAGACCAAGGAACCTCGACTTCTTGGAGCCCTGCTTGGCCGGTTTGGAGCTCTTGGGGCGAGATGGTTCCCGCTCCACCCGGTACACGGGCATGTTAGAGGAGGCGTAGAAATTCATGGTGGGTGGCCTGGG
>OUNM010098477.1_pt1 | contig 13547 bp, 19 predicted proteins | sample 1769961 | NCBI WGS metagenome assembly OUNM01 (sample SAMEA3914820, study PRJEB12502) | metagenome | biome: forest; material: soil | place: USA | collected 2012-03-12 | depth 0.3 m | reverse complement strand
CGGAGGGTGGAGAAACCGGGAACAAGTTGGGCGATGACGAGTGGGCGCAAACAATGCGCGGGTGATCGCCAGACGAGAGACGCCGAGGATCAATGCAGCCGACGTCCAATGGGGCCGCAGTCGCTGCTGGATTCGGCTCCGCTTCTCCGTCGCAGGCCCTCTTCTGTCGACTGGCGACTCTCGACTCGTCGCATGCGCCAGGCTCGGGAGTGGCCAGCGGTGGCCCGTCCAAGCCACCGATCGGGGAACGGGGAATGGTAAGGTACCGTTGGGCGCCGATGGCATTCCGAGCAGGATTGCGCTGTCGCTTGACGCCCAGACACCCCGGGCAGCCGCGATTGGTGCCAGGACAACATGCCGTTCCGGACAATGGCGGTGACGGCACGATATGATTCGGACGAGCGAGGGAGCATTGGGCAGGAACGCGCTTCGTTGGGGCGAGCCCAACCGTCCCGCAACGCTCCGCGTCCTGTTCTGGTGCCACGCATCATGCGCCCGATCCCTTTCCGGGCCAGTCCGCGCTCGCGAGCCCTGCCGGTGCTGACCTGCTGCAGCTCAAGACGCCCGTGCCTTTTTCGCGACCCTCGACCCTGCCAGCCATAAAGGGCGGGACATGGCCAGGCACGCGCCCGCCCGGTTGCCATACTTGGAACTCCTCATGCAAATCCGGCATGGCGAACTGCAGGGCGCTGAAGACGGCGCAGGCTTGAGACCAAGAACGGACAACCAACTAATACGAGGCTCGTCGCGCAAAGCCTCTCTACCTTCACGTGCTTTTCCTTTCAGAAAATTGTAGCCGATCCCCCGGTTCCCTTTGCGCCCCGGCACGGCCCGAGCTCTGCACATCCCACCCCTCCCTTGCGTTCACTGCCGACCTCCCATCATTCCGTGCCGCAGCACCGCTTCTGCACTTCCCATCCCCAAAGCCCGACGGGAGAAGGATCACGGCCCGCATCGCTTGAGACAGCGCAAGTTGCGTCTGGCAAGAGCTTGCTGCCGCTTCATGGAAGCCCAGTCCTGGGTCTGCTGAAGAGTCGAGTTTCTCCCCTTTCACAAGGGCAAAACAAGATGGCCTCGCATCCGCGGGGCCCGGTAAGTACCTGGAATGGCCAACAAATGGACACCTACCGCCTTGGATCTTGGTTGCCCGCTTCCCTGGTGTAAGCCCCGTGTGCTTGGTTGGCCTGGGCCGGCGAGGTTGGCTTGGCAAGGCTGGCCTTCGTCTGGACGCCCGGTTGCCCTTCTTGCCATCCATTCTGTTTTGGGTGGCAGAATGAAACCTGGATGTTAAACTGACATGAGCCGTTCGGGAAACCCCTTGGAAACCCAGTCACGACGATCCTGGGCGTCACGCCTTTTTGATCGATGACAGAAACTCCGTCGGTCTTGCGTCATCTTGGGTCGCCCGGCACAAACTACCCAAACCCTCCTCCCCGGTACGGCTGCTCCCGTGAGGAGTACCAGACTCCAAGACCGTTGCATGAAGCCACGCAACTCGGGCCTTTCCAACTTTCGACAGCAGCAGTCCAAGTGCTAGCTGCTCAAAAAGATGTTAAGGCAGCACAACCAGACATTGTCGAAACTTGTATCAGTATCAGGCGAAACTTGGCTGGCGTCGAAGGGCCCGCTCCCTGGTATTGATCGAGGCCCACGAGGCTGGGGTTTTCGAGGCTGAGTGAGTGTATCCTGAGAGCAACCGCCCAGAATTATTAGAAACCAACTCTTAACGATCAAGAATAGTGACTTACCGACGGCATGCCGCACAACGCTGCTACCCCTCGGCTGGTGCTGAGACACGGCGGACCGGGTCGAACACCATGTGCCAGGCTTCACACTTGGGCACTTCAAGGCCTGGCAGGTTTGGCGCGGTCTTCCTGGGGAAGTGGTTGTCAGATGGCCCGGGCATGCTGGCCGTGGACTCTTCAGGAGACGTCCAGTAGCCGGGGCACGGTGAGCGAGATGTCGGTGCCCCTGAGGGCTGAGAAGGGCGTCAAACGATCTTGAAGGCGTTGGGGTGGAGTTGCGTTTGGCCGTTTGATGGGAGGTACGTTGTCGCCAAACCTCTCCTCCTATTCACATGCTGAAGTGACACAGTTTGGTTCCAACATGGACTTACAAGTAGTGGCTGGTCGTGGAACCCATGCAGACCTTGAGCCCGGCTGCCGAGTCCCGAACCGGCTGGCATGTGTCACGCAACTCGCCGACGTTTTGATGATGCCCCTCCTTGCATCGCCACTCACCTGAAAGGATTGGGCTGGCCGCTCACCACAACCTCTGTTGGTTTGCTGGTGTGCTGGCAAGCTGCATGATTTGTCAGGCAACGAGGGCCAGCCGGATCAAGTCCTAGAGACCGTTGGGTGCCGGTGGACTCGCAGCAAAAGCTCCGGCGCAGAATTCCATGGAAGTCCGCCCTCCGGGATCTCTGAGGCCTGAGGTTGACGCGGCAAGCTCGGAAGGCGCCCAGCTTTCCCGCGATTCCCACCACCAAATCCAGCATTTTTCTCGAGCGCCTTTGCCGCTGGCCGGGCACACCTCAAACAGGCAACTGAGTCCAGACCACCCAAACGCCACCTCTGGCTGCAGGACTCGAGCCGTTCCGCGAGGGACAGCAATCAGGTAATGCCACATGTGCGTTGGCTTTCGAGACCTGCCGATCTTGTTGGCGTCAACGCCGATATTGGGAGGCAATATCACCTCGAGGTGCATGGGGCAAGGACGCAACAGTTCGAGAGTCGCCCCAAAGGCCAGGGGCTGCCGAGCAGGGCGAACACTCTTCCAGCCGATTCCAACGACGAGCAAGGCTCTGACGTCCTTGACGTCCTTGCCAGTCCCAGCACCAGGCCGTCCCTTTGCCGAATGCCTCGACATGGGGCGGAGGATGCTCGACCACCGCGAGCCGGGCGAGGCCAGTCAACAGGAGGCGTCTGCACGTCGATTGCTGCCCAGTTTGGCCAGCCAAACGCCGCATCCTTGACCAGGGCGGTTCTCGGTCCACATTGGTCGGGAGAAGGTTTCCCATGCATCCAACCTGCGGCAGCAATGCGGGGACAACTGGCTTCCGTTGGACAGAAGCGGCTCTGGCTGCTGCAGTCATCAGCCAAAGGATGCGGGGCCATGGTTCCAACAAGCGTCGTGGCTCCTCCGACTGCCCCCTCGCCCCGCACTCCTGCCCGTTCGCGATCATGCCATTCTCTCGTTGCAACGCAATGTTGCTGCCCTGAAGTCCGCGCAACTTTGCTGTTGTTGGCGGCAGACTCGGATTCCGTGGCTGTGCCAGAGAAATGGCGCTTTGGGTGAGACTCAGTCGACGGGCGAATTTGGCACAACATGGTGTTGGTTGGCAGTGTTGGCAGTGTTGGCGGATGCGGACCCAACGTCTGGCGCCCTGCTCCTCCCGAGGTGGTCGGGTCAATGGGCTAGCTCGTCTGCAGTGATGCGTTGGCAGTTCGTCTGCTGGCCCTTGCCCCCTGTAAATGCGGCAGGCTAGGGCATGTTGGCGAGCCTGATAGGTCCGCCCGGCGTCGTCTGCCCCGCCTGCCCCCTTCACAATATCAGCAACGGAAACGAGAACCACACCAGTCAGCGCCATTCAGCACCATTCAGTAGCGGTGTGCGATGCAGGACTGCGCACTCAACCTATGAGACGACGACAGAGCCTTCTGCCAACTCAGCTTGGTCGCAATGTGACAGGCCGCATGCCCGCAGACCGGCTGTGTGGGCGCCGCCAGGGCCTCGGATTGGTGAGAAGCAGGCTCAGAAATCGCGGGAACAGCGGCAAGAGACATTGGGATGGGCAAGCGCGTCGAGCGAGGGGAGCGACGGAAGCGGGGCGCGCAAAATTCAGCATTTTCGTTTGCTTGCCGTCGTTGCATGGGCAGGAGCGAAGGTGGGCAGACCAGCCTTCGAACCGACGATTAAAACCCGCTCGCCCCTTCTCCTGCCCAACTGGCGTTCTTTCCCTCAAAATTTTCATCCAGAGCAGAGCCCAACGAACTTGCCGACATTTCAGCCCAACTCGACCCCGGATCTCTCGCACAGTACCCGCTTCCTGCACTTTGCTTGGGCTCGTTGCCGTCTGCCTCCTCGTCTTATAACCTCTGCCTCGACTCCACACGACCCGCCCTTCTGGCTCCCTCCTGCTCTCTCTCAGCAGGCCACAGAACACAGACACAGACACTGGACTTGCTCTTCCTTCCAAGGATACTCTGTCGTTGCGTTGCACGGCAGTGTCTTTCTTTGCGTCGCGTCAAGCAGTTCAGCCCAGGGATTTTCTCTCTTTTTCTCTGCCACCCAAGGATTTTTGGCGCACGGGAGCCCCCGTTGCCGTCTTGAACCGGATTCGAGCATCTGTCTTGTTGCTCTTGCGTGCCCTCAGGAATGTCTGCCATGGTTGTACCCCGGACTGAGACCATGCCTGGCTACAATCACTTTGATCTGGACGACATGCACACCCCTTCGAGGTATTTTGCTATGCTTTCTTTTCATGTTGCCGGGAGGACTATTTTGCTTTCTGCGTTTGGATCAAGTGGTCTTCAAGACAAACCGCCAGCCCTCTTAAGTGAGACGAGCTTGGACAGACAGCCAGACAGCCAAGGACCGGCGTACTGGCTCCATTTTGAGGATGGTGACGCCCGTGGATGATGTGCAGGAGGTTCGCTGAACTCTCGATTTTGCCGGATTGATGCCCGAGGACCTGCCCGACGATGATGTGCAGGTCGTTCGCTGAACCCTTGATTTGCCCGGACATTTGCTGTTGCCAGGAACAGCTGGACACTTGCCAGGACTTTTCTTTTGTTGATTTCCTTTGTTTCATGCCGGAGACTTCCCACGGAACCGACTCGTCCGAGTCGAGGAACAGAACGCCCCTGCTCAGACTCTGACAGGTGTGCTTCGCAAACGTTATTGTCATGACATGCTTTTTGAGCTTGGAGTAAGTATGGCTCGCTGAGCCCCTCAGTTACCGGACACTTTCTTTTGTCATCGATGCCAGCCAGCACAGGACTTTTTCTTCTTTTCCTTTCATTCTCTCAAGCCAACAAAACAGGACGCCGGACAGTTTTTGCTCTTTTCCCCCATGGATTTCTTTCGTTTTCTGCCGCCGCTGGCGACTCCGGAAGAGGACATCTCGACACGACACAATGATGATGCTTTCGACACTCGTCAACCCAGCAACACAACTGGGTTGCCTGTTTTCTCATGGGGGGCGTGGCTTGATCAGTCTGCCTGGAATGTGAAACAGCCGGACATGATGACATTGTGCTGCCGAGGCTATGGACGCTGTCCGCAACACGGCGGATGCTCACGGGTTACCAACAGCTTCGACAACCTTTTCTTTTGCTGCCAGGATTTTGACCTTGGTCGAGGCCCGACCGACCCTCACTTCGCTTGTTTTGTGTGCAGAAGTTTCTGTTTCGCTCAACTTGAACTTACCAACGGATGGATGCCCTTGTGATGACCCGAGTCTCGCTGATGGCTGCGCTGCACGCCTCACGGGACTCGACTACAGCATGCTCAGACTGGTTGGTACACACCATTGACCCCTCGCCATCTGCCGAGCCCTCGACTAACATGCTCGATTGCAGGAACAAAGTTGTGCCAACTGACGCCATTTCTTTTGTCTTTCTTCGACTTGTATCTTGCCGGATGGTGGATGAACAGGACACTAACCTATGCCCAGCGATTACAGCTTTGTTCAAACCAACATGCTTGCTTCCAATGCTTCCGGGATGTTTTCCTTTTGTCAAACAGGACCAGCGGACCTGACCGGTTCGTCCTGGGGCGCGACAGTTGAAGGATCACAGAACTTTCCTGAGTTTGCAGATGCTGCGGACTACTACACTGGAGAAGCCGAGGATTTTGTGCTGCCGTTTGGCCAGAACACTCCCAAGCCGGACCACATGGATGCTGCCGATGACTTCCAGACCGCATGGGCTCCCGTTGTCGCCGTCGAGAGCAAGGCTCTCAAGGCAGAGCCTATGCGGAGGGGAGTTTCTCGTGGCTCCACGGGGAGCCACAAGAAGGGGAGCACCAAGGCTTCCTCGCCGTCGACCAAGAAGAGTCGGGCAAGAGTCCAATCGATTCTGTCCCAGACGTCTTCTCAGCTGTCGAGACTTGACATGTCCGGTACCGCTGCTCCCTCCGCCTACGCCCAGGGCATGGACGCGCAGCAGTACCTGGTTCAGGACCTGGACACCCTCTCTGTCTCACCCCAGGTGAATGGCGCTGCCTTCTACACTGGGGTCGTGGGCTACGCAGATGGGATTTCTTACGCTGGGGACATCGGCGCTGCCATGTCCCAGCACGTGAACCCTCAGATCTTCGGTGCCGGCCTGATTGCCGCCTCGCCGCACTCGTGGGGCTCGCTGAGCCCTGTTGACTCTCGCATGTCTTCTCCCGGACTTCAGGATGGATCGGACGATGTCTGGTCTGCGGCGCCGTCCGCTTCTTCGCCTGGCGAAAGCCACAACTCTGACTCGCCTGTGCTGCCAGGCCAGTCGCCCAGGTAAGCCCGATTCCAGACTCACCACAGTGCTCCCAGCAGCAACAGTCTCTCACACTTTCGGTACCGCAGCATGAGTCGCAAGTTGGATGCTTCCCAGTATGCCGAGGATCAGGCTGCTGCCATTCCCAACGCTGGAGAAGATTCGTTTGCGCTTCCTCACCCTGCTTTCGGCTCTCGCCGTCTCAGCGGCGAAGGCGATTCTGCCCGGGATCACTACCTCTACAAGAGTGCGTTCCCGCAGGCGGACGGCCTGTTCCACTGCCCTTGGGAGGGCCAGGCGAGCTGCAACCACAAGCCCGAGAAGCTCAAGTGCAACTACGAGTAAGAGAGCTTGTCCCGCGCCCCCGATTCTGTTGACTAACCCCCCACCCTCAGCAAATTCGTGGATTCGCACCTCAAGCCTTACCGCTGCAAGGTCGAGGGTTGCCAGGAGGCCCGGTTTTCTTCCACCGCCTGCCTCCTCCGGCATGAGCGTGAAGCCCACGCCATGCACGGCCACGGCGAGAAGCCGTACATGTGCACCTACGAGGGCTGCGACCGCTCCATCTCGGGCCACGGGTTCCCTCGGCAATGGAACCTGAGGGACCACATGAGGCGCGTGCACAACGACAATGGCGCCATGACCCAGCCGGGCTCTCCGCCCGCCACGGGCGCCGCCGCGCCCGCCACGTCCACCCGTGGCCGCAAGAGAAAGAATGAGGCTCAAGAGAAGCCGCCCGTCCAGGAGAAGACCAGCTCCCGGAAGTCCAAGGCTGCGGCGGAGGCTGCAAAGCAGCCCGAGCCTGTCGTCAACCCCGAGATTGAGCAGTGGTATGAGCACCAAAGGGCGCTCCAGACCTACATCCAGGGCTGCGTCCAACCGGGCGACGCCCAGAGCCTCCAGTACCTCAAGGATGCTCAAAGCCACCTGACTGCCATGGGAAAAATTTCCCAGAGCCTCGTCAACGGATCCCAACGCCGCTCATGGAGAGGCTGAATGATTGTGAGTTGATTCTCTAAACACTTGCTGTCGTACTTGGCTAACACCCCCGCTCACAGCGTAGACATGTTGTCCTGTCTGAACACGCTGTGTCAGACGCGACGACGCCTGCAAGTGCAGGGCCAAGATTCCTTGGACATTCCTCACCGGATGTGGAGGGATTTGGAGAACCTCCGGGGCGCTGGCCATCATGCCTCCCCCCGGACGGACGCGCGGTACCAGCCGCGCCGCTCGATGAGTGTCGAGCCAAACGTTTTGATGTTTCCGGACGTTTCTCTTGTGACGACCCGGAGTGGCGGCAATGAGTTCGTTTGCTGGAGAACGCTGGATGGGAGCCTTTACGTCTGACAAAAGGTACTCTCATCTGTGCTGCTGCCCTTGGGTTGGGCTCGTTTTGAACAAGGAGATGGAGCAAGGGAGAAAAAGACGAAGAAAAAAAAGAGCAAAGAGATGTTCAAGGAGGACAAACACAAAAAAAAAGGAAAGCGGGACCATAAATTGGATCTCTGCATGGCACAGCCCCGTCTACGATACGGGGCAATTGGGAGGAAGGCTATGGATTTTACGACTTGTGATGACTGATGACCATTTCGGGTTCTGGGTTTCGGGTTCTGGTTCTTGGGGTTCTGGTTTCGGACATTTTTGGACATGTAGTTAGACAAGCTCACGGGCAGATCGGCCTTTCTTTTCTTTTGTGGAATGTTTTCTGGATTCTTGTGGATTTCGGCGCCTCGGTTGGAGAAAGATCATTGTACGCCTCGGGGCAATAACAAAGTAACAAAAGATGTGTATTTTTGGAATTTATTTCCCTGCTAGGGGTGGTCTCAAAGTTGCAGCATGTGGGAGATGCTTGGTGATGTGTAATTCTGTTGTTTGAGGTGGGAGAGGCTTGTCGTCTTGCGCAGGGGAGATGTTGTCAAACTGTGACTCCAATCATGGGATAACTCTTGCTTCGACGGGATATTCCGAGGTGTATTAGGATTCTTTTGTGCATTTATCCTACTTTCCACTGTCCTTTCTTCCCCCTCCTTCCTGCTTCTTATCACCAAACACACCAGAAAAAAAAACCCTCTGATATTCAGGAGTGTCTCATCAGAACTGAACTACTACTCCCTTCATTTTTTTCTCTCGCGTCTTCCCGACACACATCATCTCATCTATTGAAGGGCACGTGCATCCACTTAATGAGGGAGAATATCCTCGCCGGTAGAGACGACGCCAGACTGGATGGCGGCACGGTGGGCGCGGGCGACCATGCCGTAGGCGGGCATGTACTTGTCAAACCAGGGGAACAGCTCGGCGGCGCCGGGGGTGTTGCGCCAGTCGCGCATGAGGTCGCAGACGATGGCAAACATGGACACGACGTTGACGCCGGCGCGCATGAGTTGATCGTTGGCAATGTCGCGGATCTGTTGGGTGCGTTTAGTCAAGTACAGCCCGTAGGGGGCCAGCAATGGTGGAGACTGACCTCCTTGGTGGTGGTGCCGGAAGCCTCAATGTTGGCCCAGACGGAGTAGCCCTCGGCACGGAGGGAGCGAGCGAGGAAGGCCGTGCCTGTTTTTGGGAGGGTTTCTGAGTCAGTCCCGGGGTGGCCAGGATTAACGGGGCGAGAAAGGGGAGCACGTACAGACGTCGGTCACAATGCCGGCGATAATAATCTGGGTCCGGTTGGTGGCCTTGATGGCGGCACGGAAATCGGCATTGTCCCAAGCGTCAACCTCGCCCTGGCGCTTGATGAGGGGAGCGCCGGGGTACATGTCAAGGATCTCCTGAGGGATGGGGCCGTTGGGGCCTAGACACGTATGAGTGGAGGACAAAACAATGGGAGGATTCAAAGCCGGGCAGACAAACCGGTCTGAGCCGAGGTGGTCAGGACGACAGGGATGTCCTTGAAAGGGATGCCAATGGCAGAGTGGGCCATGATTGCCTCCCTGAAGAGCGTGGCATCTTGGTCGAAGGTCAGCAAAGAGTTGGTCATGCCGCGGAGGGGGGCTCTCGCATACCCCAGTCGCGAGCAACGCTGAAAAGACCCTCCTGGATGTCGAGAATAACAAGGACCTGGACATTTCGGTCAGTCAACGTTTCTTCTCGGCAGAGGTGGCAACCGCACCGAGTTGTTCTTGTCGAGCCTCTCCCAAGGGAAGACATTGGACGTGGCAACGGGGGTGGGCGTGGCAACGGAGCTGGTCGTGGTCTTCTTGTTGTCGGCCATGGCGCTGCAGGCCATCAGGCCGGCCGAGAGGAGGGCGGAGAACTTCATGGTGGCTGTCTCAGGAGGAAGAGGAGGACAGACTAGAGGGAGGATCTGGTGGTAGAAGAGGAGGACAGACTAGAGGGAGGATCTGGTGGTAGAAGAGGAGGACTGGTGCTCTGGTCTGGTGTCGAGAAGCAGCAGATGGCGCGTCGTCGAGGACCCTTTATATACGTCATGACCCTCGAGCCCGCTCGGCCGTCTCCCTGAGCCCTCGGGTCAAAACATTGTCTTCCCGTCCCTAGCCCTTCCTTCCCCCACGTCCTCCTCCGCTGGCGACATAACCACCCCCACCTCGTGCGTCCTATTCTCCGCCGGCGGTCGGCAGGATGGAGATGAGTTATCGTAAAGGGCGGGTCGGCATTCGCCAGTCACGGATGCGGCATGCAGACGCGAGCGGGTGCCGGTGCCGGCGGAGCACTCGAGATGGATGGAGGCATGCATGAGTGGATGGATGGATGGAGACGACAGCGCAACGTGCAGCGCGCGAGAAGCGAGCCCCGCCACCAACATCGTCGCCATCACCGGATCGCCACTGTGTTTTTGCAGCGAGTACTATATTCTAGCTGGTAATCCTAGGGTTGAGGTTCCGGGAACCCTGTTAGGTTGGATCTGGATCCCGGACGTCGTCGTGACTAAGCCCACGCACGCGAGGTAACGTCGATGCCAAGTCGGCAGCGGCCAGGTCCACGACTCCACGAAGCTCATCCGACCTGGGCAATTTCGCTGATTCAGCGCCCAAGTTGCATTCCGATGGCGCTCGGCAGCGTTCCCGGGTTGCAGGCCGAGAGCCCGAGGTTACGTTGGAGACGTTGGCTGAGGTTGGTTGGGGTTGGTTGGGTTGATTGTGTTGGCTGTCCTTGCTTAGTCCCTCTTCACTCACGGCATTTGTCTGTCGCTTGCCAGTGCATGTAAGCAGTTGGTCACTTGCTGGAAGGCCCGCAAAGTGGGGCACGTCTTTGCAAAAAACTTTGTCAATACTGAGCCAATGCTTGGTAAAACAATGGGAAAGCAATTAGAAGCAGTGCAAAATATTTGGCGCACAGCTGGAGTGCTCAGCAATTGCCCGAATCTCGCCGAGCATTTCATAGCTTTGAGATGGAAGGTTTCCATTGCTGTGTCATTCAGTCGAACATTGGATTCGGAACAATGATCCCTGCAAATCGCGCACAGACCACTGGGTGGGCAACTCACTTTCCGCGGCTTGGGCTTGTGCACGTGTCTTGGCGACCTGGCTGCTTGACGCGCTGATAACGCTGATAACGATAAGAGCTTCGTCGAACAAAGTTGGGAAGTGGGAGCTTCCCACCTTCTTCTTCCAGACTGAAACTATCAATCGTTGACAACGTTCGCCATGCTCAAGATGGCCTCGCAAAATATCCAGGCATCGCAGGCTCTGCCGGCGATCCCTTCCCACGGTGGCATCGAGCCGGCACGGAATACTGTGGACCTTTTTCTTGTCGGCGCATGCTCATAGAGCAGCCGGCAAATGACAAATGCTGACCGAATCTTTCTTTGCAGGTTTTGCTCGATCTTGCCGCCATCGACGAGGCCATAGACCGTATCGTCTCCAGTCGCGAAAACAGCGACAGCAGCGAGGGGATATTCGGGTTCCACCGCCAGGCCGACCAGGTCGCCAACCTCTCCGACGAATTGAACGCTGCGCTCACGTCGCTCGGCAAATCGACCATCGGGCGGTTCGAATACGACCACGATTCTGAGACTGTATATATCGACGTCCGAGAACAATCCCCGCTTTAACATCACGCCAAATGCGCCCTGCGCGGCTACCTTGGGGCTTTGACCAAGACGAGCAGCTTGCCAAGTTGATCGAGTGGCGGATGGACACCAGCATACAACACGCAAACAAGCTGTGGAAGCACACCGATGCTTCGTCTGGCCTGCCAGGATGGCTGCCTTTCCTAGTCTGCGATGTCTCGTAGAGCGAGGCGTAGCGACATGTGGAATTGCGGGCCAGCCAGTATGTCGAGTTGTCGGACGGGGGTATTCGAGCCGCCGTCGCCCTCGACTTCCAATATCCCGCCATGAAGAAGGCACGGATCGGCCTCGTCGTGGCAGACGGCTCGTCAGGCCATTGGGCCCAGGCGCTTTCGGTCTTCCACGACGATGGTCTCGACGAGCAGCCGACCGGCGGACTTGGTTTCTATCTCTCCGACTCCGTGGGTCTCGCCGATCTGCCTACGCGGTTCTGTCGTCCTTCGGCTAGCTGGAGGGGCCTCAAGCTTTGTTCGTTATGCAACCTCGAACTAATCTCAGGCGCTCGTCGAATATTTGATAGGTCTCCATTGCTTGCACGCGTAGAGCCTGGCAGTGCACCAGGTATGTAGGTATGTGTTTGTATCCGCAAGGAAGAACATTCAGAGCTTCTCGCTTGTGCATGGACTGTGTGGTTGTCCCTAATGCTCCACTGCATCCCTGTGGACTTATTTATGCTTATGTCCACAATCTACAGCCACGTCCGAGTGCTCACCAGCAGCTGACTGCCAAGCCGTGGCTGTCCAGGGGACTCGCTCACACAGCGCCAGGGTATGACGTGTGACGGGCGACTTATGAAACGCGAATGGCGCTGCCTCCTGTCGAGTCCTTTTCACAGCTCCCAAGCCATCGGGGAGATCTGGGCGCGCATCCCACGACGGGCGCAGCTGTGCGACGATACGACAATTGGGCAGGGTAAATAATCCCTGCGGCCAATTTGTTTTGGATGCCGGCAAGTGAGTGGCAGAAGGGCCAACATGCATGGATGGCACACCTTCTGCCGCCTGTTTCTCGGTATTTGAGTCAGTGCGCCAGGGATGGCACAAGAGCTTGGCTGCTGCTTGGCTCCTTGGCTGCCATCGCCACTGAGCTCCTGATTGCTGAGCTCTCGTCTCGAACCTCTTCTCCTTACTCTGGCCAAGAACTTGCAGGTTCTCCCTAATAATTTGTTGTGTGCATATACGGACTACACACTAACACATCCTCCCTCCATCATCGGGGCGAGAATGCATCTTTGCTCTCCTGTATAAACCCGCCCCCTGAACAACATCCAGCTTCACTTTAGCTCGTGATTTGGCCTGTCTAGCCTCCACACTGCTGTCCTTACTTTCTTAGCTACCCCTCACCATGAAGACCCCATCATCATCACATCTCCTCGTGCTCTTCGCGACGCCACTGCTCGGACACGAGGACCTGAGCCACACGGCGATATGCGGACTCGGGGCTTCTCTCATACCGCCCGGCGGGCCCATCTGTCTCACAGACCCGAGGTATCTCGCGGCGGGAGGGCGCAAGAATGTCACGGACGACCATGAGTGCCACCAGGACGGGAGCTGCGGTACTCCCCCGCGGCAACACAACTGGACACACAGCTCGCCGTGTATCCAAGGCGACGACGCGGACGACCCGATCTGCGTCTTTACCGACACCACCTTCGCCGACGGCAGGGGCATCTCGCTGGTCACGGTGGCCCGGCGGGCCGGTCACCTCGCGACGACTCCCGCCTTTGCCGAACCCGACACGGTCAAGGGCATCAACCATGACCTCGGCCAGACACCGCCAGCGAAATACGAGATGCGCGAGCTGCCCGGCAAAGGCATGGGCCTGATCGCCACGGCGCCGATCCGCCGCGGCGACCAGATCATGGCCAACACGGCCTCCCTAATGATCGACTACCGCGCCTTCAGCGAGCTCACCAAAGCACAATACACCTCCCTCCAGTCGCACGCCGTCGACCACCTCCCGCCGCAGCAGGGCGTAGCGGGAACCGAGCAGGAGCTCGGGGTGCGTGCCGTCGTCGCGCTCGTAGGGCGCGGCGG
>OUNM010601036.1_pt1 | contig 13549 bp, 10 predicted proteins | sample 1769961 | NCBI WGS metagenome assembly OUNM01 (sample SAMEA3914820, study PRJEB12502) | metagenome | biome: forest; material: soil | place: USA | collected 2012-03-12 | depth 0.3 m | reverse complement strand
TCGATCAGAGCGACTCCACGGCTTGCGGAATCCATGGACTGAAAATGCGTGAGACCAATCGCAAGGGCATCCGCCGCATCAGAACCGGGTGTCTCAGTGAGTCCCAGAAGCACGCGCACCATAAATCCCACCTGCGTTTTATCAGCTCCGCCCCGACCCACGACCGATTGCTTCACACGGCGTGGTGCATATTCATAAATCGGAAGCCCCTTCCGCGCTGCTGCAAGCACTGCGGCACCGCGCGCGCAGCCAAGCGTAATCGCCGTCCGATAGCTCTGAACATAAATCACCGATTCGAAAGCGGCGGATTCAGGTTGATGCTGACGAATCAATTCATCCACCCGCTCATGGATTGCAACCAAACAGCCCGACTGGAGGAGCTGAGCCGAGTTGCGGATCGTCCCATACTCGAGGGCCCGGATCTTGCCTCCTGCGCGTTCGAGAATTGCGAACCCACTGCAGCGCAGCGACGGATCGATCGCCAGAACGCGGCAACTATTTTGAGCGGAATTGGACATCTATGCAGAGGAGCGAAGCGCAAGGTGGGCACAGATTCAACTGATCGTTGCGCACTTTTCAGACCAGCGCTGTAAAAGCGAAAGCCGCGTCCAGTGATGGACGCGGCTTCGGCAATCAAATCCGAAAATTAAGAGTACTACTTGTTGATCGGCATGTAGCGGTAGTACACCTCCAGCATCAAAATACACAGGGTGGTCCGATAATACGGCCCGGCACCTTCGGCCTTATTCTGGAGTCCACCGACACCAGCCGCAGCCATCGCCGGCCATGAGCCGTCGCCTTTGTTCTGCGCGTTGGCAATCTCGTCCTGGAACCAGCGATTCCACTGCTGCCAGGCGTTTCCACCGAACATCAGGCAAGCCTGGGTATTGTAGTACCAGCCGTAGAGGTCAGCATGCGGCGCCTTATAGTCGACCGGCGAATCCTTCTTCGTCTTGTCGATGATGTACTTGATGCCTTCATGAACGAGCTTGTCCTTGTCCTGCTTCCAGAAGTACGTGCAGAGCGTGCCAACACCACCGAGGCCATAACGCTCTTCGGCTTTGCCGTTGTATCCGAAGCCGCCATCAGCGCACTGGGCTTCTTTGAGGTAGAGCATGCACTTGTCTAGTGCTTCATCGACACCAGGCATCTGAAGGCCAGTCAAATGTGCTGCCTTGAGCGCCTGGACCTGCCAACCGGTCACTGACGTGTCACTCTTGCCGCCCTTTTCATAACGATAAGACCAGGAGCCATCGTCCTTCTGGCCTTCCACAACATATTTGACAGCCTTCGTGAGGACGTCTTTGACCTGATCATCCTGCGTGAGGGAATAATATTCGCCCAACGCGTAGGTGCAGATGGCGTGCTGATACACACCGTAATTGGCCCCGCCAAAGCCATCCTTGGTCAGCGAATAGCGGCCATTGAATTCATTTCCGCGAGCCACCAGCCAATCGATGGCTTTCTTCACAGTCGGTCCAAAGTCCGCCGACGTCTGAGTTTCGCCGTGTCCGAGAAAACAGAGAACTGCCAGGCCAGTCATTGCGGGCTTGTACTCATCGCTCCAGGAGCCGTCCTCCGCTTGATGAGACTTGAGCCAGTTCAGGCCAGCCATGACGGCACGTTCGCTGCCGTCCTTGCCGCCATTGCGCATCATCGCAGAAGTACGTGCCGTGCCGCCCATACGTCCACCCATCGCGGAAGGCACGGTGCCGGTTCCCTTAGCTCCAGCGTTTGCCATCATCTTCGCCAGATCCTGATTCATCTGCGCAACTGCAGGAGCCTTCACCTGCGGGACCGCAGTCGGCATCTGGAAAGATGACGCGCTGGCCGTATTCGTCGTGATCGCGGAAAGCTGAGGAGCCTGCACTGTCGGAGTGACGGGCGTGAAGGTCTCCGTCGGCTGGTCCTGCGGTGGCGGCGGCTGCGCCTGTGAATCCGAAGAAACTAGCTCATTGCCATCTCCACCCGCAGTGAAATCCGGCGGCTCGGTGTATTTCTGGAACAACACTACTGTTCCCAGCATGACCACGATTACGACGTGCAGCAGGACCGAAAACGTAGCAAACCGCGACTTGGCCAGAAATGCCTGAAGCCGCTTCGAAAACGGTTGTTTCTCGTTTTGATGGGAGGACATGGATTTTTATAAATGCTTTGGCCGAGGGGTAGTGTCAACACTGTCGTACCCGGAATTAGTAGATTTTCCGGGGCAGAAATCGAGCCCGACAAGGAAGCCCATCGAGCGAAAAATGAACAGCCCATATCGCAGTCATTTTCAAGGAGTGGATTTGCCCATTGACGCAAGCGCGTCACTTCACTTACCCAAAGCGTCGTGCACCGCACCCTCATGCGCCTCGGCCAGATCCTGTCCGTGGTAGCCCTCATGGCTACCTTCGGCGGTCATTGGGTCGTGCTGCAGTCGTTCGCATGGGTTCGGATGATCGTGGCAAATTCCGAGCACGCCCCTCTGGTGGTCGCTGTTGAGCACACCTTTGACGGGAAGCATCCTTGCGAAATTTGTAAAAGCATCGAGTCGGGCAAGGGGCTCGAAAAGAAGCAGCAGGGCGCGGTAACGGTGAGCAAATTGGTGCTTATCTGTGAGGAGACCCGACCGCTTCTGCACCTTCTGATCGAAAACGCAGGCGTTGAGATCTGCGATCGGCAATTGGAAACGCGAAAGGCTGATCCGCCAGTTCCGCCGCCGAGACGGGCCGTGGTTTGATCCAGCGTCACTGACGCCATTTACGCACCCGCATGCCTGCGGTGTGCCCTGAACGCCTCGTTTCGAGGGCCGCGCCCATTCCGGCTACGCGCCCCGCCCTTTCTTCCCGACCAGCCGGAAGCAACCTTTCTTACCACACTTGAATCACTCTCGTTTTTCCTCTTCGCGCCTTCATTCCGCCCAAGCATGGATGCGCGCCTCGCTGTTCGCCGCCCTCATCACCGTTCCTCTGCTCGCTCACATCAATGCCCATGGGTGTGCCTGCGGCTGTGGAGTCTTTGAAGTCGGCGATTTGTCCATGTTTCCACCATCCGGCGGGAGTGGGATCTTCTCGCTCGAATACGATTACCAAAGCCAGAATCGGAACTGGAGCGGTGATTCCCGAGCTCCTGCATCCGATAACGACGACAAGAAGCTTCGCTCGCACGTCATCTCGGCTGGCATCCAGTACATGTTCAATAGCAAGTGGGGAATCCAGGTAGAGGTGCCAGTCGTCTCTCGCTCCTTTACGAACCTCGGCGGCGCGTCGGGCGAATCGCTTGTCACCAACAACTGGGGCGACCTTGGCGATATCCGGATCGAAGGCATCTTCACGGGCTTCACTAGCGACCAGTCACTCGGTGTGACGGCAGGCCTCAAGCTTCCAACCGGAAACTACACGCACAACGATGCGTACGACGACATTGACCGCGACACGGAGATCGGAACCGGCAGTACCGACCTGCTTCTTGGCGGCTTTTACCACCATAGAGTGACTCGCGATGATCGGTGGCGGTGGTTCGCCCAGGTCGCGCTGGATCTGCCGCTGTTCACTCGCGATGACTACTGTCCTGGCTACGAAATTGATGGCTCGGTCGGAATCTACTACAACGCTTGGACGATCCGGGGAGTAAAGATCCGCCCAATCGCGCAGGTCATCGCCTTGCAACACGGTCGCGATAGCGGTGCCAATTCCGCGCAACCGCCAGCATCCGGTTATCAACGGGTTCTGCTTTCTCCGGGCATCGAGATCGACATGCACCCAATCGTTCTCAATGCACAGGTGGATCTTCCCGTGTACGAGCGCGTGACCGGCAACCAGTTGGTAGCGCCAGCACTGTTCAAGGTTGTCCTGAGCTACCGCTTCTAAGCAGCGCGCTCCGTTCGGATCAGCATCTATCCACGGCAACCTGCGCGTTTGCCGTGGGTGATCACGAATTCATAATTCAGCGAAGCATCGAGAGTGGCAAACCCGGCCGCGCTCGCTTATCGCTCACTCGACTTTCCCGGAGTCGCCTTGCCGGGTTGAGGCAGAACGGGCACAGGATCGACTGGCACGAAATTCGGATCCGGCGGGGTTTGGAGCTTTTCCGAGGCCGTTGCTTCAGCTGGTGGCGGCCGCTTCGCATCCCATTGCTCCCAGAATTCGTAAACGGGCTGAGTGAGCCGCGTGTAGGAGAGCCGCTTGATGGAGGGATGATTGCGCAGGAATTCAATATCCTTGCAGTGCGCCGGAATGACGACGCTATCCAGCGACGTCATTTCCATGAGCGGATGCAAGTCAACCAGGTCTGGACAACCTTCCAGATTCAGCTCGCGAATCGATGCATTGGCCAACGGGCGGAGGTCACTGATACCTGAGCGGCTGAGATCCACTTTCTGAAGCGGCATCCCCGCCAGCGGAGTCAGGTCCGTGATATTCCGGCAACCCGCGATACTCAGTTGCTCGAGCTTCATCCCTTTGAGCGGTCCGAGGTGTTCGATCCGCGTGCCACCGAGCCTCAGTGACTTCAGAGGCAGACCGGAAATTCCAGCCAATTTGTTAATTTGCGTGCCTTCGAGGTTGAGGTTGTGCAGCGGCATACCCGCCAGCGGAGACAAATCTCGAACCATCGTATGACTCAGGGAAAGCGTGTTCAGCGGCAGGCCCTTCAGGGCGCTGATATCCACAATCCGGGTATCATCCAGATTCAATCCGCTCACCGGCGCTCCGCGGACCTTGCGAAGATCTGGAACTGGCACCCGGCTCAGATCGATATTCAGCGTATTATCGTCATCTTTGTTCACAAAGCGATCTTTCAGGCCCCGCTTTTCAAACTCAGCCTTCCATGTGTTGAAAAAGAGTTGTCGATCATGACCGATTTCATCAAGAACGCCTAGGGCCTCGCCGACGCGCTTCTGGCTAACCAATGCTGCATGCAGTTCGCGAAGAATCGGCGGCGTGACCTGACCTTCGGTCCCAATCTCGGCAATCAGCTTCTTCGTCAGCGTCAGATTTTCCCGCGCACTCTTGTCCTTGGGATTGCGCCGCAGCTCATCTTCGTAAGCTGCAGCGGCCTCATCAAAGCGAAGCAGCGATTGAAGAATATTTCCGCGCAGCGAATGGTAGCCTGGGGCGTTCGGTACCTGCTCGATCGCAAAGTCGATCTTCTCCAGCGCCTCGTCAGGCTTCTTCTGATCCAAAAGCGTTGCGGCTTCGGACGCGAAGGTTGGAGCAGTACCGGTAAGATCGGAGACCGCGCGCGCCAGTTCTGCTTCTTTGGCCTTTTCCCGCAATTCACTGGCAACCGCTCGATTTTTCTCCTGCGTGAGCTGCACGATGAAGGCAACGACGATAACGTTGAAGACCAGCGCGCAGGCAAACAGCAGGCCCACCTCACGCTTGTGCCGCGCTCCGAAGAGGAGCATCTGCCGCCAAAGCCCGGCGCGCTCGGCCTTTGGAGCAAAGCCCGACTGGTAAGCCACGAGATCGTTCTGCATTTCCTGCACCGACTGGTATCGGTCGGCTGGCTCTAGTTGCAGCGCCTTCATGGCGACAGCCGATAGTCCTTCTGGAATCCGCCGTCCCGGGCAGTGGGCCAGGACGATCTCCGCATCCGCGCCCTCCTGCTCGGTGGGACGCTGGGAAGGACGGCTTGTCTGGTTGAAATAAACCGGTGGTTTGATCCAACCACCGATGATCTTTTCCAGAATCTCCTCGAGCGTGGCACCGGTAACTGGCGACCGCAGGGTCAGGATGGCATAGAGGATTCCGCCCAAGACATAGAGATCCGAGCGTGGTTCGATCGCATCGAGCTCTCCCCTTGCCTGTTCTGGCGAAACATAAGGCGGCGTGCCGATGACCACACCATGCAAAGTCTGAAAACCACGAAGCGGATCCTTCGGTTCACGCGGCTTTGCGTCGACCTTGGAGTCGGAGGGGGCCGCGTTGTCCGGATGTTCAGGTCGGATCACCGTCGCCATTTGCTTGGCGAGCCCCCAATCCATGACGAACACCTCGCCGTAGGTACCGATCATGATATTCTCGGGCTTGAGATCCCGATGGACGACTCCCTTGGCATGCGCGAATGCCACGGCGTCACAGACCTTCTGAAAGATTGTGAGCAGAACGCTGAGCGGATATTTCGCAACGATCTCCTCCCGGCCGTAGCGCAGGCCACGCAGCACTTCATCAAGGGTAATCCCCCTGACGTACTTCATCGTGTAGAAAGTCTCGCCGTCCGCGTCGATTCCGAGCTCGTAAACCGGCACGATATTCGGGTGGTCGAGCTGACCGGTAAGCTGGGCTTCATCAATGAAGCGAAGGACATTCTCCCGTGAGAATTGCGCTCCGGACTTCATCACCTTCATTGCGACCGACCGCCGGATCCGCAGATCACGCGCGTGAAGAATCACGCCCATGCCGCCGCGTGCAACGGTCGTAATGACCTTGTATCGCTTTCCGGTAAGCTGTTCGCGAACTGGCGCCAGCCCAAGATCGGTATCCCAAAGCGCATCCGCAATCTGCTTGGCAGTCGCTTCGTTGAGGCGGACGAATAGTCGGGAGCCGCCAATCTGGACTTCCTGATCCGGTCCAATCCTGGTCGGCAGCTGTACCTGGATGCCGTCGATGAAGACGCCATTGGAGCTTCCCAGATCTTCGATCACCAGTTCATATGCGCTGAACGTGATGCGCGCGTGGTGGCGCGACACACGATCGGCATCAATCGGGATGTGGCAGCTTTCGTCTCGTCCAACGAGGTACTCGCCGTGCTCGATCACGTATTTCGCACGTATCTCCTGCCCGACGTAAACAAACACTTCGGCGCGCAGGGCGTCGGTGTCCTGACCATTCGGATTTGCCTCCGGAAATGGGCTACTCAGATCGGCCTCTGGCGTCTTTGAAATCGGGCGGTTCATGCTGGTTCGTGCGTGACTCACGCCTCTTGGTGTAGACACCAAAGACGGGGTGAGCCTTAGGATCGTAGGGCGGACAAGTGCACGTTCCGCGCCACATTTCAATTACTATGAGTGAAACCCTCCATCCGCACTTAGGTTGCGACCGCCCAGCGGGCAGCAAGGAGAAAATTCACGCAAGACCCTCGCCGCCAAGCGGAAGCCCTGCAAGCGGCTAGGCCAAAAAAATGCGCCAGCACCATTCAAAGGTGCAGGCGCATCTCAAAATTGAGGTTCTGAGCCGAGACTTTGCTTACAGCCCGGGAATTCCGCCTGGAGCAGCGGGCGCGGGTGCCGTTGGCGCTGGCGCGCTCGGAACGATCGGCTGCGGAGCCGGCGCGACCGGCGGAGGAGCCGTCACCGTCGTCGACGGAGCTTCTTTCTGAGGCTCCACCGGGGCGACATAGTAATTACGGCGCGGTGAATACGCGTCGCGGTAGATCGGGTGGTGGCATCCGGAGAATACGACACTGGCAGCGATCAATACGACGAGGGAAAACGCTTGGAATGGGCGGGACATGCGCACCGTGTAGAGAATTGCCACGGCACTCGTCAACTGCCGCGTCACCGATTCCACGGAAATTTCGCAAACCACTTTGCCGGGCACAGCTTTTCAAGCGGACATCTTTTTTCAACGGGGCACTCCCTTTTGCCCAGACACTCCTTTTCAACCCGACACCTATTTGTGACCGGGCACTTCTCCACCAGACATCTCTTTTCAACCGGACGCCTCATTTCAAAATGACCATCATCGTAACAGGAACGGTACTCCGCCGAGAACCGGGTCGGAGTCACCGTGCCGCTGAAGTGGTAAACTCCGCCAAAGATCCTCGGGAGCTCATGCGTTCCGGAAAAGGTGAAGCGATTACCGCTTCTGTGCCCATCGATGAGCAGCGCGTAAGTCGTCGAAAAAATCTTCCAGTGCGCTTCAAAATCCGCGCGATACCGGTTAATATCCACCGGGGTCATGACGCACCGGAGGCAGCCGCCCTCGTCGTGGCGCCGTGAACTTGTCCAGGTTCCAGCCCACAGGCCGGAAAATGGGTCCCGCTCGTGGACACCCTCTGCAGCAGTCCAGCGATCCTGGATGGAGGCACAGGAAGGAAGGATCACCGCGACCAGTGCGATCACAGCGAGCCTGACGATCAGAAAGGTAGAGGATTTCAGTTTCATTGTTTTGGGAGGGAATGCAGAAAGCTTTGCATCTCGTCCGTGCTGCCCCGGAAAATGACGAGCGAACAGGTATTGTCGCGCCGCCGAATGGCACCAGCCCAGCCTTGGTGATCAAAGACCTTCCAGTCGCCATTCTGTGCCAGATTGACGCCAAAGTCGTCCGCGCGAAAAACGTATAGCAGACAATCGTGACGATCGACTGCCACCTGAGCGATCGGTTTGCCATCCATGTGCATGATCCGCAGGCCTGCAGCGGGGAACGCTGAAAACTCTGGTGGAGGCGCGAAGAAATCCAAGCCGTGCAGGAGGAACCAATCGCTGAGCTGGCCGGTCGGACTCGAAATCGGCTCGAGCTCAATCCCGCTCATGCCATTGGCCGTATCGACCATGCGTTCCGCCGCCTCCCGGCCTGGGAAATGCGCAAGCGAATCCATTTCCATCACGATCAGCAGCCCAATGATCGAGAGAACTCCACAAATCATGGTGAGGACAATCGGCACCATAAATTGCGGGCGCCGTTTTCCCTTCGCCTTCGTCTCCTCGGTCTTCTCTGTCAGGCGCCGCTTCAGATCCTCGGGCGGATGGATGGCGTGCACGGCATTCACAATCTTGCCATCGAACGCCTCCTGCTCGTGAAGCATTTGCTTCAATACCGAATCATTCTCGGTAAAGCGCACTGCCTTCTCGATCAGAGCGCAGCTCCGAATCCCTCGTCGGTATCCCTGTAGATAACGTTCAGCGGTGGAGGCGTTCATTGTGCTGCGGGACACGAATCCTGCACGCTGCTGTCTGGCGGAACACTGCCATTTGGAATGGCAGGAAGCGTCTGTTGCAGAACCTTCCGTGCCCTGCCTATTGCCAAGGTTGTTTCTTCCAGATCCATCTCGAGAATTTCCGCAATCTCTTCGATGGAGAAAAGATTCAGGTAAAAAAGTGCGAGCGCAGTCCGATCCGGCTCAATGATTTTTGAAAATGTACGAGCCAGCAAAGATGCCTCGTCAGCGGCCCGCCCATTCGAGCTTGCGGGCGCCTGCTGGGCGCAGCTTTCCCGAATCCGCATCACCAGCCAGGCCTTGCGTGGTTCTTCTCCACGCAATTGCCCAATCATCTCCTCCAGCCGGGAACATGCCGCCACAAGCACTTCCTCCGCTCGCCCAGCATCTCCGGTTAAGAGGAAGGCGTAGCGGTAGAAATCGCAAAGCGTCGCACTTGGAATCGATGCCGTGTCCAACGCCGCTATCATAAGCCATACTCATTACTCCTCTCAAGCCTCGGGACGCTTGATTTTTCATTTTTCTGAAGCACCGCCAACCGCACTCGTCCGGCCGTGGTTCGCCCGTCACTGCATGGTTTTCGACCAAAATTTCGCGGTGACGATGGTCCGCACCTTCGGGCGAAACCCGGTTCCGCCGCCCTTACACTTTGACTTGCCCTTCCCCGGCCAATACATTCCCGCCCTTTCTACGCAAGCGACTCATTTGTGAAAAACGTCCTTTTCGTCTGCACTGGCAACATCTGCCGCAGCCCCATGGCTGAGGGAATCTTTCGTGACGCCGTGAAGGGCCGAACCGACGTCGCGGTAGCTTCCGCGGGAGTCGGGACCGTTCGCGGGCAACCGCCAAGCCCGCACGCCGTCGAAGTCGTAAGATCCTGGGGCATAGATATTTCCAGAATCCGAAGTCAGCCTCTCACCGACGAACTCATCGAATGGGCGAGCCATATTTTCGTGATGACTCGCGGGCATTTCGAGACCGTCCAACTCGTTTTTCCGGAAGCGGCGGACAAAACTTTTCTCGTCTGTGAATTCGACGATGAGCTTCGCCGCACTTCGCTCGACGTGTCCGACCCGATCGGTCTCGGACTTCAAGCCTACATTGAATCCAGGGACATCCTCAAAAAAGCGGTCCCCAGTCTCATCAAATTCCTCGATTCTCAATCATCCATGACTCCAACGCCTCAACCCGCAGCTCAACCATCGAGTTCCACCCGCCCCTTGCGCATTGCCATAGGCGCAGATCACGGCGGAATTGAACTGAAACAGGCCATCCATCAGCACCTTTCTCGCAAAGGATATGTTGTCTCGGATTTCGGCGCTTACTCGCATGAGTCGGTCGATTACCCGGATTTTGCCGAACCCGTCTGCCGCAACGTCATCGCCAACCAGGCAGACTTCGGCATCCTCGTCTGCCGTAGCGGCATCGGCATGAGCATGGCCGCCAATCGCTACCCACAGATCCGCGCTTCGCTCGTGGACAATCCGGAAGACGCAAAGGTAACCCGGCAGCACAACAACTCCAACGTTCTGTGCCTGTCTTCCAACCATGTGGACAGCACAAACGCCGCTCGGATCATCGACACCTTCCTCGGCACAGCATTCGAAGGCGGACGCCATGAGCGCCGGGTGGAAAAACTCGAGCAGCTCGGCACGCACAACGCCATTCATCCTTCGCTCTCCGAAGCCGATCCGGAAATTTTCGCCGCAATAGAGGCCGAAAAGACCCGTCAGTTTGAGAACATCGAACTGATCGCTTCCGAAAACTTCACGAGCCGTGCGGTCATGGAAGCCCAGGGGTCCTGCCTCACGAACAAGTACGCAGAAGGCTATCCGAAGCGCCGCTGGTACGGTGGCTGCGAACATGTTGACGTCGTCGAGCAGTTGGCGATCGACCGCGCCAAGCAGCTCTTTGGCGGCGATCACGTTAATGTGCAGCCGCACTCGGGCTCGCAGGCCAACATGGCCGTCTACTTCAGCGTCCTTCAGGTCGGCGACCGGATCCTGACCATGGATCTGTCCCATGGGGGACATCTCACCCACGGCAATCGCGCCAATTTTTCCGGCAAGTTCTTCGAGATCTCCCACTACGGCGTCTCGCAGGCCGATGAGCGGATCGACTATGACGCGCTGGCCAAGCACGCTGAGACCTTCAAGCCGAAGATGATCACCGCCGGGGCCAGCGCCTATCCGCGGACCATCGACTTCCGCCGCATGCGCGAGATCGCCGATTCCGTCGGGGCGTATCTCTTCGTCGACATGGCGCACATCGCCGGTCTCGTCGCGGCGGGCGTCCATCCGACTCCGATCCCGCACGCGCATTTCGTGACAACCACGACGCACAAGAGCCTGCGCGGACCGCGCGGCGGCATCATCATCTGCCAGGAGCAGTTTGCCAAAGGGATCGACAGCCAGGTCTTCCCCGGCATCCAGGGCGGCCCGCTGCAGCACGTGATTGCTGCCAAGGCAGTCTGCTTCCATGAAGCGCTCCAGCCTTCCTTCAAGGACTACGCTGCCCAGATCGTTCGCAATGCCGGCGCCCTCGCCGGAGCCCTTGCCAACCGTGGCTATCGCATCGTTTCGGGCGGCACCGACAATCACCTCATGCTGGTTGACCTGCGTCCGCGCGGCCTCAACGGCAAGGTAGCTCAGGAGACCCTCGACAAGGCCGGCATCACCGTGAACAAGAATGGCATCCCGTTCGACACCGAGAAGATCACCCTCGGCGGTGGCATCCGCGTCGGCACTCCGGCCGTGACCACCCGCGGCATGAAGGAAGAGGAAATGATGGAAATCGCCGATCTCATCCACCGCGCCCTCGAAGGCAAGGACAGCGACGCTGCGCTCGAAAAGGTCCGCGAAGATGTCCGCACGCTCACCCGGCGCTATCCGCTTCCGGGGTAAGTTAGACAGTGTTTAAGCATCTGGCCGCGCGGGCATCACGCCCTGCGCGGCCATTTTGCTTTCTAGCAGGTTGGAGGAAAAAAGGTGCCCAGAGCACGGATCGCTCTCGTGGCAATGGCCAGACGAGGCGAACCGCCCCCTGTTTATGACAGGCAAATTGGGCTTAATACCTTCAATCCAATCGAATCCAGCGCCTCAAGACACCATCCACTTACAAGTATATCGGACTCAAATATTGCGGATTACTAGAAGCAGCACTCTGCAATCTTGCCAGTGCATCAAACTTTTGAATCGGGTTCCCTGCCCGCCATATTAGCCATTCACCCGTTGGCCCCTCGCGCTCTAATTATGACAATTCTTCCGAGCGTTTAACTTTTGGAACGCTCGCTAGTTTATATAGCAGCACCATTCGCTAGAAACGCCCTTTCCACCTCGCCTGTCATAACCAGGGCTTCAATATTGCGCCATGCGCGGAGTACTGGAAAGCTGAGGCTTCCCTGATGAAAGCCCTTGTTAAACGCCATGCCGAGCCTGGTTTGTGGCTCGAAGATGTTCCCGAACCCAAGCTCGGGATTAACGATGTCCTGATCCGCGTCGATCGCACCGGCATCTGCGGTACTGATCTCCATATTTACAATTGGGACGCCTGGGCCCAGCGGACCATTCCCTATCCGATGGTTGTCGGCCACGAATTCGTTGGCGAAATCGTCGAAGTCGGCTCCAATGTGAACGACTTCTTCGCCGGTGAAATCGTCTCGGGCGAAGGTCACGTCGTCTGCGGACGTTGCCGCAACTGTCTCGCCGGCCGCCGCCATCTCTGCGCGCACACGGTCGGCGTTGGCGTCAATCGTCCAGGCGCGTTTGCCGAATATCTCGTGCTGCCGATGACGAATGTCTGGCATCACCGCCCGGGAATCGATCTCGATGTCGCAAGCATTTTCGATCCGCTCGGCAATGCCGTGCACACCGCGCTTTCCTTTGATCTTCTCGGAGAAGACGTGCTGATTACTGGGGCTGGCCCGATCGGCATCATGGCTGCGGCCGTCGCCAAACATGCCGGCGCCCGCTACGTCGTCATCACCGACGTGAATGAATTCCGTCTGAATCTTGCCCGCCAGATGGGCGTGGATCTCGCGGTCAACGTGAAGAATCAAAACCTCGCCGACATTCAGAAGAACCTCGGCATGGCCGAAGGCTTTGACGTCGGGCTTGAGATGAGCGGTAACCCTTCAGCGTTCCGCAGCATGATCGACAACATGGCCCACGGCGGCAAGATCGCCATGCTCGGCATTCCCAGCGAAGAGATCGCAATCGACTGGAACAAGGTCGTTTTCAACATGCTCACGATCAAGGGCATCTACGGACGCGAGATGTACGAGACCTGGTACAAAATGACCGTCATGCTGCAGAGCGGACTGGATATCTCGCCCGTGATCACCCACCGCTTCGGCGCCAATGAATTCGAGCGCGGCTTCCAGGCGATGAAAACTGGCGAATCCGGCAAAGTAATCCTCGATTGGAAGGTCTTCCGGTAAGTCTTTAACATATTCGATTTCCATGAAACGTACCTCCTCCCTCCTTCTGGCCCTCCTGGCCTGTGCCGCTTCCGCCCGTGCTGAACTGCACATCCCGGCTTTCACGGCTTACTCCGCCCCGCATCCGGATGCCGTGCATTTCGGTAAAACCGGCATCAAAGAGTGGACCAATCCCGCCGAAAAGATCTCCTGGTATGGTGAGTTTCACCAGACCGGAGACATCGATGCCTCCGTTGCTGTGCTGCTCCC
>OUNM010185902.1_pt1 | contig 13551 bp, 11 predicted proteins | sample 1769961 | NCBI WGS metagenome assembly OUNM01 (sample SAMEA3914820, study PRJEB12502) | metagenome | biome: forest; material: soil | place: USA | collected 2012-03-12 | depth 0.3 m | reverse complement strand
GGTTTTGGGGGGTGTGCCGGATGGGGGCGGGGTGGGAGTGGGAGTGGGAGTGTCCTCCGTGGTGGTGATGGCCGTGGTGGTGGTTGTGGGTGTGAGTGTGGGTGGTGGAGGAGGACACGCCGGCGTCTTGTTCGAGCTTGGCGACGCCGCCTGCGTGGAGGGCGCGGGAGTTGGCGCCGGCGGCTTGGAGGCAGGCGTGCGGGAGGGTCTTGATGACGGCCTGGAGGTTCTCGGAGGCGCCCTTGGGGGAGCCGGGCAGGGTGAGCAGCACGGTTTGGTTGCGCACGCCGGCGACGGGGCGCGACATCATGGCGAAGGGGGTGACGGCGAGGGAGGAGGCCAGCATGGCGTGCACCAGTCCGGGGGCTTGCTTGTGCAGGAGCACCGAGACGGCCTCCGGGGTGTTGTCGGCGACGGCGAAGCCTGTGCCGCCCGTCGTGATGACCAGGTGGACGGGCTCGGCGGCGTCGGTCCAGAGGAGGATCTGGCGCTGGATCTGGGTGGTGACGTCGCCCACGATCATGGTGTCGACGACGTCCCAGCGGCCGGCGCCGTCGTGGTCAAAGACATAGCGGAGCGCGGCCTCGGCGGCGTCGGTCGACGGGTCGACGGCCGCCGTGGTCGACACGACGAGGATGGCGGCTCTGAGAGGGGTTGACATGGTGGTCGGTGGTCGTTGGTGTGGAGTGTCCAGTGTCTAGAGATGTCCCTACCTCAGGTCAGGCACTGGGGATGGAGGCACGGAACAGACGAGTGAAAGCAGCATGAGAATGATGAGATGAGCAAGCTCCGGGAAGGTGGGGCAGCCCACCACAGCTCACCAGCTCACAGCTCTGGCGGGGTCAACCGCCGCCCCACCTCCCGCGGGGTGTTGGTTTTCTTTTTCTTGCATTGGCATTGGAATGAATCAAGATCTCCGGTGTGTCAGAAACGGGATCCACAGCGGCCGAAGTCCGCCGCCGGCTCCGTGGAACCGGCACCCGGAGTGGGCCTCGGCGGGGACAGTTGGGCATGTCCTAGTGGCACTCTTCCGGCTAGTAGCTGCTAGATGTTTACGGCAGAGATTCAGATGCGGATCGGGTGGCCTCGAGAAATGCAGCCGAACAGCGCGTCTCCTGCTCGTCCACCATCGTGCAGAGGTCTGACGGTGAGGTTGGTGATGCACACCACACCTTGCCTTTGCACCATGTCTTGAACCTGAAATTCCCGGTATCTGGGTCCGTCGCATCTTCTTCATTCTTCCTGCAAGCAATCCGCAGGAACAGAAATGATGGGTGACACGGAGGCTCCAACATTGCTCGACTGCCATACACAAGATCAGAGACCCTAGGGTTAGGGTCAAAGGTGCGGTGGGCCTGATTTTTCTGAGTGGGCGATAATCGATTCAAAGTCCACGACCACCAACACGCAACACAACCCATCCAATTCCGCACCCACCATCATGGTGCGCCTTAAAGACCGCTACCTCCTAGTCAACATAATCTACAGCGATGTGCCACCCGGCCAGGCCAAGGGCTCGGTGCCCGACCTCCTCCTATACAACCAGCCAACAACCAGCGAACTGCGACCGCACCTACTCCTCAAAGCCATCCGCGCCGAGCTAACCGCCCTCTTCGGCGACAGCGGCCTAGGCGCCGTCGACCGCAGCATCCAAGGTCCGTTTACTTTCACCCCCCCCTCTCCCTTAATTTTACACCTACTAACCCCCACCCAGTAAAATACCTCTCCCCCGCCACATCGACCTTCATCCTGCGCGTCTCGCGCGCCCACTACCGCCTCGTGTGGGCCGCGCTGGCCTTCATGGCCCGCGTGCCCGTCCACGGCGGCCGCCCCTGCCTGTTCCGCGTCGTCCGCGTCAGCGGCACCGTCCGCAAGGTCGAGGAGGAGGCCGTGCGCCGCGCCAAGCTGCTCGTCCTCGCCGCCCGCGACGAGATGGCTGGCAAGGCCTCGTCTGACGCTCTTGGTGCGCTGCTGCGGGGCGATGGGCGGGTTGGTGGTGCTGCGGTGGTTGGGGGTGAGGATGATGGCTCTGATGGTTTGGAGGGTGGCATGTCGGATGAGGGATGAGGGGGGCGGGTGGTTCACTTCTTCTTGCGCGCTACCCGGATTCCGCTATCTGGAGACGGCGGCCGCCGCGACAGGGCCTCGAGGGCATCCCCGCCCGACGCCGCGGCCGCGGCCTCGGCCTGCGCCGCCCGGAGCTTGTCCTGCTCCTCCTCCTCCCGCCGCTCCATCTCGTCGTAAAACTCCTTGTTGTCCACCCACCGCTCCTGGATATCCAGCACGTCGCCCGCCGACGCCTCGTTCCGCATCGCCACCTGCCAGATGGTGTCGTTGGCCCCCTCGGCGCTGCCAAACGCGTACCCCCCGGCCCGGTCAATCACGCGCAGGAGGTGCATCACGCTCCGCTTGTTCTCCACCGCCAGCACCTCGAAGCTGACCAGCCCGAACCGCTCGACGAGGTCGGCCACGGCCTGGTTGAGCCGCCCAAACTTGTCGCTGCGCATCGCGGGGGACTCGGCCTCGAGCGCGGGGTTGAGGTACGACAGGTCCTGCACCTCGGTGTAGTAGTCGAGGTTGAAGGGCAGCGGGTCGTACGACGCGAGCTTGTCGATCTTGGTCAGCACGTTGATGTGCGGGAGGTCCATCTGCAGCATGGCGCGCAGCGCGAGGAGCACGTTGGAGATGTAGAGTGAGGGTTGGGTCAGGCAGAAGCAGTCTGAGAGGTGCACGGCCACGAGCTGGTGTTGCTAGTCAGTACAGACAGAACCGTGGCATGGATAGTTAGAAAAGCATACCCGGTAACCCAGCTTCTGTAACCGGTAAAAGATGTTGCGCAGTGACGTGTGGTGGGTGTAGAGCTCGACCTGGCCCGGGCAGTCGAACAAGACGTAATCGTCGCCCAGCTCCTTGAGCCCGTTCTCGAGCCACTCAAAGTTGTGCTCCAGCTCCTCCAGCGCGTATAGGATGCCGCCGTTGGGCCCCAGCCGGTCGGTGGACATGATCTCCTCGAGCGTGACCAGGTCGCGGATGTCGAGCGCGCAGGGGTAGTTGGTGTGGTCGTTGGCCGGGTCGAGGTTGACCACGGAGCACTGCCGCCCGATGGCGCCCATGAACTGGTGCACTTTGATCTGTCAGCTGTGTCGATGCGCCGGGAGCGAGTCTGGGTTGAGCTTACTGCCGTCGCAATAGGTGCTCTTCCCGGCGCCGGGACTACCGACGACGAGCTGCCCGAACGGCATGTTGGAGAACTTTGACGCTTCAAGATTGATGAAGGCGAGGCGTGTGCATAAATGAGTGAGGTGAAGATGGAGTGTTGTCTCAGTCTCAATCAGCTCTGCGATGCCCCGCCAAGTTCACGCTGCTGCTGTGATGTTAGTGGGATGTGGGGGATTTGAGCCCCACCGAAGCTGCTGCGAGCCTGTGACAGCTTCAATTGGGGGGCAGAAATTTGGCGGTGAAACCCGGCAGAATATGAACCCTTGTTTACCTTGCAGGTTGCCGGCCTGCCCATGTTGCTCCAAGCTCCATGCTTGGCCCGAACTCAAGCTCCAACACAGCTCCCCTCGACAGTGTTGATCTGCGATCTCCGTTCATTCCACCCCAGAACCACCACACCATGGCACCAGGTACCATTTTCTTTCTTCACTTTCTCTTTCCTTCCATTTCGCTAACAGCACCGCAGCAGCGCAATTCGAGGCGGCGCAACCGCCCAACGACGCCATCTCGGCCCTCGTCTTCGCCCCCGGCGCATCAAAGCGGCTGCTGGTTTCGTCATGGGACAAGAACGTGTATCTGTATGAGGTGGCCAGCTCCGAGGAGGCGAATCTGATCGGCACCTTTGAGCACCGCGCGCCCGTGCTGGATGTCTGCTTCGGCGTGAACGAGGACGAGGCCTACACCGCGGGGATGGACCGCCAAGTCAAGAGGTCTGTTCCACCTCCGCTGCGTGTGTACACATAAGGAACGAAGCGCTGACTTCTGTTACCAACAGGATTGATCTCGCGACCGGCGAACAAACCGTTGTGAGCCAGCACTCCGAGCCCGTCCGCTGCGTCGTCTACAGCCCCGAACACTGTCAGCCACCCCTCCCTCCCCACGCAAAGAAGACACACCCACTAACCTCCCCCCCAGCCCTCCTCATCTCCGCCTCCTGGGACAACACCCTGCACATCCACAACACCGCCGCCCCCTCCCAACAACCTCTGACCATCCCCCTCCCCGGCAAACCCCACGCCCTCGCCGCGAGCCCCACCAAACTCGTAGTCGCCATGACCGCCCGCCTGGTACACATCTACGACCTCCCAACCCTCCTCACCTCCCTGACCCAACAAACCCCCCCGCCCCAGCCCTGGCAACAGCGCGAATCCTCCCTCAAATTCCTCACCCGCGCCGTAGCCTGCATGCCCAACGACGCCGGCTACGCAACCTCCTCCATCGAAGGCCGCGTCGCCGTCGAATGGTTCGAGGACTCCCCCGAGTCCCAAGCGCGCAAGTACGCCTTCAAGTGCCACCGGCAGGCCGCGCCCGAGGAAGAAGGCGGCGGCGACGTCGTCTACCCCGTCAACGCGCTGGCCTTCCACCCGCGCTACGGCACTTTCGCCTCGGGCGGCGGGGATGGGACTGTCGCGCTGTGGGACGCCGAGGCCAAGCGCCGCATGCGGCAGTACCAGAAGTTTCCCGAGGCGGTGGCCGCGCTGGCGTTTTCCGGGGACGGCAAGTACCTGGCCATTGGGGTGTGTCCTGGGTTTGAGACGGGCATGGAGGATTACAGTGGGGAGGGCAGGACCAAGGTATTTGTTCGTGAGCTGGGGGAGACGGAGGCGAAGGGGAAGGGGGCCAAGTGAAGTCGTCTTCTAAGGGGGGTGTTGTGTGCTTGTATAGCTAGGTATAAAAGACGGCTCTTTCTGGTGGGGTTGGCGTTTATCGGGAGGGGAATTCTACGCTTGTTTTTTGTTGGTTTGAGCGAGAGATGGGTCATGCCTTGTGTAGTATGTGGCTGATTTGAGTTTATTTTGCGGTTACTATAGTACTCCGTACTGAGTGAGCTAAAGAATAAGAGGCCAAGATGTAACATGACATAAAGCCCTGAATGGTGTCTGATGTCCATCCTACATCTCTTTCTGAGCCTGTGTTCTTGGACAAAGCAACGGCTTGACGTCTTCCAATACATCCTCCAATACATCCTCCTTACAATGATGGCCTCACACCACTTCTACTCCCAGATCCGCTCCACCATTTCACCAGGTACTAGTCTTGACTCTCCGAAACACCCTTTCTGGTGTTCTCCCCGGAAGCGCAAACTCCCCGTCAACCCTACCCCAGCGAGTGGGAGATTCGGGGGACACCGAGTGCCCCCTGATCCTCAGTTGCTGTGGGGTGACGGAGATGTGAGTCTCGCAGCTGTCCTGTTCTTCTACCGCCTCCAATCCGCTGGGGTGTGACGAGGTCGTGTCTTGATTCTCCTAGATGTCGTCGCTTCTCTCGACGAGGACCATGTCCACCTCGTCGTCATGACCGGGAGGGGCTTTCTGGGTTGGATCTTGATGTGGCTCGCAAATATTACTGTTCTGAACTTGGTTGTCCGTGGCGGGTCCTGTCACTTGGGCTGTAGGCTCCGTTCTGATTTTGTCTGCTGTGTTGGGCGCCGAGTTGCTTTTCTTCACTGCGACAGGAGCTGATGCCGAAGGCCTGCGCTGTTGGTTAGGATCCTTCGGCTCGAGTGGACGACGGGCTTTCTTCTTGGAAACGACTAGGAAAGAGTTATCGTTGAGACCCGCCCTTCGAATGCTTCGTTTCTTTTTGGCAAGAGGCGGCTCTGATTGCGTCAGGTCGAGGATTCCCACATGCAGACCGGTGATGGACTGCTTGCCGGTCAGTGTCAGGAGGTTGGAGCCGTTCGGTCTGGCCTCGCGGCCCGAGAAACCGTCGCCTGGTTGGAAACGAGACGCGGCAGGCGTCTTCTCGGCTTGAGTCTTGTTCTTCAGCTGCTTGTACCCTTTGGATTCCGTCTTGTCAAAGATGAGAAAGGGGCGCCGTCGGAGGCTTCTCGTTCCATTTCCTGTGCGTCTGTCGTGTTTGGGGTTGTAACCGAGCGGCCGCTGGGAGAGGATGATGAAATCGTCGTCGTCGTCGTCATCATCTCCTTGCTGGCCCTCGTACTCCTCAGAGTCGGATGATTCCTGCGAGGAACCAGGCGGTGGGACGGGTGAAGTGACTAGCAAGCGCCCAGATTAATACAAATCCCTAGTTTCTCCCACTAATAATGCAGGGACATACTCTCTTCTTGTTGGTCTCTCTCGTCTGCGCGAACATCGGGCTCGTCGCCGGCTTGGCCCGGGGCACATGTTCGATCCCCATCCGCATTTGTCTGGTCTCCCTGAACAGACAACTCCAGCTCCAGCGGAGCGTCAGTCGCGGGTTTCAGCTCCCAGCTATTTGAACGGCCAACCCGAAATAGCTGGAGCCCGACATCGGTGTTGATTGGAGCTGGTGTTCTGCGAGAGGGTTTGAGAGCAGGGAGCGACACGGTCTTGCCGTTTCTCGTTTTGTGTGAATAGGTGCGTGACGGTTTGTTCCTGGTGGCAGTCGCAAATAACACTTCCAGATCTGGAGTGCCATCGGATTCCATCTCGAGGGCGTCGAAGTCTGGCGTTTAAACTCAGATGAGCAGGTGTGGGAATGTGATCGGTCCTCAGAGAGACTTCCGACTCCTCTCGGGAACGAGTGCGTTTTCTTCAAGAGTTGCAAGGCCACGAACCATCTCTGGAGGGTTTTTCTGGAGATTTCCAGGTTGCTCCGGAGGTCAGGCGCCATGGAGGTATCAGTACCTATCTCATGCTGCCGGGAGGAGCAACCCGACATCTACCACAGCTCTTGCCGTTGATCGAGCTCTGCCTTGACCGACCCGATTTCGTAAATCAAGGACCTTCCAGGTTTTCTTCAATTGAAGCAAACGCAAAAACATAAAATTATAAACAAGTACAGGAAACCAAACCGCCTAACATGAGGAACATTACCTCAAAACTAAGGTCAACCGCTAGCCGTTGTATTTTGTGTGCTGAGCAAGATGCGAAATCCGCCTCCCTCCCCTATCGAGGTCAGAGAACTTGCACACCCCAGTCTCGGGCATATCCTCAACATTTCTTGGCTCGCTGACGACCCCCGCGGAGCGAGCATGCCATTTGTGTGACCACATCGTGCCATCGCGGCAGAGCTGGTTGCCTGCCTCTTTCGGGATTCCCTCTCCTTCCCATTGGTTGCTGAGGCGGGCCGGCAGGATGGGCCGTCGGTCTGGCACAGGACTCACTCTCCACGGTGGTGGTAGACCAGCTCCCAAACCAACTTGCATTGCCGCTTCATAATATTTTCCAGCTCTAGATTCCAATCCATACACTCCCCCCCAACATGCCGTCCCATATCCGTCCCGTCGTACACGAACGTCAAAAGCTATATACACACACGGCCAGCCCCTCCCAGCCACGAGCCCACCCACAACCCGACAACCTAACACGTCCACACACCGACGACGCCGTCGCGCCGGCCCTCGACCATGTACCCGTCGCGGATGCGCACGCGCTCCACGATGGCGGGGTTCTTGCCCTCGCCGGCCTCGGCAATGCCGGCGCCGCAGTCCCAGTGCCGCCCCTCCACCTTGTCGTACACCTTGACCACGTCCTCGCCCGCCGCGCAGACGATGCGCCGCGCGTCAAACATCATGCCCGTGATGGGGTTGTCGTATGCGTACGCGTCGTGGATGGACCCGGTGCGGAGGTCCCATATCTATGGTGAGTTAGTATCGGTCTTCGCCGGGTAAGTGATGGATAAAAGGGGGAATGCCTACCCGGATACTCCTGTCCAAGCTGCCCGTCACCAAGTGGACATCGTCAAACTGCAGACACGTCACGGGCCCCGTGTGGCCCACCAGGCTGCGGGACACCTGCCCGCTGCGCAGGTCCCACAGCCGGACCATGCCGTCGGCCGTGCCGCACGCCAGCGCCGACTCAAACACCTGCAGCGCGCCGACAAAGTCGGCCGCCATGTCGGCCGGGCGCGCCGTCTGCCGCCAGGCGCCGTCGCCGGCCGAGAGCGCCGAGGCCTGCGCCGCCGCCCACATGACGTCGAGCGTCTGCACGCACCGGCCCTTCTCCAGGTCCCACTGCCGCAGCGTCTTGTCGGCCGAGCCCGACACGAGCACGTTGTCGCGGAAGTGCAGCGCCGTGATCTCGTCAAGGTGCGCCTGCAGCGTGAAGAGCGGGCAGTCCGACATGCTGCCCGCGGGCGGGTCGACCGGCTGGTCGTCCGGGTTGCCGAACGCGATGGCGTCCTCGTCGTCCTCCTCCTTGCCGAACTGGCTGCCCTGCGGGTCGTAGTGCGCCTTGCTGAGGTCCCACAGCCGGATGGTCGCGTCCATGGAGCCCGTCGCGAGGATGTTATCCTCGACCTGCAGCGTTCGGACCGAGGCTGTGTGGCCTTCCAGCACGCCGATGCAGCGTCCCGCGTTGAGGTCCCACACCCGGACCGAGTCGTCCATCGCTGCCGAGACCATCAGGCCGAAGGGGGCGTCGAAGTCAACGGCCGTGATGTTGTCGTGGTGCGCGCGCATCGAGCGGATCATGCTGCCTGGTTCGAAGTGCTCGTGGAGGATGGGCATAGATTTCCGCCGGATGTTTCGCGGCTTCTTCTTGGCGGGTGCGCCGCTCGCCGAGGGAAGCTTTTCGTAGACCGACTGTGACATGAACCCCGGGGCGTCGCCTCTTTCTGACGCTGCCTCGTCGTCGGACCTTGCAGGTGTCCTCAACGCGATGGACTCTGCCTCGGCTGCCAACTCCTGTGCCTCTTCTAACCTGCCTTCGAGTTCGACAACTAGTGACTGTTAGCTTCACGGGATGGCTCGAGGACCGCGGCACGGGACAGGACAGGGGCGCCCTCACTGTCATGCTCAAGCAACGCTTCGTCCTTCTCCAGGTTCGCCAACCTATCCAGAATAATCCGGCGCATCCCCGCCAAGTTCTCCATCTTGGCGTCAACCTCGTGAATCTCACTGCTCGCCATGTTCTTGCGGATGCTGAGCATCTCCAGCTGGTGCATCATCGACGCCTTGTCCTTGTTGAGCTTGTGCAGCGACTCGGGGGTCCCGTCGAGCGCCGTCGGCCCTTCGTCGAGCATCTTCCTCCCGCGCGAGACGCGCCGCCTGTGCTTCTTGCCGTCGTCGGTGAAGTCGGGGAAGCTAGCCTGGAACCCCTGGAAGAGGGAGTAGCTCTTCTCGCCCTCGGGTATGTTCTGCAGCATCTCCTCGGGCACGTACGACAGGGCCCGCGACTGGATCTCCTTGGTCGACAGCCGTGACCGCACCATGTCCGTCGGGGTCGTGCGCGCCATCGAGAAGACGTTGCGCTGCAGCGCCGGCCGGCGCAGGTGGCGGTGCACCTCGCTCATTGCGTTTTGGTAGTGGGGGTTCGCGCCCGCGTCGGACCGCGGGGCCATCAGGTGCGAGGCGGTGGAGGTGACTTTGCGGCCGAATGCCTCGAGTCCTCGGGTCTGCCATTGTTGCGCCTGCGGTTAGTCCTGTTGACGGTGTACTGCTCGTGGCCCACTCCCGGCTGACATCCGGGTAGCCCAGCAGGGAAACAAGAGATTGTCGCGCTCACAGATATCACCGAGGACTCGTCATCAAATGACCCCAGATCCTGGAGGTCATTTTCTCGCCCCGGGTCGGCCATCCGTCGGCACAGTCAAGAATTGCCCCTTCCGCCCGCTCGTGATCAATTCGTCCGGAGCGCGCCGTTGTTGCAATCGTGAGCCACGGGTGCGTCAGAGATAGCGGTTGTTTCGAGCAACAAGGGCCGAGGGTGGGATGGCGTTGGGCGGTCGCGTGTCGTTGGTCGGAGCTAGGCAGCATGCAAATGCAGGCAAAGTGAGCTCGCGGCGACGCGGAACGGAACGCAACGGCAATGCCCCTCGAGAACAACACTCAGTGGTGCAGCGTGCAATGGATGCGGCACAAAAATTGTTAAGCCGGCAACCCTTGTGACGGCCAGTTTCCAGGCCGAGTTCCAGCGAGCCAGAGTGGATCTCAGCAGAACACAGCGGGCCAGGGGTTCTCGCTTTGGCCTCTTCCAGCCAAGAGCGCAATGGAATTTGGAGACTGTGGGGGTGTGCCAAGGCTTTCTCCCCCGGGATTTGCTTTGTGCGTCACATCCCTCTCGGTCTCTCCAAGACAAATGCTCCGAATCGGATCCCGGACTCAAAACGGGCAAGAGTCACGACAAGATATTGCTTTTCTTTTCCCTTTTTTCTTTTCCAACCCCTCTTTCTCTTCTTTCTCCTTATCTCTCACTCCAACTTTGAACATACACCGTCGTATACCCCTCCAACAGCATGGACTCGCTAATTGACCTCTCGGAGTCGTCCAAGGCCCTGGACCTCTCTCGCATCCGCTTCCAGTTGATGTGAGTCGAGCCGAACCCCTCCGAAAAACGGGGATAGTTTTTGGGAGAGTCCTCCGGATGCTCACACACCATTGCGCTGCCAGTCGACTGGAGGACACCATCACCTTCCACCTGATCGAGCGGGTCCAGTTCCCCCTGAACCAGAACATCTACACCCCGGGAGCAGTCCCTATCCCCAACAGCAGCCTGAGCTTCTTCGACTGGTACCTGGCCGAGCAGGAGAAGCTGCAGTCGCTGATCCGGCGCTACGAGTCGCCCGACGAGTTCCCCTTCTTCCCGGACGCCGTGCAGAAGCCCATCCTGGACAAGCTCGACTACCCGCGCATCCTGTACCCCAACGACGTCAACGTCAACGACAAGATCAAGCAGTTCTACATTGAAAAGTTCCTGCCCAAGGTGTGCCCGGACTTTGGGCGCGGGGACCGGGGTGTCTCGCAGGAGAACTACGGATCGTCGGCCACCTGCGACATCGCCTGCCTGCAGGCCCTGTCTCGGCGCATCCACTTTGGCAAGTTTGTCGCCGAGTCCAAGTTCCAGTCCGACGCCGACAAGTTCACCCGCCTGATCCGCGCCAATGACCGCAAGGCCATCGGGGACGCCATCACCAACGCGGCCGTCGAGAAGAAGGTGCTGGAGCGGCTCAAGCTCAAGGCGCAGACCTACGGGACCGACCCGTCGCTGGGCCCCGACGGGTGGGACCAGAGCAAGATCAATGTGGAAGCGGTGGTGGCCATGTACGAGGACTTTGTCATCCCTCTGACCAAGGAGGTCGAGATCGAGTATCTGATGCAGCGGCTGGAGCCGGTCGAATGATAATGTCTTATTTTTGTTGTTGTTGCCCCCTCTCCTCCTTATGAGGCCGTCCCCACATACTCGGCGATGGCCTGCACGGCCCCCTGGAACTTGTCCGCCTCGATCAGCATCATGAGCCCGCACGGCTTGACTCCCATCTCCTGAAACGCGCGCTTGCTGTCGGCGACCGACTCGCCCTCCCTGGTGAACTCGTACGTGCCCGACGCGGCGGCGTGCTTGCGCATCTCCTCGTCCTCCGGGTGGAAGTACTGCAGCTCGGCGACGTCGCGCGCCTTCTTCTGCCGGCGCTCGCTCTGGTCCAGGCTCGACGCCACCTCGCGGTACGTGCGCGACACCACCAGGTAGTGCGAGAACTCGTACGGCTCCTCGTCCTCGACGGCCGCCTCGATCTCGTCCACCATGCACGACCACATGGGCGGGATCACCTCGGCCGGCATGTTGAGCAGCCGCTCGGCCAGCACCAGCCCCACGTGCTGGCCCGACGCGAGCACCTCGGGCACGGCCTCGGCCAGCGTCTTGTCGTCGGCCGTCTTGGCCCGCGCCGTCAGGTACTCGACCAGCTGCGCGACGGGCTTCTTGGCGCGGTGCTCGTGCAGGTTGAGCACGGTGAGGAAGGCGTAGGCGTCGTTGGCCTTGTCGTCGACCTTGCAGGTCGAGCCGATGGTGTTTTGCTCGACGATGAGGTCGCTCAGGCCCGACAGGTCGAAGAGCGTGTTGTCGGCGTCGAAGAGCTGCCGCAGGAGGGTCTTGACGCCATGGAAGTCGATCTGCGCGTCGTAGTTGAAGAGCTCAAAGTCCACGTTGACGATGTCCATGTCCTAGGGTGGGCGGGACTCGGCTGTCAGTCGGAGCACCTCCAGCGCGCGGGCGCGGTGAGAGTTGGTCCTCACCTCGTCATCGGAGCTGTCATCGTCGCCCTTCTTGTCGACCGCGGGGTCGGCCATGGGCACGTCCCCCTGCCCGTCGGTCTCTCTTGAGCGCTTCTTTCCCATTTTGAATGATGATCTGATGAAGTTGTGGGCCTTGTTTTGCAATTCAAGTTCAAATGCTGGGTTTACAAGTTCACTCCGCGCCGGGAGCTGGTGACTGCGGGGACCTTGACGACCGTCTCAAAATTTTGAGAGCTGCCCCTCGCAAGGACCGGGAGTGATAAGGAGCTGCGGGAGCTTATCGAGACCCTAACCCTGGTTAAGAGCCTCTTCCTCGTCACGGTTGACCACTCCAGGAGGTAGGTAGACAGGTGAAGGTCGCTCATTGGCGAATGCCATCCTGCTGTACACATAGGATCCAATTGGCTATTTTACAGTGAATAGTTCTTCGAGTTGGGCAGACTCTGGGCCTCATCGCGGTTAGAGTGTTCCTGGAGGATCCAAGGACAGTCATCAAGCCAAGGAGCATGGTCAGCAGAAGGATGGCCTCAAAGGCTCAAACTCCAAAGCAGTTCAGCTCTAATTACATCGATCAACGCCTTCCACATCAGCTGAGAAACAGTGGCCCCATTCACTCGTCCTTGAACCAGTGGTATATGATACAGCCTAGATGAGACCCAGCATCGACGCCGACAAGCCAGCACCCTCACAGTTGCTCGATAAAACCCCACACCAGAAATACTTGTAGATCACCCCCACGTGTAGCCTATCTCTTCCTACATCACCCACCAACTGACCCCAAATCTCGTCCATTCACACTCCGACATGGCAAACCCAACCCCTCGCGCAGGCGGCTTCGCCAATCGCCAAGTGGCCGTAGCTGACAGCCCTTACACCTGCTCGGCGCCCCAGCCCGCATCCGCCTCGCGCATGTTCGCCGGGGGCTCGATGGAGGGGATAAACTCGAGGGCGACGTAGCCGACACCGATGACGCCGACGATGGAGCCGGCGATGATCCTGAGGACGTGGTCGTGGAGGAGGATGGAGCCAATGAAGATGTAGACTGCGCAGGCACCCGGTCAGCCCTAGCGCCCATCAACTCAAAAAGGGGGCGGGGGTGTAGACATACAAATACCACGGCCGAGGAACGAGAACAAGAACGAAGCGTAGCGCGAGACCTGCGGCGGGATCTGGAACTCTGCACATCCCAGCGTCAGTCAGTAGCTCCCCTTCTGCAGACTGCGTCTCCAAAAGGAGGAACCATACCAAGCAGGCCAGTAGCTATCACACACAAAAACCGTTAGCACACCCCTCCCACAACCCACACAGCCAGAGAAGTAAGAGGAGAACTCACCCAACCCAAAGATGATCACATAGATACCAATAACCGCCGACTGGCTACACACCCCCAACACCCC
>OUNM010309134.1_pt1 | contig 13552 bp, 12 predicted proteins | sample 1769961 | NCBI WGS metagenome assembly OUNM01 (sample SAMEA3914820, study PRJEB12502) | metagenome | biome: forest; material: soil | place: USA | collected 2012-03-12 | depth 0.3 m | reverse complement strand
CCAGTCCGGTTGTCTCTGCTCCGGTTGTCTCTGCTCCGGTTGTCTCTGCTCCGGTTGTCTCTGCTCCGGTTGTCTCTGCTCCGGTTGTCTCTGCTCCGGTTGTTTCTGTCCCGGTGATGGCTAGCCCGGTGGTCGAAACGAACCCGCACCAAGAGGTGGTTACTGCAGCCCACGTCGATATCAATGCTGGCCAAACTGGATCTTGGGCCCAAGGCAATTTCTCAGCCGCTCCGAGTCTTGCCGACGCGACCTTCACTGGACCCCAAAGGGGGGCCAGGAAAACGTCCGTTGAACAACCACCACCAGCCGTGCATGCCCCTTCTGAGCAGGCCGTTCCGAACCAATTCAGCGTCATGACCGAGTCCCCGATCCCCCCTGCTCTCAAACCTTCCCCAGCGACTGTCACGCCTGAGATCGTCAACAAGCCAGCTGCTGCAAAATTGTCCGCCCTTGAGTTCATCAACGTCCAGACAATGCCCATACAAGCAACACACGCACTACTACCTGCTGAGAACACCACGGCCTCGAAACCTTCCCTCGCTGAAGCACAAATTGTTGGGGGCGGTTGGCAGCCAACACCGCCTGCTCCCCAGGTCACTCACCAGGGGGCCAACGAACCAAATTCTTCTCAGCCCGAGGCAGCTGCTCCCGTCGAGGTTCGGGACTCATCACATGTCGTCGACTCTGGCCACCTCCCCGCGCCCCAGGTCTATCACCAACTCTCGCCACAACCGACTAAGAACCTGCCGATCGATCGGACTGTCCAGGCTCCGGGCGCTGGCAATGGTCCGAGCAACGTGCACGTTATCGCTGATCACGCCCCTGCGCCTCAAGTTCACTCACAACCTCCCCCGCAGCCGACGGCACAGCAACCAGCCGATCCGTATGCCCAGACTCAGACCTTTGTAACCACGCAGAATGCACCGCACATCATCTCCGACTACCCCCCTGCAGTTCAAATGCCCGTCATCTCTGACTACCCCCCCGCGGTTCAAACGTTTCAACAATCCCCACCGGAACCGACTCATCAGACTGTCCAGGCTGGAAATCCCAACCCGCCAAATGTCTCTCCCTCGCCGCCCCTGACTCGGGAGCGCCAGTCCTCGTTGGCCAGCCCCGGAAACGGGCTCGATATTCAGCAGGCGGTGACTCCTCCGCCGCCATCTGTTACGCCTCGACCGCCAAGCCCTAGAACTCCCAGTCCTGTCTCGCGGGCTTCATCGCCGCCGACTCAAGGTAGTAACATCACTCAGCATATTCCATCAATAAGCCCGCCTACGGCAGCGACTCCCGGCTTCCAGCACACTCCGGCCCCGAAACGTCAAGGCTCGCTGGCTCACGATAGCATCAACGCCCCCTTGGCCGGACTTCCGAGATCCGCCACAGAGTCTTTCTCGAAGACCACGCCGGTGGCAGATTCGCCGACCCCAGTGTACACTCTGCCGTCTGGTCACCACCCGCTCGCCTCTCACCCGGTGAATGTTACTCCACCAAGGTCGACAGGCCCCCTAACCGACAGCTTTCAAAACGGGGACCCGGGCAGCCAGCAACTGCCTCTTGGGGCATTTGTGCAGCCTGGACCTGGCCCTCAAGGGCCTGTTGGCCACCATCAGGGGTTTGGTGTTCATCCTCAAGGGCCTAGTGGGCTCTCTCAAGGACTCGGCGGTCACCCTCAAGGACTCGGCGGTCACCCTCAAGGACTTGGTGGTCACCCTCAAGGACTTGGTGGCCATCCTCAAGGACTTGGTGGCCATCCTCAAGGACTTGCTGGCCACCCTCAAGGACCTGGAGCTTTTCCTCAAGGACCTGGAGCTTATCCTCAGGGACCTGGTGTTCAACTTCAGCATGGTGCTTACCCTCCAGGACCTGGTGTTGCACCTCAGGGACATGGTGCCTATCATCCGGGGCCTGGTGTTCCACATCAAGGGCCCGGTGCCTACTTTCAGGGACCTGGTGCCCACCCTCAAGCATCTGGTGGTTATTCTCAAGCACCTGGTGGTTATTCTCAGGGACCCGTTGTTCAAAACCAAGGACCTAGCGCCCAAGCTCAAGGACCCAGCGCCCAAGCTCAGAGACCCAGCGCCCAAGCTCAGGGACCCAGTGTTCAACACCAGGGACCGCAGGGGCCTAGTGTTCAATCTCAAGGGCCCAGTGCTCAACCTCAAGGACCCAGTGCTCAACCTCAAGGACCTAGTGCTCAACCTCAGGTATCCAATGTTCACCCGCAAAGACCTCCGGCGACCCAAACCAACGTCGGGAGCACCCAAAATGCAGCGACACCGAGTCAACAGCAACCTTCTCAAGCAGCGCTGGCTCAAACTTCACCCCGCCCTGTGGCGCAAAACCCAAATACCAGCCAGGGCTCGCCCATACCGACTTCACAGCCCTTCCCTACCCAGCAAGGCACCGCATCACCGGCTGTACCGGTCGCCAACGAAGCGCCGTCAGGGTCTCAACCGCCGATGCCACAAGAGTCCCTAGTCGCCGGTCGAACCCAGGATCCCGTCCCAGCAGCCGGGAAACTCCCTCCGATGCCGAATGCCCAGATTCAAGCTTCTGGCATGCCCGCCGACCCTAGTCAGCCACCTCCACAGAGAACCTTCTCGCATCCGGTGATATCGCAGTCAGTTCCGCCGCCCCATCCAGGCGCGCCAGGAACTGCACCTCCACAGATGCACCTGATGTTTTCTCCGCCGTCGGGAGTCCCGATACAGGGTGTTCAACCCGGGATGCCACAACAGCACCACTACTCTTTCCAGTCCGGCACGTTTCCCCAGCAAGGCATGCAGCATCAGCCCATGCCCCCACACCTGATGCAGCCAGGCCAAATGCAAGGCGGCCCATACGTCATGCAGCAGCCCCAGCCAGCCCAGCCAGCCAAGGAAGAAAAAGGCTGGTTTGGCAGGCTGTGGAGAAACGACAGCGTGAAAAAGCCAAGTCCGGGCGCTGCAGCGAGCCCAGCGGCCAAGCTACAAAAGGGACCACGTCCCCAAATGCCGGGGCCATTTGCCCCGCAACTTAACCCCAACCAGCCGGGACTCCCGCCGCAGTTTGCGCCTCCTGGCACTCAGATGCCGCCGCATATGATGATGCACCCTGGTCAGCAAGGACAGCAGCCTCTTGGCCTGCAGCAGCAACAGCAGCAAGGTCCTCCACAACCACCGCAACAGTTGCAGCCGCACGCACAGTTCCAGCAGCAGCAAGGTCCTCAACAGCCGCAGTTCCAGCAAGGTCCTCAACAACCGCAGTTCCAGCAAGGTCCTCAACAGCCGCAGTTCCAACAGCAGCAAGGTCCTCAACAACCGCAATTCCAGCAGCAGCAAGGTCCTCAACAACCGCAGTTTCAAAAGCAGCAGGACTCTCAGCCGCTGCAGTTTCAACAGCAGCCATCGCAGCAGCCAGGTCCTCAACCGCCCCAATTCCAGCAGCAGGCGCAGCAGCAGCAGCAGCAGCAGCAGGGTTCCCAGCCGCTGCAGTTCCAGCAGCAACCACCGCAGCAGCAAGGTCAACAACAACCCCAATTTCAACAGCATCATCAGCAGCAGCAACGACCCCCGCAGCTCCAACAGCAACCATACGCTCAGTTCCAGCAAGAGCAGCGCCAGCAGCAACAGCAGCCACCTCCTCAGTTCAACCAGCAGCAGCCACCTCCTCAGTTCAACCAGCAGCAGCCACCTCCTCAGTTCAACCAGCAGCAGCAGCAACCCCTGGCGTGGAACACTAACGGAAACAACAGCCAGTTGCCGCCGCAGTTCCACGCACCGAACAACCCGAACAACCCAAACCGCCCCGTCATGCCGCCGCCACAGGTGCGGCAGGCGATTCAGCAGCAGGAGCAGCGACTGCGCGGCGGTGGTGATCCGGGGATTGCTGAAGGGAAGCAGCAGCAGGCGCAGAGGCAGAGTCTGGGACACGGCAAGGGGCAGGCTGTTCAGAATGGGGGCGGTGCTGGCAGTGGGAAGGGGGCTGGTGGGTGGGGCGGCGCGAGCGGGTCGGGGTATGATGGGTCTGGGTGGGGTGATGAGGATGATGGGGAGTTTCGGTGATTGGGGGCTTCATTGGGTTGATGAGGAGGAGAAGCATTGGATAAAGAAGGGGAGAGAGGTCGGGGTTGGTGATAAAATGAGAGTGGTTGAGAGTGAACGTGGGAGTGATGACAGCGACGGGAATTGTTTTGGTTTACAAGGGAGGGAGTAATGGGTTGGCGAGCTTTGAGTTTGCTGGGAGGATCAAGATACCATTATTTGTTTAGTTGTTCGAGCTCGTATATACTCGTATAGATACTCCCTTGTTCAAGGGAGCATGATTCGTCAGGTGGGAGGTATTTTTGCTGTCATTTAGTGACGAAACCTCCACCAAGCATCGAATAACCATTTTCGAGGAATCCATTTGAGGAATGCGGTCCAGAATGGGAAGGTCACGGCTGTTGCACGGCCCGTGTCTTGGAACGTGCGGATAAAGTGGGCAATATCAGGGCAGGCGGGGTCTCCAAGGGAGGGTGAGGCCTGGGGAGTTTAAAGTCGTGTAACTGATGTAACTCCCCTCCCTCCTGCCCATCGCCACGGCAAACATGGCTTGGTCCCGGCTTTGGCAGCTCTGCCTGGTGGCAGCCATTGCTGGTGTCAATGGCCAGCAGACGGGCAACCACCCAGACTGGCCCCGTTGGTGCGGAAAGGTGTATCAACCAGGGTATGAATGAGTCGCTGAACCCTCAGTTATGGCATGGGACGAGGCAGTGCGCTGACCGGCCAAGGTACCCGAACTTTGATCCCGGGGGACAAACCCATCCCCCTCCGCGGGTCCCCGGCGCACCACTCCTCCACGTCCAGTTCCAGCCGCGGTACAGCCTCTACCTCGACGGCGAAGAGTACGGCGAGTTCGTCGTCAATGCCGAGTTCTCGCAGTACCACGGCACGCCCTGGCCCAACGCTACCAGCTCGTCCAAGTGGGCCAACAAGCTGATCTTCTCCATCAACATCGCCGAAACCGACTACCCCCTCGTGCAGAACACAGTCCCGGTCAACTCAACCGGCACCCTCTTCCGCTTCGCCCTCTCGCACCTGAAACCCCGCCTCGAGCCCATCCAAGTCGTCCTCTACGGCGCTCCAGAAGGCGGCACGCCCACCTGGACCGCCACCACCACCCTGTTCTACCTCCCAGCCAAACCCTCAGGCAGCATCACCCGCATCGACAACCTCCACGGCGGCCTGTACTTCCGCAGCGCCGCAACCAACCACACCTTCACCCCCTTCCTCCCCTACGGCTTCTACGCCTCCTACGACAACTTCCTCGCCCAAAACGACACCACCCTCATCGACCACTACGCCTCCCTCGGCCTCAACGCCATGACCCCCCTAACCACCTTCCCGACCTCCACCACCACCCTCAACTACATGTCCCAAACCGACCTCCGCTTCATGTACTCCCTCCGCGACAACTACAAAAACACGAGCTACCTCGCCGCCAACTTCCTCGCGGCCCGCGACGCCCCGGGCCTCTTCGCCTACTGGACCGCCGACGAGCCCGACGGCTGGCAGGACCCGCTCTCTGCGCCGCGCGCCGCCTACGCGCTGGCCAAGCGCCTCGATCCGTACCACCCTGTCGCTGTGACGCTCAATTGCGCGGACTACTATTTTGGCGAGTACACGGACGCGACGGCGGATTTTCTCATGGCGGACGTGTACCCCGTGGGAATCAACGCTACGTGGTCGAAGTGGGGTACGGCGTGCAACGCGACGCATGGGGACTGTGGGTGTGATGATTGTGAGGGGGTGGTGGGTGATGTGGTGGAGCGATTGGAGGACTGGAAGAGGTATGGCGAGTGGCTGGGGAGGTGGCGCAAGACGGTGGTGTTTAACCTGCAGAGTTTTCACGGGGAGGATTATTGGTTGAGGAATCCGAGCGTTGAGGAGAGTTGGGTTATGGCGCTGTTGGCGGTGAATCATGGTGCGCAGGGGGTGATTTCGTGGGTGTGGCCGACTAGCGAGGTGTTGGCGGGGGCGCATGGGAAGCTGGCGGGTGTGGTGGCGGGTAGGGAGGTTGCGGGGTTTGTTGTGGGAGGGGAAGGGCCGAGGAAGGTTGATGTTTCGTCCGTGTCTGGGAGTGAGGTGGTGGATGTCGCGAGCTGGGTTGCCGGCGGGAAGATGCTGGTTAGTGTGGTTAACGGGGGGTATGTGGACGTTGAAGTGGTAGAGGTGCCGGTTCCGGAGGCCACGGTTATTGAGAGCACGCCGTGGGGCAGCGTGCGGTGGGCGCTCGAAGGAGGCAAGCTGTCGGTTTCGCTGCTGCCTGCCTTGTCGACAAGCTTGGTGATACTCGATCTGCTGGGGTGATGGAGGCTGATGGAATGTGGATGCAGTTGAACGCTATCCTAGGGTATCCATTGAACTCGCGCCGTTTTAACCTTCAAGTCTTCATCCATCTCTCATTACCCAAGACCATCGCTCTCTCCAACGCCATGCTCTATCACGCACTAAAACACAATGCTCTTCCCCCCTTTTGATTACCCGCATTACCTTCCCACCCACTTCCTCTCCAGCCACCTCAGCGGCACATACAACAGCCCCGACACAGCAAATGCCAGCTCAAACCCAATATCCCCGGTCGTCTCAGCAATCGGCCCCGTCCACCACACCTGCGCCATGCTCGGCACGACCAGCCCAAAGCTCAGCACGCCGGCCGTCAACGCCGCAGCGCCCCACGGCAACCTCCTCGCATCGTTCCACGCCTCCGGATCGTACTCGGCACAGTCCCCCTTCCTAAACACAAAATGCTCCGCCAACACCACCGCAAGGAAAGCCGAGCTCCAATACCCGATCAAGGCAACCACATTCTCCAGATTGTCAAAGAACTCCCCGGCAGCCCGGATCGCCACAGGAATCACAATCGCCACAAAAACAATCGAAAACAGATACCGCGGCACCTTGACCAGAAACGGCAGCAGCAGCTGCAGGTTGAGCGTGACGCTGTACGAGGTGGCGGCCAGGTTGCCCAGCAGCGAGAAGGAGAGCAGCACGAGCAGGAACTTGCCGAAGCCGCCGGCGGGGCTCAGCATGGCCGACAGCACGCCGCCGACGAGGGTGTCGTCGTAGGCGGCCTGCCAGGCCGGGACGTTGGGGATGGCGTTGCCGATGGCGGAGCCCAGGGTCATGAGCAGGATTGTGGGGGTCGCGAGGCCGAGGTAGGAGTAGGTGAAGATTTTGACGCTGGAAAGGAGAGTTTGTTAGGGGTGGGCTAACTAGTACGCTGTGAGGGGGACATACGAGGAAGTGTCTGGCTTGAGGTAGGTGGTGAAATCCGAGGAGAGACAAGCCCAGGGGACCATGTAGGATGCCACGATCATGCCGAACGAGAGGACCGAGGACGCGGGCGGGGCGTCGTAGGTGGCTTGGTTGTGCAGCTCCTTGCCGCCGGTGCCAACGGTGACGATGATGGCGATGGTGGTGGGGATCCAGGCATAGCGCTCGTAGGTGTGCAGCACGGTGAAGCCGCAGAAGGAGATGCCCAGGGTCAGGACAGCCGTGATGACGATGCCAACCGTCACGCTCAGGTTGCCGTCGGCGACGGCCGAAAGACACTGCCCGCCGATAACGGCTTGGATGACGCAGAAGCCGATCAGGGTCGCGAGGTTGAGCAGGACCGGGATGGAGACGAGGTAGCGGCTGTGACATTCGTCAGAAAGGGGTGGGACACAGAGGAGGAGTGGGAGGCTTACCCGAAGCTGTACCGTGCCTGCAGCATCTGTCTCATGCCAATCTTAGGCCCCAGCGTGCACAGATACGCCGGAAGGAGGGTGGTCAAGAGGGTGAAGAACAGAATGACCAGGGCGCTATCCCTGAGCCCGAGCCCGTACGCAGGGGCTAGCATGCCAAAAGTAATGCTGGGCAAGACAGCCGCTGTTAGCCCAGTTCTCAATCCGCACCTTTGCGTCTCACTCACCCCAAGATGTTGGTGTTCATGGACCACCACAGCGTAAAGATGTTGACGGTCCGCTCGACGGTCCGCTCCTTGACCGGGATAGGGGTGATACCCTGCACCTCGACCCGACCAAAGGCGGCGGCCTTGTTGAGCAGATCCCGGGTGCGGGCCCATCGGCCGGCGGGAGGAGCGGCCTCGGCGCCGGGGCTCCGTTCCGGGTCATTGCCCGGGAGCGGCTTGTCGTCGAGCCTGGCGTCTGCCATGTTTGACTTTGCAGTGGGTCGCTCACTGAGAGGATGCCGATGAGACGATCTGGACGACGAAGATAAGAGACGAAAAGTGTTCCAGATGGCGGTCCATCGAACGCACCAAGAACGCCAGGGGAGAAAGAAAAACGTCAATAAAAAAAGACGACCGACATCCCGCAGTTTGGACCAGCCAAAAAAAAGGCCACTAGAAAATATTTGCTCTTCAGTGGGCGAATGTGTGAGTAACCGTCCCTGGGATCCACCCCCGCGGAGACCCTTGGACGGTCGAGTGTGCAGGGAAAGCCTGGGAAGCGTGGACCCGGATTTGCGTAAGACAGTCAGTCTCGTCAGGTACAGCTGCTCTAGCACAGGCACGACAACAGTAAATCGCCACAAACCACTCTCGCCTTCGTCCGAATCTGGCCGGAACGCTCAAAAGCCCATCCTTTGCAGCCGATCTTCTGATCTTCCGATCTTTTGATCTTCCGATCTTCAATACTCCACGAGATCTGAACAAGAAACGGAGCATACCGCCCTCTGTACAAAACTTGGAAAAGAGACAAGCTTCGGCAGGATTCTCCATGAGAAACCCAAATTGCTGGCCCGGCCGCACCCCGCGATTCGCTTCCCGCCCGTGGCAAGAAATAAGAACGGAATCGGCCCACGCCCCCACGCCCCCGGGTCCGTGCCAAGCCGCTTCTTGCCGCTTCTTCGGACGGCCCCACGCAGCTGAGGCATTGGGGACAAGCGCAGGAACCGCCGAGACACAGTCTCGAGATAGTTTACATCCATCCGGGAAATAAACCCCGGGGATTGCTTTTGTAGGGCCACGTCTGTGATGGCGCAAGGCCACCTATAATTCCTTATCTCGGGGTGCCAACGCCATGTCATTAGCCCCTCACTGCTTCCAGGTCCCGATTTACTTTGTTTGCCCCTGCATGGCCGTCAGCGGCTGGCACCATGGAATCAAAGTCCATAAAACAACGGCATCGCGCAGTGGGCTGGCAAGGATGTCTTCTCTGAGCTAGGCTGGATGGCGCTGGACCGGGACTGGAGGCTGGATGATACTTACCACAGTGATGACAAGTTGAATGGTGGGAAGAACGACGTTCGTGGCACCGGCAACTTGGATACTTGGCCTTCTTCGCACAATCTCAACAACCAGCGGAAGTTGCGTGAGAAGCATTATGGTTCAAAGAGTCTCTCTTGCTCACTTGAACAAAGGCACAAATTCAGCACAGATAGGCCCCCAACTGGAACGGCGTCTCAACAACCGCCAAATTGCCTCCCTTGATGTAAAGCAGCCACATTGGATATAAAGAAACATACACTCTCTGATCTTACACGTAAAAGAAACAAACTCCATATCGCCAAGTCATTCACCTTCCCTTCCCAAACCATCCATCCATCCGTCCACCTCGCCCCTCCTCCACCCAGCAACACCAGACTTCATCACCTTCGCCTCCTCCCTGCCCCTCCAACCCTCCCTTGACGTGTTAGTTCATGCCTCTCCATTGGCGGTGGCTTTCGATGTGGTCCCACGCCTTGGAGAGCGACGTAATGCGGTGCTTGATGGACTTGATCGCCTGGTCAATCTCGTAAACTGTACTGGTCGGCTGCAAGCAGAAACTTGAGCTTGATCCCGTTGCCGAGTCACAGTCAGAGTCGGAGTCGGAGTCGGAGTCGCCTGGGAACATCTCACGAAACTCCTGAAGCTCCGCCTCTGTGGGGACATATGGTTCCTGCGACCAGCCCGGGCGGCGGCCTTCCGCAATGTCTGTGGCGGACTGAAGGGACCAGGCGAGGTGGCCGAGCAGCCGGCGAAAGTACGGACCATAACCCCGGTTTCTCAGCGACTTCATCTGACGTTCAAGTGAGCGGGGTGAGTTCGCTGGCAGGAGTGCGCCGCATTTACTGGCCCATTGTTGAAACCGATCTCGCAGCTCCCAGATGTCTGATGAGTGCGATACGCCGATTTCACCACCCTTCTCGGCGGCAACCACAAGAGGGCGGAAGGCCTTCTCACAAAAAGGTGCTGTTTCGGTAGTCTCAAGACCTTCTAGTCTCGATCTACTGACCGGAACGACATTCCCGGCGGCATCCAAAAGACTGGGGATTGAAGCGGAAGGCCTCCTGGAGAACAACTGCCGGTTTAGTGAGCTCACCATCTCCCACCGTGGCTGGAGCTGAGCTGGACGGCGAAGCCATGTTATCTTGTACGCAGGAGATAGTGACGGGGAGGATTGGCGATATCGCGTGTTTTGATGCGTGGTGTTGATTGTGCGTGTCTTGGTGCGTGGCGTTGTAGGATGGAGACAAACACCCACGGAAAGAAAGGGGGCCGAGGGGTAAATATACATCGTTTGACCTAACAATGAGACTGAGAGGGAGTGTTGCGTCTTTGTCTCATCATGGCTATCTCGACAGAGAGGGCCAATACGACCTGAGATTTCGAGTGAGCGCTACGCTTTGCCCCGTTGGCTTTTGCCTCGTTGCTAACCGTTGACGTCTACCCTATCAATCCTTCGCGCCGTTGGCCCCCGGCCCCCGGCCCCGTGACCCTTCGCGCTGTTAAGTAGCCTCTGTCCCATTGCTAACCGTTGGTCCTCTGCCTTCTCAATTTTCTCGCGCCTTTAGCCCTCTGTCTCGTTGGCCCTCTGCCCTAGTAATCCTCTGCCCTGTTGACTGGCGCTGTTGGCTCTCGCCGTTGGCCCTTAGCTTTGTTGGTTGGCCATTTGACCTACTGCCTTCGGGTAATTTCTTATTTCGGGAAGCCATGCCGTTAGCCCCCTATTGTTTTCAGGCCGCGGCCGTGGCGATGTTGCCGCATGTCGCCTGTTAAGTTACATGATTGTTGGTGGAAACTACTGTCTTGGGGAGGCGGTACGGCGCAGACACTAGAAAGCAGCGGCTGCTGGAAAAAAGATTGCCATTTCGTGGCGGGTCGTCAGCCGAGCGACGACGAGCCTGCATCTGCGGTTCTCAACTCGCTGATTGTCGAGTGGGGGGACGAAGACAAGACGATTGCGCGGCGGGTTTATGGCAAGGCTGTTTTCTCCGAGCCACATTGGATGGCGCTGGACCGTTGGCTGCAGGCGGTGATACTACAGTGATGACAATAGTGGGAGAAACGGCGTTCCTGGCACCGACATCTTGGAAAGTTGCCCTGCTATCTCACAATATTCATGGCCAGGGGAAGTTGTGTGAGACGCAACATGGCCCAGAGGGCCCGTATCGATCAACACGAGCATAAACTTCAGCGCAGATCCTAGCACCTCCTCACCTGGAACAGCACGTCTTGACAACCGCCGCGTCACGTCCCTCGATAGAACCAGCCACATGATATAGAAGATGCCTACATGCACACTTTAATCTTACACAAGAAGAAGCAAAATCTGTTCCGCCATCTCATCTACTTTCCCTTCCCAATCCATCCATCTGTTCACCAAAAGCCCCTTCTCATCCAGCCTCACCAACCGGGCCTCACCGTACCGCCTCCGTGTCCTCCCGTGCGTCAAGCAGAGACGGAAACACAGTCCGAGGCTGTTTCCCCCCCTTGAATTGCCGAGAAAGTGAGAAAGCGCGACTTGCTAGAGGTGGCCGCCAAGGTGTTTCCGAAACTACCAAGTCGATGTCGGCCACAAGCACCAGCCCGGCGTGTGCAGCCTTGTTTGAAGGGCGAGCTTAGAGGTCGGCGGACCGCTTGTGAACATTACCAAGGTCCATCTTGACAATCTTCACCTTGAACTTCATCTCCAAACACCATCTGATGCCGTCGCGGTCCCTTGAGTCCAGGAGGGTATCGAACTTCGCAAATTCGGCGGCGGCAGTGTCGATAATTTGCCCCCACGTCCGGCGGCGTTTTCCCGGAAGGCGGCCTCGCGCAACCTCTGTCGCAAGCAGTAGAGACCCGACGAGCATGGCGAGGTAATGGCCAAGGTATTTTTCGGGATACGCCGGGTGTGTCCCAAGCCAATGGCCATCTGGCGGGCCTGGGCTGTCTGGCAGCAGTGCCCCGAAATGGTCGGCCCATTGCTTATACCGATCTTGCTGCTCCCGAATTTCTTGGAGACACGATGGGGTGACAGAACTGCTCTTCTCGGCGAGCCTCACAAGAAGCGAGAAGCCTTTCTGACAAAGAGCTGCCAATGCTCGGTGCCCACGGTCTTCCCTGGTAGCTGGAGTTGAGCTGTACGAGAAAGCCATGTTGCAGTCCGCAGAGGTTGGCAAGAAGAACTGGCGATCGTGGAAGATGATGGGTGTTTTGATGTGTGGCGTTGATTCCGCGTGGCTTGATGCGTGGTGTTGGTGAAAGGAGCGCCTGCCCACAGAAGGAAAGGGGGCAGGAAGAATACCTATATGGGCCATTTGGCCTGAGAATGGGAGTCAAAGTGAACGCGGTGTCTTTGTGCCAGACCCAAATATCTCACGGAACAAGAAAACAGTAGGAACGGTACACGGTGCAAGGTCAAGACCAGTACTGTAAGGGCCGCACATGAGAACCCGGGCCTGGGTTTCACGTCAAGTTTTCACGACCTTCATCATGACTTTCATCATGGCCTTCATCTCGACAGGGAGAGCCAATGCCACGGGAGATTTTGACTAAGCGGTACGCTCTGCCCAGCTAACCCTCTGTCTCGTTGCCAACCGCTGACGTCTGCCCTATCAACCCTTCGCGCTGTTAGCCTCCGACACCCGGCCCCGTTGGCCCTCTGTCCTGTTGACCCTTCGCGCTGTTAGCCTCTGCCCCGTTGCCAACCGTTGGTCGTCCGCTCTCACAAGTCTTCGCGCCTTTGGCCCTCTGTCATGTTGGCCCTCTGCCCTGGTGATCCTTTGCTTTGTTGACTTGCGGTGTTGGCCCTCGCTGTTGATCGTCCGGGTCCGCTGTTCTCAGCGCTGTTGGCCTTCAAATTTGTTGGCTGGGCCATTTGACCTATTGATTTGTTGGTACTCTGCATTGTGGCCCTCCCCTCTGTGTGCCCTTCGCCTTGTTGGCCACCTGGATGGCACCTTCAGCGCTTGCAGATTGGCCTTTTCGACCTGAGAAGGCACGAAAATATCTGCGAGCTGGCCAACATCCATGCAACCTTGACACGACATCGAGGATTTCCACTTCCGGTTGGGCTGACAATTGCTGTTCACAAAGAGAGATGGAAAATACGAATCGAGATTTCTTCAAAGCTAGACTATGATTGAGTGGGTATCATTGCGTTTCCCGACATTCCCATGCCTCTCCCCATCTTACACCGCATCGTATCGTACATGGCTGTTCCGATCAACCCCCTCACCCCTGCCACCTAAACCGACTTTCTCTGAGCATCGTCATCAGCCCCGTCGGCAACAGCCCCTTGTCCACCACATCGGCCCCGCCAAACCGCGCGATCATG
>OUNM011313721.1_pt1 | contig 13556 bp, 10 predicted proteins | sample 1769961 | NCBI WGS metagenome assembly OUNM01 (sample SAMEA3914820, study PRJEB12502) | metagenome | biome: forest; material: soil | place: USA | collected 2012-03-12 | depth 0.3 m | reverse complement strand
TCCCAGAGCGGCTGCAGGCGGCGCAGGGCCCTCTCGCCCTCCCTCACGACGCCCTTTGCGGCCTTAGCCAGGCGCTTCGCAGTCTCGTCGTCGCCGTCATCTTGGGTGGCGGCCTCGCCATTGGCGACAGCCTCTTTGCCGCGATCCACCACCTCCCGGAAAGGGGCGATGATCAGCTCCTCAACGTCGACGGCCATGCAGGGCCCCCGAGTGATCGTCGCGTGCCCACGTGGTGAGGCTTCCTGGGGTTTGCGTTCGAGGTCTTGGCTCTACCAGGGGGTGTCTTTTTGGGGCTCGTAAGACGGGGCAGAGGGGGTGTGTGTTCGAGATAAGGAAGGTGGACGGCACAGACGACAGACGGCGCGAGAAAAAAGACCCAATGACCCGAGAAATCCGAGAAATCCGAGAAATCCGAGAACCAAATTCCCGGGACAAAACCAAAAAAAAAAACAAGAACGGAAAATGGAAAACGACCGAATGCAAATGCAGGACCGAGAGGGTTGCTGATGGCGCTGGACGGCCGCACGCTATTGGCGTGCCCAGGCCGAGTGGCCAAGCCTGCGATCGCCCCGTGGATGCGCCACCCGGAAACTCCAATTGGCACCCCGATGCGTCCCATCCACAATTTTCATCATTTTTCCATCGAGGGCCCATTCCCCCAACGCTCACCGGCGGCTCGTTCCGTTCGGACTGTGCGGTGAATATTCCCTGCGGCAATGGTGTGCCACGGAAATGGCCCAAAAACGGAAAAGAAGCAAGTTTGCCCCTCGTGCCCCTGGAGCCCTGCAGCCGCACGTGGGGGTTTGGCTGGCTGACAGCGCTTCTCCGTCCTCTTGTGGGCCCCAAGGATTCATCCCAATTCGGGAGGCGCATAACAAATCGCGGGCCAGTTGCAAACTCCCCTTGGGACTTTGGCACGCGAGCTGCTGCTGTTGCACGTTGCCATTCCATCATTCATCAACAAAGCCGCGTCCTGTTCTCTCCTCGATTGCGCTATCTAATCTGCCTCGTTGTTGACTCCGCCTAACTAGTGGTTTTCGGGCCGAGATCGAGAAGCCTGTTGGATTTGGTGTGGCCGGCCAGAGAGCAGATTGATTATTGCCAAACAGTGCAGCTCTCCGCCCACTGAAACAAGCCCCAGTCCCAGGCTGTTCACTCCCATTGTTGCATTGCCTCGCACAACTTTTTCTCTTGCAACCACTCGTTCTCAGCATAAATTGGGAACTGATACTGGGAGGGTTTGAACCATTGAACTCGGGGCCAGATGGCAGCGTTGGATGCAGCGCAGGGGCCCGTCTCACGTCCGCCTGAGTGCAACGCTGAAGCACTACGCACTTTACGGAGTACACAAGACGTCAGTGGCCTAACAAGGTAATACCATGTCAACCATGAACAACCAACGCAACCGTGTTGGCACGACACAGTCTCAAGACCAGCGAGGGAGCCCCTGGTCTTACTACCTTTGGCAATTACTCCGGAACCTCTTACCCTCCCTGTTGGCCTTTTCGGCGTTAACCTCAATCTTTAGGTCATTATTAGACGGAGCTGCGGGTTTGCTTGTGAAGAGGGTTGATGAAAGTCGTGTTTCTTAACCTCTCACTCTCTGTTGAACCAAACACGGAGCCAAAACACATGAAAAAAGAAGAAAAAATTATCTGGGTATCTATTCTCTCGGCACCTGTTTGTCCTTGCCACATGCCGCTGCCATCTCCTCCCTGATCCGCGCGTCACAGACCCCGGGGAAGGCACAATCACAGCCAATCTCGTCTCCCCCCCTGACGGTGCGCATCGTGATGGAATACCGGCCCTGCCTCTGCACTATTTCCCCCTCGATCGTGTCCGTCTTCCGCGGCCGGATGGCGTGTGTGTAGCCGTACCGGGAAGGCCCCGTCATGAGCAGCAACGACCGCGGCGGGAGCACGAGTTCCCAACTGAGCCTTTGCTCTTCATTGCTTGTTTGGTTTGTCGTTAACTCTTTCTGCCTCTCTTCTGGATCCCCGTCTCCCGTCTGGGGAACAGCCGCAGGCTCGGGAGTCCCCTCCTCCTGAGCAGCCGACCGCTTGGGCAGCCGCATCTTGCGGGCGTCGTTGGAACCCGACATGCGGAACTGCATGGCCACGGCGCTACCAAACGACAGACTGTAGAGAGCCTCTTCGAACATGGAGTGCGTGTCGACATGGGGCGGTATGCCCGTGCCGGGCGGATAGTACTGCACCGTGAACTGGTCGGGGAGATAGCTCTGGATCGGTAGCCGAGGGAGAAAGTCGGTGATGTACGAGGGAACCGGGGTGTATTCTGTTTCCGAGGCGCCAAAGGTGGTGTAATCGAAGTGGTGGCCGAAGTGTTGGCTGACTCGCTTTTTTCCTTCGCGGGCCGCATCACGCGCGTGGAACGCCTGGATCATGACGGCTTCCTCGGTTTCCGTGATGAAGTCATGAATCAAGGTCAACCCAATGTCATCCCATCGCAAAATGTTGGGTTTCAACGGATCAGCCGTGGGCGCAGGAGGTCCTTGAAAAGTTGACATTTTTTCAACTTTGAAGTTTGTAGACTTGGAACTGAATCCGAAAATCAAGCGGCTTGGCTTCTGAAGGGAACACAAATTGCAGATCAAGGGTTAGGGTACAGGTGTCCCGCGTTAAACCCTAACCCCTGACGGCAGTCGCTCAGGGGCTGCCAGTCTCTTCTCTCTCTCCCCCCAAAGGTGCTCGAGACTGTGTGAGTGCGAGGGAGAAAGCAGTTGTTCCGACGATATCTCTAGGATTGCCCCTCTATCACATCCATCGAGACACTCGTTACGACTCAAATTCACAAGGAATAAGGCTGAGAGAAAAGAAAGAAAAAAAGAAACAAGAGTATTGTCCCAGTATTTACCAAACAGGTCAAAAACACGCTGGAAAGTAACTGGCAAACGCCAAAGGAGTTGAGACAATGCTTTTGAATAAGTTTATCAAGTCGTTCCCGAGACCAGATCATCCGGACACCTCCGAGACAACTCCCGGTGAGGCACTTGTACCCGAGACAATAGCCGAGACAAGGGGACAAGGCCAAAAAAAAAAATTTACCTGTGCGGTGACCGCTGAGTTCTTTCTGTAGGAGCAGAAATATGGGTCGGTGAGCATCTCTATCGATGATTGTTCAATCCAAAGTCCCTGTCCATCCCTGCCATAATACTCCGTTCCTGAGCCCTTTGATACCCAATAACCCAAGCTCTGAACACCTAAGTCCAGTTTCCCTATATCCATTAACCCAAAACATGACACGCCAAGATCCCAAGTTCCCATACATAATTCGAAGTAACAACAACAACACAAACAGCTACCGATGGTAGACTTGCCTCCACGGCGCCTGATGTTCGGTCGCGGGGGCGGCAGTGATGACAACCCCCTCGCCACGACGTGGCCCCTGGCCGTCCCAAATCGGATCCTGGCTTTCATGGCTGTGCGATCTGGAAGGTCGTCCATTACCTCCTCCCGCCTGGCGGTTGTGGTGGTGATCGAGCGTTCCCAGGCCGATCCCGTTCTCGTCCCTCGCGTCCTCGTTGTTCCACTTGGACTCGCCCAGCCCCGTTCCCGACGTCGCGTGGACCTGCGCCTGCGAATGCGACAGGCCCCCCTTGTTGGCAGCAGTAGCGGACCGACCGCCGCCACCACCGCCAAGCCCCCTGTTGTTGCTTCCCTGGGAGTAGTAGGCGCCCTGCCTCCCGCGCAGGCGCACCGTCTCGACGAGCCGGTTGAGGATGGCGAACTCGACCTTGAGCTTGACGCCGTAGACGCAGGGCTTGAAGGCGCCCTGGAGGTAGAAGAGGCCGGCGTACTGCACGCCGAGGAGGGCGATGTCGAGGGCGATGACGAGGACGTTGGCGAAGATGAGTTGCATGAGGACGCGCTTGGTTTCGGACCTCGGGTCGGTGTAGGCGGGGTTGTTGGAGCCGGCGGCGGTGCGGGAGTCGAGTTGCGGCTGCGAGAGGAGCGACGAGCTGCGGAGGTACTGACGGGCCTGCCAGATGTAGAGCAGGGAGAGGGCCGTCTCCTGCACGAAGAAGACGGTGAGCTGCACGCGGTCCCAGGTCATGTTGATGGAGAGGAGACCGGGGCTGATGTCTGTTGCTTGCTGGAGAAAAGGGTCAGCCACGGTAAACTCTGACAAAACCAGGGTAGGGGGAGGCTTCTTACAGCAATGGTCCCCATAATGATGGTGGGCACGGAAAAGACAATCGACGTAAAGATGAGGCCGAACTTGATCCAGCGCAGCATCGAGGCCTCGTTGGCGATCAGGTGCAGGCGCGAGTACAGCAGCCAGCTCTGGGGCACCACCATGATCATCCACGTCAGGTAGATCATGGTGATGGAGCCCCGGAGGTCGGTCCATACCCCGTAGTCGGCGAGGATGATGAAGAGCGGCTGCAGGACAACACCCCACGAGCTGAGGGCGGCGGACCAGAAGTACAGGCCGCGGCGGCGCTTGAAGAGCAGGAATAGCGACGTGTTGATCTCGGCGCCGATGAACCACGAGATGCCCGTAAAGGCGGCGATGATCATGGACATGCGCAGGTCCTTGCGCAGGTCGTACAGGTCGGCGTCGGAGCCGGCCATGGTGTCTCTGTAAGGCTCGGCGCTAGGCCGGACAGTAGCAACACAACAGCTCGCGAGACGGCCAAGAATAAGGTTGTTTTGGTGTGGAGCTAGAAGGAAAGTTAAAATACTCTAAACAGAAAATGCCGAAACACCAAGGCATCGAGCCATCATATCACTGCCTGCCTGCCTGCCTGCGCCTGCCGAGTGGCGGCTGGCTGGCTTGGTTAAGACCGCAGGAGGGCGGCGTGGGGGGTGGTTACACAGGATGGAGTAACATCAACGGTTTGAACAATGCAACGCGATTCATGCTGCCCAGAAAACGAGGAACCTGAAGGGAGTGGAATCATGGCTTGGATTGCTGATTGCGTCTGGCAGGGGGCTTGCCTGTCTTGTCGGTCCGGCTTCTTTTGCATCTCCACCCGGGTTTGCCCGGAATCGTGCCGCAGGCGAGGGAGGGGACGCTCGGGCAGCCACTTCGGCCAAGGACAAATCAAGGGATGAGCAACAACAAGGGTAGAGCCAGGGGGCGGCGCGATGGGACTTTCGGCCGGCCAGGCCAGTCAGAATGGATGCAGATCTTCGCAGCCTGGGCAGCAAGCAGGCAGGAAGTAAAAATAAAGATGCCATGCCCAAACCAGCAGCTTGTTCGTAACGGTATGGATGCGAGTGGTCCGATCATGGCCCTGCGCCCCTCCTTAATTACACATTGCCCCCTGGGTGCGTCCAGGCACCAGGTCGTTCATACATACGGAGTATACATTCGGATTGTTCCGTGCAAAACAGCAAAGCATCACTGAATCAGACATCGGACTCGGAGCCACCGTCAGAGGTCCGCTCCCCCTTTGGTGACCATCCTGGCGTCGCCATCTCGAACCCTTCAAAGCTAAACCCGGGCGCCACGGAGCAGCCGACCAGCGTCCAGGGCCCCAGGCTGGTGGCGCTCTGCCATTCGCCCTGCTGCACCACCGCCTGGGGCCGCTGCCCCTTCCACAGATCCTTGCCCAGGATCACATGCCGCACCGCGTCTCCGTCGTCCCACGACAGCGAGAGCCGCAACGGCGCCCCCGCATAGTGGTGCCATGTCTCGACCGCGTCCAGCACCCGGTGCCAGTGCGACGGACCCGAGTCGCCCTCGAGGAGGTAGTAGATGCACGTCCCGTTCGACCGCTGCTTGCCGCCGCTGGTTGTTGACGCCGAAGTCGCCTCGTCGCGGAACGTCTCGACGTAGTAGCCTTTCTCTGGGTGCGGCACGAGGTTCAGCGCCGAGATGACGTCCTGGGCCGAGATGACGTCCTGGGCCGAGCTGCCGTCGGGGCTCTGGGTGGTCGTGTATGTGACGGTCATGATGGCGTGTCTGGAGTAAGTGACGGGAACAGAGTCTCTCGGAGCTCGAGGGTTGGGACTCGAAATGCGTGTGAGTCCCCTTATCTGTCAGCAGAGTCAGACGAGGGCGGAGTCGAACCATTTATCCTTTGTCGATTATTATCCCCAAGGCTGGCACCCCAGCTAATCTCACACGCCGCCGTCGTATCATCCGTGGCAGTTAATTAAGAGCCAGGAACAAAACCGAGGTTTTCCGACCAACCCGGCACAGCCGCAGCAGTCCTCGACCTCGATGGAACGAGGCTGCCGTGCTGCCTCCAGACGTCTGCACATCCTCAAAAGGCGGTGCCGCTGACGCCGCCTCTGCCATGATCATTCCCTTTCCCTGCCCTGCCCCCCACTTACACCGCCACCCCGACCTCTCCCCAACCTTGAACCGGGCCGATGCGATGCGGCAGGTTCGATGACAAAGCTGCTCACATCCAATTCTTTGCAATCCTCTGCGTCCTCGCTAACCCCATGCAGTTACCGCCATGCAGGTTCCTGGCACAACCGACTGAGGGTCCCGCAGCTCCCGCCATCCAACTCCTCCCGGCTTACTGCGTAATACGCAGTGCGTATTACTCTCCATGTCCCTCCATGTGGCACATGTTTTTTTCCGATGGCATTTTGCAAAAGTCTGGGGAAGGCAATGTCAAGGTTGCACACAGTATAAGAGGGGGACGTATTATGCCCCAGGGAAACGGGCTGTTTCAAGTTATCTCGCTCGCTGCTAAGCTTGAAAACTCCATGGCAAGTTGGACCTGCATTCTGATGGCCCGGAGAGAGCCCCGGGCGAGAGGGTTTTTGGCCGCTCCGAGCAGGGCAAACCGCAAATAAAATTACGTTTTCTTGCGTGGGGTTTGCATGCTCGGCTCCCTGGTCTCCCGGTTGACATTCCCTAACTCGGGAACGAGCATGCAGCGTTGGTGCAGGGGCAGCGAAGGGAGCTGACTCGGGCACCACGTCCAACGTGCGCAAGCAACTGGGTGATCGGCCGGTCGGCTATAAGAGGCATGCTTGCCATGTGTATGTACAAAGGTAACCTGAATTTTCGATCATTCTCAAAGTAACGTCAATACACCAAACCAAAAAGTCGGAGGAAAAAAGAAAAGGGAAAAAAGGAAAAAAGAAAGATGGCCCGAGCCACAGCCACCACCACCTCCCTCCTCTACCTCCTCTTCCTCACCCTCCTGGGCTTCGTCCACGGCGCCCTCTGCGCCAAGCCCATCGAGACGCGCAAGGCCAGCGACGTGGTCGCCCAGCTCGGCCTGGCGCCCAACCCGGAGAAGGGCTACTTTAAGGAGACCTTCCGGGACACCCTGCTGATCAACAACGGCACCCGCTCCGCCAGCACCGCCATCTACTACCTGCTCGAGGGCTCCGCGGGCGTGTCGGCCTGGCACCGCATTGACGCCGTCGAGGTGTGGCACTGGTATGCCGGCGCGCCGATGACGCTGTCCCTGGCCCTCGGCGACGGGTCGGGCGTGCGCAAGGTTGTGCTGGGCCCGGATGTCTTTAGCGGCCAGTCGCCTCAGGTCGTGATTCGCTCGTGGGAGTGGCAGAGGGCCAAGAGCGAGGGGTCGTGGACTCTGGTTGGGACGACGGGTGAGTACCTACCGAGACGTTCTTCTCCTTACTGTGAATAACATGCTGACAATGGTTGTTTGATCAGTTGCCCCGGCCTTTGACCCGGCCTTTTACGAGTTTGGGGCCGACGGCTGGAATCCTCAGTAAGGGGGGCTGAATCAGGGGAGCAGTTGGCTTTCAACGAGTTCCCGCTGTCTTGGTTGGCTCATATCAGCTCTACATGGTGTTCGGGGTTGAAAAATGTAAATAACTAGGAGTAATTACCTCTTAATTACTAGACTACAGGCAGGTAATTAGATGTCAAAAGTTTGGACGCGACCGACATGAAAATGCTCTCTCTCTCTCTCTCTTTCCTACCTAGGTACTCTCTTCAAAATCTCTATTTTTCCCGTTGTACACAAAAACAAAAAGACAACGAAAAAAATAAGAAGGAGGGTGAAGATAGGGAAAAAAAGACAAGAGACAGAGAAAAGTAGAAAGAAAGAAAAGATGACATGGCCGACCACAGCATGGAGCTGTTCCACCAAAACCAACCGCGCCTTTTGCTGTTGGCAGATCAAGGCGACACAAGACGAGACTCGCCAGGCTAAAGAGAAGGGTTTTTTTTTGCGAATGCATCCTTGGGGGAGGAATCAATGTTTGCCGCTTTCTTGTTCTGTTATGATGTCAGCATCATGGGTATTGTTGACATCCTGAGGCCACTTCAGATAAAATGGAAGTGTCACCTTGCAAATCCCCCACAACTGCCGCAGCCTCGGGGTAGTTGCTTTGCCAGCAATTCTGGATGATGGTTCCAATCGCTCCAAGAGATAATTAGCGTCTCCGGAAATCGGCCGTCGAGGTATAGCGCACGAATCTTTGTCTCGTCCAATCCTTTGTAAGGGGCTTTGCCGGTCGTGATCTCATAGAGCACACTGCCAAGTGCAAAGAGATTGGCTTGGATGGACACAAGAGGCCCTGGATATTCGTGGCTCTCCGTCGCGACAACCAACAGGGGGGAACCATCTATCGACGATCCGGCAAAGTCGGCCACCTTCGCATGGAGGTTGGAATCCAAAAAGATGTTTGCGCATGTCAAGTCCCCATGGATGACACCCGCATCGTGGAAAAATTCTGTGGCCTCTGCAACTTGGATGGCCTAGCGCAGCCGTTGGGCAGAGTTGACGTCGCGATCCCCAAGGTGCAGCCGCAGGTTGTGACGTGAGGCGTACTCCAAGCGGATCCCCGACTCGCAGGGTCCGTGGTAAACCAAGAGTCCCTCGTGGCCGCCGCGTTGCGAGAATCTGTCGTACGCCTCGCGCTCTCTTTGCATGCGGAGAAGGCAGTCTTGGTCGCCATGGTCGAATGACGGTGTTGGAGGACTCGTCGAGGACGACCATGCCGGTGGTTCCCCAGCTGACGATGTCGGCCAATCCAAACCCCGAGGGATATCGAATCTCGTCATCTGCGGTAAATTCCGACATTGTCGCTTGTCGCTCAGTTCGTTGCTCCAAGAAGTCGAATTTAGTTCTGGTAGCCGCGCCAGGTTGACACGTCGCGGGAGAGGTGAGACGTTGGTTCCGGATTGTGCTTTGTCGACATCTTCGACCTGAGCGCCGACACTACTCACCTTGCAAGGGAAGTCTAAGGCGATATCCTGACGGACTTTGTTCGGGGCCACCTAGCCTACCAAGCACCGAAGAAGGACAAGCCGCTCGCATTGGTTCTAAGCTGGTTGTCTAAGATGGGATATGCTCTAGACTAGACCTCGCGGCTCTTCCGCAAGCACCGGCTCCTTGTCTTTAGCAGCAGCCTACAGGCGCTCTTACCAAAGGGGGGAGTATATCGCTTCTTTAGCCGCCGCTACGAACTTCATCAGCAGCAGAGAGAGAGGTTGAAGGACTATGTTGCGCCCTGGGCTGTGGCGCCAAGGTTCATCGCCCTTGACGAGTTCCATAGTGCCAAGGCCCCCTCGACCCTTGTTCACCGCGCCCTCCGCCAGATCCAGGACCAGGCCGCCCCCGGCCACAACTTCAAGCTGGCGGGGCTGAGCGCCACTCCTATCGCTGTGTCGCTGGCCAAGAGCCTAGGGTCGGTGCTCTCACTTATTGTGCTGTCTGCCCCTGATCTCGACGCGTTCTGCGCTGCTGCGCAGACAATCGACTCTGCTACCAAGGCTGGGAGGCCCAAGGACAAGGAAAGTTTGACGAGGCCGTCGCTACATGCGCCTGTATGCTTAAGGGTACTATGACGTTCCGTTCCGTGAGCAGCCTCTTCCATGGCCAGGCGTTAGTGCTGCTCCCTAATTTCTACGCTACGACAGTCGCTTGCCGCTCGAAAAGGGCGGAGGAAGGTGACTTCCAGCGTCGAATGGGCGAGCTAACAGCAGCGTGGGGCAAGGAAGCTAGAGCGAAACTCTAGAAACAGCAGGCCGCAAGCGGCAGCTGTATGACGCCTGACAAGCTCCTCCAGTCTGCGCAGTTTAACTTGTCCTTTATGCAGTTACTTTGGCTTGCATCATTCCCCGGCATCGTCGATCTGCCTGGGAACCTCTCGTCGGACCTGGCTAGCTGGCTCAACAGCAACAACATCGACAGCAGCGTTGCGACTAGCGAGGGCCGTGCTGCGCACATCGTGGGACAGCACATCGACACTATTACAAAGGGGAGCGGCAAAATTGAGCAGCTCAGCCGCTGCCTCTACGACGCCTCCTGCGGCCTTGGGCCTGACAACACAGCTTTCAAGAAGCACGTATGCGTCTTTGCCTCGCGGCCAGGTCTTGCGTTGATCATTGCCGCATACGCAGACAGGCATTGGTCTTGCAACTGGGATGTCGTCTTGATGCTCTCAGGTGCAATAAAGAAGGGTGGGCAGGTTATTGGAAGTGCCTTCCCCGACATCTCGATTAGAGACAGGAGGAAGCCTACGCTCCTGATTGCCACTACTGGGTCGTGCGGCACCGGCGTCGACGGTCTCCAGAGGGCCAACCACAGCGTGCTCTTCGATATGCCGTTCGTCGAGTCGGTACAGAAGCAGACGCCAGGGCGCTTGTGGAGATATGGACAGCGGTACCCTTGTTACTGGACCGAGCTCTGGGCGGAGGATAGCCTGGCCGAGCGGCTGATCAAGGAGCGTCACGAGAGGCGGCTAGATGCGTTCAGCCAGATCTTTGGCAGCGACGACAGTCGGGTAGTGAGGAGCGCGAGTAAGGAGTAACAGAGAGAGCGGCTTTTAGAAGTATGGTGTAGGGCCTTGGGATGATCTTGGGGAGGTGTTGCTTTGTCTTAGGACTGGATATATGGCTAGCTGCACGGGGTGTCATTGAGAGGCATTGAGAACGTTGGCTGTAGCTAGGGACATGTGGTTGAGACTTGCTTAGTACATAGCATAGTTAGCGAGCTGCATCTCGGTAAGAGGTTTACAAGGTGCAAGTGAGTAATTGAGTGGAATCGTCCTGTCGTCTTAATCTGCTGGCATTTGCAGGAGTCTTGGACGACCCAGATTTCCGAGGGCAGCTTATTACCCTCAAACCAAGAGCCGGCGCAGTACGCTATAAGAAGTTGTCATCCTTACCCCGCACTTGCCAAGATGCACCCCTCATCCAAGCACTAACTTATAGTGCTTGGGCCCTAAAACCCAGTGCTAAAGAGAGTGTGGGCCTGACGCGGCGCGCCCCGTCCCGTGCCATGTTAGGATTCGCCAAGCCCGACACACGGCAAACTCGATCCAGTGACCAGTCCCGACGGTTAACCTCCAGGCCGAAGCTGCCTCCTCCCCTTGTCAGAATTGGGCTGCAGGCCCGAACGATATAACGCCAGGCATCGCGAACGGGTGACGCCAGCCAACGCGAACTGGGCCAATTTCCCACGTCAGTGGAACCGGAGGGGGTGACACAAACACCAAGCAATTGAAGCAGGGGACGGCCAGAGGTCAGCGTCCTGTATTTTTTTGGCTCTGTTCGACGATTCCAGTGTCCACGCAATTGTCCACTAGTATGCCTGCTGTTCCAACGCCCCTCGTGATGGGGGGCGGCTCCATCGTTGGGCTGGATGCTGGTGCTGGGACTGGCCGGGATCGTCGGGAAATCGGGTAACACGGACGACGAGGTCCGACAACGACTTAAAGGCCCTGCCACAGTACAGCCACGAAAAAGGCAGCTCGGGGCAGGAGGCCAGAACGCAAAAGACTCGATCGGCTGAGGGCGGGCAGGTGCCAGCAGCAGCTCACGACGCGATGGCGGGGTTTACAGCGGGGAAGCAGAGGGTGGGAGGAGAGAGCGCACGCGCACGGTAGGCGAGGGAAACCAAAGATAGGAAGGTAGGAGGGCGGGCGAGCGCGCAGGGCAGTCGACGGCGAGGTAGTCGATGTTTGTTGCTGCTTTCCTGGTGGGTTTGCGGGCGCGAAGGGAAGGCGAGATCAGAAGGGATGGGGGTTTTGCGCTGCCGGCACACGCGCCAAATTTGGCGAGGGCGCGCGCCGGCACCAGAAACACGTGACTTAGGCGGGGCTTGGGTGGGGCCCGCTGCTTCCTGCCCCGCCAACCTGTTGGGTTGGTGTCGCCAGCCAGCGAAGATCCTCAGTAGCTTACTCTCTGGCAAGGTCCCAGCTAAAATCACCGGTTACTTAGGAGGAGGAAAAGGAGAGGCGGGGGGGTTCTTCGTACCGGAGATGATGGCGAGGAGATGCGTTGTGAAGCTGATGATTTGGAACACGCTGTCTCGCTAATGCTCGATGAATCGTAGATACAAACAACTAGACCACTGTTCCTCGAATTGCCCTTCTCTCCGAGGTCGTCACACCTCCGCGAGCGCTACTCGGCATCCAACAGGCCTTCGTCCACGCGCCGCTCGATCTCAGCAGCCACACGCCGTTCCATCTCAATGCGTGCTTCTTTTAGTGCTTCATTGCGTGCCTCTGCCACACGCCGCTCGGCCTCATTGCGTGCCTCTGCCACACGCCGCTCGGCCTCGTTTCGTGCCTCGGCCACACGCCACTCGGCCTCGTTTCGTGCCTCGGCCACACGCCACTCGGCCTCGTTTCGTGCCTCGGCCACACGCCGCTCTGCTTCGGTACGCTCTTCGTTGCGCCCTTCCTCGCGCCCCTCCTCGTAGAGGTTTTCCTCCTCGTCGCCATCCTCCATTGTAAACTCTATCGGGCTATGCAGATGGCGAGCCCTACGGAAGATAGCCCCAAGTCGCTCATATGTGAGAACGATCGCGGGGTTCCTATTGGAATGTTAGATCTATTGCGTCACCTGACACAGAGAAGCACAAACCTTGTAATCCCAGCAGCTACTTCAGCGGTTGAGGGGCGACAAAGGGCTGCTGGCATACCGGGTGCCAGACCGACAAAGTCGGAGAGATAGAGATCGACTTGACCAGCGGGTTGCTGATCGAGATCATTGTCGTAGAAGAGGTCGGAATGTTGGACCCAGGAGCTTGAGGAATCGTCTGCAGCTAAGAGGCTAACCCATGCCTTCTTCATGCCGGGGTATTGAAGATCAATGATGAGAGCGACTTGGATCTTGCCATCCGACGAGTCGATGTATTGGCGTGTCTTCCTTTCCACGTGTTGCCGAGACTCGCCCTACGAGACCTCGCAAACCAGCGATGGCAAGGTACCCGCCTGGCCGAACGAGACATCAGGCTGTTTGCGAATCTTGCTCTCGTACTTGATGTCGGCCGTTCCTAATTCGTTGATCGACGCGAGAAACCCTCGAATTCTTGCATCAGTTGCAGTGGCGAGCAACTTGGCAATGCGGTCCTCGATGTAGTTGCGGAGGCGGCTTTGAACCTGGTAGTGCAAGGTGGATTCTCCCATAATGTTGAGATAGACTCTCTCGGACTCGTAATCGTACTCGGATCGGTGGATTTTCGTTTTGTCGAGTTCAACCAGCCTGGCATCGAGTTGTTCAAACAGCTCGTCGACTTCGCTTGCCTGCCAGTGGAAACCGAGAATCGACTCGCCGGCGCAATCGCGGGTGCTGAGGCCCTGGCGAGTGTTGATGATGTATTCGATGATCTCTTCAATCGTGGAAAAGTCTCGCAC
>OUNM010740851.1_pt1 | contig 13557 bp, 13 predicted proteins | sample 1769961 | NCBI WGS metagenome assembly OUNM01 (sample SAMEA3914820, study PRJEB12502) | metagenome | biome: forest; material: soil | place: USA | collected 2012-03-12 | depth 0.3 m | reverse complement strand
GCCGAGGCCACTCCGGACGCCAAGCTCCAGCTGATCAAGGACGAGCAGGAGGGCGGCAAGCTGGTCGCGATGACCGGTGACGGCACCAACGACGCCCCCGCACTCGCGCAGGCCGACGTCGGCGTCGCGATGAACACCGGGACCATGGCGGCCAAGGAGGCCGGCAACATGGTCGACCTCGACTCCGACCCGACGAAGCTGATCGACGTCGTGGAGATCGGCAAGCAGCTGCTGATCACGAGAGGCGCGTTGACGACGTTCTCGGTCGCCAACGACGTCGCGAAGTACTTCGCGATCCTGCCGGCGATGTTCGTGGTCGCCTTCCCCGACCTCGACGTGCTCAACATCATGCGGCTCTCGTCGCCCGAGTCGGCGATCCTGTCGGCGGTCGTCTTCAACGCGCTGATCATCGTCGCCCTGATCCCGCTGTCCCTGCGCGGCGTGCGCTACTCACCGTCCTCGGCGGTGGCCCTGCTGCGCCGCAACATCCTCATCTACGGCGTCGGCGGCCTGATCGCACCCTTCCTGGGCATCAAGCTGCTCGACCTCGTCATCTCGCTGATCCCGGGGGTCTGACCATGAAGGACATCTACAGCCTGTTCCGCTTCAGCCTCGCGGGCCTCCGCGTGCTGATCGCCGCCACCCTGCTCGTCGGCGTCGCCTACCCGCTCGCGGTGTTCGGCGTCGGCGCGCTGGTCGCGCCCTGGAAGGCGAACGGGTCGCTGATCACGGCGACCGGCGCCCACACCACCGACGCCGACAACGCCGTGGGCTCGGCGATCATCGGCCAGCTGGTCGACGACGACGGGCTCTTCCAGCCGCGGCCGTCGGCGGCCGGCGACGGGTACGACATGCTCTCCACCTACGGCTCCAACTGGGGACCGGAGGCGCCCGAGCTGATCAAGGACATCAAGGACCGGAAGGCCGAGATCGCCGAGCGCGAGGGTGTCGACCCGAGCGACGTGCCGCCGGACGCGGTGACGGCGTCGGGCTCCGGCCTCGACCCGGACATCTCGCTCGCGTACGCCGACCTGCAGGTCAGTCGTGTGGCCGAGGCCAACGGCCTGACCGAGGACGAGGTGCGCGGGCTCGTCGACGACAACACCTCGGGACGCACGTGGGGCGTGCTCGGCGAGCAGCGGGTCAACGTGCTGCAGCTGAACGTCGACGTGCTGCAGGCCGCCGACAACGCCTGACTGGCAGGATCGGACCATGGCGGAGGAGGTCAAGCGAGGTCGGCTGACCGTGTACCTCGGCGCCGCGCCGGGCGTCGGCAAGACGTACGCGATGCTCGGCGAGGCGCGGCGGCGCCACGACCGGGGCACCGACGTGGTCGTCGGGTACGTCGAGACGCACGGACGCCAGCACACCGCCCAGATGCTCGAGGGGCTCGAGGTGGTGCCGCGGAAGGTGATCTCCTACCGCGGCACCACCTTCACCGAGATGGACACCGACGCCGTCATCGCCCGGCATCCCGCCGCCGTGTACGTCGACGAGCTCGCCCACACCAACGTCCCGGGCAGCCGGCACGAGAAGCGCGCCGAGGACATCGAGGAGATCCGCCGCGCGGGGATCGACGTCGTCACGACCGTCAACATCCAGCACCTGGAGTCCCTCAACGACGCCGTCGAGCGGATCACCGGCGTACGCCAGCGTGAGACGGTCCCCGACGAGGTGGTGCGCACGGCTGACCAGATCCAGCTCGTCGACATGGCCCCGGACGCCCTGCGTCGGCGGATGGCCCACGGCAACGTCTACCGGCCCGACCAGGTCGACGCCTCGCTGACGTCGTACTTTCGCGTCGGCAACCTCACCGCGCTGCGCGAGCTGGCGCTGCTCTGGCTCGCCGACCGGGTCGACGACGCGCTCGACGACTACCGCCGCGAGCACAGCATCGACCGGCCGTGGCCGGCGAAGGAGCGCATCGTCGTCGCGGTCACCGGCGGCGCCGAGAGCGAGACGCTGCTGCGTCGTGGCGCCCGGCTGGCGCAACGTGCCGCCGGCTCGGAGCTGCTCGCGGTGCACGTGATCGCGAGCGACGGGCTCGCGAACCCGGACGAGCGCCGGATCGCGCGGGCCCAGCAGCTCGTCCGCTCGCTCGGCGGCAGCTTCCACTCCGTCGTCGGGGAGGACGTCTCGCAGGCCGTGGTCGACTTCGCCTCCGGGGTGAACGCGACCATGATCATCGTCGGCGTCTCGCGGCACGGCCGGCTGCGCCGCCTCTTCACGGGTACGACGGGCGAGCGGATCGCATCGCTCGCGGGCGCCATCGACGTCCATCTGGTCACCCACGACCAGGGTGCCGGCGTCGGGCGGCCCCGGTGGTACCTCTCGCCGCTGAGCAAGCAGCGCCAGGTCGCAGGCATCGTGCTCGCCGTGCTGCTGCCGGTGCTGCTGACCGTGGTGCTGCGTGGTGTCCAGGACGCGGACCAGCTCCCGATCGACGTGCTCCTGTTCCTCGCCATCACGGTGCTCGTCGCCCTGATCGGCGGGCTGGTGCCGGCCCTGCTCGCGGCACTCGGCGGCTTCCTGCTGATGAACTGGTTCTTCACGCCACCGCTGCACCAGTTCACCGTGTCCGAGCCCGCCAACGTCGTCGCGCTGCTGGTGTTCGTCGCCGTGGCGATCGGCGTCGCGACCGTGGTCGACCGCGCGTCACGGCGAGCCGCGGACGCCGGCCGGGCGCGGACCGAAGCAGCCACGATGGGTTCGCTCTCCCGGTCGGTGCTGACCGGCCAGGACACCGCCGAGGCCGTCGTGTCCCGGGTGCGGGAGACCTTCGGCCAGCGCACCGTGTCGCTGCTCGAGCGCGGCCCGGCCGGCTGGACCGTGCTCGCCGCCAGCGGCGCAGATCCGGCCTGCGCCCCCGAGGACGGTGACACGCGGGTACAGGTCGACGACACCCACGTCCTCGTCCTGTGCGGCTCGCCCCTGCGCGCGACCGACCGGCGGGTCCTCGAGGGCTTCGCGGTGCAGGCCGGCCTGGTGCTCGAGTACCGCCGGCTGCGGGAGCGCGAGGAGCGCGCCGCGACGCTCGAGCGCGCCGAGGCGACCAGCACCGCGATCCTGCGCGCGGTCTCGCACGACCTCCGCACCCCGCTCGCGACCATGCGCACGGCCGTCGACGGCCTGGTCTCCGGCTCGCTCGATCCTGCGGATCAGAAGGAGCTGGTCGGGGCCGTCGAGGCGTCGACCGAGCAGCTCGAGCACCTGATCGACAACCTGCTCGACCTGTCCCGGATCCAGTCGGACCTCCTGCACCCGGTGCTGCGTGACCGCAGCCTGGACGAGATCCTGCCGCTCGCGGTCGCCGGCCAGCCGCCGGGCGCGGTCTCGCTGGAGGTCGACGAGTCGGTGCCCCTCGTGCGCACGGACGCCGGGCTGCTGGAGCGGGTCGTCGCGAACCTGGTCTCGAACGCCGTGCGCGTCTCGGCCGGCAAACCGGTGCGGGTGCTCGCGCACGTGCTTCCGGACGCCGTCGAGGTCATGGTCGTCGACCGCGGGCCCGGAGTCTCGCCGGAGCTGCGGGAGCGGATGTTCGAGCCGTTCCAGCGCCTCGACGACACCAGCGCCGGCGGCCTCGGCCTCGGCCTCGCGGTCGCGCGCGGACTGACCGAGACCGTCGGCGGCACGCTCACCGCCGAGGACACGCCCGGCGGCGGGCTGACGATGGTCCTGTCGATCCCGCGGGCGGATGCATGAGCAAGGTTCTCGTGGTCGACGACGAGCCGGCGCTGGCGCGCGCGCTCGCGATCAACCTGCGGGCGAACGGCTGGGAGGTCGTCACCGCGGCCGACGGCCGCTCCGCGCTCGAGGCGGCCGCGACCGAGCACCCCGACGTCGTCGTCCTCGACCTCGGGCTGCCGGACATGGACGGCACCGAGGTGCTCGCCGGCCTGCGCGGCTGGACCAAGGTGCCGATCGTCGTGCTGTCCGCGCGCCAGCACGGCGAGGACAAGGTCGAGGCGCTCGACCTGGGCGCCGACGACTACGTGACCAAGCCGTTCGCGATGAACGAGCTGATGGCCCGGCTCCGCGCCGCCGTACGGCGGGGGCAGGAGGCCGCCCCGGAGCAGAGCGAGGTCGTGGTCGGCGACCTCGCCATCGACCTGGCCCGCAAGCGGGTCTCGCGCGCCGGCACCGACGTACGCCTCACCCCGACCGAGTGGTCGTTCCTCGAGCTGCTCGCCCGCAACCTAGGCAAGCTGGTGCCGCGCGAGCAGATCCTGCGCGAGGTCTGGGGTCCGGCGTACGAGCACGAGACGCACTACCTGCGGGTGTACGCCGCGCAGCTGCGCCGCAAGCTCGAGGCCGACCCGGCGCACCCGGTGCACCTGGTCACGAGCGCGGGACTGGGCTACACGCTGGAGCCCTGACCTGCCGGCGTCGCCTCGTCCTGCGTCGCGGTCGGGGCGCCCTGCCCGACGAAGTCCTTGTCGCGGATCAGCAGCAGGCAGAGCACGCCCGCGGCGAACGCGATGCCGGCAGCGATCAGGCCGATGTGATTGAGCGCGTCGACGAAGCTCGACACCGCCACGTCCGCGACGGTGGGCCGTACGTCGGGGGGCGCGGCCGCCACGACGGCGTCGACCTGTCCACCGGTCACCGCGTCGGCGATCCGGCCGGACTGCGCTGCAGCCGGCGTCCCGGCGAGCGCGGAGGAGATGGAGTCGGCCACCTGGTGGCTGAAGATGCTGCCGAGCGCGGCGATGCCGGTGGCGATGCCGACCTGGCGGAACGTCGAGTTCACGCCCGAGGCCATGCCGGCGCGGTCCGGGCTCACCACGCCGACCGCGGTCGAGGCGAGCGGCGGGTTGATGAACCCGACCCCGATGCCGCACACGATCAGGCCCGGGACCAGGTGGGTCCACGTCGAGTCCGGCTGGATGCCGATGAGCAGCAGCAGGCCGACCCCGAGCACGAGGAAGCCGGGCCCGATCAGCCATCGTGCCGACACCCGCCCCGTGAGTCGGCCGGCGATCGCCGAGCAGACGAAGATCGCCGCCGACAGGACCAGCACCCGCACGCCGGTCGCGACGGCGGAGTAGCCGAGCACGTTCTGGATGTAGATCACCACGTAGGTCAGCAGCGAGAAGATCGACGCGGAGATCCCGAAGGCCGCGACCAGCCCACCGGTGAACGTCGGCTTGCGGAGCAGGCCGAGGTCGAACATCGGGTGCTCCTGGAGCACCTGCGCGACCACGAACGCAACCAGCATCACCACGGAGACCGCGAACGACACCAGGACGGTCCGGTCGCCCCAGCTCGTGCGACCCGCCTCGATCAGTCCGTAGACCAGGCCACCCAGCCCGAGGGAGAAGGTGACGAACCCGATCCAGTCCGGCCGGCCGGCGCGCGGGTCGTGCGACTCACGCACCTTGGTGAGCGAGATCGCCAGCGCGACCAGGCAGATCGGCAGGTTCACGAAGAAGATCCAGCGCCAGGACAGGCCGCTGACGAGCACGCCTCCGAGCACCGGTCCGATCGCGACGGCCACGCCGGTCGTCGCACCGAAGGCCCCGAACGCCACGCCACGGTCGCGGCCGACGTACGTCGTCCCGAGCAGCGCGAGCGCGGTCGCGAACATGGCCGCGCCGCCGATGCCCTGGGCGGCGCGTGCGGCGGTGAGGAACTCGATCGACGGCGCGGCGCCGCAGAGCACCGAACCGATCGTGAACAGGATCGTGCCGATCACGAAGACCAGCCGCCGGCCGTAGAGGTCGGCCAGCGAGCCCGCCGTCAGGAGCAGCGCGGCGAGGCTCAGCGCGTAGGCGTCGATCACCCACTGCAGGTCCGAGAGCGAGGCGTCGAGCTCGCTCTGGATGTCGGGCAGGGCGACGTTCACGATCGTGATGTCGAGCAGCAGCATGAAGACGCCGGTGCACACCGCGACCAGCGTCCACCACTTCCCGGTCGGGGGCGCCTGGAGTGTCTCCGTCATTGATCCTCACCAACTAAATGATCAACTGCTTAACGATTACGTTCGGTACGATACGCCGTCGTGGCACGAAGTCAACAGCGACCGGACGACGCGGGGGCGAACAGCAGGACCCTGCTCCCTGCCCTCGCCGTCCATCCCGGTCACCTCCTCTGGCGCGCGGCGGCCCGGGTCGGGGTCGCCCTCGACGAGACCTTGCCGGCCGGCGTCGACGTGCACGCGTACGCCGCCCTGCTGGCACTCTCCGGCGGCGCCAGCCGCTCCCAGCAGGAGCTCGCCGAGATGATCAGCGTGAGCCGGACGACGATGACCCGGGTCGCGGCCGACCTGTCCGGGCAGGGGCTGGTGACCCGGACCCGCAACCCGGCCGACCGCCGCTCCTACGCGCTCGTGCGGACCGCCGCCGGGACCGCGACCGCCCGCCAGTGGCGGCGGCACGTCGAGGACCTCGAGGAGGAGGTCACGCGCAGCTTCACCCTCGAGGAGCGGGAGGACTTCCGCGACCTGCTGCGCCGGATCCAGGAGGGCGAGCTCGCCCCCCACACGCCCGAACCACTGCTCGAGAGCATCGCGTTCCTGGTGACGCGAGCCCACCTGCGCATGCACCGGGAGTTCGCCCAGGCCCTCGAGCCGATCGGCATGGAACCGCGCTTCATGGGGTTCCTGACCGCGCTGGAGGCAATGGGGGCGGTGCCGCAGTCAGCCCTCGCGCAGGTCCTCGGCGTCAGCGGCGCGACCATCGTGCAGATCGCCGACGACCTCGAGCGGCTGGGCGCGATCGAGCGACGCCGCTCCGACACCGACCGGCGTTCCCAGCTCCTGCACGTGCTGCCCCGCGCGGACGAGCTGGTGGAGATTGGTCGTGCGTCCAGCGCCGCGGTGCTCGAGGGGCGGCTGTCCCGCCTCACCGCCGCCGAGCGGAAGCGCTTCAGCGAGCACCTGGTCCGGTTCGTGACCTCGGGCTGAGGGGTCACGGCCGCGCGCGCTGGATCGCCTCGAGCTCCTCCGGCGACAGCTGCTGGTCGCAGGTCCAGCCGCTGATGCTCTTCGCGTAGCTGCGCGCCTCGCTGCGGCCGTGGATCGAGGTGAGCACGACGCCGTTCCCGCCGTCGTCCAGCACCGCGAGCGACCACGACAGGTGCCCGCCCATGTCGCCGAACGCGTCGTACCGCACCACCGCGAGGTGCCGCAGCGCGTCCTTCGCCTCCGCCCGCAGCGCGGCGACCTCCTGACGGAGGCCGTGCACGTCCTCGGGCAGCGCGTCGACACCGTCCCCCGCGCCTCGGCCGCTCCCTCGGCGGCCGGCCAGCGCGACGACGAGGGCGGCTGCGGCAAGGGCGAGGGCAACGAACTCCACTCACTGAGCCTAGGACCGGGAGGTCGGCCTCCCGGTGAGCGCGGCCAGCGTGTCCACGTCGCCGCGGCCCGAGGACGAAAACCCGTACTGTGCCACTGTGAGCGAAGGTCGGCCCCACGGAACCGACGTCGTCCGGCTGGCGGTGGTGGTCGGCGCGCTGGGCGTGGTCTTCGGCGACATCGGCACCAGCACGATCTACACCGTCCAGACCGTGTTCAACCCCGACGACCCGCACCCGGTGCCCGTGTCGGACGCCAACGTGTACGGCGTGGTGTCGCTGATCTTCTGGTCGGTGATGCTGATCGTGACCGTCACCTACGTGCTGCTCGCGATGCGGATCGACAACGACGGCGAGGGCGGCATCATGGCCCTCATCACCCTGCTGCGGCGCGGGGCGACCGGCGGCCGGGCCCGGCTGGTCGCGTTCCTGTCGGCGCTCGGCATCTTCGGCGCCGCGCTGTTCCTCGGCGACAGCATGATCACACCGGCCATCTCGGTGCTCTCCGCCGTCGAGGGCCTCAAGGTCGTCAACCCGTCCCTCGACGAGTGGGTCGTCCCGATCACCGCGGCGATCCTGCTCCTCCTGTTCGCCGGCCAGCGCTTCGGCACCGCGGCGGTCGGGCGGCTCTTCGGACCGGTGATGATCGTGTGGTTCGTGGCGATCGGCGCGTGCGGCGTGTGGGGCATCTCGAAGGACGCGGAGATCCTCAAGGCGCTGTCGCCGACGTACGCCGCCGAGTTCCTGGTCGGCCACTTCCACCTGGCCTTCTTCGCCCTGGCCGCGGTGGTCCTCGCGGTGACCGGGGCCGAGGCGCTGTACGCCGACATGGGGCACTTCGGGCGCCGCCCGATCACGGTCGCGTGGCTGTTCCTCGTGTACCCCGCGCTGACCCTGAGCTACTTCGGCCAGGGCGCGCTGATCCTCGACGACCACGCCAACATCAGCGCCCCGTTCTTCCTGCTCGTACCCGACTGGGGCCAGGTCCCGATGGTGCTGCTCGCGACCGCGGCGACGGTCATCGCCTCCCAGGCGGTCATCACCGGTGCGTTCTCCGTGACGTCCCAGGCGGCCCAGCTCGGCTACCTGCCCCGGCTGCGCATCCAGCACACGTCCGAATCGACGTACGGCCAGATCTACGTGCCGTGGATCAACTGGCTGCTGATGGTCACCGTGCTCACGCTCGTGTTCGCGTTCCGCAGCTCGGCCTCGCTGGCGTACGCGTACGGCATGGCGGTCACCGGCACCATCACGATCACCACGATCCTGTTCTTCTACGTCGCCCACCGGCGCTGGGGCACGTCGTGGTGGGTGCTCGGCCTCGTGGCGGCCCCGCTGCTCGCCGTCGACCTGCTCTTCCTGGCCGCGAACCTCACCAAGATCGCGCACGGCGCGTGGCTGCCGCTGGTCATCGCGATCACGGCGTACACCGTGATGACGACCTGGCAGCGCGGCCGGGAGATCGTCACCGAGCGCCGCGCCGGGCTCGAGGGCCCGCTGCGCGGCTTCGTCCGCGGCCTCCACGAGGAACGGGCCGAGGTGTCCGTCGTCCGCGGCACCGCCGTGTTCCTCAACCGCGGCAAGGAGACCACTCCGCTCGCCCTGCGCGCGAACGTCGAGCACAACCACGTCCGCCACGAGCACGTCGTGATCGCGTCGATCGACTTCGACACGATCCCGCGGGTTCCCCTCGCCGAGCGGCTGAGGGTCGACTCGCTCGGCCTGGAGTCCGACGGCATCACGCACGTGACCCTCCGGTTCGGCTACACCGAGACCCCCGACGTACCCGGCGCGCTGGCCCTGCTCACCCCCGACCAGACCGAGGGCGAGATCGACCTCGACCACGCCACGTACTTCCTCTCCAGGATCGAGCTGGGTGCGGGCCCGGAACCGGGCCTGGCGCCGTGGCGCAAGCGCCTGTTCGTGGCGACCTCCCACATCACCGCCGACGCGGCCGAGGCCTTCGGCCTGCCCCGCGACCGGGTGGTGCTGATCGGTTCGCGCGTCGAGGTCTGACCGCCGGACAGCGGCCCGGGAGACGCTCGACAGCGTGGGACCATGACGCCGTGACGCTGCAGACCCGACGCATCGCCTACCAGGGCGAGCCAGGCGCCAACTCCCACCAGGTGTGCCGGGAGCACTACCCCGACTGGGAGGCCCTGGCGTGCGCGTCGTTCGAGGACGTCTTCGCCGCCGTGGAGAGCGGCGACGCGGAGCTGGCGATGATCCCGATCGACAACTCGATCGCCGGACGGGTGGCAGACATCCACCACTTCCTGCCCGACTCCGGGCTGCACATCATCGCCGAGCACTTCCTGCGGATCCGGTTCTGCCTGATGGGCGTCCCCGGCACGACTGTTGACACGATCCGCACCGTCCACAGTCACGTGCACGCGCTCGGCCAGTGCCGCAAGATCATCCGCGCGCACGGCTTCACGCCGGTGATCTCCGGCGACACCGCCGGCGCCGCGCGCGAGATCGCCGAGCTGGCCGACCCCAGCCAGGCCGCGATCTCGCCGCCGCTGGCTGCGGAGATCTACGGTCTGGAGATCCTCGCCGAGGACGTCGAGGACGAGGACCACAACACCACGCGCTTCGTCGTGCTCTCCCGCGACCTGATCGAGGCCCCGGCGGGGAACGGCCCGGTCGTCACCAGCTTCATCTTCAACGTGCGCAACCTGCCGGCCGCGCTCTACAAGGCGCTCGGCGGCTTCGCCACGAACGGCGTGAACATGACCAAGCTGGAGAGCTACATGGTCGGCGGCGAGTTCACCGCCACCCAGTTCCTCGCCGAGGTCGACGGGCACCCCGACGACATCGGCGTGAAGAACGCGCTCGAGGAGCTCGCCTTCTTCACCACCGACGTCAAGGTCCTCGGGGTGTACCCCGCCGACCCGTTCCGGGCCGAGGTCAGTTCCTAGGCCTGCTCGTTCGCCATCACGTTGAACATGCCGCCCTGCGGGTCGGCGAGCACCGCGATCCGGCCCACGCCCGGGACGTCGAACGCCGGGGCGACCACCGAGCCGCCGAGGCTGGTCGCCTTCGCGACCGTCGCGTCGACGTCCTCGACGTTGAAGTAGACGTTCCAGTGCGGCGGGACGTCGTCCATCATCGGCGGCATCGCCCCGCCGACCTGGCGGCCGTCGACGAGCAGGCAGGTGTACGCCTGGCCGCCCTCCATCGGCACCTCCTCCCAGCCGACGCCGAGCACGTCGCTGTAGAACTTGGTCGCGGTGGCCAGGTCGGCGGTGATGAGCTCGTTCCAGCTCGGCGTACCGGGCTCGTTGGCGCGCACGGTGCCGATGGTGGCACCGGCCTGCCAGAGGTTGACCCGGGCACCCGTCGGGTCCTGGATCGAGGCCATCCGGCCGAGGTCCATCACGTCGAACGGCTCGGCCTCGACCTTGCCGCCCGCACCCTCGACCAGGGCCGCGGCGGCGTCCACGTCGTCGACGGTGAGGTAGACGCCCCAGAACGCCGGGTGACCCTCCATGCCCGGCATCTGGCCGCTGATCCCGGCGATCGAGTCGCCCTCCTTGGCGACCGCGACGTAGGTGCCGGCGTCGCCCAGCGGGACGTCCTCGAGCTCCCAGCCGAACAGCGGCCCGTAGAACTCCTTCGCCGCCGTCTGGTCCGGCGTCATCAGCTCGACGTAGCTCGGCGTTCCCTGCGCGTACTTCTCGAACTTCGGCATCTCTTCTCCTCGGTCTCGTGTGCAGCGACCCCGCTCGTCAGCCAACACCCGAGCACCGACACAGGCAATGCCCGCCCGGTGAACTCTCGGCGCTCAGGCCGCGCGGGCCGCGTGCCGGGACGCCTGGAGCAGCGCGGCCGCCAGGTCCGCACACAGCACGATGGTCACCGACCGGTCCCGCACGGCCCGGTCCGCGACCTCGAACAGCGCGCAGCCGCAGCCCCGGTACGCCGGGTCGAGACCCGGTCCCGCGGGCCGCTCGCGGAGCTGGCGGATCCGCCGGCTGCCGGCGTCCAGCAGCACGGAGACCTCCATCCGCTGCACCGGGCTGAGGTGCCCGGGCCGGCCGGCGACCGCACGCCGGGCGAGCGCGTCGAGGAGATCGCCGACGTGGGCGACGTCGGCGACGTACTGGAGCTCGCTCGCGAGCTGCGGCCCCGGCACCCAGCGCCGTGCGCGCAGGGCCTCCTGCGCCGCCGTGACCTGCGACCGCCGTACGGCGGATCCGCGGAGCACCGTGCGCGCGGCCTCGCGGTCGCCGTCGAGGACCGCGTGGAGGGTCGCGCAGAACGCGTCGTCGGTGGTGCGGAGCAGGTCGTCGATCTCGGCGTGGAGGTTCACGCGTCGACTGTGTCCACGCGGTCCTGGAGCACGGAACGCGCCCTGACGAGATCCTGACGGAGCCTCCCCGGATCCTGACGCTCCGCCCCCTCACGGTCCGCCGCGGAGCGACCCACGCTGGAGACATGGAATGTTCCCATCCCGTCCTCCACGTCCCCGTCCGAGGCACCGCTGGCGCCCGCTCGCTGCGCACGTTCCGGCTGGCCGACGGCACCCGCGTCGGTGTCGCGTTCACGGCGGGCGCCGACCTGCACCGCGTCCTCGGCCCGGACCACGCGGCCGTGGAGATGACCCTCCCCGCGCTGCACGACCTGCTCGCGCCGCTCGGGGTCACCGAGGTGCGCCTCGACCCCGTGCTCGTCGCCCGGCCGGCACTGCAGGGCCAGGCGGCGTCGTGAGCGCGCACCGCTGGGGCTCCTTCCGCGGCGGCGAGATGCGACCCGGCACGACCCACTGCCGCCTGGTGCTGTTCCCGGCCGGCACCACCGACCGGGAGGGACTCCTCCTCCGCACCTGGCGCAGCTGGCCGTTCCTCGGCACCCTCACCGCCGGCCTCCTGCTGGTGGTGCTCAACCAGACCGCCGGGACCGTGCCGGCCGTGCTCGCCGCGGCGGCCTGGTACGTCGCAGGCGCGTGGCTCCTCCGCTCGTCGGTGCGCCGGCAGGCCGCGCACCTGTGCGTGCTCGACGCCGAGTACGTCGCCGGCACGTCGGACACCGACGCACTGGCCCGGTGCCGACAGGTCGCGATGCTCGGGGCGACCCTCGAGGACGCAGAGGCGGCGTACCGCCGCGGACAGATCTCGGCCGTCGAGTTCGAGCTGCTCTGGGGTGTCGTCTGCGACGAGGCCCACGCCCTCGCCTGAGCCTCCGTCCGGGAGGTACGAGTAGGTTCCTCCCGTGGACCAGCAGGACCCCCGGATCGCCGACCTCGGCTTCGCGCGCGTCGACGTCGACCGCGCCGCGCGGACCGGCGACCCCGAGGTCGTGTACGGCGCCGGCAAGACGCCCGACCAGGTGGTGGCGATCCTCCGCGCGCTGCACGAGAAGCACCCCGACCGCGCGGTCCTCGCGACCCGGCTCGCGCCCGAGGCGCTCGACGTCGTCGGCCGAGCGCTGCCCGACGCCGACATCGACCTGGTCGCCCGGGCGGTCACCCTCGGCCCGCTGCCCACCCCGACCGGGACCGTCGCGGTCGTCAGCGCCGGCACCTCCGACGCACCCGTCGCCGCCGAGGCCGCGCTCACCGTCGCGGTGCACGGCGCCGGTGTGGACCGGATCGACGACGTGGGCGTGGCCGGCCTGCACCGGCTGCTCGGCGTACGCGAGCGCCTCGCCGCCGCGGACTGCCTGATCGTGGTCGCCGGGATGGAGGGCGCGCTGCCGTCCGTGGTCGGCGGGCTGACCGGCGTACCGCTCGTGGCCGTGCCGACCAGCGTCGGGTACGGCGCCTCGCTCGGCGGCGTCGCCGCGCTGCTGGCCATGCTGAACTCCTGCGCGCCCGGCGTCACCGTCGTGAACATCGACAACGGGTACGGCGCCGGCGTGCACGCCGCGCGCGTGGCCCGGCAGTCGGTCAAGCAGAGCGAGCCCCGATGACCGCGGTCTGGGTCGACGCCTCCGCGGGCGCCAGCGGCGACATGCTGCTCGGAGCGCTGGTCGGCGCCGGGGTGCCGGTCGCGGTCCTCCAGGAGGCCGTCGACGCCGTCGCACCCGAGCCGATCGCGCTCCGCGTCGAGGAGGTACGCCGGGGCGGGCTGGCCGCCACCCGGGTGCACGTCGACGTCACCGACTCCACCGTGCACCGCTCCTGGCACCACGTCCGGGAGCTGCTCGGCCACGGCACCCTCGACGCCCCCGTCCGCGACCTCGCGCTGGCCGCGTTCGAGCGGCTCGCGGTCGCCGAGGCCGCGGTGCACGGGTACCCCGCCGACGAGGTGCACTTCCACG
>OUNM010623243.1_pt1 | contig 13560 bp, 14 predicted proteins | sample 1769961 | NCBI WGS metagenome assembly OUNM01 (sample SAMEA3914820, study PRJEB12502) | metagenome | biome: forest; material: soil | place: USA | collected 2012-03-12 | depth 0.3 m | reverse complement strand
GGAACCGCTCAGGATGGTCTCGGCGAAAGGACTGTTCACGCTGTCGGGGCCACCTACTCGGCAACCGCGGTAGTGATGAGTGCCTTGAGCGTGCTCTTCTCGATCTCGCCCAGGACGCGGGCGGCAACCTTGCCTTCCTTGTCCAGCACCAGCGTGGTCGGCACCGCGCCCGGAGGCACAATGCCGGAGACAGACAGCAAAACGGCGCCGTCTTTGTCGTCGAAGCTGGGGTACGTGAGGTTGAACGTCTTGTCGAACGCGTCCGCCGTTGCCTTCTCGTCCCGGAGGTTCACGCCGTAGAACTGGACACCTTTGCTCTTGAACTCCTGGTGCAGTTCCTCAAGAATCGGCGCTTCAACCCGGCAAGGCGCACACGCGGCGAACCAGAAGTTGAGGACCGTTACCTTGCCGAGCAGGTCCTGCGGGGTCACCGCAGTACCGTCGAACAAGGTGCCTTTGATCCCGACGGCGGCCTTGCGGTCCGCTTTGGCGAATTCGGTCACGGAGCCGTCTCCGGCGACGTAGTTCTTGTTGTCCCCGGCTTTGGCCTGCTGGGCCAGGGCGTCTTCCTGGGCACAGGCGGACAGGCCCATGGTCAATGCAGAGAGTGCCACCCCCCCGACGGCGAGGAAGCTGCGGCGCGAAGTCAAGGCGGCATTGATCTTCTGGCCGCTGGTCTTGCGGCTGGAGGTGTTGCGGTCCATCGTCATGCTCCGGGGGTCTTTGCGGCACCGGGCAGCAGCACGGCGGCGGGTTCGCTGTACTCCACCCGCGCAACCTTGCCGTCGTCGAACACCAGGGAAGTCAGGGACGTCAGAGTGCACTCGCGTTTGCGCGGATCGTGCCACAGGGGCCGGCCCTCGGCGCTGAGGCGCGTGGCGTAGATGGGGAGCTGGTGGCTGACGAGGATGGCTTCGGCGCCATCGCCGCCGAGTTCGATCGCTTTCAGCCGCGCATCCTCGACGGCGGCACGCATGCGGGTGACCTGGTCCTGGTAAGACTCACCCCAGGACGGACGCAGCGGGTTGCGGTACTCGAACCAGTGCTTGGGCTTGATGAATTCGGAGATGTTGGCCTTGAGCCCCTCGAAGTGGTTCTCCGCTTCGATGATCCGCGGTTCCGTGTGGATCGGGAGGTCCAACGCCTCGGAAGTGGGCAAGGCTGTTTCCTGTGCGCGGGTCAACGGCGAGGACACCAGATGGACGATGTTCGCCCCCTGCGCGACGCGGGCAGCAAAGTGGTCCGCGAGCATCTTGGCCATCTCGCGGCCGCGTTCGGAGAGGTGGAATTCGGGCAGTCTGCCGTACAGAATGCCGTCGGGATTGTAGACCTCGCCATGGCGGAGCAGATGGACAGTTGCTTGGGGCATGTTTACCAGTTTCTCAAAGAAGGCGGGCGATCCGAAATCTTCTACGTTTCGTAGAACTGAAAGTTTCTTCAGAATGTTCCCTGAAGGTGGAATAAAAGATGCATTTGCATGTTTATACTTGACACAAGGTTCGGTTGACACTTCAACTAAGTGCGGCCGAACGCCCGATGAAGCTACGATCACACCTTCCCAAGGAGAACCCCATGACTCTTCCCGCAAACGTCACCACCGGCGTCTGGACCCTCGACAACTCCCACAGCGAGATCGGCTTTACCGTCCGGCACGCAGGCATCAGCAAGGTCCGCGGCCAGTTCACCGAGGCCGAGGCCACCCTTGAACTCGGCAGCGGCCTGACCGACTCCAAGGTCCTCGCAACCATCCAGACCGCCAGCTTCGACTCGGGCGATGCCAACCGCGACGGCCACGTCAAGGGCGAGGACTTCTTCGATGTGGAGAAGTTCCCGGAAATCACTTTTGTCTCCCGCCACGTCAAGGCCAATGGCGACGGCTTCGACGTCGTGGGCGATTTGACCATCAAGGGCGTTTCCAAAGAGGTGACCATCGAGACCGAGTTCAACGGCGTGGCTGTCGACCCCTTCGGCAACACCCGCGCAGGCGTCTCGGGTGAGACCACCATCAGCCGCAAGGACTTCGGCCTGACCTGGAACGCAGTCCTCGAGGCCGGCGGCGTGCTGGTCAGCGACAAGGTTGCCATCAACCTCGAACTGGCATTCATCGCACCTGCCGCCTGATCCGCCGGATTCCCGGACTGAATGGCGCCTCCGGGGCTGCACGCGATTCCGTGTGCAGCCCCGGAGGCGCCATTTCTTTGCTTGCGGTGTCACCCGCCCATTGTTCGGCGTAAAGCCGATACTTAGCGGCGAATTAGCCAAGAATTTCCTATGAATCCTTAAACCTCAGGTCTAAAGTGATGCCATGAGTAACCCAAACGAAGCTCCTCAGCCTCAACAGCCCGGAGCCCAGCCACCGCAGCCCGGCAATGTCCCTCCTGCGGGTTACCAGCCTCCGCAGGGATACCAAGCACCTCCTTCCTACCAAGCCCCTCCCTCCTACCAGCAACCCGCTCCCGGATACCAGCAGCCGGGCCAACCCGGACGCGGCGAAGGTTTCCACTTCGAGATGCCTACCGACGGTCCCAAGAGCTTCAACGATGTGCTGCCCAAGGGCGGCTTTTCCGGCATGTTCAGTGTTGCCGGCATGCCGATAGAGCTGAAGGTCTCGTACTGGATCTGGCTTATCGGCGGCCTCCTGGGCCTCCTGGGTGGCCTGCTCGGCCTCTTTGGGTCCATTGTGCTTTTCACGCTCGCGCCGGGGATCGCCGTCGTCGTCCTCCTTCTGGTACTGATAGCGCTGGTTGTGGCTGCCGCCCAGATCGTCTTCGCGATGAAGATGAAGGAAGGCAAGGAGTGGGCCCGCCTCGGGCTGACCGTGATTGCCGGAGTTTCCCTGATTCTCTCGATCGTGGGAGGAGCAATGGCCAATGGACAGAGCAACAACTGGTTCAGCTTCGTCATTAGCCTCATTGCAACCATCCTGATGTGGCTGCCCAATTCGCAGGCGTGGTTCAAGACGGCGAGGAGCGCCGTCTAGCCACACCGTTCCAAGCCGAGCTGAAGGCCGCGGCAGGTCCCGGGAGGGCCCCGCGGCCTTCCCTTTGTCTTCGTACCGTTCACGGGAGATCCGCCGAAGCTTGTTTAGCGAGAATTCTTCCCGTGAATCAGCTCCAGCACTGTGCCGCCGGGGTACGGTGGAATTAAGCCGAGCTGGGGGCAGGGCACGTTGCACCCGGCAGCCGTATCTGCAGTCGACACGCAAAGGAATGCCATGAGCACCCCTCCCTACCCGCCGTCCACTCCCGGCGAGAATCCCGCTCCCGAGGAGCCGAAATACGGCCAGCAGGCACCCCAGCCGGGTCAGCAGCCGCAATACGGCCAGCCTTCCGTGCCGCAGTACGGACAACAGACACCGCAATACGGCCAACAGGCACCCCAGCCGGGTCAGCAGCCGCCGTACGGACAGCCCTCCGCGCCCCAGTACGGACAGCCTTCCGCACCCCAGTACGGGCAGCAGGCTCCGCAGTACGGCCAGCAGGCACCCCAGCAGCCGCAGTACGGCCAGCCTTCCGTCCCGCAGTACGGCCAGGGCGGACCGGTCACCTGGCCGAGCCAGCAGCCCGCCGCGACGTCCGGAGTCCCGCAACTGGTCAACATCTCCTTCTGGCTCATGCTTGCAGCCGGCTTGCTGACCTTGATCGGCATTCCGTTCACGATCGCCACGCTGAACTCTCCCGCGGGCAAGAGCATGATGGATCAGGCGTTGGCGGGGCAGGGCGCCAACGCGTCTGGCATAGACACCACCAGCTTCATCAACATTTTGGTGACCGGCCTGATTATCTTCTCGGTGATCTTTGCCGGGCTCTACGCACTGGTCGCGTTCAATGTCCGCAAGGGGAAGAACTGGGCCCGCATCCTGGGCACGGTCTTTGCCGCAATTTCCTTGCTGGGCCTGACCCAGATCGGCATGGGCACCATCACCATCCTCTTGGGCATCGCCGCGATCGTGCTGCTGTACTTGCCGGCCTCGGCGCCGTATTTCCGGAAAGCCCAGCCGTTCGCGAACCCCTACGGCCAGGCGCCTTACGGCCGCTAGGGACAGCGCCTTACGGCCGCTATCAGTACGGCCACAGAGCGAATAGCTGAGAGCAAAACCAACGACGGGCGCAGACCCGGCCTGGCCTAGAGGGCCTGGCGCGGAGTCTGCGCCCGTTGTGCGTGATAGGCCAGGATTTGAAGCTCAGTGGCCATGTCCACTTTGCGCAGATTCACATACGGCGGGACCTGCAACAGCACAGGAGCAAAGCTGAGGATGCTGCGGATACCCGCGCTGATCACGCGGTCGCAGACGTCCTGTGCCACTGCGGCCGGGAGGGCGAGGACCACCATGTTGGTGCCGGTCCGCTGAAGGACCGTTTCAAGATTGGCGGCGTCGCTGACCCGCAGCCAGCCGACTTCGTTCCCGATTATCATGGGATCGGCGTCGAGGATCGCCACCACGTCGAAACCGCGCGATTCGAATCCGCCGTAACGTGCCAAGGCTTTGCCAAGGTTTCCGGCGCCCACAATGGCCACTTTCCAGTCGTGGGTCAGGCCGAGCGCCGCCGCGATGTGCCGGCTCAGGTACTGGACCTCGTATCCCACGCCACGCGTTCCATAGGAGCCGACGTAGGAGAGGTCCTTGCGCAAAGTGGATGAACTGACTCCCGATGCCTCGGCCAAAGCCTCGGAGGAAACCCGTTCCACGCCTTCGCCCAGCAGGGAGTTTAGAGCGCGCAGGTAAAGCGTCATCCGGGCCACAGCCGCGGGTGGTATCTGCTTCGCGGCAGAGTCCTTGTCCCCGGGTACAGCTTCGGCGGACGGTTCCAGCGCAGTCACGTTCTTCTCCATTGCGTCGCTTTGTTTTCCCACTCTATTGCCAACAAAGCTCTGCACGCATGTTCAGGCGGCGATGGCCTTCTTCAGGATCCGCACCAATCGTGCCTCATCGATTTTCCAGAAATCCCGCTGGATTCCGTCCACGAACACCACCGGGATCTCCTCGGCGTAGCGCTCCCGCAGTACCGGGTCAGTGTCGATCGACTGTTCCGTCCACGTGAGACCAAGGCTTGAAGTCACGCGTTCGACGGCGTCACGCGCCGCGGAACAAAGGTGGCAGTCAGCTTTGGTGAGGAGTACGACGTCGGGATTTGGCATGGTTCAACGGTATCGCTTCAGCGTCGGCACAGCCGTCGCGGACGGCAGGGGGCCGGGCGATTGACTAGACTCAAGGCATGCCCGTCGAGAAGAACGCCGTTGTGGCCACCGCGCCGGCTGCAACGCAGCAACACGGCGAAGCCGCATTCTTCGACGTCGACAACACCCTGATGAAGGGTGCCAGCCTCTTCCACGTCGCCCGTAAGATGTACGAACGCAAGGCCTTCACGCTCTCCCAAGCCGCGGGCTTTGCCTGGAAGCAGTTCAAGTTCGTACTGCGGGGCGAAAAAATGGAGGACGTCCATTCCGTCCGGGATTCCGCGCTGATCCTCGCTGCCGGTATCAAGGTGTCCGATATCAAGGAGTTGGGCGAAGAGGTCTACGACGAGATGATCGAGTCGCGGATCTGGCCCGGTACCAAGGCCCTGGCGGAACAGCACCTGCGTGTCGGCCGGAAGGTCTGGCTCGTGACCGCCACGCCCATCGAAGTTGCCACCGTCATATCCACGCGGCTAGGCCTGACAGGCGCCCTGGGTACCGTGGGCGAAGTTGAAGATGGCGCCTACACTGGCCGGCTGGTGGGCGAGATCCTCCACGGACCAGCCAAAGCCGTGGCTGTGCAGCGCATAGCGGACGAAGAAGGCCTGGACCTGAAGCGCTGCTGGGCGTACAGCGATTCACACAACGACATCCCGCTGCTCACTTTGGTGGGCCACCCGGTGTGCATCAACCCCGACGCCGGGCTTCGCCGCCATGCGCGGGAAAACAACTGGCCCGTTTACGACTTCCGTTCCGGCCGCCGCGCAGCCACGCTCGGCCTCAAGGCCGCGACCGTCGGCGGCGCCGTCTACGGTTTGTGGCGGGGTTTCTCCAAGTTCCGCAGCCCGAGGGCCTGACCCAGGCAACCCTCGCTCACTTATAGCCCCCTCACCGGCGACGCTAGCGCACTTATAGCCGCCCCACCGGCGACGCTCGCTCACTTATGGCCGCCCCACCGGCGACGCTCGCTCACTTATGGCCGCCCCACCCGGCGACGCTCGCTCACTTATGACGAAAGTCGGGACTGTCCAAATGGCACATACATGAGCGAGCGTCATCAAAACGACCCACATACGTGAGCGAGCGTCTGAAGCCCGACCCACATACGTGAGCGAGCGTCGTTGAAACGACCAACATACGTGAGCGAGCGTATGAAGCCCGACCCACATACGTGAGCGAGCGTCATCAAAACGACCCACATACGTGAGCGAGCGTCTCCGGGGGATGACGCAAAAATGCCCGCCGCCTCGGGAGGCAACGGGCATTCACGCTGTATGAAGTATCTCTACTTCTTATTGCGACGCTGGTGGCGGGTCTTACGAAGCAGTTTGCGGTGCTTCTTCTTGGCCATACGCTTGCGGCGCTTCTTAATAACTGAACCCACGTAAGTTCCTAACCAAACTAGATTGAGACTCTGTCTGCTGGGTGAGGTCCTTGAACTGAGCAACAGACTTTACAACTGACAGATTCTTACAATGACGTAAAACGTTCCTTAACAGGGTACCGCCTATCGGGGGCACCCAATGACCGCTGGCCCTTTGGGGACCAAGCAAGACTCAAGCCGTCTCCGAGTGTCCGTCGACGACCGCGCCCTTGAGGTACTGGCTCACTGCTTCTTCGGGGACACGGAATGATCGTCCAAATCGGACGGCCGGCAATTCTCCCGAGTGGACCAGACGGTACACGGTCATTTTGGAAACCCGGAGGACTTCGGCAACTTCAGCCACTGTCATGAAACGCGCGTTCGAGAAGTTAGTCTCTGCGGACATTTCTCCATATTCCTTTGCTCTCAGCGGTTAGCGGCGAACCCCAGCATTCATTACCTGGTGTGCCGATGCTGAGCCATCAAACAACCATGTGCTAGATACTCTAGAGGCTGCTGGTACCAAAGTGAAAGTCTTTCGGCCAAGTGGAGGCTGGGTTCCTTTAGTTGGAGGCGGCCATCCGACGCTTGCGGGCCGAGGCCGCCAACTGGCCCAGGACGGACACCGTGACGTCCCATTCCATGCAGGCATCGGTGACGCTCTGGCCGTACACCAGCTCTTGCTCGCCAGCCGACTGCCGCTCCACATCCAGGTTCTGCGCCCCGCCGACAAGGAAGCTCTCCAGCATGACTCCGGCGATAGGCGAAGCAACGTCGTCTTCCAATTGCGCACCGATCTCCAGCGCAACTTCGGCCTGGCGATGGTGGCTCTTGCCGCTGTTGGCATGGCTCGCGTCAACGATCAGCCGCGGATTCAGCCCCTTCACCGCAAGCTTCTCCGAGGCGGCAGCAACCTGGTCCGCGGCGTAGTTCGGACCCTTGCGGCCACCGCGCAGGATCACATGCGTGTCCGGGTTGCCCGAAGTCGCCACCAGGGCGGCGCGGCCATCGCCGTCGATCCCCAGGAACGCCTGTGGTGCGGCAGAGGCGCCGCAGGCATCGATCGCTACCTGGAGATCGCCGTCGGTCCCGTTCTTGAAGCCGATCGGCATGGACAGACCGGAGGCGAGCTGACGGTGGATCTGGCTTTCGGTGGTCCGTGCACCGATGGCGCCCCACGCCACGAGGTCGGCCATGTATTGCGGACTGATGGGCTCCAGGAACTCGGTGGCCGTCGGCAAGCCAAGGGCCGTGACCTGCTGCAGGAATCCACGCGCCGCACGGAGTCCGGCCGCGATGTCGTGGCTGCCGTCGAGGTGCGGATCGTTGATGAGGCCCTTCCAGCCCACCGTGGTGCGCGGCTTCTCGAAGTAGGCCCGCATGACGATCAGGAGGTCTTCCTTGTGCTTCTCCGCCTGGCTGACCAGCCTGCGGGCGTATTCCAGGCTGGCCTTCGGATCGTGGATGGAGCACGGGCCCACGATCACCAGGAGGCGATCGTCCACACCGTCCATAATGGCGCGGACCCCGTCGCGTCCGCGCTCGACGACGGCGGCGGACCTCGCGTCGAGCGGCAGTTCGGCGCTGATTTCCTGCGGCGTGGGGAGCGGCTCAAAGCGGCTGACGCGAAGGTTCGACGTCGACTGGGCGCCCGCATTCTCGACGTCGACGTTATGTGTGGTGGGCTCTGCGGCGATGCTGGTCATGAAAGGGGTCCTGTTCCGAAAGAGGAGCGGACCCTACTCAGAGCCCGCCTGGAAATGGCGAAGGGCAGAGAATGATCTCTGCCCTGTTGGCTCTGAAGGAAAGTTGGATGCGTGTCAGTTAGACGCGGGCCCCTCCAGAGCCAACGAAAAATACGCATACCAACGGTTAGTCATAGCCAAACCATAGCGTCAGGCTCCGGATGCCCGCAAATCGAAATGCAACGACATCAAGGGAAACCGTTTCCCCAAGCACTATAAACTTCACCTCAGAACAATTGTTGGCGCCGCGTTGGAGCAGGGCGGCCGCAGCTCAAGGAAGGAAACCATGCCAGGCAGAAGGAACACCCGGCGGGTGGGCATCGCAGATGTGGCATCCATGGCCGGTGTTTCGCACGCCACGGTTTCCCGCGTCATGAACGGAAATACAACCGTGGACGCGGACATTGCCGCTCGCGTGCGCGCGGCCGCCTTGGAGCTGAAGTACAAGCCGAACCCGGTAGGCCGCAGCCTGGCCCTGGGAAAAACCGACACTATCGGAATCGTGGTGCCGGACCTGTCCAACCCCACATTCCAGGCCATTCTCCGCGGACTCAGTATTGCCGCGGCGCGCGACGGCTACCGCGTGTTGATCGCGGATTCCTCCGAGGTCTCCAGCGAAGAAGCGATCCTCGCCGGGGAAGCCCGGAGGCGATGCGACGGCGTCGTTCTTTGCGCCCCCCGCATGAGCGACGCGGAACTGGAAGAACTCGCCCCCACGCTCTATCCGCTCGTCCTCATCAACCGGACCACCGAGTCGGTGCCGACTCCCAGCCTCGTAGTGGACTACGGCCAAGGCATCCAGGAGCTCGCCGCCCATCTGGTGGAGCTGGGCCATCGAAAACTGGCCTACCTGACGGGACCGGACCGCAGTGCGTCCAACGTCCAGCGCCTCCGCGGACTCGAGAAGTTCACGGCCGAATTCCCGAACGTCGAATTGAAGTTCATTCCCGGAGGCAACACGTTCGACGCCGGATTCGAGTCAAGCGATGCGGTCGCCTCATGCGGTGCCACCGGAATCCTCGTCTTCAACGACGTCGCGGCAATGGGCCTCTTGAGCGGACTAAGCCAGCGCGGGATCCGCGTGCCGGAAGACTTGTCGCTCACCGGTTTCGATGACATGCCCTTCGCCCGGTACACCATGCCTCCGCTGACCACCGCAGCCGTGCCGATCTCCGACCTCGGGGACCTTGCGTGGCGCCGCATGCGGGAGCAGATCCAGACCAACGACGCCGCCTCCCCCACGAACTACTTCCCGCCGCGGATTGAGCTCAGGGGCAGCACCGGACCCGTCAAGGCCTAGGTTCCGCAGGGGCCTGCCCCAGCCCTGCCTCCCGGTAGTACCCCTCGATGTGTTCGGCAACGAGGGTCGCTGCCCGTCCGCCGTCGCCGTCGTGCACCGCCGCCAGAATGGCGCGGTGCTCCGACCTCAGGCGCCGCGCGGTGCTATCCCAATCCGGCAGGTTTGCCGTGAGCGCCGCGGCGTAACCCTCAATCGCTTCCCGGAGCGAGCCCATGATGGTGCTCACCACCGCATTTCCGGCGGCTTCCGCCAGCGCCAAATGGAAGGCGACGTCCAGCGCGAGGAAGTCGTCGACGGCGGAACTCACGTCCATTTCGTCCAGGAGCCTCGCTGCTTCTTTAAGCTCAGGGGCGTCTGCTTTAGCGCGGGACACCGCCCAAGATTCGAGCAGGACCCGTGTCTCCACGATGTCTGCTACGGGCAAATGCTGCGTGGCCACGTGGAGGCGGAGTGCGGAGCCGAGGGCGGTGGCCGGTTCCGCGATGACCACCGTCCCGGCATCCTTGCCGGAGCCGACCCCTGCCCGCACCACGCCCATGGCTTCCAGGATCCGGATGGCTTCGCGGACCGACGTCCGCGAGACCTCCAGTTGCTCGGCCAGGGCCCGCTCAGCGGGAAGCCGTCCGCCAAGCACCAATCGCCCCTCGGACAATTGCTTTTCGATCCAACTCAGGACGAGCTCGTGCGTTCGCATGGATAAATAGTAGTTGATGTGGTTGGACCACATGGCATAGAGTGTGGTCCAACCACACAACCACACTGGAGACAGCACCATGACGCAGACCGTCCAGCCGAGCAACGCCCCTTCCCTTGAGGTGCCCGCGAACGCCCCCACCGCCGTCGGGCGGCCCGCAGCACTCAAGCGCCGGGTTCCCAAATACGCGGACCTGGCGCCACTTATGAAGTTCAAGAAGCCCGAGTTCAGCAACGCGGCGAAGCTGCGCCGCGCATCCACCGTTTGGGAACTGCGGGACATGGCTAAGCGACGCACTCCCCAGGCACCGTTCGACTACACGGACGGTGCAGCGGAGGCGGAAATCACGCTTCGCCGGGCCCGCCAGGCGTTCCAGGACATCGAGTTCCGGCCCGGAATCCTGCGCGACGTCTCCAGCATCGACCTCAGGACCGGGATCCTGGGCAAGGAATCCCGCCTTCCGTTCGGCATCGCTCCTACGGGATTCACCCGCATGATGCAGTCGGAGGGTGAGTACGCGGGCTCGCAGGCGGCCGAAGCCGCCGGCATTCCCTACACCCTGTCCACGATGGGCACCGCCTCCATCGAGGATGTGGCTGCCGCGGCTCCGAACGGACGCAACTGGTTCCAGCTGTACCTCTGGACGGATCGGGACCGTTCCCTGGAACTGATCGAGCGCGCCGCCAAGGCCGGAAACGACACCCTCATGGTCACGGTGGACACCGCCGTCGCGGGCGCCCGGCTGCGGGACGTCCGGAACGGCATGACCATTCCGCCGGCGCTCACCGTGAAGACGGTCCTGGATGCCTCGTACCGGCCTGCATGGTGGTTCAACTTCCTCACGCACGAGCCGCTGACGTTCGCCTCGCTCTCCCGCTACACGGGAACCGTGGCCGACCTCATCAACTCCATGTTCGATCCCACCCTGACCTTCGACGACCTCGACTGGCTGCGGGAAACCTGGAAGGGCAAGCTAGTAGTCAAGGGCATCCAGACCGTGGAAGATGCCCGCAAAGTGGTGGACCACGGCGCGGACGGCGTCGTGGTCTCCAACCACGGCGGGCGCCAACTGGACAGGGCACCGATTCCGCTGCACCTCGTTCCGGAGGTCTCCGCGGCCCTGAAGGCTGACAACAGCGACGCGGCCATCATCCTGGACACGGGCATCATGAGCGGCGCCGACATCGTGGCGGCCCTGGCCCTCGGCGCCGATTTCACATTGATCGGCCGCGCCTACCTCTACGGGCTCATGGCCGGCGGCCGCGCAGGCGTGGACCGCACCATCCAGATCCTGGAGAAGGACATGGCCCGCACCATGGCCCTGCTCGGAGTCACGAAGATTTCGGAACTCACCCCGGACCACGTGCGCCTCCTGCAGCACTAGGCCGGGCTGCCCAAGTAACTCGCAGTAGGTGTCGTTTTGGGGCCTCAAAACGACACCTACTGCGAGTCAGTTGGGGCTTAGATGAGGCCCTGCGCCAACATGGCGTCGGCTACCTTCACGAATCCGCCGATGTTGGCACCCAGGACATAGTTGCCCGGCGCACCATATTCCTCGGCGGTTTCGGCACAACGATCGTGGATGCCCACCATGATTTCCGTAAGGCGCGCTTCCGTGTGTTCGAAGGACCAGGAATCGCGGCTGGCGTTCTGCTGCATCTCCAACGCCGACGTCGCCACACCACCGGCGTTGGCCGCCTTGCCCGGGCCAAACAGGATGCCCGCGTCCTGGAAAACCGCAACGGCTTCGCGCGTGGAGGGCATGTTGGCGCCTTCCGCGACTGCCAGCAGACCGTTGCTGACGAGCTTGGCCGCGGCGTCGCCGTCGAGCTCGTTTTGCGTCGCGCACGGCAGCGCAACGGTGCCGTTGACGTCCCAGACCGAGCCGCCGGCCACATAGTTGGCTCCCCGGCGGCGCTCCGCGTATTCAGTGAGGCGGCCGCGTTCGACTTCCTTGATCTGGCGGAGCAGCGCGACATCGATGCCGGCCTCGTCCACGACGTACCCGGCGGAATCGGAGCAGGCCACCACTGTTGCGCCAAGGGCCTGGGCTTTGGCGATGGCGTAAATGGCGACGTTGCCCGAACCGGAGACCACGACGCGTTGGCCATCGAAGGACCGGCCCCGGGTCTTGAGCATCTCCTGGGCGAAGATGACCGTGCCGAAACCAGTGGCTTCCGGACGGACCAAGGAGCCGCCCCACGACATTCCCTTGCCCGTCAGGACGCCCGACTCGTAGCGGTTGGTGATGCGCTTGTACTGGCCGAACAGGTAGCCGATCTCACGGCCTCCCACGCCGATGTCGCCCGCAGGAACGTCTGTGTATTCGCCGATGTGGCGGTACAGCTCGGTCATGAAGGACTGGCAAAAGCGCATGACTTCGGCGTCGGAGCGGCCACGCGGATCGAAGTCAGAGCCGCCCTTGCCGCCACCGATCGGCATGCCTGTCAGGGCATTCTTGAAGATCTGTTCGAAGCCGAGGAACTTGACGATGCCTAGGTAGACCGAGGGGTGGAAGCGCAGTCCGCCTTTGTAGGGGCCCAAGGCTGAATTGAACTCGACGCGGAAACCGCGGTTGACGTGAACGCGTCCGGCATCGTCGGTCCACGGCACACGGAAGATGATTTGGCGCTCCGGTTCGCACAGGCGCTCAAGGACGGCGCCTTCGAGGAATTCCGGGTGTCTGTCGTGTACCGGTCCGAGGCTTTCAAAGACCTCCGTAACGGCCTGGTGAAATTCCAGCTCGCCCGGGTTCCGCGCCAAGACGGTGTCCCGGACTGCTTCCAGCCTCGAATCCATGTGACTCCCTACAACTTCAGCGCCGAGCGGCGGGTCTGCGTACAATCCCGCCATACTCGCATCAGACGCGCGGCAGTCTCCATCCGAACCGATTACGACCGGGCAGCGCTGAGGGCAGAGGCCAGTCGAAAAGCGGGATCACGCCCGTTTGCTGCTACTTCTTCCGCCCGAACTTCGGCAGATTGGGTAGGTTCGGCAGGTTCGCCAAGAGGTCCGCAGCCTTGGTGGCGGCACGGCCAACCGTACGGCCGATCTGCTGCGGCCTGGTGTCGTCGACTCCTGCGGCTGAGGCAACAGCTCCCGGAGCGGGAACGGTTTCAGGCGAGCGCTCGACGTCGGTGCTCGCCGGGGAGGTGCCGAGCGGCTCGCCGTCGGGCTGGGTCCGCGCGGTGCCCTGCTGACCAACCGCACCCGGCTGGCCACCCGAACGTGCGCGGGGGCTCCGAGCCGGAGTGGCGGCTTCGGCTGCATCCTTGGCGGG
>OUNM010791733.1_pt1 | contig 13567 bp, 12 predicted proteins | sample 1769961 | NCBI WGS metagenome assembly OUNM01 (sample SAMEA3914820, study PRJEB12502) | metagenome | biome: forest; material: soil | place: USA | collected 2012-03-12 | depth 0.3 m | reverse complement strand
CGGCAGGTGAGCGTCCACCGGAAAATCGCACCAGTATAATTGCCGGATCGCCGGCACCGCTTTTAACCGGGGCGCGACCCTGGGCGGCTTATCTGAATCATCGGTCGACAAAATTCATTCCACTTCGTCACGCCAATTGGCGCAATCCCATAGGCACGGTCAAGGCGCTTCCCTTGCGCCGGCCTAAGCCGCCTTTCGTTTCCGTCTAATTCCAGACAAGCGATCCAAAGCTTTCCGAGCAGCGGGGCCTAAATTGTGACTGGTATTTGAACGGCGGCCGAGGATGACACCCTGTGGCTTGTAGGAAACGCCAAAGCCAGGGGCATGCCTGTGCGCAGTCCCCTTCAAAAAGTAGCTGCGGTTAGTCGCTTCAACCCACATCACCGTCTTTATCTTGATCGCGCTGGCATCACACGGGGATACGCAAAAGCTGTCGAGCCATTCCCACATCATCCGCTCGAAGTCGTGCCGGCGGGTGCGAGGAATATGAAAAAGCACATGGCAATGGATATTGTGTGGTGTCCCCTCCCCGATCTCAAGGAATACCTGGTCGTCTCGCCGGTTCTCGAAAACATACGCCCACGTCGGCTTAAATGCAGGACCGGCGCCTTTTCGTGGACGCGTCGCCCAACCTCTAAAACGGCCTTGGAGTATTTTCTGCAAAACTCCGACCGCTTTTGCCGGTGAGATGTCAGTGGACGAGAAGTTGATGGTGACGGACGTGTTGAGGGGCATGCCTATGCGGGTGGCCTGTTCTCCGATGGCGTAATACAAAGTCTGGGCAGCTTTGTAGCCTAAGTCGAACGAATGCTTCTGGGGCAACACCACTCTCCCGGACCCCATATTTTGTCGGAAACGGGGGTAATAATAACTATATGTAGATGATAAGGCCCTGACGGGTCTCCTGCAAGGCGAAAGCTTACTTGATTTTGTAAATGCCCTTAAGCGGGCACTTCCCCGCTTAAGGGCATGGTAGGCAAGCGGCGGAAGGTTTTGGAATGGGTCAAGCCCTTACCCGAAGGGCGGTTTTTTCGGCCTCTTCGGCCGCAAAAAATCGGGGCTTGAGGCATTTCAGACCTGAAGCCATGCCCTAAGGGCTAAAAAACCGGTCGGCCTTTGGCCGACACCGCGTAATCTTGCAGTAGCCTATGATCGAGAGATGCGATTCCCGCTTATTATAGAAATAGAATGGGCGGATTCAGTCCGCCTGGCGGTTTCACGCTCTTTCATAGCGCGTTCCAGCCGGTCGAACGCTGCCCCAAGGCCAGACGCTTCGAACTCCATATTGCGGATCATGTCTGCCATGGCCTTGCGCCGGTGCTCGAAATCCACCGGTGCCGGCGGCCGGGTTTGCTTACCTAGAAGTGCCCTAGCGATGGCCGGCAGGTTCAGACGGTAGGCATTAGACGTCTGACGGACCTGCGGCCCCGCCTGCCCCACTGTGGGCGCCGGTACATAGCGCCTGATCCAGTCGACGAAGCCATGGGCCTTCAATGCCTTTAGAGCCCGCCATACAGCATCCCGGCTGCGCTTAATGCGACTTGCAATGGTGTCTATTGCGGGGTCCAGGCGCCCGGTGGCGTGGTCGACCAGGTTCAGCAGCTCGCGCAGCACTTCTAGCCCGATCGGTCCCAAAGGTCCTTGCGGCTCGCCTTGCTTACGCTTTGTTCGGTCGTATCGCTCGGCCGCGCGCATAAAGTCGCCAACCTGGCCAGAAGCGAATGGTTTCCAGAAACCGATTTCACATCGTCCGGCGAGCTGGCTGCGTCTCCGGATGGGTTGAGGGGGACGCGCCCTTCCCTCCCGTCGCCCTCGGGCGAAATTCAATAGCTGTTCCATTTCATAGCCTTCCTGTTACGGTTGGCCCGCACTAGCGGTGGCTATCGATAGACAAAGCTCCGCCGTCCCTGCCGAAGCGGGTTTTTGTTGACAGCGGTTCAGTTTTAGGGGAAGCTCTGATTTGCGAGATACAGAGCGGGTTCCCCGCCAACCGAATTATCGAGAGCCCGGCCGCCAAGCCGGGCTTTCGTCATTTCTGGCCTTTCGCACACAAACAAACAGGAAAAGTCAGAGAAAACGAATCCAGTGGAAAATCCGCTGGATAGTCCAGCCTGCCCCGAATCGGGGCAACCTGAAAAGGCTGAAAAGGGTTAACGCGACGGACGGTTGCAGTAAGCAGGCAAGCCAACGTGCAGTTTGAGGTCACGTGAGCATGCCGTCTTGCTAGCACGCCAGCATGCTGGCAACCTTTCACGCTAGCGCTCTCCGAAAGGATGACGCCCCTTCGATCTGAGAAGAAGGTCTATGCCCTCACCTAACAAAGCCTGAACACTGGGCGCTTCCCCATCGAGAACCATCTGGTGAAGCGCGCGCCACAGCTCAGGCGAATAATACCCCATGACCGGCTTTTTCCCGATCCTCGCTTTGGCGATTTTAGGTGATGCTGACGAAGTTTCAGATAAGGGGTCTGGCTTGATCACTTCTGCTGGCTTAGCCTTTATGGGCGCTGCTCGCGAGGTGGCCTCTTCCTTCAAAGCTCCAAACCTGCTCATGCCGCGACCTTTCGTTTTGTGCTAGCACGCTTACGTGATGGCATGCTTGCTTGCCTGCTTGCCCACTCCCAAAGTGCTGCTACTTCAGCCGCTGCCCGGCCGTTAGGTTCTAGCTCCTGTGCAGTTTTTCCGTCCCCTGTCGCATGGTGATAAGCGGCCCTTTCAGACAGGGCAGCCGGCGCAACTTTCAGGCCGAAACTCATGACCAACTCCGCTGCTTCCTTATAAAGAATTGGTGCACGCTGCGGCCCGGCTGTGAAAAGAACGTAAGCGGGCTTGCCGCTTGTCTTTACAAGGTCAGCCGTGGTTTGGATTGCGTCGAGATCGAAAGCACGAGGCCGGCAGGGAATTAGTATGAGATCAGCAGCGCGACACGCAGCCGCTGCCATACTATCGGCGTGCGGCGGCGTATCAATCACCACTAGCTCCGCGCCCAATGCACCAGCACTGGCCAGCTTTTTCGATAGGAGAGGGGGAGAGGCGCAATCGATGACCTCAGGTTCCCCACTCTTTAGGCCTTTCTGCCTCCATTGGCTCCACCGGCTAGCAGTGGCTTGGGGATCGGTATCGACCAATAAAGAAACATATCCCGCAGCAGAGGCAGCGGTCGCCAAATGAATGGCCATGGTCGTCTTTCCGGCCCCGCCTTTCTGACTAATAATCGCGATTGTAAACATGGAAGCACTCCATCATGTAAGCGTGCTAGCACGCCCACATGTGAGCGTGCTCGCCTGCTGGATTGCTGCCACGATTCCTTAAAGAAGTGATTAACCATAAGGCTTCAACGTCGCAGGCTGCCACGGCATCGATAAGCAGGTACGGCGACCGGAAAGATCGTATGTCAAATTCTAACCCGCTCGATCTCGTCTAGCGTTACCTGGTCGCAGCGTCGATCATATAGCTGAGTAGTCCTGGTGGAACTGTGGTTGGCCATGGCGGCGGCGGTCTCTAATGCCCCACCGTTCTTGAGATAGGCGGTGATGCCGGTGGCTCGGAATGTGTGGTTTCCAATCTTAGTGGCAATGCCGGCTGCCGTGGCGCGACGACGGATCATCTCATAAGCATTGGCCTGGGGGAGGGGATCGTCACTCAGTCGGCCGGTGCCTCGCCGGATAGTCTTGAACAATGGCGCTTTCGGATAGAACGCTAAGCCACAGCCATCGATATAGGCGTGTAGATAATCTTCAAGGGAATGGTGGCATGGCAATTCATGCACCTTGCCACCCTTCTCATGCAAACGTATCCATAGGCGGCGCTGTTGGGTGAATACGTCCTCAACCTTCATGCCGATTGCCGCGCCGATCCGCGCGAAGCTGAAAGCCATGAGGGCGATCAGGGCGCGGTCACGCAAGCCGATAGGGGAGGAGGGGTCGATCTGGTCGAGGATTTCACGTGCTTCTTCGGGGGAGAGCACCGGCGTTTTGCCCCGCTTGACGCTGTAGGCCGGCCCGCGCACCGAGCTGGCCGGATTGACTGGAACCACCTGGCCGACCACCAGCCAATCGAACAGACGGCGGATCGCCGCCAGGCGCGCCTTGGCCGTCGGCGCGGCACGCGCCTGACTCAGCGCCTCGATGTAGCTGGCGACATGCAACGGCTGAATGTCGCCGAGTCCCCGCACATGACGCACCTCGCACCAGGCCAAGAACTCCGCCACTCCGCGCCAGTAGCTGCGCCGCGTGTTCGGATTGCGGATCGACGCCGCGAAGAATTCGAGAAAGCGCAGTCGCGCCCGGTCGCCGCCGGCGGTGACAATAGCAGGGACGGGCAGGGCAGGGGCGAGCGTGACGAGCTGGTTCATGACCAAAGGGCCTTAATCGCGAGGGTGATGGCCAAGAAGCAAGCAATCCACATTGCGACCTGACCAGACGCCCCCTTGAATTTGAAACCCAGCCCCTCGAACTCTAAGGGGCCGTCAGTCTGACGGAGAAATACGACGAGAGTAAAGGCTACAACTGCCGCGCCTGGCAACCCAATGATAGCCGGGAAGTGTCCTTCTAGAACGGACTTCCAATCTGTCAGGCCAACCTTCACGACGTATAGGACAAAGCCATACACGCAGATTCCACAAACCGCGGCTATCGACGCGAGTACGATGGCCACAACCTGGGAAGCCGACACCCTTTTTCTCTGATCTTGACCGTCACCCATTGCACCCTCCTACATGTGATAAAGGACATTATCACATATAGGAGAGGAAGCGAGTGGCATTAACGCTGCAGTTGATTTTTGTTCTCTCCGTGCGATTGCATCTCGATCAGTAACGGCGATATCCGACATGGCGGCGGAAGCGCCGATTCACTCACGCTAGACCCCGGGGAGTTTAAGATGGATAACTATGTCGCACAGTGGCCTGCTGGAGTTCCCGACGAGGGATGGCGCGGCCCCGTTTCGGATATTGCACATACTGGCTTACGCATGTGGCGCGGCACCTGGCATAACAGTAAAGGTGAGACTCACCATTTTGACATTTCCTTGCTGGATGACAGCATTATCCGGCTGGACGAAGAAGAGAGCCACCAACGCTGGGAAGGCCCCTACGAGAGGCAAGGCAACTGGTATGAGTTCGCCGGCAGAGGTACCGGTAATGACCAGAGATTTGAATTCGCCGGCACCCTTGAGTTAGTCGAGTAGGATGAGAGTCACGTGACTACTGGCCGCCTACCAAGCGCCAATAAAAAAGGCACCCCATTTCTGGGGTGCCTTTTTCGCTAGAACAACCGCGCGAATAATAGCGCCATCGAAACCAACTCTAAGGGCACAAATGCCCCAAAGCCGATACGATAGAAATTACCGTTCGGTCGGCTGGCTTCGAGAAAGAGGGCCATTTTCATGGCAATAACTCCATCTCTATGCACGTGGGTCCCTTGGTGTAGGCGGCGACGTGCTTTAGGCCAGCGGTTTGGGAGTTTTTTACCCGTAGTCCGGTTGGTGGTCTCCCAGACACGCTCCGACTATTTCGCTATCACGTATTTAGATACGCAGGGAGCGCCTTGCAAGATGTAGGATCAAACAACGTCGCCGAGCCTACACCTTAAGCAAGCCCGCTGCCGACGTGACGCGGCAGCTACTTTGAGGATTAATCATTCCCCGGCGGCAGGCCAAAGAGCCCCTCGCTGACATGGCTTCCGGCGTTGGCCTCGAATTTCTCCCCGACCGGATAAAATTCGATCCGGTTTCCAAGCGGACCAACCTCATGGGTCATTTCCTCGTCGGTGATGATCCGCCGACACGTGTGACAATGGTTGGCGTAGTAGGGCTTACCGGGAGCCGGATTGTAGGGATTGTGATTGTCTGGCTCGGTGTCGAGAAAATAACCATCGGTCAGGGCGGTCATTTCCGCCAGGACCGAGGGCGTTAGATATTTCACGTAGGTTAGCCGAAGGTCGGCGCCGACGGTCCTCCACGGCATCTCGATATCGAGGTCGTCATCATATTCGTAATCGTCTTCAGTTTCGTGTTCTTCCGGAACCCAATAGCCGTAGTACTTCGTATCCACCCCACATCCCGGACAGCGACATGGCGCGGCAAATATCCAATAATGCTCGGCACGGATGTTGATGTAGGGATACGCCGCGACCCATGACTTGTAATCCGACACGTATTCGCCTTCAGGCACCACAAGATCGCCGGTCTCAGGATCGACCTCGGCACCCATTTCCAGCGCCAGCCGGCGTTGATGGTCTGGCACGCGCAGAACAATTTTCTTCATTTTTCATAGCCTTTTTTCAGAGTGACCCAATGCTCCGGACGAGAGGCTACCGTGGGATTTGCCGTTCGATAACGTAAATCTTCGCCCAAAAGCACTTAGCTGCCCCGCGACGCATATCGCTTACCGCGGGGAGCTTACCATCTGACCATAGCTTTTACCGTGTTGATTTAATTGCATTAATTCTGTATTATAGTATTCCACCGCACCGAATACCGGTCACATACCTCGCTCACGCTCGCGATTTCGGCCGAGGGCAGCCGGATTGAATGGCGGCATGATCAGCTCTTTTTCCTTCTTGTTCCACGCGTCGTCCTTTGCCGAGGCGGCGGGTAGTGCGGTTTCCTTCGCCGCAGGCTTCTTGCCTTCACCCAGCCCCATCGCGGGCGCCGCATCTCGCTCGCCGTCTGCTCCGGGTAGAGCCTTTGCCTTCTGTGCCTCGGCTTCACGCGCCAGCTCAGCCGCCCGGTCACGCTCCCTCACTTGGTCACGATTTACGAAGTCCCCGGACATGGCGCGGGCATAGGTCTCGTCGATGTGCTCCAGGGCGACGCGATTGATGCCGTCAGATTCCCCGAGCTTTCGGAACAGGGCCTTGGTGTTGTCGGTAATAAGCGTCAGGGTATCGGACGGACGGGACGCCATGACATAGGCCCGGGCATTATTGGCGAACTCCCCCAGACGTGACGACAGAACGGACACCACATGCCCGAATGTCTGGCCCTGGGCCTTGTCGGCCGTCATCGCGTAGCTGTGGGCCATGGACTTCAACAAAGGGTCCGACCGGCTTAACACGTGCTCCTGGCCACGTTCGTCGCGGACCGTGACACTGCGCTGCCCCATGGACACGACCTCGAAACCGTCGCCGTTCGTGATGCCACGCTTCTTGTCGTTGCTGGTCCACATCATCCGGTCGCCGGCCGCCACCATTATGTCATGCGGTGTGCTGACGCCGATCGACAGTTTGCCGCGCTCCGCCAGCTCGGACAAGTGCAGCTCGAACGACTTGCCGCCGGCGCCTCGGCCCAGGATGCGATTATTCTGATGGTCGATGCCGTCGATTAGGATGCGGTCGCCGGCCTTCGTGCCCGACGCCTTGTCGCCCTTGAACACGGAAAGGGTCTGGCCCAGGCTGTAACTATGGCTGTTGCCAAGCTCGGCCTTCGTCAGGCTGACGCCGCGCTGAACCTCGAACACCTGCCCCTTGGCCGACACCTTGCCCTCATCGATCAGCTGGCCACGTATCTGCGCGGTGACTTCCTCGCGCATGGCATTGGTCGGCACCACGACAACGGCGTCCTTGCCCTGGTTGCGCAGCAGCTTCCATTCCGCAACGGCCGCCTTGACCAGGCTGGGATCGTCGCTCGATCCAGTCTCTTTTATATACTCTCCCATGACCGGCAGGGCCTTGGACGGCTCGCCGCGTGACAGGGCATAGATGGCGTCCTTAAGGGTCTCGTCCTTCTGCCGGCGGATTTCGCTGAATTTCGGGTTAGCCACCTCGGCCGACAGCAATAGCTTCAGCGGCGCGCCGGCCTGGACTGATGGCAGCTGCCGCTCGTCGCCCGACAGGATCAGCTGCTTGATGCCGAGATCGGCTTTTGCGGATAGCAGCTCGCACATCTGCGGATTGGACAACATCGACGCCTCATCGACCAGCAGGCGGTGACCGCTATAGGTCGCCCTCAGCTGGTCGAGATTGCCGCGCTCCTTGCCCTCGGCATAGGCGCCCAGGAAGTGACTGACGGTATCGGCGCCGACATTGGCGCGATCGCGAAGAGCGGTAATGGCCTTGTGCGTGGGCGCAAGCGCCAGAAGCTTCTCCTGGCCGCCGCTCAAATCCTCGATCGACTTGGCGATGACGGCGAAGGTCTGGGTCTTGCCGGCGCCGGCAGGGCCTGTCACGGCCAGCACGCCGTCGCGTGACCTCAACACGTCGTCGATCACCCTGGCCTGGCTGTCAGAAGGGATATGCTCGTTGCCCATGCGTTCGAACCCGGATCGCGTCAGCAGGGCGTCAACGTCCAGCCTCGCAAAGGGCGTCACATTGCCCTTCTCCGCCTGCATGCGATCGACCGCTTCACGCTCCATGGCCACAGCCCTGGCCGTGGTGATGCCACCCACGACGGTCTTGTCCGCCGGCAGCACGTCGCCCTTCTTCAAAAGCGCGCTGTAGGCCTTCTCATAAGCGTCGAGGCTGAATCGGTAGTCCGCCGCCTCCATGGCCGACGCCAGGACTTCATGACGGGTGAAAACGGCCGCGCGCTCTTCGGCATGGGCCAGGCCCTGGGCAACCGCTCCCTTGGCCGTCTCGTGCGGCATGTCATGCGGATTGACGAACTTCAACAGGCCGGAATAGACCGGGCTCGCCCTCCCCTCGAAGCGCTTTTCGAGGTGGTGGCCGATCCCCCGTGCCAGAGCCTCGTCACGGATGCGGTCCAGGTCGAGAGCGACGCCCTTCGCCTCCTCGTGCCAGCGCCCCTGCAAGACCGCCCGCGGTTCCTCCGGCTTGAAGGGACGCTCAAGCTTGCGCATCAGTTGCCGTTCCTGGCCTGTCAGCTCGCGGCCGGCCTCGGCCTCCTCGCGGTCGATGTGCCCCTGTATCTGGTCGGTGCGCTTGCTGAAGGCTTTCAGCTGGGCCTGCTCGAAGCCGACGATCTCGAAATTGCCCTCTCCGCCCTTGCCGTCCCGAGTGATGTAGCCGGCCTCATGCACACGGTCCCGTAACGCCGTCAGATAGATCGAGCCGACCAGGTGCATGTGTTTGAACAGCTCCCGGCTCTCGAAGGCGCGAAAGCCGCCTTCTTCGGTCAGGACCATGTTCATCAACACCACGTGTGTATGCCGGCCGGGGTCACCCGCCCGGGTGATGCCGTGCTCGGTTTCGGCCCAGACCAGGCCTTTGCCGATATGTGATCGCACGGCCCCGTCCTCGTCCCGTGCACGGTAGATGCCCAGATGCGCCTGAACATAGGCCATGGCCTCGCCGATGGCTTCACGGTGCGCCACGTCCAGCCTCTCGTCGCCGCCGATAATCGACAACAGTGAGACGCTCTTCGGCGCATTGAAGGTCAGGTCGAACCCGGGCGCATGCTCGGCGCGCTTGGAACCCGTCTTACCTTGCTCAATCTCGGTCGCCGGGCGCTCGCCCGGGGCACTGCCAATGTCCTGTTCCAGGTCGCCGCTGTTATGGCCGATGCCCGGTGATGACGCCTCAGCTGCGAGCGCTACGTCCTCCCCCTGACGGTCCAGCACGTCCCCTGCAGGTCGCTCCCGCTCCGCCGTGACCTCGCATGTCTCACCGTCGCCTGCAGGGCCGTCGCTGCGCTCTCTCTGCAGCTGGTCGAGCCGACTTGCCGCTGGGCCGTCCGGATCGGGGTTGATGCCCTCCAGGAGCGAACGGAAGGTGTCAGGATCGACCTCGGAGCCCGGCTCCAGCCCCAAGGCCTGGGCACCCTCGCCTCTCCAAACCAGCCCCGGTGCGTCGGCCTCTCCTGAGACGTAATAGTCGTCCTTGCCGTAATAGTCGGCGGAGCGGCCGGCGGAAGAAAGGCGAGTGACCTTCAGCATGACGCGCCCCTATTTGGTCTGGGCCTCTGGCGTCGCGGGTGCTGGGGGTGGAACATAGGTCGGGTCCAAAACCCCAAAGGCCGCATACATCGCACCAAACTCGTTCGGAAGGGAGCCGTGATCGACCGGGGTGCCTGGTAACGGCAGAGGCATAGCCGGCCCGAACATGGCATCGGCGTGCTTCCTGACCGTCTCGATCTGCGCCTCCATCACCTTGCTCATCCCGGTTCGGTTCATCACCGTGCGCAGGTAAAAATTATTCAGGAAGCACATCCGCGCGATGGTCCGGGTGTAAGCGACCTCGTCCGGAACCTTCTCTAGCTCGGCCACCATATGGTCCAAAACCTTGCCGACACCGATGCCTTTTTTCTCTGCCACGGCGTCTAAATAGCGCTTCGTCTTGCCGGAAATGCGCACGGATAAGGCGGCGGTCGGTTCTGCGGTCATGATGGTCCCCCGAGGCAAATAACCCAAGCCACACACAAGCGCATACAGGCTTAAGGTCGGGAATTACTGGGACGATAACAGCGGTCCCAAATCCTCGCAAGTAATTTTAACACACTGTTTTTGCTTACTTCCTACCTATGGCGCAGCCGTGCGTAATGCCTACTAATCTACACACAAACACATACGCCGCATATCCTTTCTTCGCCGATTATTTTTGTGGTTTGGTCCGCCGGCTTTTGGCCGGTTCAGGGCGCCAGGAACGGCAGAGCGCGGTGGTCCTGGCGCCCTGAACCTATGCGATCGTATTTTATACCCTCATTGACAGCGAGAATTTATGCTGCTCCCCTACCAATATCACTATCTTTCGGGAGGGCAACAAATGGCAACAGCATCCGCTGCGATCGTCGGCGTCTTCATGCTCATGGTTGTCTCCGGCGAAGCAACCGCACAAACGGCAACACCGCTCGGCAACTTTTTACCGCTTACAGGCCATCTGATCGAAAAAAACTCCGATGCGCCGAACTCCATTGAGGTTTCTCATAGTTTGGAGACTTACCTTGAGAGCATGCGCGTTGCGACCAATGAAGATGGTAACGAGAGGGGCGTCTGCATAAGTAAAGCCGCCTCGCGATCTGAATTAACGACATTCTCAAAAGGCGAAGGCAACCAAATCAGCCTGCTCTGCAATAGCACTTGGGGCGAAAAATATTTATTTGACACGAATTTCGATCCAAACGACGGAGGCAAGCTTACTGTCCTTCATATTCATACCCACCCGTCATCAGGGCATTTGATCCCGAGTGCAGGTGATACGGCTGATGCTCTTGCAAACGGATACCCGGCGTCGATTGTTGTCTCGACCGGACCCGAACTCCTCGACACTTTAACTATATCTACTAAAGAAAGCAGAGAATTTGCGAAAGAGCTTTTCAGAACGTCTGTTCCACCTGAAGTTCAGGAGATGGCGTCACACGACACAACTGCCTCGCGCCAGCTGTTGCAGGCGCTGGGGCGAGATAACTTAGATTTCGAAATTCTCGTGACCTACTCCCGCGCCCATTCGATGGCCTCCTTTATTTGGGCATCGATTCATTCGCAATGGCGTTATGCTCCCGACTCACGTGTAATTGAAAACAACCAAGACATTGTTATTTACGGTGCTGAGTGTGAGGCATTACATCTGCTTTGCTATTATAGGACGTCCGCTGATAGGCCATTCGTACGCGTAGATGCGCAGGGCGACGCTAATCGACTTGGACCTGAAATAACACGTTACACATTGCATTACGGTGACCTATATAAGAATTTCCGAGACTATATAGGCCATCCTCGCCAGGTACACGTCGCATCTTCGGATGCTCGCGATTTTTTTTACGATAATCTGCGCGTGTATGAGACGGCTGTTCGTTTGAATTCGCCCGATAACAAGAACGAACTCGATTTGGTGCATAGGTTTGAACAGTCGATGCTGGACGACAAAGCGTTTCTCATCACACAGCAGGACTACGGCCCTCTTCCAAATCCATGCGATTTCACGTGCAGCGTTATGGATGCGCTAAAAATTGCGCAGCAACGCTTTGCCGATCCGAACGCTGGATTCGATGCGTTTGAGTATACCTCATATGGTGTTTCTCATTTTTATACTTCCAGTAACGGAGAGAAGGTTGCCCTTCTGCCGCAGCTTGGGTACCACCTTTTTAACAATCATGGAGAATATGTATTTGAACAGCTAAATAGCGCAATAATTGGAATGCCTGAGTCGCATACAAATGGGAGGGTATCTATTGCGGATCGGACATATGTAACTCCAACATTCGAGCCCTACCAATACGGTGATGAGAGGAACGGATATTGTATTCGCTCAACTTACAACTTGCCTCAACTTAACTCTTTAGATTTACAAGACCGCGTCTTACCAAGTAATGTAGAAAGGTTTTCTGATTTCGCCGTCGGGAAACTATATCAACATGGTGAGAACAAGGCAGTATTTGCGAAAAGACAGACTGCGATTGTCAGGTGTTATAAAGAGGGTGAAATCGATGACGTGGAGGAGGCAGCCGCATATTTTGGCAAATTTTTCCTCCTTCCGATTAACCGCAGCGATCTTTTGCCCTTCAAGCTTTCAGGTGATCTCCAGTATGGTTTATACCCGCAGCTTGGGAGTGTGTTGCCAGATGTTTCTGAACAGGAAAAGCACCTTTCGACTGTGAAAACATTGACTCCTATACCCTTAGCTAACACGTGCTCCCACTTGGAAACATGCAGTCAGGAAAAACTAGACGCTTCTGCAATGCTTCAACTACGGTGAATTTCCCGGATCGCCCGAACGTCGGGAATATTGATCGTCGTCACCCGACATCCGTGGCCTCGCTTTTGGCGTAAGCCCCTCAGTGCCGGTATTGTACAACCGAAAAGAGGGACCGCTCTTTTCCGCAAAAGGAGTCCAAATGGATACGTCACATCCGACGCAGACTGTCTGGCATGCCTTTCTTTACCACAATTGGAAATATGATGGCTGGTGGGTCTTTATTTGGTTCGTGATATTTGCCTTACTGATCTACAACGCATATCAGGCCCATTTTCATGGCCGAATTAACGCGCCCCGTAGCGCTCGCACTTTCTACGCCGATGACGAACCGGGGATGTTCATAATCCTCCTGGTCCTGAACTACGTGCTGCTTTTTATCTGCGTCTGCGTGGCCTGGAATTTCATAGCCAACCTGCCGAACGCCGATCCAGGGCTTTAAGGGATCACGAGCGGGCTTGACGTCTTCCACGATGCCGCTGCTTACGAGAGACAGGCTCTTTCCCTGGCCACAAAAACCAAAGGGAGCCTTTCGGCTCCCCTGGCACGTAGCTCCCTCGCGGGAAACGGACACCCGAAGGGCCGCAAGTGACCTGTATATAGCTCGCAAGGGTGAAAAAGTCAACAAAATGGTGACCAGGTCACGGATCAGTTGGCTTCTCTGCTGGCAGCTCCGGAAGCTTGGGGAGCCATCGAAGAAGCAAGGCCAGGACCTGGTTGAATTCGCCTTCCGGCAACCGCTTGATCCCTGACTTATCCGGCGTCAACCGGCTGACAGCCACAGTATATGGCTTGTCACAAATCGCCCAGGATTCCGAGCCGTCGATCGTCGTTTGCAGCTTAATGGCCCACGGGTTGCCTTTTTGCTCTTGGGACGAACAAGGAATAACGGTGACGGCACCCGACAAGGCATTTTTGAAACTGACGATGACAACTGGGCGACGTTTCCAGAATTCCGGCAGGTGAGCGTCCGCCGGAAAATCG
>OUNM010192232.1_pt1 | contig 13567 bp, 11 predicted proteins | sample 1769961 | NCBI WGS metagenome assembly OUNM01 (sample SAMEA3914820, study PRJEB12502) | metagenome | biome: forest; material: soil | place: USA | collected 2012-03-12 | depth 0.3 m | reverse complement strand
TGCCAATGAAGTCAACGACAACATGCGTGCAGGTATAGCGGTTAGGCACCATTTCACCTCCCGCTCTCATTGCGGCGTTTCCGCTGTTTGCGCTGTAGATGTGCCAGGGAATCACGCGGGGGCAACGCTGATGGTGATGGCGGCAGTGTTCTGTTTGTGCCGCCTATCTTTTTGCGATATGGGGCGGCAAAGCTGCGGTGGAGTACCAGGTAAGTTCGGGATGTGGGCATCGGGCTTTTGGGAGGAGGATGATGGAATGACTTTGGTCGGCAGCGGAGAAGGAGTCGGAAGCGGCGGTTGAGGTTCCGGACGTGCGTGATGTGCACGGCCTGATATCCAGATATCAAGCTCAAGCAACGGTTGTGGTATCTCGTATTTTCTTTTCTAGACCCAGTTGAGTGAAAGCGTTGGGAAAATGAATTCCGAGTTACACGCAGGGAAGAAGACAAGAAGACGGACGCAAGAAAGCGGAAAGGTGAAGAGGAATTCTTGAAAGAATAGGGATGGGGGTGACCCTTTTGATTCAGGCCGTTGTAATTAGATCCTCCGTATTTCCGTGTCTGGGTCTCACGACATTCAGGTCTTGCCACGGGCTGCTACGTACTAATGTTGGTGTCCAGGTATGTACCTATACAACCCCTAACTTTCAACAGCAAGCTTCGTGGTCGAGGAGGGGAAAAGAAGGGGTTCGGTCCAACTTGAGCTCCTACTTTGTTTTGCTGCCAAAGACGTGCACAGTTACCATCTCAACTGAAAGACCAGGGTTTTTGATTAACCACAGGTCCCCGCTTCTAGTGGCAGAAACACATTGAAAGCTCGCGGTAGTTGAAAAGGAAACCTCAGTCGATCCAACAAGTGGAAGAGAAAATTTTTGTCTAGTAGGACACAAGAACTGCGAACCCGTCTCCGGTGTCCATAAGGTATTGTACATATGGCCTCAAGCAGTAAGATATGTGGTAGATCTTCCCTCAGCCATATGAGTCTGAACAGTTGGAAGGGGATGGGGGGGGTGGGGGGACGAGCGACTCTCAGGTCCGGTATTCTGCCCTGCGCGACCGCCTTGAGGCTGAGCGCCTGCTCGCCCACACAACCAGCCAGCCCCGCCGTGGGCGGACTTTAACCATCCAGCATCGCTCATGGGTCTTGTTCACGACTACATGAAGAGTGTCCGCCGTCTCTTCAAATCACTCGTTTCCTTACAGCCCACTCACTCTTCGGCTAACCCGCAAGGACTCTTCTTCAATCCTTGCCAATCCTTGACGTGACAACTCACGACGGACGTCGATATAAAGCTTCATCATGCCTATCGGCAAGAAAACCTACCAGGTGAGCTTATGCGGCGCACGCGGGCTCTGCAGTGGGGTTATGGGAGGAGACAGCATCACAGAGCTAAAGGGAGCCTTCGTGGACCGCGTGGGGTGGGTGACCACTTTCGACATCTTGAGATACCTGCAGATGGGGTACCGCGTTTGGGCCCCCGACTCCCGCAGGATCCATATCCACGGCGACTACACGACGTACGGATTTTTTCTGGGTCCCTCGCAATGGATGCTCTGTCGCCAGTCTCGCGAGGAGCCTCCGGATCTCCTCATGCAGGTATCTTTTGGGCTCTTCAAGGATGGGTCGACGGAGCCCTACTCGTCGCTCGTTGCAATTCCCGAGGAATTTCAACTGGGGCGGCGTGTTATGCCATGGGAGTTGAAACCGGCCTTGCGGTATCGCATGAGGAGAGAACTACCTGGGGCCGAGGACCTTGCCGCGGAGCTCATGCGCGGGGAGAGTTTTCTGGGACGGTTTCTGGGCAACCACGGGGGCCCGGATCAAGAGGCCTTGGACACCATTGCTGCATCTGCACTGGCTTGTGCCAAGATAACACCGGATTATTCCCGCAAGCCCTGTCTCAACTATGCGGACCATCGAGGTACTCTTCAAGTTGCGGGCGATGCAGACCCTCCAACATCCAAAACCCAGATTGAGTTACTGCAACGCATGGCAAAGCGGTCCGATCCACAAAGAGAGCCCATCAGCCTCGAAACCGTAGCGGAGAGTCTCCTCAGTCTGCTACAGTCTGCATTCCAAAGCGACTTCCGGGGCGAGATCTTGGGGTTCGGTTCAGAATCCCAACCCATGGAGGGAACCACCAGCCAAGCCGATCCAAGAGTGCCGGAAGCCCAGGAAACCTCGGACGCTGGAGCAAGGGGACTTGTCACATCGTCTTCAGTGTCACAGGGGCCCGATGTCAATCGCGGCTCTCCGTACCCGATCATAGGAGTCGACCAGGAGTATCTCAGCTTCTTCTACCCCCACAGCTTTGTTACCCTCCTGGTTGACGGTGTCGAAGTTCCTGAGCCCAGAGACATACCGAACAAGGGATTATGTGACCGCTGCCTTCAACTGGACTACGGCGCCGAGATTCAGTGGTCCACCTCCGACGTCACCGTCGACATCGGAACCGCAAAGGAGCTGTTCGAGCGGACCGACTGCCGATTCTGTCGTCTCCTCGCCATTGGCTGCCGGGAAGCCTTGGAAAACTCCCAGCGAGCCAAATCCACGCCGTCCCGGGTTTGGTCCTATCAGCCCACGTTTTTCGAGCCAGAGAATCTGCAGCTCGCCCTTCATCGGAGCAACCAACACATCCACAACTTCCACCTCCATCTCCAGATGCAGCCCACACGAGGTGGCTACTTGTGGATGGGCCCAGTGCACTCGCTCTACGATACCTGTGCGGAACTTCGCGGCATCAGCCGTCTCGAGACCAAGACGTCGTGGGACGTTGAGACGATCAAGGACTTGATCTCGGAATGCGAGTTAGAACACGGGTCCGCATGTGAAGTCAAGTCACCGCTTACCGACGAGCACGAGCTCATTTTGGTAGACGTCTCGAACAAGTGTCTCGTGAAGAAACGGTTCAGCCGCTCCGACCAGCCCTTGCGCTACGCCGCTTTGAGTTATGTCTGGGGTAGCCAAACGCAGTTCCTGACCCTGAAAGAAAACCTCACAGAGCTTCAGAAGCCTGGGGCTTTGGACCAACAGCAGCTGCAAAGCGTGGTCGTGGACAGCATGGCCGTCGCCGCCGCGCTGAAGCTGCAGTATCTCTGGGTCGACACCTTGTGCATCGTGCAGGACGACCACGACAACAAGATGGCACAAATCCGGCAGATGGCCGAGATCTACGGGTCGTCTTGGATTACCATTGTCGCCCTGTCCGGCGAGTCCTCCAGTGCTCCTCTTCCAGGCGTGTCCACACGTCGCCCGCAGCTCATCGAGAAGGTGGACGTGGACCCCATGACAATCCAGCTATCCGATCTCCCCACAGTGATGACGGGCCGGACGTACGAGAAGCGCGCCTGGACATACCAGGAGCGTCTGATGTCGCGCCGCTGTCTGTACTTCACCGAGAACCAGGCCTATTTTGAGTGCGCGAGCGGGAGCGTGGGCGAGCAGATCAAATACCTCCCGACCACGATCGACCGGATCGACGTCAACGAGCTGAGGGACCTGGTCGGCGGGTCAGACTCGGACGCAGCGGCTCCGCTTGACATACGGCGGCTGAGTTACTTTTCCGCTATCATGGCCCAGTATTCGTCGCGGCGCTTGACGGATCCCGGCGACATTGCCAATGCCTTCGACGGAATACGTACCGTCTTGAAACAAAGAATTGGATGGCGCCTCCTTCTCGGCATGCCGTCCGGCGTTCTAGACTGGGCGTTACTCTGGCTCCCTTGGGGTCTCCTGAACAGACGAGTCCGGGACCCCCAGACACAAATTCCGCGGTTGATAGGGCCGAGCTGGTCATGGATGGCTTGGGAAGGCGAAGCCTCATACTCGGAGTACGTCTACCACTCTCGCTTGCTGTTTAGACGCGTCCGGCCTTGCGTGGGGCAGTTCGTCGTCCGGGTCGAGGGCGGGGACGCAATTGCAGTCCCGCGATGTGCGTCAGAGATCTGGCATCCTGAGGTAAACGAGAAGCTCGTGGCGCAGTGGGACGGCGCATACGCGCAGAGAGCACTGCAAGACCTCGACAGGTTGTCAGAAATAGATGTGGCGAGCTCGCCGGTGCTCGAGTTTGGGGGCGAGACGGTGCCTTTTGCATCTTTGGAAAAGAGCGCGATCACTTGGGCATGCACGGGAGAAGGGTATGGGATGCATACCAATGGCGATTTGCGCCACGGATATTGGAAGAGTATCAACGACTACGTGTCAAACGCCGCAGATCCAGATGGCTTTGAGCTGGTTAGAATGGCCACAGTGGATATGTACCGCGGGGCAAAGGGGATGGCAGGGACGGAGGAGAGGAACTGGCAAGTTGAGGATGCCACTGTTGTCATGTTGTTGGAATGGAAGCAGAAGGTCGCGCAGCGCATTGCCATAGGAGTCTTGCGGAGGGCTGAAGACTGGGAGAAGCTGCCGCGCAGCAACAAGCAGATCCGTCTAGGCTAGAGAGCATATCCTTCAAGAACCTCTTAAAAGGCTCCTTGCCACCCTATCCCGACGGAGCGGGACTTTCACCAGCTGACTTCTCACACTTTTCTTTCCTTACAAGTAGTCTATGTTTCTTAACATAGGCAAGGTAGGTACCTAACCTAGCCTCGTACATTCTCCTATTACACCTTCAACCCTTCGTTTGTCGACATTCACTGCGAGTTTGAAGTCGCGTGTGAGTTTCTACGCAGCTCCACAATAGTAGTCCAAGTCAGCAAACAGCTCATCATAGTTGTGAGATGAGTCCAGCACAAAGTCATCCCACAACCCGTCCAGATTGATACTGGCGTCATCCGGGACCAGAGCCACAGCCGGCTCATCAACCGGGGGCACAACCTCAACAAAACCGGGAACCGCTGCTGTCTGGTCCACAGCCCTCCACTTAGTTTCATCATGTGCTGTCGCCGTTATGTCGGCAACCAGGTGTTTCGAAACATCGTTCTCGCCTCCAGTGCCGCGAACACGGTACCGCTTGAGAAGAGCGACGAGGTTCCGTAGCATATCCGCCGCCACGGGGGACTCGGCCTCCAGGGCGCCGAGGACACGACATGCCTGGGCCAACTCGTCGGATATATCGGCCCACTCGAGCTTGTCTGTCGGGATGTCTTCGCGTTCTCTCGCCATTTCTGGGTTATTGATGCTGGAGGAGGTGTATGACCCGGCGTAGATGGCGAGTACCGTGCACGCTGTTGAGAGGTGGTTGATGACGAAGCCAAGGCGGTGGGCTGACAGGCCTTTCTCGGTGTCTGGCCTCTCGGCCACGGGGTAGCGCCGCGTAGAAAGCATTGTGCCGCCTTGGTCGATGTTAAGTGACGATTGAATGATGTTGATGGAGAGGGCGACCACGGCCCGAGATGATTGGAGGCAGATCTCCCGGGAGCGGTGGTGTTGGGGTTCGTACCGGCGCTGCTGCAGCAGAAACGGGCGGTGTAAGCGTGCGCGGCGGGAGAGCAGGCCAAGCTGGATGATGACGCGCTGGAGTTCTAGAGTGTCAAGCTTCTGAGAGAGGAGGGGCCTTTGACCTTGGAAGAATGGTGGCAGGTTCAGGAAAGCCTGTTCAAACAGGCGGTCAAGAGTTAGAACCTGGTCGTAGTCGGCGATGTCTCCATCGGAGCTTCCGGGATGACTGGCGTCGAGGACAGCCCTGACGATTTCTCCAATGCGTATCCTTTGAAGGAAGTACGACATCTGAGTGGAGTGGTTGACGGGGGAGTTGGTTGAGTCGTCGAAGGTCATCATGTCGTTGTCGTTCAGGTTCCTCGGGTACTTCACGTTCATATGGCGTGGCTGAACCGAGTACGTGCCTTCGGTCGGGCCGCCCATGAATCCGAGTAACCTGACGGCAGTCAGCCAACCAGCCAGTCCTGTGCTTTTTTGCATTGACTTACCAATCCGTCGCAGCGATATGCCACCAAATCCTCCGCTTGATTTCGCGACTAACACCATCATCGCCGCGCCCATACCTCGGACTGTCGACCAAGTGAAGCAGGCACTCACGAGCCGCAGTAAGCGACTGGTTGTGAAAGCTCCGAAAGCGATAAGAGCAGCCCTCAACGTTCTGGATCATAAACGACAGCAGTGTCCAAGCTTGAACCTCCTCCAGTGTGCTAGCACCGGGCCCTTGAGTCGCGGTGGTGGCCAAGATGTCGGACGCCCAGTCTCGCCATACAAACGATGCCTCTGCGGCGTGTTTGACACACGAAAAGCGGCTCTGATGGCCGGTGTCGGGCTGCCACAGATACGCGCTGACTGCGCCCATTCCTAACACTAGAGCTGCCGTGTGAGGTGGGAGTTGTTCTCCGCGAGAAATCCCGTCGTAGAACTTTCTTATCAGATCTCGGGTGGTCGGCCCGTGGATGACAGGAAGAAGAGGGTACACATGGCCCAGGTAGTCCTCTAACAACGCCATGGCTTGCGCTCTAGGCATCGTCGACGGGCTCCCTGTTGTTGACGCAGAGTCTTCAGCAAACGGAAACGGATCCTGGGGTTGGTTCGGGCGAATCTTGAAATTGAGACTCCCAACTTGGCTGAGCGGCACCGTGGCGGCTGGAGTCCGTTGGTCATGCTCGGCGTCCTCTGCTTCCGCTAGCTGCCGTAGTGTTTTGGCCACGCTCTCATCAGGGCTCTGCTGTTGAGAAGCGCAATCATTCCTCCGGTTTTCAAAAACAGCTTGCTCGAGGGCGTGAAGCCTCCGTAGGATACTGTCAGTCGCTGATGGAAGCGGGCTTTTAAACGAGTTAGCCGTTGATAAACAAACTAGAGAGCACGGTACAGAATTCTAACCTTTGATCCACCGCCTGCGACTCAACCCCGAGCTTTCCATCGCAGAGCAATCCACGTGTTACGCAGCTCGAACATGGCTGTCTGCGGTCACACTTGAGCTTCCGCCTCCGACAAGAGTCGCACGAGGTCTGTGGCTGGCGCCGTCCATGCTGCGGCTCGTCGGCCGGATCGAGTGCTCTTCGTTTCATCAAGAACTATTCTGGGATGGTTAGCGGAAACAGAGCACGCATGCATGAACCGCGGATGTTGCTGCTACCGGCAGCTTCGCGAGGCCGGACGACGATGGATCTCCATGGCGCGGATTATCCGCGGGTTAATATTCGACACCCCTGTCCCTCGTCTAGACGGAAGACGCCGAGCGAATCAAAGACGAGTACACGCAACTGGCTCCGTTACTCCGCATCCGCGTTCTCAACGTCCTCCGACTTGGTTTCGATGAATGACCTCGGTAGATGAAGAAAGGTCAACTGAATATCGCTATAGCCGCCAACCGTGCCTTGAGACCTGTCTCAACCCATATATTCATACCGTAGTCAAATTTGTCATCCTCCTCTTCATCGTCCGAATGTTTTTCCTGATCCTCCTTGTGCAAAAGCACCATGACACCATGACCATAGTTGTCAGGGGAACCACTGCCGCAACGTAAACCCATAGGCCTTGCACCGCTGTCCCATCTAGGGATGCATTCCAGTCGAAGAGTGACATACTGAAGAAAGACTGACGAAAGCAGTACTTTAGCTGGGAAACGCAAGGACAAGGAAAATCAGGCAACTCTTACGCAAGCAAAGGTGGCTGGGAGGAAGATTAGGGTCATGACAGCAATGGTCTTCATGGACGAGCTATCACGCAACGCGGCCTTGGCCACCTCCCCGGAATCAATGGTGAGCTCGAGAGTGGCTTTGGCGTCTCGCTGGGCTACGAGATTATAGACCTGCAAACAAAGGCCGGTCAGCAATATGTAGCGACAAGCAGCCAAGGAACGTAACGGTCTCCTAGGTATCCCACCTACCGCAGTGAATTGGTTCGCTATCCGTCGCGGCAGCACGCCAAGGTCGTACTCGATCGCTCGGCTTCGCCGTTCCTGCAGGACAGCGAAGCTTTCCAGCATCTTGAAAGACTTCGTGGTACCAATTGTGGAGTCATGTCTCTGCTCCGCTGAAGGGCCTCCGGAGCCGCCAGACTCAAAATTGACAGGACCGTGGAAGGTACATCCACCAAAGTTTAGTTCCTGGAAGTTGGTACTCGGCTGTCTGTACTGGCTGATGACCGCCAAGAACGAGGCGGCCAGCTTCATCTCAAAATTCCACCGCCGCTCGAGCTTGATCAGGTCGGTATTGCAAGCGTGGAGGGCTCGGATCAGAGTGTCAAAATCGGCAACCCCGGACGCGCTGGCCAAGACCTTGCTTTCAACACTTTCCACGCGTCGAATTAACTCGGCAAGCGTTGAAGAGGTCAGGTCGACGTGAAGCTGAAGGAGAGTCAGGGGCACGACCAAAAGGGGGAGGTCGGTTGAGCCCCAGTCTCGTGGTATATGCCACGAAGAGAGCGAGAGATCGGCGATGCCGGGACCGTTGAACATCAAGTTTCCCTCGAATTCGCAATCGTGGTCACTTCTAACCACGGCGCTGGCCTCGAAAGAACAAGACAGGGCGCTGTTGCCATCTTGAGGAGTTTGAAAGACGAATCCTGAGAAGATAAGCACAACATCAAAGTCAAACCCAAACCAGGCGGCGAAGATCCGAAGGTGGACTTACTTGCTGGCTCCTGCAAGTGGGCGACACCGCCGGCGCTGGTCTCCCAAATGGCCTGATAGTCGGCTGCCGAACCCCGCAATCCCTGTGGAATGTTGGGACCACCCACGCGCAAATGAGGTGCGGGGATTTTCAACAAGCCATCTGAGATCCTGCTCTCAATGCTAGATACAGAGATCAGCCCGAGGTTGAACATGCTGTGTCGAAATAAATTGGTCACTCACTGAAGTACCAACGCCACGTCGCCATCCACATTGTCGCCCTGCCCGCGCCGGCGGATATTGTTGGGCGCATCCACATCGTAGAGAAACTCGAGGATGGTGGGATCCACGGTAGAGTCTACCTGTGCCGAGACATTGGACATTGTTGTATCAATGATTAGCTGAGCTGTTCTCGAATAAGGGTGAATAGCTGTGGATACTGTGTCAAATGGTGACTCTGCTACCAAGGGCAAGAGAGAGGACAAGGGATTATAGCCCAGTCTTGATAGTGAAACTTTTGGGCCTGACGAACCACAACCGTCCCCGGTCGAGCTCGGGCATTCTCACAGGAACGATGCGATGGCGACAGACGATTGGTCGTTGGGCTGACTCGGGCATGCCGTGACACCCCATGAAAACCTGTGCCATTCCACACAGCGGCCCGCGTACCCGACCAGCACAACAGCGGGTGCCAGCGGAAAATCCGCGGGTCCTCCAGACGCCCTCGAGAAGCCCCGCGGAGCTTCCACGGAGCCGCTCAACAATCCTCGTGCGGCAATGTAAAAGGCCGAGCAACCGATGAAGTACCAGCAGATAAATACCTGTGAGGAACCAGACTTCAACTTGAGCCCATGGCCATGTCTTTCTTCTACGACATTGCAATCCTCCTCAATCCGACAGCTTGTTAGTCCGCGTGCCCCAAAGACGAAGCCAAGATAAAATGTCGACAGAGCAAGATCCGTATCGGAAAACCCGGTCTTCGACGTCCATGTCACCTCTTCAAGAACTGGCTGCCACCACCCCAGCTCCAAGTGAAGCGCCACAGCCGGAAACGTTCGTGCCCCCAGACGGTGGGAGGCGTGCATGGATGACTGTGGCCGGCGGGTGGTTGTGCCAGTTCTGCTCCTTTGGCTTCATCAATGCGTGAGTGCTCCCCCTTCTTCAAATCTCGGCTTCCGACCAACAACAATATCTGAATTCCTGCAGCCTTGGGTCGTTTCAATACGTCTACGAGAAAGAAATACTGCCAAACGAGTCACCGTCTAGCATAACATGGATCCTTACCTCGCAGCTGTTCCTCATGTTCTTCCTGTCTCAGCCGGTTGGCGTTGGTGTTGACATGTTTGGTGTGCGTGCTATTCTCATCCCGACCTCTCTCTCTTCTGTGGGCGGTCTTATTGCGCTGTCCTTTGCCTCCACGTATTGGCAGATCTTCCTGGCTCAGTCTCTATGTTTTGGCCTCGGAGCTGCTGGAACTTTTATCCCAGGCCTGGTGGCAGCGGGGCAGTATTTCAGGAAAAGGAGAGCCCTGGTCCTGGGGATTGTTGTGAGCGGCAGTTCGTGCGGTATGTATTTTAAGGACATCGTTAGGGGGACCATCTTGGCTGAGCACAATTTTCACTGCCTAGGGGGTATCGTCTTCCCCATCATGTTCGCTCGGCTCTTCCAAGACATCGGCTTCCGTCAGACGATGCGGTACACGGCTCTCATGATCGCTATCATGCTTGCCATCGCGAACCTCCTTGTTTCCAGCCCCGTCCCACCAAAGGGTCTAGCAGGGCGGCGATCCCTGATCAGTTTTTCCACCTTCAAGAAACCAACATACCTCCTCTTCGTTTCCGGCAGCTTCCTTTTCTTCTGGGGCCTCTTTGGTCCATTCGATTACCTGCCTCTGTTCGCGTCCGCAAACCCGTCGACTGCCCCCATCGCGCTTTACACTGTGGCAATTCTCAAGTAAGATTCCCTGGGCCGTGTTCATTTCTTTAAGCGAGGAAGAGCCCTTCTAACAAAGCCTTTTTCCCAGTGCAGCTTCCATCCCCGGCCGTATCCTCCCCAATATTTACTCTGATCGAGTTGGGTCATCTCTGAGGGCCATCAGCGTCTGCGCACTGCTCTCCGCCACCTCCGTGATGGTCATTTGGCTGCCAATCCAATACCGCAACTCTCTCGGCGGTCTGATTGTTTTCGCCATTGTCTTTGGGTTTGCGTCCGGGGCGTTTGTGTCACTGATGACACCCGCACTTATCGAGGTGGCCGGAGGACACACGCATGACCTAGGGGTCATGATTGGGACCTTCTTTGCTATCATTGCCATCGCTAGCCTGACGGGTTTGCCGACTCAGGCGGCCATAGCCGGGGACGGAACGAACCTGGTGGGACTGATTGTATTCTGCGGCGTTGTTATGCTGGTCGGGACGGCGCTAGTTGCCTGGGCTGCTTGGTTAAGTGACAAGAGCAGGAACAGGACGGTAGAGACCGCGGCTCCGGAGTAAGCTCCTCGCTTGGGGTCAACTTTCCTCTCAGGGTAGATGAGACGATGGAATGATTTCAACGCCTAGGTTTTGTCAGTGGATACCAAGAGAAGAGACGGCGACGCAGCTGGGGCAGTATTGGCTGGGAATCGCAAGAAGAAGACTCTAATGCTGCCCCCAGCAGCCATGAGCTTTCTCATGCACAAGTTTGGGTCTCGGGTCAGCAAACCTTCTAAGACACAGATGCAATGAAAGAAAGGGGAGTATGGATGAAAGGGGCTCTGAGTTCTACACAATTTAGAGCGGAGATATCATAAAATAGTAAACTACCTCTATTATAGACCTGTGCCTTACAGTAGTAAGCTGCCTCCCACTTGTTGAAGATCCTCAGGCCAGATGCCCGCAAGGCTGCGCCAGGCCGTCCCCGTTCAGGAACCAGCTCACGCTACGCCATCGACGATGGTATTGGCTGCCCCAAAAGCTCCCTGCATAAGCAGGGGTCTCCGACCCGGCTGCCAAGCGTCCCTTTTGTCGGTCTCTGCTTGGTGCCGCTCTCTCAGCTAGGACTTGTTCAACTGGTGCACTTTGAGCCTCCTCGACTTACCTTCCAAACCCCGCTTCCGTACCTGGTGTGGCATCATCAACCCCCCATCCCAGACACAACGTTTTCAGCCGCAACTCCTTCTCCGAAACACAAATCTCATACTACAAGGCTTCTGACACAGATATGGATGAAACTGACACCACGAGCCCTCCCACGCTTCCACCTCGAATATGGCAGCCTTACGCATACTCTCCGCTACCAACAGTCACCACAATCCGACTCGTGCGACTACATCCCGCCGAAAATGAGGAGGATCCCCTGAAATTCACCTTTCTCCTACTCGAACGAGCTGAGCTTACCGACACGGAAACCTCTTATGACGCCATCTCGCACATCTGGGGCGAGCCTTCGTTCACACACAGACTGTTCCACTGCTCCTCCTCGGGATCCATCCCGGTGACGGCTCGTGTGCATGGCATCCTCACCCGAGCTCGGTCCATGGGGCTGCTCTCGGGGCTGTGGATTGACTCGGTCTCCTTGAACCAGGGCGACGACGCCGAGAAGGGAGACCAGATCCCGCTGATGGGCGACATCTACCACCAGGCCCGGACGGTGCACATCTGGCCGGGGTACAGCGCCGCAATCCAGTCAGCTTTTGCGTTTCTGCAAGTGATCACGCTGCAAAAGAATCAGCCCGCTAGGCTGGAAGCCTGGATCCAGAACTTTCGCACCAGTTCGGCCGGCCGAGCGGCTGTCGACGAGTTGTTGCGTATGCCCTGGTTTTCTCGCCGGTGGATTATTCAAGAGGCTTCTCTCAGCCATAACTCAGTTGTTCACATTGGGTCAGGGAGTGTAAGCTGGGTGTGGTTTGTCGACGGTTTGGCGATGCTGGAGTCGCTGGCGCCCCAGCTGGGGATGGCATCGTCGACTTTTCAGGGCGTCCGCGTCTGCAAGGCGATGCGACCTGAGCGTCGCTTGCTGCTCGAACTGCTATGGGAGTTTCACACCACCGCCTGCTCGGACCCTCGGGACCGCATCTTCGCGCTCGCGGGGCTTTCGAGCGACTTTGGTCTCGGGAAACTCATTTACACTGAACCCTGGCACGAGACATACATCCGAGTTGCCGGCTCTCTCGTCCATCGGCAGAACCACCTCGATGTACTTCGCCACATCTTCGCGTTCGGGTCGTTAGGGGACGCCCGCCCGGAATGGCCCTCGTGGGTGCCCGACTGGAGAAAGCCCAAGCAATGTCTCGAGTGGGATAACGTACCGCTGTTGCATTCCGAATCCACAAGGAGAGCCGAGGCGAGAGCCCAGACCTACAAGGTACGACCATATCGGCACCCGCAGCTGGAATTCCCCGGGATGAGGATCCACACAATAGGGTTTGTCGTGAAGGGTCTGGAGAAGTTCCAAATCATCGACCACGGCATGCTAAGTCCGGAAGATGAAGTTTATCTCGCCGCTCTGCACCTCTTTTCAGAGATACGCGCGGTGACAGCTGTGTCACCTTTGGTTCGACAAACTCAACTTGGTAACGGCGAAAGGTGGAACAATCCCAAATGCATGACCGATGTATGCCGCATTGGGCTACAGAAGCACCGAGACAACCCATTTGCCGGATGTTTTCAGGATCAGCGTTATCGGCAGGAGCGGCATATGTCTTTCAAGGAGAAATTTGTCGATTTTGCTCTTCTCAGATCACTGCACTCGCCGATCTTCAGAAGATTCGACCAGGGCGGGCCAAGAGGTTTGAAAGGCTGGCCGGGCTACAAGTACGCAGACACCGCGATCATTCCCAACTACCTTCATCAAACATACGACCCGTCGAAGATGGTTGAAGAAATTAAAAACCGCTGGCCAAGCGATGATACGACATTTGAGGCCGTGGTTGGGGCTTTACAGATTTATGCCGAGAACTTCACGCTCCAAGCTACTCGGGAGGGCTCTCAGTACACCCGCACCGAAATGTTTGGCACGATCAAGCCACCTCCCCAGACAAAGATTCCACAGCTCCCTCTACCGCGCGACTTCCGCGACTTTTATGGAGGAGTT
>OUNM010534565.1_pt1 | contig 13574 bp, 8 predicted proteins | sample 1769961 | NCBI WGS metagenome assembly OUNM01 (sample SAMEA3914820, study PRJEB12502) | metagenome | biome: forest; material: soil | place: USA | collected 2012-03-12 | depth 0.3 m | reverse complement strand
TGGCTGTTCTTCTTTCTTCCTATTTTTTAAATGGAGCCTCCTTTTTGTGATGTGGATATTTCCCTGCACAATACACGCACAGAATACCCCACTTTTTTCCATAGATTACACGTATGGATTTGAAACTGGTCCGGATACCAATTATACCCGTTCCGATGTCAAGGTGAAAAGTATTTCTGGCGATTGGCAAATAGGCACTCCGGTCAACAAAACTACTTTTCTGGCGGCTTACAACCGCACTAGAGCCGCCATTACGGATACATCAGGTCCTTATTCCTCCGATACGCTCTCCCAAATGATCATCCAGCTTAAGGGAGAAAGATTTGGACTAGGCCTAAGCTTTTGGTACAAGCTGGATATGGAAGATGGTAGTGATTCGGCAAAAATCGATTTTTCATTCGACAATGGCCTTACTTGGCTCGACAGCGTAAGTACTGCTGGTTTCCTTTTGTGTAAGGGAGATTATTTTTATGGAATCAATTTATTTGGAACACTTAAAAAAAGTCAGCCAAATTGGACACGTGCTGTATTTAGTTTTAAAACTGGTTACCTTGTACGATTGGACGACTGTTCTTCCGATGCCACTACCTATCCAGATTCAGCATTGGCCCGCTTTAGTTTTTATAGCAATACCTCACATCCCCAAAAAGATGGTTGGATGATAGACGATGTCGCCATCGGTTCTTTTCTTGTCGGAGGCCTATCAGACTACGATTATTTCGCTTCAACTACTATTCAACTTGAGCCCAATCCTTCTTCTGACCAAACAATTCATATTCATTCCCTTCAGTCGGGCACAAACATACAGGGCTATGAGGTGGAAGATCTAAACGGAATTAGAAAGGGAAGTTTCAAAAATTCAAGTGTGATCGACGTGTCTACCCTACCTGCAGGAATGTACGTCGTTAAGATCGAGACCTCTAAAGGAATGGCAGTAAAAAAGATGCTTGTGCATTAAATAAAAGATCCAGGTATGGGCAACTCTTGCTCCCGCATGCATTTAAAATGTCCTTTCGGGCATTTGTCGAAGCCTATTTTGCTACAAGGACGGCAAGGAAGCTCTTTTACTTCCCACGACGTGTAAAGAGTCTGAAATGGGTACATGCCAAATTCCGGTACAGTGTTTCCCCAAATGCAAATCACTTCCTTTTTGAATGCCGCCGCGATGTGCATCATGCCTGTGTCGTGGGTATAGACTTTTTGGGCTTGTTGGATCAGGGAAGCCGATTGGTTCAGATTCAGCTTTCCGCACAGGTTCAAGACATCTTTTTTCAGACTTTTGCTACGTTTTTCCAATTCCTCCCCATTGGCTTGGTCTTCTTTTCCGCCAATAAGGACCAAAGGAAGGGAGATTTTCGAAACGAGTTCCTTCATTTTGTCAAGCGGCAATTTCTTCGTTTCATGTTGCCCTCCGATGGCATAGAGGACATAGCTTCGATGAAACGCTGTCGGTAAGGTGTCGATCGCGACCACGTCTTTTTCAGGGATAAAATGGTCTAAGCCTTGGCCGTCGTAATTCACTGCCAAGTGTTCCACCGTCTGCATGTAACGATCTACGATGTGCAACTTGGGAAGCCGATTGATCTTCAGGTTGACAAGCAGCCATTTTTCCCAGTTGAGCTTGTCGAAACTGACAGAAGGAACCTCTAATTTCCACTTGATCCACCGCGTCCGGGTATTCTTGTGCAGGTCCACGATCAAGTCGTATTTCTCCGCCTTCAATTGTGCGATGAGAGCTGTGAGGTCTTCGTCCAAAAAGTGGCATTTGTCGATGTACGGATTGTGTTCCAAAAGGCTTTTGTAGGCACGTTTGGTACAATAATGGAGCGTTAATTGGTGTATCTGCTGTTTTAAGCACCGTATGACGGGAGTCGTCAACACGATGTCCCCAATGGAAGAAAAACGGAGGATGAGAATCTTCATGTGAACGCTTGCGCAAGTTGGGGAAAAATGTGTACAGGAAAAAATAAAGCGAAGGACCGATCAATAATAGGAGACATCGCCGGGTTCCCCGATTTGCAATTGCCTGAACTGGATATTGCTCGTGTTGATGGGATTTAATTTGAAGATATTGTCACCCGTTCCGGGTACATTGGGATAATAGCCAAGGGTAAATTGGAACGTGTTGAACACGAGCAATTCGTTCCGTACCAGCACGCCGAGCGCAAAAAATGGGTAAGGTTGATTTTTGATGCACAAAGATTGGTCGTCTCCTACCATTCCGAATCCTGCGAATACCACTGGAGCGAAACGAAAGCCCGCCCAGCTGAAAGGGGCATACAATTGGCTTTGGATATAGACCAGCAATTTATTGGACCCATAGAGCGTCGGGCTGTCAAATCCCCGCAATCCGTTTTCGTTGTTGATCGTCAAGCGTTCATTGGGCCCCCGGTTCACCCCGTACGTGAATTGGGCGACCAAGAACTGGCGGAGTTTCCATTTCCGTAAAGGAATCATATCTGTGAAAGTGGCACCGCTTACGCGGATAATGCCTTGTTCGGATGTATTCTGGCGGATGTATGTGCCGGATTCAAAAAAAGTGGAGACATAGAGCGGGCGGAGATGCCTGCTCCAAGCCCCCATCGCCCCTAGGTACGGACGGCGTTCGCCCGTGCTGTAATAGCGAAGACCTCCAGTGAAGGAAATGAGAAAACCAGTAGGGACGTCTTCTGTGGTCCCAAAGCGGTACACATAGCGCTCTTTGTAGAAACTGCGTTTGGAAACGCCGATACTGCCAAACCAGGTATCCGAACTTTGGTACATGGAAGCTGGGTCTAATTCTTGCGGAATGGTATTCGAATACAAGGTGTTGGTGTAGCGGAGGGCCGCGATAAGCCTGGTCTCCCGCTTGTCTTCCTGTTTGGAAGCAAAAAGGGGAAAACTCCAGCCATTCCAAACATCAAAGTATGTATAGTCCAATTTGAAAAGAGGAGCAAGACTATCGTGCGGATGCAGGCGGATGGCCGTGGGGATTTTATAAAAGCTCCATTGGATTCCTCCCGCCCAAGTTGTAAGCGGAGAATAAAAAGAGCGGGAAATTTGGAGCCCCTTGTTGGTGTTCAGGTAATCGGTGTTGTAAAAACCGGCCGCTGTGATAAAAGTATTCCGGATATAGGGGATAGAGTAGGTCCCGCTGTAGAAATACGTAGAATCAACGAATCCACGGGTGGACACCGTTTGTTGAAATTGTTGCCCAAAACCTATCACGTTGTTGTCCGTGAGGGAAACGCTTTTGGTACCGCCATTGCTTACGGAAGGAGAAATGGACCACCTATCCTGTGAGGTGACATACACATCGACGCTGTCTCCTGCTTCATTGCTTGGTTCGACCCAAATGACGGCATCATGGATGTAATTGGAGGTCCGGATGATCCGTTCCGATTCCTTTATTTTCAATGGATCCAGCGAATCTCCTTTGCTAAAGAGTAAATGGTTTTTTATGTTCCACTGCTTCGATTTGATATGGAAAAAATCCACTAGTTTCTCTGTGCCATTGGTCGGTTTTCGCGACGTATCCGTAATGGAATAGCCCGCAGGATCCAAGCTTAGCACGACTACTTTTCGGATAATAGCACCTGTATATTCCTGGACGGGTTTCCGAACAGGCACCTTCTTGGCTGGACTTGTTTTCTTGGCAACAGGATGTCGATGATGAAGACGATGGCTGCTGTCGGGGACAGGTGTGTTGTACCTGAAAACAGACTGATAAATCTTGTGGGTGACTTTTCGTTTTTTGGAAATAGCCTCAATGCGCTTGTAGATCTTCAGGGAATCTCGGACGGGGCGTTTTTTATAGGAATTTTTTTGGGCAACGACAGTGAGGGGAAGGAACAGGAAACAAAGAAATTGCGCTATTTTCATTTTAATTGTTTCTCATGCAATTCTCTCAAAATAAAGATGCGACAGGCATTTGGAAGATGCATGTCGCAATGAAATTTTGAAAGAACTTCCGAACTTTTTTAAACAGGCGAAGAACCTCTGATCACGTTCAATAACACGGCAATAATAGCCAATACCAATAATAAATGGATCACCGAACCTGCACTATATGCGAAGAAGCCAATGGCCCATCCGATAATGAGGATTACTGCGAGGATATAAAGTAAAGAATTCATGAGTAATGATGTTTAAGTGGTACATAGTATTGCCGTGGAAGATTAAATTATCATGCCAAGCCTCGTCCTTTGAAGAGAGCTAGAAAATGTGCGATTTCTTATTTTGTATGTAAAAAAAACAAAATAAAATATTTTGTATTATTAGGGATGCCAGCATACAACTTTTTTTTAGGAAGACTGTGAATCAAGTCGATATGCATTTTGTCCGCTACATTTAGGATGGCAATTGCGAAGCACATGAAACACCTCGATCTTTTAGGGAACGATCCGGCGCTCATCGACCATATCCTTAGCTGCAGCTATTCCTGCCTTACTAGTTGTTACCTGAAGCTGTTGATTGCCGAAATTTGCAAAGGTGACAATGCCGACAAAGCCCTTATTGCCGATTTCCAAAACCGCAGAGGCGAAGTAATTCGAATGAAGGATGCCTACCTCCATTTTTCCTTGGAACAGAAGCGGGAGATTCTCAAGCTGTGGTCGAAAGAATATGAGTGGGCCAAGAGTTTGGCGTATAGCAAAGAAGTGAAGCTTTGATGTTGTATAACGAGGGAATTTGAGGAATTTTTCCTTAGGAGTACTAGAATAGCCGATAAATTGGAGTTTGGGAATTCTTTGCAGAAATTGATAGTGAAAAAAATAATTGATTCGGTTCTATACTCTTACACGAATAAACAGCGATATAGTTCATATAAAAGACTATTTTTAACGGTGTAGCCATTTTTGGGGAACCCAAAAAAGTTCAAGGCGTATACACAAACGACTCTTTTTATCCCCGCACATGCGCGTATTTCGATTTTTTTTGTTTCTGTTTGTGCTCAACATGGGGAAAGCCCAGTCCCTTATTTTTGACAAGATCAGCAAAAAAGACGGATTGGCCGGGAACGATATTCTCTGCATGGTACAGGACAATTATGGTCATTTGTGGTTTGGAGGTTTCAATGGCCTTACATTATATAATGGCCACTCTTTCCGTACTTGGCAGCATGAACGTGGCGACAGTACCTCGCTGCCTGACAATCTTATTTTCTTTCTTACAGCCACTCCCCATCATTCTCTTTTGGTGGGGTACATTCATTTAGGGGTTTTTGTGTTTGATTACCAAAAAGAACGCTTTCTCCCGCTCGACCCAAGCCAAAAAGATCCGCACAAAAAATGGTTGTCGGCCTACTATGCCAAGTCTGGGACCATTTACGTCGGGTCTTCCGACGGCTTGGAGTATTTCGATACCGTCCGACAACAGCTCGTCCCCATCGAGTTGGGAATTCACGATCCCTTGTTCGTCTCGTCTATTTCAGAAGATGAAAAAGGCGGGATTTGGTTTATGTGCAATTCCCATCAGGTAGCCCGATATGATCCCCTGACAAAGAAAACTTGGGTGCTTCCTTTTGGAAACAACCAAAAAGGCTTAATGAATCGAGGAGGAAAAGTAGCCTATGATTCCAAAGGCTATATCTGGATTGGATCAGAATACGATGGAATGTACGTTTACGATTGCCATACGCAAGAAATGTCCCACTTGTGCACGTCGAACGGCAAATTGGCGTCGGACATGGTGTTGAGTTTTTTGAAGGACCAAACGGGAGGGATGTGGGTGGGTACCGACAACGGCGGTTTGTACCATTTCAACTCACCAAAAGATGCAGAACCTGAGCACTACACATTTGATACCAACAACGACAACAGCATCAGCAGCAACACGATTTATGAAATTTTGCGGATTGAACCCAATCTTATCATGCTGGGAACCTATGCAGGGGGACTTAACATTGTAAATGGATTTCGGCACAAATTTGCTTCTTTTACTGCCAAGGGGACCAAAGGAAAGGCATTGAGCCAACGTTCCGTCCTCTCATTTCAAAAGGCCGCGCATGGAAAAATATGGGTCGGCACGGATGGAGGCGGTTTGAATTTATACGATCCGAAAACCCAATCCTATCAATATTTTAGCAAGGAAAATGGCAAAATGCCGTTTTCTAATGTAGCCAAATCTGTATTTGTAGACAGCAAATCCAGAATATGGGTAGGAAGTTATGCTGGTGGAGTGGCCGTTTTTGACTCTAACTTTCGCCATTTGCGTACGTTTTCGCCGGAAGCAAAGCATAAAATCAATTCTTTCCACGTGTGGACGATTGCCGAAGATGCGGAACATCGTATCTGGCTCGGCACTTTGAACAATGGCATCGAGCGGATCTCTTCCGACCTTGAACAGGTGAGTCATTATTCCTTTAGTGATCGGGGACACCATGGGTTGAAATCGCCCCGTGTGGACCGGATGCTGGTAGACCACGCTGGAACCCTTTGGGCAGTTTCGGAAGGACTACATTACTATGACTCAGAGTCCGACACATTTCTGGAATACAAGTGGCCAGGGGTTCAACTACCGGAAAATCTTTTCGATCTCTGCGAAGACAAAGAGGGCAATATTTGGGCAGGTGGGGGAGACGCCGCTTTTTTTAAGATGTATCCCGATAAATCGAATCCACCGGAAATATACCATGCCTCCGACGGGTGGTTGGGTACAGTGGTAATGAGCATTCAAGACGACAATGAGGGAAATATCTGGTTTGCCACAGACGTGGGAATTTCGTGTATGAAAAAAGAAGCAGGAGATACGCGTTTTCTCAACTTCGACTTGCACGATGGGGTACTTTCTGGACAGTTCAATACCGTTTCCAAAATGAAAGATGGACACGGACGCATCTATTTCGGGGGTACGACGGGCTACAATTGCTTCCATCCCAGTAAAATCAAATTGAATAAACATTTGCCCAAGGTTTCCATTTCCGATATCCGTGTGTACAACGAACCCCTGTCTTCTTTGGACAAGTACAACAAAGAACGGGCAGTATTTTGGAACGATAGTACCATCAAACTAGAATATAGGGATAAAATGATCAGTATCGAATTCGCTGGACTTGACTTTGTATTGCCCGAGAAGAACACGTTTTCCTATATTTTGGAGGGGTTTGACAAGCATTGGAATTACAGCCGGGCAGGGATTCATTCCGCTACGTATACCAATCTGGACCCGGGTCGTTATGTGTTTCGGGTAAAGGCTGCCAACAACGATGGCAAATGGAATACAGAAACAGCGCAGCTTTTTTTGGTGATCCTGCCTCCTTGGTGGCAAACGTGGTGGTTTCGTTTTCTGGCCCTCTCCATTTCCATCGGCTTTGTGATGGGCAGCTATTTTTGGCGAACACGCTATATCCGAAGGCGCAATATTGAATTGCAGGAGGAAGTGGCGGCGCAAACAAACGAACTGCGGCATATCAATGAAGAATTGACAGGTTTGTATACGGAAGTCACGGAAAGCATTCAGGCAGCCCAAATTATCCAAAACGGCATTTTGCCCGAACAAGAAATGTTAGAAGAATATTTTGGCAAGATTGGTGTTTTCTATAAACCCAAAAATGTCGTGAGCGGCGATTTCTACTGGTGTGCCAAAATAGGGGAGCGGCGATTGTTGGCTGTGATCGATTGTACGGGACATGGCGTGGCCGGCGCATTTATGACATTTATCGCTTACGAAACCCTCAACCAGATCATCCGGGAAAATCCCTCGGCAGAGGCAGGTCAAATTATTACCTTGTTGAATCACGAGATCCTCCGTTCGCTCAACCGCTATAAGACGAACAAAATCAACGCTGGGATGGACGTTTCCCTTTGCATCTGGAACAAAGAAGCCAACACGCTCGAATATGCAGGTGCCAACAACCCACTTTATGTGGTCAAAGCGGAGAAGGTAGTGGTATACAAAGCAGATAAGCAAGGTGTGGGTGGCAAACAAAAACATGCCCACTATGCCTTTGCCACTACTTACATTCAACTGGAGCCAAAAGACCAGATTTATTTGTTCAGCGATGGATTTCCCGATCAAGTAGGCGGCCCTTCCGGAGTGGAGAAGTACATGTACCCCCGTTTTCGAAATACACTTTTATCGGTACATCCTTTGCCTTTGAATGCCCGCATTGAACGTTTGGAAACCGCCTTCGAAGAATGGAGAAAGGGAGGGGAGCAATTGGACGATGTGCTGGTGATTGGGTTAGAAGTGTGATGTTACTCCTTCTTCAATTACGCTTTATTTTTTCCGTATAGCCGTTTCCATTATTTCCATCAATTGGTTGCCTAAATACGTCACCATTGGAATGGCAGAACCTAGTTTATCCACGAGGTCGAACGTTTCGTAATACCTTACCCTGTTTTCTTTGTCAGATTTTGGTGAGAAAGGAGGAATTCCGTACCGCATATTCACCATGTTCATTAATAATCTTGCTGTTCTCCCGTTTCCATCCCTAAACGGATGTATGTTTAGAAAATCGACATGAAGTTTGACCGCAATAAAAAAGGGATGGTTCTCCGTTCCCTCGAAATGTGCATTTTTAGTGGACCCATTTACCCATGAGACTAAATGAACCATAGCATCGGGTATTTGGTTGTCGTAAAGGAAATATTTGGTGGTTCCATCGGGTCTAAGGGTCATCGCCTCGTCCCCTCTATAATAACCCGGCGTATAGTTTTCGTCCAAAAATGAACCAGTAGTTAAGAGTTGTTCGTGTACGTTTTGGATAAATTCAGTGGTCAATTCGTTTTTGAGATATTGAGAAAAAATCAAATCCAAAGCTTTTTGATGGTTCGACAGCATCGTGATGTCTCCCATTGTTTCCTTGTTTTCCAATTGCTTGTTTTCTACAAGTCCATATTTAAGGAAGGAAATGGTCTCGCCATAGGACATGCCTAATCCTTCTATTTTATTTGAGTGGTAAGTAAAATCCAATATCAAGTCATCTTTTGTCTTTTTGTCCCATTGTGGACGCGGAAAGAGTTGCTTATACGTGTGCAACGATTTGTTCAGTTGTTGAAGAAAAGAAGCTATTTCTTCCATAGATACGTGATGAAATCCCGAAAGTCATTCGGAAGGACGTGGGGTTTGCCGTTTTTGCCGGAGAGCGTACGGCCTACCAGAAACTTTTGAAGGGAAGCACGTAATTCTGTGGGGACATCGTCGAACGAAACGGCCTGTTTCGACCGCGCGAGTTCTCCCATTCGCAGGTTTATTGCAGCCAAGCGTTCGGGTGTTATGCGTATTACGTCCCCTTTCATTGTCAGGTAAAGATACTCAAATCCTGCGTCAGGTTGTTCCAATTGCTTGTTTTTCTAAGTCCTGAGGCGGAGCAAGTGGCAAAAAACCTTTGCCAAAGTACAAACTTTGGCAAAGGGAATAAAGAAGGGCTGAAATGGAAAATGGTTTTATAAAACAGCCTTATCCATTACTGTTTCGCAATTTTCAATACGGATGTCCCTTGCGTGCCCTTGATTTTTACGATATAAAAACCTGTTGGGAGTTCTTTGCCAGCTTCGGTAGACCCTTGTTCGGCTTTGCCTTCTTCCATCCACTGACCAGAAGAAGAATAGATGGCATATTCGAAATATCCTTTGCTACGTAGTTGGAATCCGTTGGAGAAAGGGTTGGGGAAACATTGTACCCCAGTTTCATTCTCTGTTTCCGCTTGTTCGTCGAGGCCGGTGACAACACATCCCGTGGAGGTAAAGGCCATTTGTTTCGCGGTGAAAGGAGTAAGGGCCTTGTTCACGTCAGAATTGTCTGCATTGGAGGCAGTACGGCCATCGCATTGCAACAAGTTGTCTTCGTAATAGTTGGTCATGACATAGTATACCCCATTGTCACCACAGTCGCCGGAAGTGTTGTATACGACTACGTCTCCTCCCACTTCTATGGATCCATGCAATTTGTAATTGCTTACATGCGCGCGCATGTCCACGACAGCATTGTCATACATCGTGCATTTGTCCACATACGATTGCCCCTTTACGGTCGCATTGGCACTCACATTGCTGCCATCGATGACAAAGGCGTTGTCCTGCACTACTGCACTGCCACTGAGGGTGGAATTTTGCACCAGTGCCGTGTTGTCTACCCGCACAGTTCCGGACAAATTGGAATTGCCGAGGACCATGGCATAAGGGCCTACATACACTGTAGAGGCCACCGTTGCGGAGTTTTGCACGAACCCGCCCCCATTGGAATGCAGATGTCCATTCTTCTTCAATTGTTTCCGAAAGTTGGCGCTCGTTTGGTATCCTTCCGGCACTCCTCCGTTGATGTAGAGGTCATAAGGAAAGCGAAATTTCTTCGGGTATCCTTTCCAAGTATCGTTGGTCGTATTCGTAGTAATACCATCCTTGGGTGCTCCCATGACCACAAAATACAGTTGTGTTTCGCCACTGCCGAGCGAAAATTGGACCATAGCGCTGTCGGCACTGTAAGTATCGCCATATCGGCTTACTAGGCCGTTGCTTTTTACGGCCACAAAACCATAGCGCCATCCGGTATGGGTATTCACTTCCGAGTGGCCCTTGAATTTCACTTGGACGCAGTTGTTGTTGTCAGGATAAAGGGGAACAATGTTGTAGGCAAATTCTTCAGGAGCGAGTTCGATAGGTACGCTAAAGTGTTTGGCATCGCTGGGATCTTGTTTCAGGATCGTGTACAACGCCTGGATGGTAGGCAAAAAGCTGTTCAGGTCACTCGTCCGCATGGACCGGAAAAAGGTACCAATGTTTTTATAGCTAAAGTCGTAAGTCACCATGCGCCGTACGTATTGATACATTTTATCGTTAAACTGGGACTGGGTGGCGGCAAGCAATCGCTTGTATGCCTGCAAGGGATATTCGTTGCTCTTTGATTCCCGCCATAGCCTGTTCACCATGTTGATCCCGTCGGCTTCCATGATGGCGTTTAAAAAGGGGTATCCTTCGTAAATGTTCTTCCAATCTCCTAACGTTTCGATATGGTACTCATCCATTCCCCAAGCCGTGACCACGGACGGATACATGAGGTCCCGCATAAAGTTGGCGTGGGTCTCATAAAAAATGCCCGCATTGCTAAACGCTCCTCCCAATCCACGCGGATTTCTGTAGTCGATCGAACATTCGAACTGGAGGGCATGTGTGAGTTCATGGGCAGCGACCTTGCCATCCTGCATGGCAGTAGGATGGCAGGAAAATGCCCCGATCACATTGTCGGCACTGCCGCCTGTGGCAAATCCTTGGATGCCGTTTGTCCCAAATGTACCGTACATCATGACGGGAATCTTGTACTTCGCCAAATTGGTGCCGGGTGAATCGTCCAGGAAGCCTAACGATTTGTAATAGGTATACACTTGTTCCAGCGTATCCAAAATGGCCGCCGGATTAAAAGTCAAACTAGGGTCGGCGGTATAAGTAGCAGGGTTCGTTCCTACGGTGTTTCCCCAAAAGCAAGTGAAATTGGCGGTTTGGTAGGTTTTGTCCACGCTGTATTGAGCTCCATTTACATCGTTCTTGTTTTGAAGGAACAAAGGAATATACACTGTTTTCTGTGCCCAAACGTGCACAGCAACGAACAAACAAAGGCTTGTAAAGGTGATTTTTTTCATGATGGGTCGGACTATGTTTTACGTTCCTGAATTACACTGCTTAAAAAAATGGGAAATAGAAAAGGTAACGGTGCGCAGAAAAATATATTCGACTGACACGTCCGAAAAGAAGTCGGTTTTGGTAAATGGCTGAAAACCTGTTTTGGCTCCTTTGCTTCCTTGCAAGCCGTTGTGAACGGCAACCAGAGAAAAGATCTTCCTGCACATCTCATCCAAATGCGTATTATTGACCCTTGATTCGAAATGACGATTGGAAAGAAATTTGGAGTGGATGGAACAGCCTAAGAACAGAATTCCCATAGTAAACATGTTAAGGGGTTTTGCCGCGCTCTCCGTCACGTCGCACCATTTGTTTCATCTCCAACCTCCACACTGGTATGACCCCTTATTCAGTCAGGCCATGGAATGGGGACGTTGCGGGGTCGAAGTTTTTTTTGTTATTTCTGGATTTGTACTGCCCTTTTCGTTGAAGCGGTCAGGATATGCGCCTCAAGATTTTCTTCGGTTTATATGGAAAAGGGCAGTAAGGATTTTACCTCCCAGTTATGTGGCCCTTTTCTTGCTTCTGGGAATGTATTGGATGCCAGTATGGCTATCTGGGACAAAAGTGGCAGGTGTTCCGGAGTATATGTATGAGTTCCGTTCTCTTTTTGCCAACCTTAGTTTGACCGTTCCATTAGGTGATACGGAGTGGTACAACGGTGTTTTTTGGACCTTGTCCATCGAGTTTCAGTTTTATTTGTGGATTGGGCTCGTGTTTCCTCTCCTTTTTTCAAAGAAGATTCATCTTTTGCTCTTGCTTTCCGCTTTGGTGACATTTTTGGTCCCTCAATCCCCAGATAGAATGTATTTCTTCCAGTATTCCACCATGTTCTATTTGGGTGTTGTCTCGTTTTTGCGTTTAGAAGGACTCCTGAGCCGAAATATGGCTTTTGCGCATGCAGGTGTCCAAGTTTTGGTCGGTTGTATGACGATCGGATGGCTGCCGTCTCTTTTTGGGTTGGCCACTTTTCTGCTTCTTTCCTACTCACGTGGAGAGAACAAGGCAATGAACTGGCTAGGAGATATTTCGTATTCTCTTTATCTCAACCATATGGTGGTGGTGCATGTGTGGGAAGCTGCCCTAAAGCGGATTGTGGATCCCACAGGAAATCTGCCCCTGCAAGGATTTTTGGCCTTATTGGAATTGTCGGTCATTTTAGGAGTGGGCTATCTCATGTACCGGTACGTGGAACTTCCTATTTTGAGGTATTCGCAAAAGATCTCCCTCCATGCGAAAGATCGGTCGGTGTAATGGGAGGGGGAGGACATAGGGTCCCTGCGGAGATCCTGCTGTATCTGCTGTCTGCCGAAGGAAACGCTTCTGTTGGGTTATTTCGAGTGAACTAACGGGATTTGCAAATTGGTAGGTCGGTTTTCTTCTGTATCCCTCCCGTGGTCTGTGGCACACAGATCACTCCTGAATAACTAAAGTTCGTTTAATTCTTGCTTTGTGGTCATTTGTGATGCTAATTTTATGCTCATCTGAGAATAAATAAGAAGATAGACGCAACTATTGAAAAGCTGGAAAATTCCACTCCTGAATAACTAAAGTTCGTTTAATTTTTGCCGAGAATAAATAATGGCCTGTGTGCCACAGGCCATGGGATAAAAGACTAACATGCAAGAGAAGATTAGTTACGATATTTACGAATGATTCGCCAACACGAATGTAAGTTCAATTATGAGAACCAAATGACAAAGCAAGAATTTTACCAACATATCAGTAGGCTTCCAGATTTATTTCACGATCGAGATTTGGAAACGTATCTATCTGCTCTTTTGCTTTTGGTGGAGAATGAAAAAGATCAAATTTTGAATGCTGACAAATTACTCCGCTTAATACAAACCGCATTTGATTCTGATCCAAAGGATTTTGATCCAGAGTGGCTGAAAATAAAAGTGGCCCCTGAACCAAATACCCAAACTCATTCCTTGGAATCGGAAAAAGGCATTTCTTTTACAGTAGAAGTCTTAAAGT
>OUNM010070748.1_pt1 | contig 13591 bp, 12 predicted proteins | sample 1769961 | NCBI WGS metagenome assembly OUNM01 (sample SAMEA3914820, study PRJEB12502) | metagenome | biome: forest; material: soil | place: USA | collected 2012-03-12 | depth 0.3 m | reverse complement strand
GGCTTGGCCAGCGCGGACGGGATCGCGAAGCCGATGCCGACGCTGCCGCCCGAGGGCGAATAGATCGCCGTGTTGATGCCGATCACCTGCCCGTTCATGTCGAACATCGGGCCGCCGGAATTGCCGCGGTTGATCGAGGCATCGGTCTGGAGATAGCGGTCGTAAGCGCCGCCGGCACCGGTGTTGCGGTACACGGCCGAGACGATGCCCGCCGTAACCGTGCCGCCCAGGCCGAACGGGTTGCCGATGGCGACCACCCAGTCACCCACGCGCGCCTTGGAACTGTCCCCGAACTTCACGAAGGGCAGGGCCTTGGGGGCGGTGATCTTCAGCACGGCCAAGTCCGATGCGGCGTCCTTGCCGATCAGCTTGGCCGGATACTCGGTGCCGTCGGGCATGATGACGGTGATCGATTCGACCTCGCCCTTGCCTTCCGCCGTGATCACGTGGTTGTTGGTGACGATGTAGCCGTCGGCCGAAACGATGAAGCCCGAGCCGAGCGACTGCGCCTCACGCGTTTGCGGGCCGGAGCCGCTACCACCGCCGCCGAACAGGCCCTCGAAAGGGGTGCCCGCGAAGGGATTGGCGCCGCCGCCCTGCACTTGCACGCGCTGGCGGGTTGAGATGTTGACCACGGAAGGCGCCAACTGCTCGGTCAGATCAGCGAAGCTCGCCGGAGCGCCGGCCCGAGGGGCCACGCGGGCCATCTGGCTGGCTTCGTTCTGGGCGACCTGGGCGCCAGCCGGATAGCCGGTGACCAGGGTGAGCGTCGCGCCTCCCAGCAGGAGCGCTGTGGTCAGTCCATAAGCGTATCGCACGGGCTTCACGTCCTTTGATTCCTCCGTCCTGGCAGTGCAGGGTCACATTCTGTCGTCACCGTCCCGGTTGACGCTTCGTGAGCTTAACCGGGTTTGAATGGCGTCTTGCGTCAGACCGGTGCAAATGAGCGCCGATCCGTTGATCGTTCCGGAGGCCTTACGGTTCCCGGAAATGCTGAAGATAAGCGTTATCAGGCGAAAGAATAATAGTCTTACCGCCTTCACCCTTATCGAACGAAATAGTGTAGCTCTTCATCGCGCGGTAGAAATCGTAGAACTTGGGGTCCTTGTCGAAGGCATCGGCATAGATGCGCGCGGCCTGCGCCTCCGCATCGGCGCGGATGATCTGCGCGTCCTTGGCGCCTTGTGCGGCGACTGTCTTGGCTTCTTCCTGGCGCGTTGCCTGCATGCGGGCAAAGGCGCTTTCCAGCGCGCCTTCGGGCAAATCTGCCCGCTTGATCCGCACGTCCACCACTTGTGCGCCATATTCGCGTGCTTCGCGGTCCAGGCTATCGCGGATATGCGCCATGGCTTCGCCGCGTTCGGCGGTCAGCAGCGACTGGAACGTGCGCTTGCCCAGTTCCTGCCGCACGACGGAGGAGAGGATGGGCTGAAGCTGATCGGTCACGTTCTCGGTCGTTTGCGCCGTCTGCACCATCTTCACCGGATCGATGATCCGGTAACGGGCAAAGGCATCCACGTTCAGGCGCAACTGATCGGTGGAGAGCACCTGTTCCTGCTGCATGTCCACTGAAAGCAGGCGCTTGTCGATGCGCATCGCGCGTTCGTAAAACGGAATGCGCCAGTGGATGCCGGCATCGGTGGCGCCGAACGGCGTGCCGGGCACATAAGCATTATAGACGCGGTCCGGCCGGCCGGCGCGCACGACAACCACCTGCTCCGTTTCGGGAACGACGATCACGCTTGCCAGCACAACGGCGGCAACTGCGCCTGCCGCGATCCAGGCGGCCTTGTAATCCTGCCACACGGTCATCACTGGCCTCCCTGGGCTGGGCCGGCGGTCACGGTGATGTCACCGGCGGCAGCGGGATCGGCGCGACGCTTCAATTCCGGAATCGGCAGATAGCTCGTCATGTTCTTGGGTTCGGCGACGACGGTATCGTTCTGGGAAATCACACGCTCCATCGTTTCGTAATACATGCGTCGCTTGGTCACTTCGGGGGACAGCTTGTATTCCTCATAGACCTTGTCGAACGCGGTGGCCTCACCCTCTGCACGGGCGAGCACCTGCTGCGCATTGGCGCGCGCGTTGGAACGGTCGCGATCGGCCTCCTGCTGGGCGACGTTGACCTGATCGAAGGCGGCGCGGGTCTTCGACGGCGGATCGGCCTTCTTGATCTCAACCCCCTGGATCGAAATGCCGGCGCGATAGAAGTCCAGAATGCGCTGGGTTCGTTCCCGCACATCCTGCTCCACGCGGGCGCGGCCGGCACCGGACAGTGCCTCGTTCAAAGAGACTTGCCCGATGGAGGCGCGCATGGCCGCCTCCGCCACTTCGCGCACGGTGTCCTTGGGATCGACCAGGCGATAGGAATAGTCGCGCAAGTCTTTGATGTTCCAGCGGACCAGATAGCTGAGGTCGACAAGGTTCTTGTCGCTCGTCAGCATCAGCTTCTCACTCTCGCCATCGGGGATCGTGTCCACCGCGAAAGAGCGTACGTCGGTCTTGTCCACTTGCTCGATCGGCCAGGGCATGGTGAGCGAAACGCCGGAATCGATCACGCGTGAGAATTGGCCGAAACGAGTGACGACGCCCTGCTCCTGGGGGCTGAGCGAGTGGACGCAGGAAATGCCCAGCAGCACCACCACGGCGGCGCCGATGCCCAGTGGCAGCCACGACTTGCCGTCGGAACGGCGCGGCAGGTTGGGGAAGCCGCCGCCTAGACCGCCACCGCCATTGCCGCCGGTGCGGCGCGGATCGCGCGAGCGGAAGATATCCTCGATACTGGCGGATCGGCGCGGCGGAGTGCCGCCGCTGGGAAGCCAGGGGTTGCGCGGGCCGCGCGGTTCGTTGGGGCCGCCTTTTCCGGTGGCAGGGCCGGTAGAAGGGCCACCGGGTGTGGAATCGCCAGGCTTGCCGCTTTCGGGGCGGGCGCCAGGAGTATCGCCGGGCGTGGCGCCAGGACCGTCAGACGTGGGCCGTGCGTCATCGCCGCCGCCGTCGTTGCCACCGGCTTGCGGCGCACCGTCCTCTCCTTCGCTTCCTTCGCTTCCTTCGTTTCCATCGCCGCCTGAGCCCCAGGGGCTCTTGCGGCCAGCCATGGCAAGCGTTTGGCCCGAAAGGCTGTCTTGTGCGGTGCCGAGGCCGGCGCGTGAGATTGCGTCACCGAATGCTGTCATGCCGTTATCTATAGGAAGCCTTTTTCGTCTTAAACAGTGCCTCTCTTGCCCTTTTTCCTCGACTACGCCACCTGAGCGGCATCGGACCCTCCGATTTTCCCGTATTCTTCACCTCTTTCATCTCCAAGGACGCCATGACCAGCCCCGATGCCGCCGGCCCCGCCGATCGCCTGAAATCCCTGTTACCGCCGGATCTGGTGGAGCGGGTGCGGTCGCTGCGATTGACCGACGGGCGCGCCGTCGTGGTGTTGGACGGCACCGGCCTTTCGGTTCAGCAGCAGACTGCGGTTGAACCCGCGGTGCGTGCGGTGCTGGAGGGGGCAGAGGGCGTGACCGAGGTTCACGTCGCGGTGATGGCGGACAAGCCGCGCCAGCACATCCTTGCGGTCGGTTCGGGCAAGGGCGGGGTGGGCAAGTCCACGCTGTCGGCCAATCTGGCGGTGGCGCTGGCGCGGCTGGGCCGCAAGGTCGGGCTGGTGGACGCGGATATCTCCGGCCCATCGCAGGCGCGATTGCTCGGCACTGAGGATCAGCGCCCGGTCGCGCATGAAAGCCGGCTGGTGCCGGTGGCCAGCCCGTGGGGCGTGCCGATGCTGTCGATGGCGCATCTGTCCGAACCGGGGCAGGCGATCGCTTGGCGCGGATCGATGGTGGCCGGCGCCCTCACGCAGTTCCTGGAAGCGCATTGGGACAATGCGGAGATCATCGTGGTCGATCTGCCGCCCGGCACCGGCGACGTGCAGCTGACCATGCTGCAAAAGTTCAAGCCGGCGGGCGCGGTGATCGTCTCCACCCCGCAGGATCTGGCGCTGATGGACGCGGCGCGGGCGGTTTCGCTGTTCGAAAAGAGCAACGTGCCGGTGGTGGGCGTGATCGAGAACATGGCGGGCTATGCCTGTCCGCATTGCGGCGAAGTGAGCGATCCCTTCGGCGTGGGCGGGGCAGAGGCGGCGGCCAAGACCATGGGGCTGGACTTCCTGGGCCGCATTCCGCTGGATATCGCGATCCGGCGGGAGAGTGATGCCGGAACCCCGCCCGCAGCGGGAACCGGGCCGCAGGCGGAAGCCTTCGTGGCGCTGGCACGCCGCGTGGCGGATTGGCTGGACACGATCTGATGGCGGTTTCGCGGCGCGGCGTTCTGATCGGTGCGCTGGCGGGTGGTGGCCTAGCGGTCGGCTACCTGCTGCGCCCGCATCGTTTCCCGCTGCCGCTGGAGCCGGGGCCGGACGAACATGCGTTCGGTGCCTGGATCAAGATCGGCGCCGACGGCGTGGTCAGCGTCGCGGTGCCGCAAGTGGAGATGGGGCAGGGCGTCACCACCCTGCTACCCCAGATCGTCGCCTGGGAACTGGGCGCGGACTGGCGGCAGGTGGCGGTGGAGCCGGCCCCGGTCAGCGCGCTTTATGCCAATACCGTACTGGCGGCGAAGTGGGCGCCGCTCTGGTCGCCAGCGTGGATGCCGTTTGCAACCTCTCTGGCCGACAAGCCCGATGCCTATCTTACCCGCCGCTGGGCGGAGGATCACCGCTTCAATGTGACGGCGGACGGCACTTCGGTGGCCGCCTATGAAGGCCCGGCAAGAGCAGCGGCCGCATCGGCCCGCGCCTTGCTGGCGCAGGCTGCCGCCGCGCGCTGGGACGTTGCTGTCGAAGAGTGCGAGGTTAGCGGCGGCCTTGTCCATCATGCCGGCAAAGTGCTGCCTTTCGGCGTGCTGGCGGCGGAAGCGGCTGCGTTCTCACCGCCCGATCCGCCGCCGCTGCGGCCTGACTTTCCCGCCGAAAAGCCCGGCGAGTTCCCGCCCGGCGCACGCCTGCGCTATCCCCGGCTGGACTTGCCCTCCAAGGTGGACGGATCGTGGACTTTCGCGGGCGACGTGCGCCTGCCGGACATGCTGCGCGCGTCGATCCGCCATGCCCCGCTGGTTGGCGGCACGGGGGCGATGGCGGAAGTTTCCGGCCTCAACGAACAGGCGGCGAAGTCGGTGCGCGGCTTCCGGCGTTTCGTGCAGGGGCCCGGCTGGGTCGCCGCGCTGGCGGACGACTGGTGGAGCGCGGAAACCGCGCTAGTCCGTGCCCAGCCGCGCTACCGCGTGATCGGCGCGATCGATAGCGACATCGTGGACAACGCGCTGGATGAGGCCATGCGCACCGGCGGCGGTGAGCGTATCCATTCGATCGGAGACGGCGCGGCGGTGGACGGTCTGCTGCCGTTTCAGGTCCGCTACGAAGTGGCCCCTGCCACCCATGCCACGATCGAGACGGCGACGGCCACGGCCCGCTTTGCCGATGGCACGCTGGAACTCTGGATCGGCACGCAGGCGCCGGAAACGACGAGGGAGGCGGCGGCCGAAGCGGTCGGCATCGATCCGCGCGCGGTCGTGCTCTATCCCATGGCGCTGGGCGGCAGTTTCGACTTGCGGCTGGAATGCCTTCACGCTGCGCAAGTGGCGGTGCTGGCGAAAGAAGCGGGTCGGCCGGTGCAGCTGACCTGGCCGCGCGGAGAGGAATTCCGCGCCGCTTTCCCGCGCACGCCCGCCGTCGCGGTGATGGCGGCGCGCCCGAATGCGGAAGGCGGCATTGCCGGCTGGCGCGCCCGCATCGCCATGCCTGCCAGCGCCCGCGAATTCGGCCGAAGGATGTTCGTCGGGGACAGCCCCGGCGATGCCGTGACGGCGGTTGCGGGCAAGGCGGACCCAATGGCCCTGGAGGGCGCCGTGCCGGCCTATGCGATCCCCGCGCTCGCGGTTGATCACATCCCCGCCACCATCGACCTGCCGACCGCGCGGATGCGCGGCAATTCGCACGGCTACACCGCCTTCTTCAACGAAAGCTTCGTGGACGAACTGGCCCACCGTGCCGGGCGAGAGCCGCTATCCTACCGCATGGCGATGCTCGGGCAGGACGCGCGGCTTGCAGAATGCCTTCAGCGGGTTGCCGCGCTGTCCGAATGGGGCGGCGGGGGCGACAATAGTGGGCAGGGCATCGCCTGTCACGCGATCGGCCTGGGGCGCATCGCCGTCGTCGCCAGTGCCCGACGGGACGAGAACGGCGTACGGGTGGACCGGTTGAGCGCGGTGGCCGATATCGGCCGGATCATCAATTTCGACATTGCCCGCCAGCAGATCGAAGGCGGGCTGGTCTTCGGCCTTGGCCTCGCGCTCGGTTGCGCGCCCCGCTATGTCGGCGGCCGGCCGGACAGCGACCGGCTGGGCGACATGGCGCTGCCGACGCTGGCCGATTGCCCGCGCATTGAGGTGGAATTCATCGAGAGCAGGGCCGATCCTGCCGACGCCGCCGATCCCGGTGAATTGGGCACCGCCGCCGTGGCGCCCGCCGTCGCCAATGCGCTTTATTCGGCGACCGGGCTCCGCTTCCGTCGCCTTCCCCTGTTTGCGGAGGAGTTCTGATGCCGGCGTCCCATTCCACTATGGCTGTTTCCCGCGTCGGCGTCCTGCTGGTCAATCTGGGCACGCCGGATGCGCCCACAGCGCCGGCCGTGCGCCGCTATCTGGCGGAATTCCTGTCCGACCCGCGCGTGGTGGAAATCCCGGCGGTCGCGTGGAAGCCGATCCTTCACGGCGTGATTCTGCGCACCCGCCCGGCGAAGTCCGCCCATGCCTATGCGCAAGTATGGACCGACAAGGGATCGCCGCTGGCCGCGATCACCGCCGCGCAGGCGGAGAAATTGCAGCAGCGGCTGGGGCAGGACATCACAGTCGATTGGGCGATGCGCTACGGCAATCCCGCGATCCCCGCGCGGTTGACGGCGATGAAGGAGGCCGGCTGCGACCGCATCCTGATCGCACCGCTCTATCCGCAGTATTCGGGCGCGACGACCGCCTCGGTGACGGACAAGGTGGGGCAGGCGATGGCGGCGATGCGCTGGCAACCGGCGCTGCGCAACCTGCCGCCCTACTACGCCGATCCCGCCCATATCGCGGCACTGGAAGCCGATCTGGCGCGGCAGGTCGAAGGGCTGGCGTTCGCGCCTGAAGTGCTGGTGCTGTCGTTTCACGGCATGCCCCAGCGCACCACCGATCTTGGCGATCCCTATTACTGGCACTGCCGCGAAACCTCCCACCTTCTGTTGGAGCGGCTGGGGAAACGCTTCCCGGCGCTGCGCATCGAAACCAGCTTCCAGTCCCGCTTCGGCCGCGCCAAATGGCTGGAACCTGCCACGGAAGACCTGCTGATTGCCGAGGCAAAGGCCGGCACGCGGCGCATCGCCGTGGCTGCGCCGGGCTTTTCGGCCGATTGCGTGGAGACGCTGGAGGAACTGGCGATCCGTGGGCGTGAGGTGTTTCAGGAGGCGGGCGGCGGCGATTTCGCGGTGCTGGCCTGCCTCAATGACACGGCGGAAGGCATGGACATGCTGGAAACGCTCGTCCGGCGCGAACTGTCGGGCTGGTGATCCCGGTGTAGTGATAACAAGGATTTAACACGCGGATTTCCGTCAATGCGTGTTGTGCTCCGGTTCTTCTACGTGGGAACACGGGGCCAAGCACATGGACGAGATGGATTTCAGCTACGGCGTGGATATGCGCGATGGCGGTGCGGCGCGACAGGGCCGTTCGGCCTCGCTCACGATCTTTGCCGACCGCCCGCACTTGCGTGATCAGATGCGCGAAGATGCCGAAGTGGCCGGGCTGCGCGCCACCACCGGCGCCTTGGACGCATTGCGAGAGGATAATGAGCGCCTGCTGGGCGATGTGGTGCTTGTCGATTGCCCGCAAGTGGACATGGAAACGATCGCCTCGCTCGCCCGGCTGGACTTGCGCGCGTTCCTTGGCGGTATCCGGCTGATCGTGTCCACCAGCGTGGACGCGTTGGAGGATGTTTTCGCCTGCATGGACCATTCCAATCCGATCCTGCTGGTGGACCCCACCAGGGCGGAACGCGTGGTGGCGCTGGGTCGGGTCATGGCAGCGATGCCGCAAGGCCGCGTGCGGGAGCTTTCGGACGACGACCGCCTGATGATCCTGCGCTTGACCGAGCAAGTGGGCGAGATTGCCGGCCGGATCGAGCGCCTTGCCCCCGGAGCTGCCGAGGCGGAGGCATGGAGCGTCTCCGCTGCTGAGCCTGTTTCAGCGGCTCCCCTGACCAAACCGGCCCCAGTCAAGACCGCCGCTCAGCTTCCTGAAGCGCGGGTGGTGCGCAAGATCCTGCGCCAGCGCCAGTTGCGCGCCCGCTTTATCGAGGGCGATCTGTTCGCCGATCCGGCCTGGGACATGCTGCTGGACCTTGCGGCGGCGCGAGTGGAGGGCAAGCAAGTCTCCGTCACCTCGCTCTGCATTGCCGCCGCCGTGCCGCCGACGACGGCGCTGCGCTGGATCGGCCAGATGGTAGAAGCCGGTCTGTTCCGCCGCGTGCTGGACGACAACGACCGGCGCCGCGCGTTCATTGAGCTGACCGAAAAGGCAGTCGATTCGCTGGGCCGCTACTTCGGAGAGATCGATCTGGGGACGGCCGTGCCGGTTTGACGGCAGTGTTGGCTTTGGGGTCCTGTGTGGGATTCGAAGACCACACCCACCGACACTTCGTCATCCCCGCGAAGGCGGGGATCCCGCTTCCTTCTTCACCGCCGCTTTGTGTCGCAAGAAAAGCGGGGCCCCCGCCTTCGCGGGGGCGACGGTGATATTGGTTTAGATTCCAAGCGGACGATAGAGAGTAGGGTGCGGCCCTAGCTCGCTCCGCTCCCCGATCAGCCGCGCGTCTTCCGGCGGATCAGGCGCAGGTAAGTATCCGCCACTTCCTTGTTGATCCGGTCCCAGCTGAATTCCAGCGCGCGTTCCTCACCCGCAAGGCCATGCGACTCGCGCAGCGCGCCGTCTTCGATATAGGCCTTCAGCGCCTCGGCGAACTGGTGGATCGCGCCGGGTGGCAGCAGGCGGCCCGACTGGCGATCGTCGACAAGGCTCTGGCTGCCGGTGGCGGCAGCGGCGACGACGGGCAGGCGGCAGGCCATGGCCTCCAGCGTCACATTGCCGAACGTCTCCGTGACCGAAGGGTTGAACAGGATGTCCATGCTGGAAACGGCGCGGGCCAGGTCCGCACCCTGCTGGAAACCGACGAAGACCGCTTGCGGCAGACGCTCTTCGAACCATTCGCGGGCAGGGCCTTCGCCCACCACCAGAACGCGATGGGCCACCCCGCGGCGCGTCAGTTCGTCCAGCGTGTCCGAAAAAACGTCCAGGCCCTTTTCCATGACCAGGCGGCCCAGGAAGCCGATCGTCACTTCATTGTCGGCGATGCCGTGGGCGCGGCGCCACGCAAGATCGCGGCGGCCGGGATTGAAGATCTCACGGTCCACGCCGCGCGACCAGATCGACACGTCGTAATTCATGCGCTGTTCGCGCAGCAGTTGGGCCATCGATTCGGAAGGCGCCACCAGCGCGTCGCAGCGGCGGTAGAAGCGGCGCAGGATCGCCTCGATCACCGGCTCGCCCCAGGCCATGTTGTAATAGCGCAGATAGGTTTCGAAGCGCGTGTGGACCGAAGCCAGCACCGGCAGGTTGCGACTGCGCGCCCACTTCAGCGCCTGATGGCCCACCGGATCGGGTGAGGAGAGGTGCACCACATTCGGCGCGAAAGCCTTGAGATCGCGGAGCGCCTTGCCGCCGATCGCAAACGGAAAGCGGTATTCCGAACGCGTGGGAATCGGCACTGCACGCACGCCCACCAGATCGCCGGTCGGCGCGAAGGCTGGGTGTTCGACCACCGGAGCATAGACGCGCACTTGCGCACCTTGCTTCAGCAGGTAGCCGACCAGGCGATTCAGCGCCTGATTGGCACCATCGCGCACGTAATTGTAGTTGCCCGAAAACAGGGCGATGCGAAGGTCGGCCATATCCATGATGCGCGCCCCATAGCTGCCCGGGCGGGGCTTGGCGAGTGCGGATCACGGAACGCGGCATGCATAGGGCGGCGGTCGAGGTTCGACCGCCGCCCTATCTATTCAGGTGCTATACCTATTACGTGATCGTTCGGCCGCTTAGCGGCGCCAGCCGCGCCCGTGATCGTCGCGGCGTCCGTTGTCATGGCGCCCGTTATCGTGGCGATCATTATCGCGTCGGCCGTAGTCGCGGTGATCGTCACGGCGTCCATAGTCCCGATGGCCGTAATCGCGACCATAGTCCCTGCGATCCCATCCGCGATGATCGTTCCAGCGGGGCGCCGGCGCCCATCCCGGGCGTCCGTAACCGGGGCGTCCCCAGCCCGGACGGCCCCAGTTCTCGCGGTAGTAAGGCGCGTAGTACCGGTCGTAATAGCGGTCCTGGTAGTAGCGGTTGGGATAGCCGTCGTAGTAGTAATAGTACCCCGGCCGGCCGCGCACGGTGACGTAGCGCCGCGCGCCGTAATAATCCCGGTTGTAGTAGTAGCGATCGCCCCGGTCCGCCAGCGCGGCACCCAGGGCAAGGCCGACGACGCCCGCGCCGATGGCCACGGCCGCCGTGTCGTCGCCATAGCCGCCACGCGCCATCGCCGGCGCCGATGCAGTCACGGCGCAGGCCGCTAGAGCCGCGCCAAGGGCGAAATTCCTGATCCTGATATTCATCTCGATTGAACTCCCTTTCCGGGCCAACCAGTCAACGGCGGTTCCAGCGGGCACGTGCAACATTTCTGCAATGTTTCCACTGAACGCGTCGTGAACTTCCTGTTTCGCTTATCGAAAGCTGCGTTGCATGGAGCGAAAATTGCTGCGGAACGAAAGACGCCCGGCCAGGAGGAGGGGCCGGGCGTCTCGTTGCGACAGGGGAGGGGTTCACCCCGCCGCTCGGTGGTCCTTATGGTCGGTAACCGCGTTGTCAGTAACCTCGGCGGAAATTATCCCGGTCGTGGTCGTAACCGCGGCGGAAGTCGCCCTGGTCGCCGTGATATCCATCGCCGCGATAAGCGGCGCCCCGGTAATCGCCTCGGTAGTCGTTCCGGTGATAGCGGGCATATTCGTCGCGGCTGTGGCGGCCGCCGTCATGGTCCCAGTACCAGCCGTCGCGATATTCCCAGCCGCTGGTGTAATAGGCCGGATAGTCGTCGCGATAGTGGTTGTTGTTGCTCGAAGCGATGATCGCGCCGAGGGCGAGGCCGACTACGCCCGCGCCGATGGCAACGGCAGCGGTGTTGTCACCGCCGCGGTGATAGCCCCGATAGTCCTGAGCCATGGCCGGCGTCGCGGCGGCGAGGGCCGTCGCAGCGAGCGCGCCGGTAAGGCCGATCTTGCGCATGATGGTCATGGTATTTGCTCCTTCCAGTGGCGGAAGCACCCGGTCATCCGGAGCATTTCCGCCCAGCGTTTCAGCTTGTCTTGAGCTTGGTTCTACCGATGCATGGCTGAACGGGATCGGAGCGGACTTTGCAGATTCCGTTCAGGTTTGCATGAGATTGTATGAACACTTGTATCCGCTGGCAGGATGCGAGCCATAGGCATCCCCAATCGCCGTCAGGCGGAATCGCCGGTTGCCGCAGGTTTCAGGTGGGGCACAAGTCTGCATCGAAGGGGAGATAATGGCGGTATTCGTGCTGGTTCATGGCGGAGGGCACGGCGGCTGGTGCTATCAGTCCGTCGCCCGCCTTCTGCGCGCGCAGGGGCATGAGGTCTATCATCCGACGCTAAGCGGCCTGGCGGACCGGGCCCACTTGCTGGCCACCAATACCGGGCTGGACATGCATATCACCGACATTGCCTCCCTGCTGGAGTACGAGGATCTGACGGAGGTGATCCTCGCCGGCCACAGCTATGGCGGCATGGTCGTGACCGGCGCGGCGGATCGGTCTTTGGGCCGAGTATCCCAGCTCGTCTATCTCGACGCTGCCATCCCTGTGCAGGGCGAGGCGCTGGTGGATGTCTCACCCGGGCTGCTGGCGCTGGCCCCGCGCAATCGCCGGGTCGACGGTGTCGAACTGTGCCTGTGGCCGGACGATCCGGCGGTCCGCTCGCTCTACGGACTGGAAGATGGGCCACTGACGCATTGGGCCATGCAACGGTTGACGCCGCACCCCTGGAAGACCTTCACGGACCCGCTGCACCTCGATCACCCGCAGGCCGTTGCGGAATTGCCGCGCACGGTCGTCAATTGCACGCATACACTGACCGTGCGGCCGGACGAGACGCGGCACCGATGGCTGAATGCAGACCGGGTGTGGGAAATCGACACCGGGCACGACCTGATGCTGACCGAACCCGAACAGGTAGCGGCAATGCTGGCGCGCCTCAGCGCAGCACCATCCGAACGCGCATCCTGACCGCGTACCAGAGCCAATCGGGAGGATCCGGATGTTTCGAGGACGTTCAGCTTCGCAATGCGACGAAAGGGGCGATTTTGCGAAGCAAGTCGGGGGATTGAATGAAGCTGATCATCGTTGCAGCTCTGGCTGCGATCACGGCACCGTCGATGGCAATTGCCGATGCAGGCGACGTGGATAGCGTCATCCGGAAACTGGATATCACCTCGTTCGCGAATTCGATCGGGACTCGCCGAGTGCCGGGCAAGACGACCTTTGCCGACTACGATTTTGTCGCCGTGGAGAAGACGGGGAACTCCGCCAGATTGGTCCGCAAGGCAGATGGACGGTCCAAGAGCTTCGTCATCCTGTCGAGCGGGCCCGCATCCATACGCGTTTGTTTTCACGACAGTTTCGTGGTGATGCCCGAAAGCACCTTGCCGCTTCACTACAACACCACTGCCGCGTTGGTCGTCTCCAAATCGCGGCACGGCATGTGGACGGCCGCGCCATTTCGCGGGGGCTTCGTGAATTGCCATAATGACCCGGCAACCCCGTGAATCTGGTGGGCACCTTGCCTCAGTGAAGAACTCGGCGTCCGCGCATCCTGATCGCATACCAGAGTAGCGCCAGCGCGACGATCCAGATCCCCACGCGCAAGGCTACGCTGGCCGTAGACCGCATCAACTCCGGGGTGCCGGGCTCCAGCAGATAGACCTGGTTGATCGCCAGCCCTACCAGCGAAAGCGCGAACAGGGCCGTCGCCCAGCGGGAGCGTAGGAGCAGCAGGAGTGCCCCTGCCAGGGCGGCGCCGACGCCTAGTGCCCAGCCAGCCAGAGCCCAGACGGGGGTGACGTCCAGCCAGTCGATCACGTCTGGCGGCAAGGCGGCGAGCCAGTCCATGTCGCGGGTGACGGTCAGCCAGAAATCGAGGCAGCCGAAGCCGTTCCACAGCATGGCGACGATGCCGATCACCCAGAGATGCCAGGGCGTCCGTGCCCGCGTCGATCCGATCACCGTCGTTCTTCCCACCCATTTCGCCGGTTTGCCGTGCTACGCTTCCGGGAGAGGCGATGCAATTGCGCGGCTTAGTTGCTAGGGCGTAAACTCATAAATGGCACCATCGAGGTTTGAGGCAAAATGGTTCAGCGCCAGAAAGGAAGGCGCCGGAATATGTCGATATTTCAAGGCTTC
>OUNM010028467.1_pt1 | contig 13595 bp, 18 predicted proteins | sample 1769961 | NCBI WGS metagenome assembly OUNM01 (sample SAMEA3914820, study PRJEB12502) | metagenome | biome: forest; material: soil | place: USA | collected 2012-03-12 | depth 0.3 m | reverse complement strand
CTGTGCGCCAGACAGGAAGGCCTCGGCAAGACTGGCTCTCTTCTTCTCGCCTCCACTTAGGCCGCGGATCATGGCGTTACCGACCTTGGTGTCGAATGCAGTATCGAGGTCGAACAAAGAAGCCGCAGTGCGAGCCACAATGTCCGTGTTTGACCCCAAGTTCCTGGCGCTGGCAGCGAACGTGAGGGTTTCGCCGAGCGTCAACTCTGGGAAGTGCAGGTCCAGCTCGGCCAGGTAAATGCACTCGCCCTTGAACTTGGTGTGCATCTTGTGGTACGGGATTCCTAGCAAGAGTCAGAATATGGCACACTACGTTTGTAAGGATGTCATCGAGCCAACCTTGGTAGTTGATGGACTTTTCGACCGCGTGGAAACCATGGGTATCCCCAGCAAGCGTCTTGAGGAAGGTCGAGCAGCCGCTGCCGGGCCGGCCAAGAACCAGGAGCATCTCTCCCGGCTTGACGAGGCCATTGAAGTCGTGCAGAATCTGTACCTTTTGCCGGGGCCGGCGAGCAAAAAGGCCCACAACAAACTTTGGAATAGCCAGAGCCCAAGAGGTGACGGTTGGCTGGTCCCGGGATGACTGGGACGTCATGGAGCCATGACAGTGGAGATGCCGAAATGACACGCCGACGCGGAGCCGGTCATGTCGTTGCTTGATGTCGAGCCAATCTTCCACAGCCGAGTGGTGCTCGATCACGCTCACACCGTCCGCGGCCGTCGCTTTCGTTTCCATTGTCACTTGCGGAGGCAAGTCGAACAGCGACGTCGACGAACACGTCCAGCTTCTGGATGGCCAGGCCGAGGCGACGGGTTCAACGATCTTAGAGGATCAATAGTGCGGCTCTTGTTCGGGACGGGGGATGTTTTGAATACTCTCAGGACTCGATAGCTTGATGCTGAGATGGTTCCGGGGACGGCGCAGTCGCCGCCCTGCGCCGCGCCGCGCCGCCTCGTGCCGCCCCCTCCCGAGTCCCAAGCAGGCATTTCTCCCATTGGTTTCTTGGCTTTTGGTTGTGTCTAAAGAACGTACGGGAAAGGGTCACAGTGTATCCTGGGTACAAGGCTTCCGTCCAAGGTGCCCTGGCTCTTTGTCCTGTTGCTGATTGTGACAAAAAGACCGGAAGGATGCGGCGGCAACGAGCCCAGATGCGCGCGCAGGTTGCAACCCCGGATTTGGAGTCCCGGGACATATCAGAGCTGTCTGATAAACTGTGCGGCTCAGTAAAACAGCGCCTTTCAGTTAATTACCACGCTGCGGCACATGCAAGCTACCGCGCCGCAAATCACTGGGCTGCCAGATGTCATGCGTGTCGTGTCTGCGCATGTGTGTGACCAGAACCGCGTGCCTGGGTGATTGGGCGAAAGAAGAGTGAAGGCCAATACAACGAATGGCACTGGAACCGAGTCGTACCGGGGAATAATACAGCTGGGCGTCGGATGAGGTGAACGGGACTCGAAATACAGGTTATTGACTCCTAGTCCCTCTTCCAAGCGACGAGCCAACCCCATTGTGGTCGACACGAGTCCCTCGAAAGGGTCTTGCACCCGTCTGATTTGGGTGTTGGGTGTTGGGTGTTGGGTGTCGGGTGTTGGATGTTGGTTGCTGGTTGCATTGGGCGGGTTAAGTTGCCGGAACGGCGCGCATAAATGCATTTATTTCACAGTCGCGTCCGGCCCCCCCCAGCTGGCACCACCGAGCCACCGACCCGACACTCATCAAGACGGTTTTGAGACTCGAGACTCCTGTTCCAGGCAGCAATAGAGCCGCGATGTTGGACACAGGGATCTGTGCCAGCTTGGTGCCCGGGACCGACACCACCAGCAGCGTCCCCAGCGTGGCCGGCAATGCCCTCAACAATCTCGCGGCCCGGCATTCGACCCTGGCGTCAGCACTCGGCGGAGTGGCTGCCACATACCTCTTCTTCTGGGCGTTATTGCATTTCACACAGGATCCCAAAGAGCCGCCACTTGTGTCCACCGCTATCCCGTTCCTGAGCCCCATCTTGGGCATGGTGAAATGGAGCATGGGCTTCTACGGCCACATGAGGTAGGCTGTCGCTGCATGCTCTCGTTCTTTCTCGGGGGCCATGTTGATCTGTTGTGCACAGAGATAAATACCCTAGCCTGCCCATTTACACCCTCCGGCTACCGGGAGCTCGTCTTTACATAGTCAACTCTACCAGCCTCATTCCTGTCGTGCAGCGGCAATGGCGCATCCTCCTCTTCCCACCCGTTTCGACCCGGGCATCAGAAGTTGCCATGGGCGGTAGCAAGGAGGCCCTCGCTATCATGCGTGACGACATGGTTACTGAGAGCGGCTTCATGCACGGCTTCGTCAAGGCCGTCCACCCGGCACTCTCCAGCGGGTTGGCTTTGGATGAGCTGAACGGCAACGCACTGGACGCCATCACGTCGTCTCTCGACGAGATCGCCGTTCAGGGCCCCAAAAAGGTTAACATGTTCGAGTGAATTCGCCATGAACTCCTGATGGCCACCACTGACAGTGTCTACGGGCCGCGGAACCCGCTCCGTGACCCTGCCAACGAGGAGGACTGGCTGTAAGCCTTGTCCCCTTTCCCCTTCGCTTCTCCGATCCCCAACTAAATTGATCCAGGACCTACCACCCGACAATCATGTTCCTAATGCTCAACCTGCTCCCGCTGTGGGTCTACCGCAGTGCCATTGCGGCGCGGAACCGCCTGGCCGCCAAATTCCTGCAGTACCATACCAGCGGCGACTACAAGCAAGGGTCAGCGTACGTCCGGCGGTGGACTGCACACTTCGTGGCTCGGGGAATCCCCGCGGAGGACATTGCACGCTTTCACAACGGCGGCCTGTTTGCTCTCGTCGCCAACACCGTACCCAGCGCCTACTGGATGGTCTACCGTGTCTTCTCGGACTCGGTCGCTGCGCGAGAGTGCCGCGAAGAGGTCCTCCGCGCCGTGTCGGTGGCCGAGAACAAGGACGAGACTCAGGTGTGCACAATCGATGCCAAGAGCATCAAGAACTCGTGCCCGACCCTGATCTCGACTTTCCAGGAGGTGTTCCGCGTCCACGGGATGGCCAACTCGGTGCGGATTGCGAACGAGGACCACCTGCTCGACGGCAAATACTTGATCAAAAAGGGCGGCATGGTCATGATGCCAGCACGGGTGCAACACCACCTCAAGGAGGTCTGGGGTGAGGACGTGGACGATTTCGATCATCGGCGCTTTATCCGAAAGCCGGGCGAGCCGAGGCCAAATCCGGTCGCGTTCAGGGGGTTCGGTGGCGGCACCACACTGTGCCCCGGCAGACACTTTGCTACGACCGAGATCCTTCTGTTTGCGGCCATGCTGTTGTTGCGGTTTGATCTTGTGCCAGTGGGTGGCGGCGGGGAGTGGGTGATGCCGACAACGGCCAATTCGTCGCAGGCGGAGGCCATCGAGCAGCCAGATTATGATATCCAGATCGAGCTGCGGCCGCGCCCAGAAGCAGACGGGAAGTGGAGGGTCTCGTTTGAGGGCCCAGGGGAAGAGGCCGCTCTGGTAGCCGAGGACCTTTGAACTGGTTAACAACTAAATGTTGGCACGCTCTTGTCCGGGCAGCGATTTTGGGGGCTCAGGTATACCCGGCTAGTACATTCATGGATAAGGTACGTTAAATGTTTCATTACAATTCAACTCGCAAGACAGCTAGCGGCTCGTACTCAACGAACTGGCTACATGAGACTGGTATTACCTGGGCCAACGCAGCCAAGATATAGGAATGAAAGTACGGTCCTTTGGCAGCGGCGCAGCTCGTATGAGTCATGACAGAAGCATGCGAATAATACAAGATCCTGGTTAACATTGCAAGACCAAACGCTGTCTGGGTTGGTTTTCGCCCTCAAGTCTAGCCAGCTTCTCATCTCCCATGCCCTAGATTGTCCCTTTGTGTGCAATTTCGGTTGCCTTGAGTCACCAACGCCGAAATGCTTGATCTCGATGACAGTGCGACCCCTGCATGGGGTGCTCTCCCTGTGGAGCAGTATCTGATTGTAAGCCCGACAGCCCGGACAAAGCGTATTCAGGGGTACCGCTGACCAAGCCACATCTCCAGCGGAAGTGGGATCACTCCTCCGAGCGGAGCGCCAATGAGCAACGGGCCGAGTTAGTGGCAGCCTACATCGACGAGGACGTTCTCGACCCGGAGTTGCTCGCATCGCCGCCGACCCGCGTGCCCACGGCCGCTGAGATCGCCAAGATCCTCGAGCCGTGGCGGCCACAGAAGCTACGTCGCATCGCTGCCGCCCATCTCCTCGACCATTGGAGCCCTTGGTTTGTGCTACGGACTCACTATGGCGGCGGCGAGGCCGATGATATCAAGCTACGGACCTGGCTCGACGCTGAGGGCGATGCCGGTGATCCCGCTATTGTGTGCCCCGAATACGAGTGGTTTTGTGTGCTAGACGACCCGGAGTTGTTTGACTTTGGCGACTACTGGCATGAGATGTACGACGTGTTACCGATGACGACGTCCAGGAAGCGCGAGAGGAGGGAAAGTACTGGATTACGCACGGCAGTGAGTGGGACTGTATGACAGACGACGAGCGGTATCAAGAGGCTATTATGCGGACAGCTGTCGACAAATTTGGGGCGGCGTTTCTACTGGTACTGGATAAGGACGCGCTGGACGCCAGCGAGGGCGGACTGATTCTGCGAGACAAGAAAGGAAACCCGGTCAAAGAGTCAGAAATCAACCCCAATGACCTGCACGAGTTCATCGCCCGCTCCCAGCGTGGCATGTTTTTTGAGGGACACTGGGAGCATGGCCGGCCTGGCTATAGGTACCGGCTTCGGGGCAAGATCATGCGCAAACTGCTCCCCTTTTAGTGAAAGGGGAAGCCCAGCCCCAGGCGACGATCACAGTCCGATAAAGGGGGCCGGATGGTTAGGTACGTGTAACTATCGGTCAAGATATGTATGGGCAAATAGTGACAACGAGTGAAAGATGGGTGATAGGTATCAAGCACTGGTGTTGTCGTGCAACTGGTTCCAGGATGCCAGGTGCACCAACATAAGCCAGAGATCAAGCGCAACATCTATGCTTTTTATCTGGTAGAATCTTGACCGAGCCTAGTATTTCAAGGATTAATCCATCATGAAGTGATGACTGCCGAACTGCCTATTAATTAAATGGTTATGCTCCCATGAGTTTGAGTCATGTAGCATAATTCATACCACTGGATCATACCAACCCCCTTCGGCCTTCAGTGGTTACTTCACATTCTCTGGCTCATGGCCATCTCTAAATGGTCGATCTCTCTTCCTATGTTTTTTTCAAAAAAAAAAAAAAAAAAAAAAAAAAAAAAAAAACAGAAACCCCCAAAATACCTGGGGACCTAAGGCTCTACCTATCTATTCCAAGGACCAACTCAAAGGAGCCACCTTGGGGCAGCAGTGACAAAGGGAACTTGTGAGAATGACGATGGAATTGAACCGCTCCCAGCGGTCTGCAGGTGTAAGGCTGTCCAGAGTTTTTGGTTTTCCGTCCTCAGACGTCGTCCTCAGCCGCTCAATCCTCAGGGACTGTCCTCACGCAAAGAGCCCCTCCTATTTATATCATAAAGGGTGAGAACCGCAATTTACGCACTTCCGCAAAAGGACTCAGCAAGCGATTCCAAACAACAAGACTTTCCCTTCTTATCTTGACCAAAGAGCCGAAGGTGTTCGTCGACCTGCCGTAGACCAGCTGGGATCTGAGATGTCTGGAGAGCATGACCTGTTCAACTCACACTCTTCAGCCCATGGCGTCCTCTCCCAAAACACCACATAACCGCGACCCCGTGGATGAAGCCGATTTCCGCTTCAAGATACACGGCACCCCATGTGAATGGGGCGAATCTTACCGTCCAGGCGGCTACCACCCCGTGATCCTCAGCGATGTGCTCCAAGATCGCTATCGCATCGTCCGGAAGCTCGGCTATGGATCCTTTTCGACCGCCTGGCTTGCGGTTGATCTGAGCTTGAACTCCTTCGCCGCCCTGAAGGTCACCGTCGCGAGCTCGGGCAAGGAGACCGCCGACAGAAGCCTGGCCATTTATAGGTCTCTTCCGCAAACTGCGAGCCATCATGTCGTCGGCGTCCGTGACTCCTTCGAAGTGCTTGGGCCTAACGGACGGCATACATGTCTCGTCATGGATCCACTGGGCCCGCACATCGGCTTTTTGCTGGCTCGCCGCCCTGAATTTTCGGACCGGACTTTGGAGCCCTGGGACTGCCGGCCGCGTTTTCCCAAGCCCCTTGCCCGACGAATCCTACGTGATGCTCTCCTCGGGCTCCGTGCTTTGCATCAACACGGCATCGTGCACGGCGACCTCCACCCAGGCAACATCCTGGCCACTATTCCCCCGCTCGACGAGCCTGTTTCCGTGGAAGAGAAGCTACGGCAGCTCCCGAGCGAAGGCAAGCCGCTGACCCGACTAGACGGCAAGACCGATTGCTGGGCGCCGCCGTACCTCTTGGAGCCGGCACCACTGCAGGATCTTGTGTCATTCAAGCTTGATCCCGTCGTCAAGCTTGCCGACCTCGGAGCCGCATTCTCAGAGACACACCCACCCGCCAAGCTCGTCACGCCGGTGGCCCTCCGCGCGCCCGAAGCCATCTTACGCGACGCGCAGGTTCCACTGGGCAAGGGAATTGACGTCTGGGCGTTTGGCTGTCTTGTTTTTGAGTTGCTGACGGGCAGGACGCTATTTGTAGGGCTCGAGGGGTTGGACGGAGACGAGATGGCGGATGGAATGACGAACGACGAGCATCTTATCCAGTTTTCCGAGGTATTGGGGCCATTGCCGGGGGAATTTGCCGCACGATGGAGACGCCGTGACCGATATTACGACGAAGATGGGAAACGATTGCATGCCATCGACAGGCGTCGTGGCCGTGGAGGTGAAGGAAGCGGGACGGATGACGATGATCGGGTTGAGGCCAGCCCGTATTCGCCTGCCTCCGAAGCGGCTCTGAGCGAATCGTCTTCTTTCTGGGTTGCCGACCCGGGTGAGATTGCGTCTCTGGAAGATCAGCTACGGGAACTCAAGCCGGATGGTATGGGCGAGGACGAGGTGGGCGAGGTCTCGCAACTGCTGCGGTGGATCCTGGGTTATGATGCGTCTAAACGTCCTTCAGTAGAGGCCATCCTGGCGTATCCGTGGTTTAGTTCATAGATTTCAGAAACGAGAGCAAGTTTTCGAACCTAATTAAGAACACTGTCCTCGGCATGGAGCGCGCGTCCCTGCCCACTGCAGGAGGGCGGGTTGCCATGGGCGGCAGACCATCTGATTTACGGAACACCGAGTTGCAAGAACCATGGTCATGCCAACTGTCTCCCTGGCGAGTAGCAGTGGAAGTCGCAATGGCACCACCAAGTGCCACGTACCAGCTTTTCCCATTTATAAAAGGAGTCCGTAACGGGACCGTTCGCCAATGCTCCCCTCCGTTCTTGACGTTCGTTTCCCAGTCACTAACCAACATACCTGAACTACTCTACAGCCAACTACCTAGCGCCAACGTTAGCGTCCAACATGCCGACCAACAGTTCCAGTATCGTTATGGACGACAAGCTCAAAAAAGAGGCTCCCACGACCATCACAGCAACCGCGCCTATGATCGCCAGCCCAGCACCACAAAAAAGGTGGCAGCTAGACGACGACAAAACATGCGACTGTGAGAGGTGCTGTTGCCATACAAGGGTCCTAAAAAAGGGACTGATTTGTAAAAGGTGCGGCGAGGAGTGCATGGGGTATCTGTTGTTGTCGGGGGGAGCGGAGTGGGTCGAGAAGAAGGGGGGTAGGGGCGAGGACGGGTCTTTTGGGTTGGGGTATTAATTAGGACGTGTGGGATTAAACCGTGGTCATAGGTAGACAAAGGATATCAAGTCGCGTCGGGGGCGTTGAATTGAACCTCAAGTTCCACACAAGCAGCAACATCTGCTTCCAGCCACGGAGCTGGTTTTAAGCAACGATCGAGGCGGGGTGACGCCAGCCGGGCGACGTTGAACGGGCCAGAAGACGCGGGGCGGCGTCGTGCCTACATGTCCGGGAAACACCGGTCAAAGGACACTAGCAGGATACTCTTCCGCGTCGCCATCCTCAACAGCCTTGAAGCATCCCAGACGAATCAGGAACAGAAATGTGTGCAGCAACTATCTAACAGCGACCCGGTGGAAGATCGGCCTTTCGGCGCAGGCGCCGCTAGCGAATTAAGCTGCTAAATCCCTCTGGGCACCTGTAAATGATCAGGACGTCTTGGAGGTGAGAACAGGTCTTGATGATAAGGATTGGTGCCGTGGAGAGAAAGAGGAAAGGAAGGGAAAGAATTGGACGCGATCGACAAAAAAATACCGAGGCAGTTGGGAGTGGCCCGTGCATTTGCCGAGACACTAACCCAGCTCCGGCAGGCGGTCTGCAATTCAGGAACAGGGCAAAGTGGGTCGTTCCCTTTCGGCATGGAAAAAGTTCACGGTTCGGCTGGTGCCGCGACCTGGACGAGAGGACGCCGGTTGCTCGTTTGATCCTTGACCCACGACAGCTTGTATCTTGAATCTGCCTGCTCACACCACCATGATGTCGGTGCCGGGTAGAGGGTCAGCTCTTCTGAGGAGTAAGCTCTTCTCTCGCCCCCTCAACCGAACTCCCAATTGCTCAAAGCTGACCTCCACCCGTTGTCCAGGCTCGCGCCGAGTCTGCACCCAGTGCGCTCGCCCAGCTCCCAGACCGACGACGACAACAGCAACACCGCCATTAGCCCGGCCTCACCCCTCTCGGGCCGCCCTCCCTCTAGCCGCCCGCCGCTACTTCGCCGCCGAAGCCACCGCATCCACACCACCACCCCCAGCCCCAACCAGCGCCACCACCACCGACCCCTCAACACAGCCCGCCCCCGACGCCCGCTACCGCCTCAAAGCCGGCCTCATCCTCACCCGCCCGCCCCTCCTCACCCGCGAGCAGACCCCCTTCGAGTCCGCCTACTACCTCTACCAGAAGCGCCTCAACGAGCGGCTGACGGCCCCCTTCCGCCGCGCCTTCTACTTCAAGCCCGACTCGGCCGCCGACCTCGACTTCCGCATCAAGCTGAAGGAGCGCCACGGCGTGCCGGCCAAGGACATCGGCCGGTACAACCCGCGCAGCCGCACGGCCTGGAACGACGAGCTGCTGGTCGGGTCGCCGACGAGCGCGGCCGGCGAGGTGGTGGAGAAGCTGCTGGCCGATGCCGAGGTGCGGGTGAGTGAGGATGGAGAGCCGATTATTGCTGAGGAGAGGGTACCTGTGGATCGGCCGAGGCCGAGGCGCACCGAGGCGGACGAGAAGGGGGATGTGAGGAGGCTGGACCGCGCCTTGGATCGGACGCTGTATCTAGTGGTGAGGAGGGGGGAGGGGGAGGAGGCGGAGTGGGGGTTCCCTGCCGGCGTGGTGCCGACGGAGGAGATGCTGCATGAGGTACGTCTTGGCCTTTTCCGTGGCTTGTGTTTTTGCCCTGTGACCGACTGACCGCCCTCCACAGACCGCCGCCCGCGTCCTGACCGAGTCGGCCGGCCCCAATATGAACACGTGGATCGTCGGCCGCGTGCCCGTCGCCCACCACGTCGTCAAGCCCCTGCTCGCCGAGGACGGCGCTTCCGTCACCCAGCGGGGGGAGAAGGTCTTCTTCCTCAAGGGCCGCATCATGGCCGGCCAGGCCGACCTCGCCGGCAACAAGCACGGCCTGACCGACTTCAAGTGGCTGACCCGCGAGGAGCTCGAGGAGGTGCTGCCCGGCGGCTATTACCGCAGCGTGCGGGGCATGATGGAGCTCAGGTAGACGGGGACTGGAAGACGAGCTGGAAGCGGCGAGGCCTAGCATTCGAGACGCCATCACGCTCGGTTCGTGGGCGTTGTAATCTAGAATGTATTTTATGTATAAACCGTTGGCGATTCCTCACTGTACGTGTCTCTAGATGTGAAGAGTGGTATTTGAATCATGCCAAGGACAGTTTGAGCCCTCAAGGACCGCGCGTGTGGGCATGCATATCGACTCGAATTCGAAATCAAGCAAGATGATACAGAATATCGTACAAAGGAGCGACCGTATGGCTCAACTTCTCTCCTCCCCTCCCACCTCACACCATCGCCAGATCCATCACTCCGGCATTCCCCAACTTCAACTTGTTTCCATACCTCTTCCACATTTCACAACCCCACTGCGGAATCAGCTCTTCCGCACAAGCCTTGGATCCTGTGCTCGACCTCGAGCTGCAAGCAAAGGGGCTCAGCTCTCGAAATAGTTCGTCTTTCAGCCCGTCATTGTCTCGCCCCTGCTCTTTTCCTCCCTCAAGCGGCCTGCACAAGCCTGGGTTTCGCAAAACCATCTTCCTTGCTAGGCTCACGAACACGGCCGCTGTCATCCAGCTGTCGAAGCCGGCGTTGTGAGCCGAGCCATTCTGGGCGTCAAATCCGGGCTCTGGGATGATGAACAAGGGGTCTTCGCTGACCGCTTTGTAGAGCTGTTCTAGGTTCTTGCCCGCCTGGAAGCCGAGGTGGGAGGCCAGATATTTGGTGTCAATGATCTTGGGGAAGAGCTGGTGGATCTCCTTACGGAAGGTCATAGAATCGGCGGGCAGGGGCTGGAGAAAAGTCTCCTGGATGAAACACAGGTCGAGGAACGGGTTGTGCCCAATGATGACTGGGCGACGTTTCTGGATTCGGTTTTGGTAGAGTATCAGACGAGAGCGGGTTTGGGCCATGCTGGCCGGTTTGTTGGCTCCTTGGATGCGATCGTCGACCAACAACTTGGGGTCGATGACTTTGGCGAAAGAGCCCCCAGCAAGGGCTTCGATGACATATCGGAAACCTGGATGGATTAGTTCCCTGGTGATTAGGACTGGTCTTGAATTGCTTACCCGTTTGTATCACCACCGCGGTATTCCGCCTTTGGTATTCGGCCTCAGATAACTCGGCAGGATTAGCACACGCCCAAGGATGGAAAGTGGAATCACTCACCTGCCCCTCTTCCGGAAACCGCCTGGCGGTGACCCTGACGATCTCTGCAGAGACATTTCCTGTTCTGAAGACAGCGAAACAGCTGGGAAACTCGGTTTGGACAAGTTGACGTATCGCTTGAACCCGCGTAGGACCCAGTCGCTCGGATGGACCGCAGGGACTCGTGATGAAGATACTATCACCCTAGGCCGGCCCCAGTCAGTTTTGTTTCTGGTACGCTTGGCCTCTGGAACGTACTCGGTCGGGGCTTGTCTCAAGCCAGGCCAAGATCTGAACCCGGGCGCGGCAGCAAAAGTCCGTGGACTCGATATCAGCGCCCCCTGTGTTGGAATGCCGAACCTTGGACAAGTACATCTTCTTGGCCAAAACACCCTCAGCGCGGCTAAGATACGGGACTCCCTGCATGAAGGCCTCTTCAAACGAGAAATTGTTCTCCTTCAGAAAAAGAAAGCTTCGGTACGAAAGGACGAGCTTTCTGTCAATCAGCTTTGCTAGGGCAGTGTTGGGCGGGACGAATTCAAGGGTAATGTGAAAGGTGAAGGTTCGTGCTCGGAATCCTGCTCAAGACCCCGATCAGCCACTTTCACTCGAGGATATTTGGATCACGGCAAAGACCATTCAGCTTGCTGTCGTAGGAGAGACATGTGAGGCCAATCTGCAGAATCTGGAAAGTCGTGGCGGCATCGACGGCGAGGTGGTACGCGGTCGTCTCGGTCTGCTCCTGGCTCTTGGTGGCCGAGTGCCCGGAAACTCCAGTCATTTCCAGGTCAAAAGCGACATATTCAGACAGAGAAATGGCCTCGAGAACGGCCGGCAAAGTCTGCCAAAAATTGAAGCGGTTTATATCCATGGCTGGTCGAAATGAGGTAGTTTTGGGAACCTGCTCGACCGGGGAGGGGTTGTGAGGTTGGAGTTCACCTGTGGGTGATGTACAACGAGAGAAGCGACTGCACCGGATCAAGTTTCTCGATATATTTAATGGAATGAAGACGAAATAAAACAAAAAAACCAATTCAAAACTTTCCAGCAAGCAAGGTAAGTGCCGGTGGAAACATGGAACCGCGGTCTTGCCTGCCTTGAGCGCACTCGTTTGTTTTGCTGCCTGGTTCGCCATGGGAAACACAACAATGCCTGACCAAATGGGTTTACGCTGTTTTCGCCGTTTGCTCAAACCTCCGAAAGTAAGGCACCGAGCAAGAGTCAGAACAATGGCCGAGTGACCGGGCGAGAACCTAAGGAGGATGCATTTGCAAAGCGTACTCTGTACAATAGAATGCTTCCCGGACAGAGCAGATTGTGTCGCCCAACAAGCAGATACAGGGGCCACGACACCTCGAATGTTGAGAATTTCAAAGAATTGAAGACACAAATAATTGCTGACAGTGATATCGACAGTCTGGTTATCATTACAATCATCATTCATAAAAGAGTCATTCCCTAGAGGGTAATGAACCCGTCATTTTGGTCAGTCAAGTTCACCGTCCCCGTCCGCCGCGCAGCAAACGGATTCCCTGCTGTGAACGCCGCCGCACCTCCATCAACCCTTGAACCTGCTCTGCGCGAGAAGTCGTTCCTCTCCCGCCGGTCTCGCTCTCTGTCCTCGTCACGCCGCTGCTGCTCGAGCCGCGCTCTCTCCTCCCTCAGCACCCGCTCATCCCGCAGCCGCTCGGTTCGAGGGTCCAGGCCCCTGTCTCTGCCCGGGAAGACTCTGGCACCCTCGCCACCACGGTACTGCCCATCTCTTCGCGGCCCATACGGATCCCGGCGGTCATCCGCCAGGCTCAGCCGATCCATCTCCCTCTCCAGCCCCTCCCTGTCCAAGCCCACCCGCGGCCGGGCATACCCAGTCCCAGGCTGGACCGTCCTGACACCAGAACGCGGCGCACCGCGGGGCGAGCCGGGCCGCACGCGCTCATACCGCCGATCCAGGCTGCCACTGCGCCCACGATCCCGCACGTCTCGTCGCTCCCGACTCCTCTCCCGCCCATGTCTCTCATACTCCCTCCGCCCGGCTCTCTCCAAACTCACACTCCTCGCCCTCCCTCCACGACGACGCCCATCATCCCGTCTCTCCCTCGACCGAGACCAGGACCTCGACCTCGACCGACTACGGCTCGAGCTCCAATCCCGCCGATCCCTATCTCTGCGATCACCACCCCTCTTCCGCCCGCGACTGTCCCTGGACCTCGACCTCGACCGATCCCTATCCCTGGACCTATCCCGATCCCTCGACCTCTCCCTCTCCCGATTTCTCTCCCGACTCCAACTCCGCCCACGCGACACCTGCTGCGGGACCGGCACCGGCTGCACAACAACCCGCGGCGGCGGAGGCGGTGGGGCATTCGCCGCGGCCGAAGCCACCACGCGCTCGGCCATCGTCATAGCCTCTTCGCGGATCTCGGCGCGACCGGCGGCCCGCCCGTCGGCGTAGATCTGCTTGGGGTCGAGGGCCGGCTGCATGGGCATGCCCTGTCGGTTGAGGTTGGGGTTGTTGGGGTTGGGCATCATGTTGTTCATTGGCATGCCGGGTTGTTGGAGTCCGCCGCCGCGGGTGGGGATTGCCAGCGGGGGGAGAGGGCCGCCTTGTTGGTGGTGGGGG